>Ga0307302_10000812_pt1 | contig 13784 bp, 17 predicted proteins | sample ER_DNA_183_FD_194490 | JGI IMG/M metagenome (GOLD analysis project Ga0307302, IMG submission 194490) | Bulk soil microbial communities from the East River watershed near Crested Butte, Colorado, United States - ER_DNA_183 | ecosystem: Environmental > Terrestrial > Soil > Floodplain | place...
GACGAGGGGAATGGTTCTCACCCCGCCGCGGTCTTGCTCCTTCGGACCAAGATGCTCTCGCGGCCGGGCGTCAGATCGATGTCCTCGAGCTTGAGAGCACAGGCCTCGGAGACGCGAAGACCTGTCCATCGCAGCAGCCAGACGACCATCCGCTCCACTGCTGGCGACCCGCACTCCAGGAGCGCGTTGTCCTCCACCGGGCGCAAGAAGTCGTTCGGACGTTGCTCGAGCGCGGGCGCCACGACTCCGACCATCGGGTTCTTCGCCGGCAAGCCTTCGGTGGTCCTCAGAAGTCTCGCGAGAGGCGAACGGCTCGAGCCGCGCGCGATGTACGCCAAGACGTTGACAGCCCTCAAAGCCGTCGTCGCAGCGGGGGTCGAACGGGCGACAGCGCCTCAAAACGGTGCCGCGTCTAACACCGAGCGGACGTCCTCACTCGATCACAAACTTTGGCGGGAAATGCTGTCCTCGGCCCCTCGGACCGCATTGCGTCTGCGTCTGAAGGCATTCGAGGCGCTTGAGAAAGCAGATGCCTTCCGTCGATGCGCCTGCGGCGGGCCCGAGCCGAAGCGCCAGTTGTCCGAAGAGAAATTCGATGCTGCGTGCGCCTACCTGGTCAGGTTGGCGGGCGGTCGCCACTACCGCGCAGCGATAGCTGCAGTGGAATTTCCGGAGGTTTACCTGGCGGTTCGCGACGCTCTTGACGCGGAAATTCGATCGTCCACCTAGCTACTGCTAAGGGACGGTGCCACGGATCCGTGGAGCGGGCGCTTGACCGCGAAGGGCAGGCGCGACAATGCCGACACGAACTATAGGACCGAGGTGGCGGCCGGCCGCCCTCAGGGGGCGAACACGTCCCCTCCTTCGCTATAGCCAGGACCTGGTGTTGGCGTGAAAGCGAGACCGGTTGTCTGGTCTTCCGGTCGCGACCACGAATAACCGACCCGAGCAACATGAGGTTTCCCGGCCACGATCTCCCGCCACTCAGGCGCGGCGACCCAAGAGGTAGGCCCGGCCAGGCGCTCGAGGATTCCATGGTCAGAGGTCTCAAACACGAATGCGATCTCGCTATCTGTCACGAAGACCTCTTGTTTCTCGATCGCCAAGGCAGCAGGGTCGAATGGCGGATCCGAGCTGACGAGTGCCCGCGCGCGTTCGCCAGAACCCTCCACCAGCGGCACGATCATTGCGATTCGAGTCATGGCAGGCTCCGGTTCAGTCTGCAAGGCAACGAACTGCCCCGCCCCTTCGAGCTGTGACAACCCGCGGAGGCGGGCAGAACGCCGATCACTCCCGTCCATAATGATGATCGAGCGCGCAGAGAACTCGTGCCAGCCCGCGCCGAGCTCACCGGACATTAGCGGCACCGGGCGGCACGATCAGCATGGGGCAGCGCCTGAGGGATCATGCGGCCAGCCTCGATTCCGAGGTAGGGCGGCCGCGCGATCGAACATGGAGGATCTCGACGGCGAGGGGTCCCCGTGGGGTCTCGACTTCGACGACTTCGCCTGCTGATCGCCCAACAAGCGCGCGCCCGACCGGTGCTGCGATCGACACACGACCGTTGCCGATGTCCGACTCAAGCGGCCCGACGAGCTCGTACTGGCCCGTTGCGCTCGTGTCATCACGAACACGGACAATGCTGCCGATTCCGGCGAGGCCGTCACCGGCGGGCGCGACGATCTCGGCAACCGCCAGTTGCGCCTCGAGCAGGGCTATGCGCCGCTCGAGCTGTGCCTGCTCCTCGAAAAGGTCGTAAAGCGCTGGGTTGTCATCGAGATGGCCATCTTGACGCGCTTCACGTAGGCGTTCTGCGAGGGCACTCCGGGCCTCCGTGCGCAGTTCCTCCAGCTCTTGGCAGCGCTGCGCGTAACCCTCGGCGCTGATGAGCAGGGTCTCTTCGGTATCGATCCGCAAACTCACGTTCGGCTCCTCTCGGTTGCTGGGCTAGACGAACCGATCATCGAGGTGACCACACGAGGCCGCCATTGGGCGGCGGCCCCATTTCCAGGGCCGGCCCAAGAGCGCGAATCGGGGTCTGCCCCTATGGCGCCGCGAGGTAAGCGGCGCGACCCTTACGAGGACTATGGAAGGAGGGAAGATGCGAGGAACGCTGTTGTGCGCGGTCTCGGACGGCGAGGAGAGCGCGGATGCGCTCGAGCTCGGCGCCCAGTTGAGCGACAGGCTGAGCCTGCGCCTGGTTCTGGCCCACGCCGTGGATGGGATCAAGAGCATCGGTGACGAGGATGAGAGCGTGACGATGAAGGCCAACCGCAAGGGCGCTGAGCGGCGCCTGGCACAGCTCGCCCAGGCGCATGGCCTCGCCGAGCGCGCCGAACGACGCGTCGCTGTCGGCGAGCCCGCTGCGCTTGTCGGGCAAATCGCGGCCGAGGAGGCCGCCGACGTAATCCTCGTCGGCGCGCCCGTACGTGGCTGGCGCAACCGCCTCGAAAGCCGCTTTGCCGATGAGGTCGGCGCCGAGACGCCGGTGCCGGTTCTAATTGCGCCGCCACGGACCCGCCGTGACTAGACCGCGCATGAAGGCGCGGCCGCGCTAACGTCGAACCATGCCGCCGACACGGTTGCCGCTCTACTGGCGCGTCTTTGCCGTCAACGTTTCGCTGCTGACGGTGATTGCTGTCTTGCTGATCGTCACGCCCGTGACGATCAGCTTCCCGATCGGGCTGACCGAAGCCATCGTCGTTGTAATCGGTCTGTTGGTCACGATCGTCGTCAATGCCGTTCTGCTGCGACGCGCGTTCGCGCCGCTTGGCCACTTGGCGAAGCGAATGGAGATGGTCGACCTGTTGCGCCCGGGACAGCGGCTGCAAGTGCTGCGTCACGACGAGGTGGGGCGTGTGGTCGTGGCGTTCAACCGGATGATCGACCGCCTCGAGCAAGAGCGCCAAGAGAGCGCCCGGCGTGTGCTCGCGGCCCAGGAGGCCGAACGGGTCGGGATCGCCCGCGACTTGCACGACGAGGTGGGCCAGGTCCTGACCGGCGTCCTACTCCAGCTGAACTCGATAGCTGAGACCGCTCCTGAGCATCGCGCTGACCTCGATGAGGCCCGTCAATCCGTTCGCAGGGCCTTAGACGAGGTCAGACGGATCTCGAGCGAGCTACGACCGGAAATGCTGGAGCACCTTGGGCTGGTCAGTGCACTCACCGAGTTGGCGACCACCTTCGCTCGTGTCGCGGGCGTCCGCGTCGACCGCGACTTTGCGACCTCGCTCCCGAAGCTCGCACCGGAGGTCGAACTCGCCGTCTACCGCATCGCGCAGGAGAGCTTCACGAACATCGCACGCCATGCCGAGGCGACCCGGGTGAGGATAACGCTCAACTCGGGCCATGAAAGCGTCGTGCTGGGCGTGGCTGACGACGGCCGGGGCTTTGGCGGCGCGCCCGTCGAGCACGGAGGGATCCGCAGCATGCGCGAGCGGGCATTGCTCGTGGGGGGCGCCTTGGCGATCAAGGATGCGCCCGACGGGGGCGTCGAGATCAGGCTGGAAGTTCCCGCGACTGAGGTCGTGCCTGCGCTAGAAGTCAGCTGATGCCGATCCCACTCGTCACCCGCATTCTGATCGCCGACGACCACACGATCGTGCGGTCAGGCCTCAAGAGGGTGCTGGACACAAAGCCCGATCTCGAGGTGGTCGCCGAAGCCGAGGACGGTGCTGAGGCCGTCGAGAAAGCGCTCAAGGAGGACGTCAACCTCGCAATTCTCGACGTGTCGATGCCGCGAATGACGGGCATCCAGGCCGCGGCCGAGCTACGCAAGCGAAAGCCTGAGCTGAAGACGCTGATGCTGTCGATGCACGACAGCGAGCAGTTCCTGTTTGAGGCGCTGAAGGCCGGCGCATCCGGGTACGTGTTGAAGTCGGGGGCCGACACCGACATCGTCGACGCAGTGCGCGCCGCCATGCGAGGTGACTCCTACCTGTACCCGTCGGCGGTCACGAGCCTCGTGCGTGATTACATCGAACGAGGCGGTAGCGGCGAGGAAGAGTTCGATGTTCTCACTCCGCGCGAGCTAGAAGTGCTGAAGCTCATCGCCGAGGCGTACACGTCGCAGCAGATTGCCGATGCGCTCTTCATCAGCATCAAGACCGTCGATCGCCACCGCCAGAACATCCTCGAAAAGCTCGGAATGCGCGACCGCGTGGAGCTCACGCGTTATGCGATCAAGCGCGGACTGATCCAGGCGTAGCCCGACCCGGTGGCGCTCAATTAGGAACGCCTCACTCGGCGCCGAGCAGCGGGCACTAGGTGGCCGATCCCATAAATGGGGTCGTCGCCCAAGCGACATCGGCTCGCGCCAAGGCTACGTTCAACCCATGCTCGAGATACGTAAGCGTGCTCTTATGAATCAGGTCGCCACGATGGACGCTGACGTCGCGATCACGATCGCGTTCTGCTTCGAGGCCTTCCTGGTCGCCCTCGCGCTGGGACTGTTCATCGGTCATGAGATCCGCAAGAGCCGGTCCGAAACCGCGAGTGAGAGCAGGCGAGGGTACCTCGAGCGCACAGCGATACCCGCACGCCCCCGGCACCCAGCCGGAAGGAGAACGTGATGCCGACGACGGCGACCTCATTCGAGCAGCCTCGGTTGGACATCGGTCGCGAAGCGGCGCCGCTTCACCACACGCTCGTCTCACTCGGGAGGCAGGTCGAGCTCAATCCACGCTTACGCGAGCTCGTCAACCTCCGCGCATCGATCTTGAACGGCTGCGCGTACTGCATCGACATGCATACGAGAATCGCCCGCAAGGCCGGCGAGACCGAGCAGCGCCTCGACGCCGTCGCCGCCTGGCACGAAGCGCCCTTCTTTGATGCCAAGGAACGCGCAGCGCTCGCGCTCACAGATGCAGTCACCTTGATCGCCGAGCAACACGTGCCGCGCGACGTTTGGGATGAGGCGAGCGCATCCTTCGAGCCCGACGAGCTCGTACAGCTCGTCTGGGCGATCACGGTGATCAACGCGTGGAATCGGATCGCCATCACAACTCGGATGCAATCTGCGTCTAGGTCCGATCGGGTCGACCGGGTCGACCGGGCTGCTTAGCCGCCTCGAGCGAAGAGAACCAAGACCGAAATCAGCTCGTAGTCGACGAAGTGGTGCTCTTTGCCGACCGCAACGAAGGCGGCATCTCCAGGCCTGAGCCTGCGGCTTTCTCCTTCCGCCTCGAGCGTCGCCTCGCCGGCGAGGACGACGTAGACCTCGTCGGCCGTGTGTCGCACCGGGGGATCCGGCGTGGGAGCAATGCGCACGAGCACTCCTACTTCGAGGTTCGGTGATTCGTGCACGACCTCCCAGCCACCGTTCTGTGCTTCGAGCCGCGCCCGAACTTCGGCGATCGGGAAGTGCTCCACTCCTTCATTCTTGCAGCATTCGGAACGGTCGAAACGAAGCGGCGAGCGCCGCTGTGGCACAGTCACCATCGTTAGCCGTGTCCCGACTCGCTGACCGAGAGAACCGGCTTCGGCACCTTGTCGATGCGAATTTCGCGATCGGCTCTGAGGGCTCACTCGATGATGTCCTCCAGAAGACTGTGGAGGTGGCGGCGAGACTTGTCGTTGCACGCTACGCGGCGCTAGGGGTCCTCGACCGCACCGGGTCACATCTGGAGCGCCTCGTCACGACGGGGATCGACGACACAACTAGAGCTCGGATCGGCGAGCTGCCCAGCGACCACGGCGTTCTGCGCGTGCTCCTTCGGGAGGCGCGCCCGGTCCGCGTCGCCGACGTGACGAAGGAGCGGAACTTCTTCGGCTTTCCGCCCGGGCATCCGCTGATGCGAAGCTTCCTCGGCGTCCCGATCTTCGTGCGCGGAGTCGTGTACGGGGACCTGTACCTGGCGGAAAAGGAGGAGGGTCAGTTCACAGAAGCAGACGAGGAGATCGTGACGCTTCTCGCCGCCCAAACCGGGATCACCATCGAAAAGGTGCAGCTCCACGAGGGGGCAATCCATTGGATTCGTCAACTCGAGGCGCTTGACGAGCAGACTCACAACGTGCTCGAAAGGCGAGAGGACGTATCCCGCATCCTCGAGCTGGTCGCCCGTCGCCTGCGCGAGCTGATCCGCGCCCGAGAAGTGCTCATCTCGGTTCCCGCCCCGTCCGGCGGTCTTCGCGTTGCTGCCGCAGACGGCGAGGGTGGTGCCAGCAGGGTCGGCGACGGCGTTCCCTCCGAATCGAAGCACGCGAAGGTCCTCGCGCGCGGCAAGAGCGAGCGCATCGACTCAGTCCTCGAAGACCCCGAGATCGATCAGGTCGTCGCCCGCCGAGTCGGCGGCGTAGCGGCGCTCTTCGTCCCGCTCATGTTTCACGAGAGAACCATGGGCGTCATTTCCGCTTTCAACAAGAACGGCCCCGATCCCCGCTTCACCGACGACGACCTTCGCCTCGCCGAAGCGTTCGCCACGCGCGCCGCCCTCGCCGTTCATCTCTCAGAGAGCGTCGCGCGTGAAACCGTCGACGCGATCTTCGAAGCCCAGGAAGCGGAGCGGAGCCGAATCGCACGGGAGCTTCACGACGAGACGGGCTCGGCGCTAACCGCCGTTCTCCTCGGCCTTGCAGCGATCGACGCTGCGCCGACGCTCCCCGAGGTTCACCAAGCATCGGCGGCTTTGCGAGAGATCGCCAGAGGCACGCTCGAGAACGTCGGCCGGCTGGCGTTCGAGCTTCGTCCTTCCGGGCTCGACGAGTTCGGTCTCGTTCCAGCCCTCAAAGACTTGAGTAGCGGTCTGGAGGAGCAGGGCGGACCGAAGATAGAGCTCGACGCCGATCTTCCGGACGGCAAGCGATTGCCTGCCAAGCTCGAGACCGCGATCTTCCGGATCACACAGGAGGCTCTGACGAACGTCGTCAAGCACGCCGAGGCGACATCCGTTCACATCATCTTCGCGTGCCGGGAGCGATCCGTCGTTCTCACGGTCGGAGACGACGGACACGGTTTCTCCCAAGCGCAGGGAGCCGGTGGCGGACTCGGACTCGTGGGGATGCGCGAGCGAGTCGCGTCTGTCAACGGAGTGCTCGCCATCGAATCGAAACCCGGGGATGGCACGCGGATCAAGGTCGAGATCCCCCTGGCCTGAATCGGCGGAGCATGCTTATTAACTCCAGCACCAGAACTGTCGCCCCGAGTACATCGAGCCTGGTGGAACGTCGTGGACTGGGTGAAGTCGCCGAGCAACTCGCGTCCGCCGTGGTGAGCGAGTAGAAGGCTGGAGGGAAACACCGATGCGAGCTCGGATCAAGGAAAAGCAGGAGGTCGCGAAGGGGACTCTGCTCGTGACTTTCGATCTACTGGGAGAAGAGGTCGACTTCAAGCCCGGGCAGTACTTCTTCGTCACGCTTCCGGACATCGGCCACCAGGACGAGAACGGGCTGCGCCGGCACATCACCGTTGTGACCTCGCCGAACGAGAAGGGCGTTCTCGGCTTCGCCACGAGGATGCGAGACAGCGCCTTCAAGCGGTCTCTCGGCGAGCTTCCCGTCGGCACAGAGGTGCAAGTCGAGCCGCCAAAGGGGAGCTTTGCCCTTCCTGACGACACCTCGCGGCCGCTCGTCTTCGTCGCCGGCGGAATCGGGATCACCGTCTTTCGGAGCATGCTCCGCTACATCCGTGAGGAGCGATTGCCCTATCGGGTGACGCTCATCTACTCGAACCGCGACCGCGAGTCGACGGCATTCCTCGATGAGCTGCGCGAGCTCGAGCAGTCGCTTCCCGAATTCCGGCTCATCCTCACCATGACGCAAGACCAAGGCTGGGACGGCGAGACCCGGATAATCGACGCGCAGTTTTTTCGCGACTATCTCGGTGAAGATCTCAACCAGTACATGTTGCTCGTCGCCGGCCCACCGGGCATGGTCGAGGGGATGCAGAAAGCATTGGCAGACGCCGGAGCGAACGACGAGAACGTGATCGCCGAGCGCTACAGCGGCTACTAGGCTCACTCAAAAGCCCAGTTGGGCCATCAGGTTCGACCAGACCTCACTGCGCGTGGGAAACGCGGGGATGGCGTGAGCCAGACGCTCGAGCGGCACCTCGCCGACCACCGCGATCGTGGCGGCCTGCAGGAAGTCCGCCACCTCGGAGCCCGTGATCGTGGCGCCGACCACGATCCCGCGGTCGTCGTCGACCACGAGCCGGGTGGTGCCGACGGCGTTGATGCCGTAGAAGGTGCCGCCGGCGTTGCCGGAGGTGGGGGCATCTACCGCGTGCACGTTGAGGCCGGCGTCCAGGGCCGACTGTAGGGTGTGCCCGACCGCGGCCACCTGGGGGTCGGTGAAGAGCACCCGGGGGGACCCCGGTCCGTCGGCGGTGGCCGCTGCGCTCTTGCCGAGGATGTTGTCGGCGGCCACGCGCGCGTGGTATTTGCTGATGTGAGTGAGGAGAGCTCGGGCGTTGACATCGCCGATGGCGTAGAGCCAGTCGCCATCGACTGCGGTCGCGCGTAGCTGGTCGTCCACATCGATCCACTTGCCGGGCTCGAGCCCGACGGTCTCCAATCCGAGGTCGTCGGTACGGGGGCGCCGGCCCACGGCTACGGCAAGCTCGTCGGCATTCACGTCAGGTCCCTGATCCAGCCTGATCGTGACCTCGCCGCCGGTTCTCTCCCGGCGCACGGCTACGGCCCTCGCGCCCAGCCGCACATCCACTCCGCGCTCGCGCAGGGATGTCGCGACCTGCTCAGCTGCAAAAGGCTCTTCACGCCCCAGCAGGCGGTCACTCGCCTCGATCAACGTAACTTCTGAGCCCAAGGTGCACCAGGCCTGCCCCATCTCGGCGCCGACCGCTCCACCGCCCAGGATCGTCAGGCGGGGAGGTGCAGCCTCGGCCGTCGTGAGTTCGCGGTTCGTCCAGGACTGGGCGTCACGCAGGCCGTCGATCGGCGGCATCGCGGCACGACTGCCCGTTGCCACGATCACCGCCTTCCCGGCCACCAGAACGTCGTCGCCGGCGCGCACGCGCCGAGTCCCGTCAAGGCGTCCATGCTCGCGTACGAGCTCGATACCCAACGCCTCGAACCCCGGGAGGTAGGAGGAGTCCTCGAGGTGATGGTTGACCTCGTCGCGGCGAGCCAGGACGGCGGCCACATCGAGCTCGCCGGCGGCAGCCTGTGCCGCGCCGGGGATACGTCTGGCCTCGGTCAGCGCCTCTTCCGGGCGCAGCAGTGACTTGGAGGGCATACACGCATAGAAGATGCACTCGCCGCCTACCAGCTCGGGCTCCACGATCGCGACCGAGAGGCCGGCCTGCGCCAGCCTGTCGGCTGCTTCACGGCCGGCTGTTCCGGACCCGAGCACGACGACGTCGAAGCGGCGTTCGCTCATTCGGGGCCCCTAGTCCCTGAGCGAGTCCCTGAGCGCCGACCCGAATGTCTTAGCAGCCTCGACCTTCCAGCTTCCATGCCTTCCAGGGTCGCTGACGCCGGAGCATCTCACCATGGGTTGTTGCCCCCATGTTGCCCCATTTGTCGGCGGGCGTTTACGCTTCGACTCCCCCGGCACCCACCGGCGGCGCATGAGGTATGGACGACGCCTCAGACGTAATCTCGCGGCCAACGAGCGCAGGATGCCGCGAGCATGCGAGCGAGAGTTGAAAGCGATGAAGCGCTGGTACCTACCATCCATTGCCCCCTCATCTGAAAAGCGGGTCGCGCGCGAGCCGGGAGCCGGTGCCGTCGGTCGGTCACCAGAATCCGCGTGTCCTCTTCTCGTCGCCCGAGTGCCGGCTCGTGGTACTCGACCTTCGCAGCGGGGAGACGATGGGCGATCATCACGTCCGCGAGCGCGCAGTCGTGCAGGTGATTTCCGGCAGGGTTTCGATCGAAGCTGCCGGAAAGACCGTGGAGTGCGCCGCCGGAACGCTGGTCGTATTCGATCCTGGTGAGCGCCACGCCCCTGCGCGGCCTCGATGACGCACGTCTGTTACTAACCCTCGCGCCCTGGCCAGCGACCGGACACAATGCGGCGTCAGAGACGCCCCACGACCAGCGCCTGCCGGTCAACGCGACCGTCGAACCGATCGATTCAGTTCGACTTCGTCGCAACCTCTGAGATCCAGAGGCGAACTTCAACCACTACTCGCGGTGCTGGCCGCCTGTCAGACCTCGACCCGGAGTGCGTCACGTTCGAGGCGAGCGGGGTAGCTCCGCACTGGCTCGCCAGCCGGGCCGCGTACGACGTCTCCCGTCGTGACGTCGAACTGGCTTCCATGACACGGGCAGGTGACGATCGTCGCTTCGAGGTTCCCCTCGGCGAGCGAGCACCCCTGATGCGTGCAGGTGTCCCCGAACGCGTAGAAGGTACCGGCGACGTTTGCGATTGCGATCCGCGTGCCGCTCACGTCGAACGCCGCTAGCTCACGGCTCCCCAGCTGGTCTAGAGCAGTCACGGTGACCTCTGCCATCGGACACATCCTCTCTTAAGTCGTCGCGGCTTTGCTATGGATCCTGAGCAGGGCATTACGGCCGAGGATCGATTGGCGGCTCGCGCAGCACGCGCTCGCGATGTTCATGAATCGATCCCAGCGTGCAGTCGGGCGACGACGTCGACCAGGCGGCAGCTGTATCCCCACTCGTTGTCGTACCAGCCGAAGACCTTCACGAGCCCACCCTCGGACATTGTGAGCTGACTGTCGAAAATGCAGGAATAGGGGGAACGGACGATGTCGCTCGAGACCAGCGGCTCGTCGGCGTAGCGCAGGATTCCCATGAGCGGGGCCTCGTCCGCGGCGTTCCGAAAGACCGTGTTCACAGCATCGCGATCCGCGGGCCGGCTGACTTCGACGACGAGGTCGACGATCGAGCCGACCGGGATCGGCGCCCTGATTGCGACGCCGTCGATCTTGCCGTCGAGCTCCGGCAGAACGGTCCCGAGCGCACGAGTGGCACCAGTCGTGGTCGGAATGAGGTTGATCGCGGCCGCACGCGCACGTCGGAGATCGTCGTGGGGCGCGTCGAGGACCGGCTGAGACGGCGTGTAGGCGTGCACAGTCGTCATGAATCCGCGCTCGATCCCAAAGGCATCGTGGAGCACCTTCGCCAGCGGCGTAACGCAGTTCGTCGTGCAGGATGCGTTCGAGACGATCCGGTGCTTCTCCGGGTCATAGGCATCGTCGTTGACGCCCATCACGAGCGTCACGTCGGCGTCGTTGGCAACTGCAGAGATCAGCACCGTCCGGGCGCCGGCGTCCAGGTGCGCCTTCGCGCTGTCGCGCTTCTCGAAGCGGCCCGTCGCTTCGACAACCACGTCGACGCCGAGCTCCCGCCAGGGGAGATTCGCTGGATCGGGGATCGAGAACGCCCGCAGCTCGAGCTCGCCGACGGTGATTGTGTCCGGGCCCACCTCTACCCCATCTGGCAGCCGGCCAAGGACTGAGTCGAACTCGAGCAGGTGCGCCATCGTCTTCGGCTTGCCGACGTCATTGACAGCGACAATCTCGTAATCGGGACGCCGCTCGAGGTACGCTCGAAGGAAGTTTCGGCCGATTCTCCCGAAGCCGTTGATCGCGACGCGGGTCATTGTGGCTCCGCTCGCGACTCCGGCGTCGGTGGCACCTCAAACGCTCTCATTCGGACTCCTCTATTTCGGGTAAGACGCAGGCCGCGTCCTCACCCGGAGGATCGTCTGGGCAGGCTGTGTCCGCCATCGGGCCGCGGCCCCATCTCAGCGGCGAGCTCTTTCAGGGCTCCGGCAAAGTCCCGTGCTCTGCGAGGTTGGCGAGCAGGAGGTGGAAATAGACGAGCCCGGCGAACGGCCGCCAGCGGCTCACTGCGGCCTGCACGCCCGCATAGTCGAGCGGGCCCGGGCAGTCGAGCCAGCGAGCGAGGTTGTTGCGCGCGCCGACATCGTCGCCGGGAAAGACGTTCAGCCGCCCGAGACCGCGCAGAAGAGCGTACTCGGCACTCCACCGCCCCACGCCGCGCAGCTGCACCAGCGCCTGTACGGCGTCGCGGTCGTCGAGTCCCTCGATTGCGAAGGGGTCGAACGTCCCGGCACCGATCCCAGCGGCGAGCTCGACGATGCTGCGTGCCTTTGCGCCGCTGAAGCCAAGCGGCCTCAGCGTTTCGGGAGCAAGGCCACCGAGGCGAGTCGCAATTGGAAAGGCGTGGAGCGCGCGGTCTGCCGATGTAGTCCCATGCCCCTGAGCGAGCCGGTTGAGCAGGCGGATGCCGATCGTGAGGGTGAGCTGCTGACAGGCGATCGCGTTGACCACGCACTCGAATAGAGTCGGAAACCGTGGCGGCTTCAGTCCGCGGAAGCGGGCGGCTAACGTTCGCAGGAGCGGATCGCGCTCGGCCAGGCGGTAGAACTGGGCGAGGTCGATTTCGGGGCCGAGCAGACGCGCGAGCGCAGCACGGGCGGCCTCTTCCGCCCGCTGGTCGAGCTGCGTCCCGGTGAGCGTGACCGCGAGTCGTGGCGCAGCGGTCGAGCCGGCTTGGACAGCAGCGAGTTCGATGGTGCCGCTCTCGACCTCGAGCGCGCGACGGTACGTGCGCCCGTCCCAGGTGTCGACGGCGTTGTCGGGCCGTCGCCGCAGCGCCCATACGGTGAGATCGAGCCGGAACGGCGGCAGCGCTGGCATCGAGAGCGTCTTCCGCGCCATGCTGCGCGGGCCTCAGCGCTATCCAGCCCTGACGCGACGGCCCTCGTCGGTCAATCGGTATCTCATGCCGGCAGGAACCTTCTTTGAGGTGACAAGGCCCTCGAGCTCCAACGCCTCGAGCTTGAGCTTGAGAACGTTGCGAGACATCCGGGCCGCGCGGGCAAGCGTGTCGACGTATGCCCAGGCCGTCGGTCCAGTGCCCATCCGCAGAAGCAGTGCGCGTTTCTCGTCTTCGCTCTGGAAGGCGGCTCCAGAGCTGGTGTTCTGACGGCGAGTCGAGCCCGAGCTCACGTGGGCCGCCTGCTCGAGAGCTGGGCAGATCGTCCAGCGGAATGACCTGCGGTCGGTGTTGCCGTCGAGGGCACGACGACTTGTGTCACAGGAATCCGAGTCAGTCTGCGTGCCTTGGCCAGCAGACTTCGCTCGAGCCAGTACGACTCTTGCTCCGGCGGTATCGCCAACAGCACACGGGTCGCTGGGAACGATCCGAGCGCATCGGTCATCGACTCCAGCGGTTTGTCGCTGCCGACCGATCCGGTCGCCGCAGCGGCTTGCTCCCGAAGCAAGGCGACCGTGCGGAGCATGCTCTGCCGAGCGTAATGCCGCTCTCGGTTCTCGTCGTCGGTCAAGAAATGGAGGTGAGAAACGCGCACAGGAACGACGGCATGCACGACGGAGGCGTCCCCAAGACGAGCGAGGATCTCCTCGCAGAGTGCGCTCTCGTCGCAGTGTGAGTCGGCGACCACGAGAAGCCTCGTCTGCCGGTCGACCGAATCCGCGGGCCGGAGCGCGCTGACGCGTGTGCGCTCGAACGCGAGCGGCGCCAGCGCGGCCAGGCCGAGGATGACCATCGACACGATTGCGAATCCGATCCATCCGAGCGGCGGTGGCTTGATGACGAACGCGACGAGGAACCCGTAGGCGACCAGCACCGCTGCGGTCGACGCGAAGATCACGACGCTCGCCTTCGGCAGCGACCTCCGCCTTCTTGTGAGCACGCCCAAGACAATCATCTCACTCGGCGCGCCTCGTCGTTCCCGACTTCGGCAGACCGCGCCGCAACACCTCGGCGAGGACGACGGCGTCGTTGTGCTCGCTGTCGTGTGCCGCGTAGACGAGCGTGACCGTGCCGAGTCTGGCGCGTCGTCTGAGCTCCCGTAGGCGCTGGGCA
>Ga0307302_10000815_pt1 | contig 13756 bp, 13 predicted proteins | sample ER_DNA_183_FD_194490 | JGI IMG/M metagenome (GOLD analysis project Ga0307302, IMG submission 194490) | Bulk soil microbial communities from the East River watershed near Crested Butte, Colorado, United States - ER_DNA_183 | ecosystem: Environmental > Terrestrial > Soil > Floodplain | place...
CGCTCCTCGAGGCGTTCCGCGACTGGAAAACCGAATGAAGGTCCGGTCGACCGAGCGGCCGCAGTTCTCCGCGACGCGAAAGACGCGCTGGAACCACCCAAACGAGGCGGTCCACAACCGCATCGCGTATCGGGTGATGGAGGACGTCCTCATGTACGCCGGAAGTCGTTACGCGAGCGGCCGGCTCGTCGACATCGGCTGCGGGTCGAAGCCGTGGCAGGGGCTCTTCGCCGAGTACGTAGACGAGCATGTCGGCGTCGACCACGTTCCGAGCGAGCGCAATCCAGACGCAGTCGACGTGATCGCCGGCGCCTATGAGATCCCGCTCCCGGACGGGCACGCGGACACGCTGCTCATGACTTCCGTGCTCGAGCACCTCGAGGAGCCGGAGCGGGCGGTCACCGAAGCATTTCGCTTACTGCGGCCCGGCGGGCATCTGATCCTGACGGCGCCGTTCATCTGGCCGATCCACGAGCCCCCACGGGACTTCTTCCGCTACTCCCCCTTTGGGTTGCGGCACCTGCTCGAGCGGGGAGGCTTCGAGGTCGTCGAGCTCCATCCGCTCGCAGGCGCGTGGACGACGTTCTCGCTCGAGCTCTCGTACGCGCTGCGCCGTTACCGCAAAGGGCTCGCGCGCCCAGTCGTCGACGGCGTCACGCGGCTCGCGCAGTGGGCGGCAGGTCGCTGGGACCGGGTGGACTTTCAGCCACGCTTCTCGTGGAGCCATGTAGCCATCGCTCGCAAACCGAATGGCGAGAGTCCGGCGCGCAGAACGCAAGAACTCTCGAGCGCAGGCATCTAGCAAGCGAGCCGGGTGACCCAGGCTTCTGCCGGTAAGCGCAATTGCGGCATTGCAGCTGCCGGCCGGTCGCAGCGATCGCCCGGCTCGTACCATTCATCCGTGCGAATCACCGGCCTTCTCATGGCCCTGCTCCTACCGGCTGCAGCGGCCGGCGCAGGCGGGAAATGGGGTCGAGGCGCGCCGCTTCCCCTCCCGCGCGGAGAGGTGGCGGCTGCGTTCGCCGGGGGTGAGATCTTCGTCGTCGGCGGGTTCACCGCCGCCGGCCAGAACTCGACTCGAGTGGACGCGTATTCACCTACGAAGGGCAGCTGGAGGCGAGTGGCCGACCTGCCGCTCCCCGTCGACCACACCATGGCCGCGGGTTACCGGGGAAAGATCTACGTCGCGGGCGGCTACGGGCCCGGGCGAGCTCGCCTGACGACTCTCTTCGTGTACTCGGGCGGCTCCTGGACGCGGCTGGCGCCGATGCTCGAGCAGCGCGCCGCAGGCGGAGCCGCGATCGTAAACGGGAAGCTCTACGTCGTCGGCGGGGTCGCCTCGGCCGACCTGGCAAAGACGACGCTGGTCTACGACATCGCCCGCCGAACGTGGTCGTCTGTTCCCGGGCCGACGCCGCGGGAACACCTCGGCGTGACTGCGCTCAACGGTCGCGTCTACGCCGTCGCGGGCCGCACCGCGGGCTTCAACACGAATCTCAACCTGTTCGAGGTCTACAACGCGCGGACGAGGAAGTGGACGCGGCTCCCGCGTCTCCCGGGAAGGCGAGGAGGCACCGGGGCGGCGGGGACGGGTCGCTGGATCGTCAGCGCCGGCGGCGAGGCGACGACGGGGACGATCAAGACCGTGTACGCCTTCGACGTCAAGTCGCGTCACTGGCGACGGCTCCCCAACCTGCCGACTGCCCGGCACGGACTCGGCGTCGTCGCAGCCGGCCGCAAGGTCTACGTGATCGGAGGCGGGACGAGCCCCGGCCTCTCCGTCAGCTCGGCGAACGAGTTTCTGACGCTTCCATAGGGAGCGTGCTCGCCACCGTGCGTCGGCCTCCGGCCTGGTAGACGATGTCCACGCTGTCGTTCTGGCGGTAGGTGCCCGCGACGCCGAGAAAGAGCGAGAGCCAGCGCCAAAATCCAAGCTTGCCCTCGCGGGCGAGTGGCCGCTCGAAGACGAGTGAGTTGTCCTCGACGCGGAAGTCACGCCCGGCGTGCTGGGCGACGCCGTTGAGGTAGACCTCGAACGGCTCCGTCACCTCGGACGGGATGGTTACCCGGGCGTGCTCAGGCATGCGACAGCCGTCTCAATGTGGCCTGCCCGGGAGCACCTTCATAGAATGCCAGCGCCTGTGCGCCGGAAGCTTCCTCTCGCTTGTCTAAGCCTGCTGGCGCTCGCATTCGTCCTCTCCGGGACCGCACTCGCCGGCAACGGCGGAATCGCGCCGCCCGCTGATTCGCCGAACGCCGAGCGGATCCGCGACCTTCACTGGCTCCTGCTCGGCATCGCCGGAATGATCTTCGTGCTCGTCGAGGGGGCGCTGATCGCCTTCGTCATCCGCTTTCGCAACCGTGGCCGCCCCAGGGAGATGGAAGGCCCGCAGATCCGCGGGCATACGAGGCTGGAGCTGATCTGGACGGCGATCCCCGTTCTCATCCTCGCCGTGATCGTCAGCGCCGTCTTCTACAAGCTGCCCGGAATCAAGAACGTGCCCGAAGCCGGGGCCTCTGGGCCCAAGCTCACCGTGCGGGTGGAAGGGCACCAGTTCTACTGGCGCTACGTCTATCCGAACGGCGCGGTCTCCGTAAACGAGCTACGGGTGCCGGCTGGCCGGCCGATCGAGCTCAAGATCACGGCGCCGGCCCACGACGTCATCCACAGCTGGTGGGTTCCCGCCCTCGCCGGGAAGATGGACGCGATCCCCGGCAAGGTGAACACCACGTGGTTCGAGACGCCGTTGAAACCCGGGAAGTTCGAGGGGCAGTGCGCCGAGTACTGCGGTATCCAGCACGCACTGATGCCGGCCGTCGTGCGCTCGGTGCCCGAGGCCGACTTCGACGAGTGGGTCTCCTCGCAGCTCGGTCAGACCTCAGACCTCGGTAAGCAGACATACGAGGGCGCGTGCGGCCCCTGTCACGGTCTCTCCGGCAACGGCCTGATCGGGCCGTCGCTGAAGGGCAACGCGACGATCTCCCAACGGCAGCAGCTGATCCGGCTCCTGCAGAACGGAAAGAACGCGATGCCACCCGTCGGGCGCGGCTGGAACCAGACGCAGCTGGACGCGTTGATCCGGTACCTGCGGCAACACATCGTGGGAGCAGCGGGTGGCGGTTAACGCGGAAGCCACCCCGGTCCACCCGGTGCCCTGGTGGCGCGGGCGCGTCGCGAGCTGGATCACGACCGTCGACCACAAGCGGATCGGGATCCTCTACCTCGTCACCTGCCTCGTCTTCTTCGGGGCCGGCGGGATCCTCGCGCTGCTCATGCGCGCCCAGCTCGCGCAGCAGAACGAGCACTTCCTCACCCGGGACGCTTACAACGAGGCCTTCACGCTGCACGGCGTCACGATGGTCTTCCTCGTCGTCGTGCCGATCCTCGCCGGTTTCGGGAACTTCCTCGTGCCGCTGATGATCGGCGCCCGTGACGTCGCCTTCCCGCGCCTGAACGCGCTCTCGTACTGGCTGTTCCTCTTCGGCGGCGTCGCCCTCTACTCGAGCTTCTTCGCCTCCGGTGGAGCGCCCAAGACCGGATGGACGATCTACCCGCCGCTCTCCGAGCGATTGGGCGGAAACGGGGTCGACATCCTGATCCTGTCGCTCCACATCCTCTCGCTCGCCTCCCTCCTCGGGGCGATCAACTTCGTGGTCACGATCCACCGGCTGCGCGCACCCGGGATGACGTGGATGCGCCTGCCGCTCTTCGTCTGGTCGATCGAGGTCTACGCGGCGCTTCTGATCGTCGTCCTGCCGGCGCTCTCGGCCGGCCTGACGCTGCTGCTCCTCGACCGCCAGGTGGGGACGAACTTCTTCGATCCGCAGGGCGGCGGGAACGCGGTCCTGTTCCAGCACGTCTTCTGGTTCTTCGGGCACCCAGAGGTCTACGTGATGATCCTCCCGGTGATGGGGATCGTCTCCGAGATCATCCCCGTCTTCTCGCGCAAGCCGATCTTCGGCTACACGGCGATCGTCTTCTCGACGGTCGCGATCGGCTTCTACTCGATGCTCGTCTGGGCGCACCACATGTTCACGGTCGGGCTGGCGACGCCGCTGCTGGGCTTTTTCATGATCTCGTCGATGATCATCGCGGTGCCGACCGGCATCAAGATCTTCAACTGGCTCGCGACCACCTGGCGCGGAAACCTCCTCTTTCAGACGCCGATGCTGTTCGCGCTCGGCTTCATCGCGCTGTTCACGATCGGCGGCCTCTCCGGGATCTTCCTCGCGGTCTTCCCCTTCGACTGGCAGGCGCAGGACTCGTACTTCGTCGTCGCCCACCTCCACTACGTCCTCTTCGGCGGCTCGATGTTCGGGATCTTCGGCGGGCTCTACTACTGGTGGCCGAAGATCTTCGGGCGGGTGCTCGACGAGAAGCTCGGCAAGTGGAACTTCTGGCTGTTCTTCATCGGTTTCAACCTCGCGTTCTTCCCACAGCACATGCTCGGCTTGATGGGGATGCCGCGCCGGATCTACACGTATCACCACGGTGGCTTGTGGGAGACCTACAACCTGATCTCCACGATCGGCGCCTTCATCATGGCGACTGGCATCATCGTCTTCGTGGCCAATGTCGTCTGGACGCATCGGCGGGTCGGCACTCGGGCCGGGAACGACCCCTGGATGGGCGACACGCTCGAGTGGTTCACGACCTCCCCGCCGCCGGAATACAACTTCGACAAGGTTCCCTACGTGACGAGCGCACGCCCTCTGCGCGATCTCCGCCGGCGGATCTGGGAGCGCCGCGGATGAGGCCCGGACCCTGGCTTCGGCTCACAGCGCTCGGCGGAGCCGCGGCGACGCTGCTTGCGGTCGTCTCGGGCTCGGCCGAGCTCGGCGCAGGGCACCGCGTGCTTGCGGCGCTGGCGCTTCCGCCGCTGGCCGCTGTCGCCGCTGCGGCGTGGGTCGCCTACCGCCGGCTGCTCGCGCCGTCTCTTCTTTCCCTCGTCCTCTTCGGGCTCGCCGCGGCGGTCACAGCTCCGGGCATCCACCTTGCGCTCGCCGCAGTCGCTTTCACGGCCTCGCTGGTCCTCGTCGCGCTGGCCTTCCGAGGCGAGCCTTCCCCAGCCGGCTCGGTGCGTGACTACGTGACGCTCACGAAGCCACGGATCATGACGTTGCTCCTGCTGACCGGCCTCTGCGGAATGTTCGTAGGCGCGAAGGGCCTGCCACCGCTGTGGCTCGTCGTCGTGACCATGCTCGGCCTTGCCCTCGCCTGCGGCGGGGCGAGCGCCTTGAACCATGTCCTCGATGCAGACATCGACAAGCTGATGGGCAAGCGCACTCGCTCTCGGCCGGTCGCCGCCGGTCGCATGCCGGCGCCCTACGCCCTCGAGTTCGGGCTCGCGCTCTCCGCGCTCTCGTTCGTGCTGCTCGCGGGAGTCGTCAACGTCCTGACCGCCGGACTGGCGCTCGTCGGGAACCTCTTCTACGTGCTGGTCTACACGCGCCTCCTGAAGCGCTCGACGCCACAGAACATCGTCATCGGCGGTGCGGCCGGGGCGGTGCCGCCACTCGTCGGCTGGGCGGCGGCGACCGGCAACCTGACGCTGCCGGCGCTCGTTCTCTTCGCGATCGTCTTCCTCTGGACGCCACCGCACTTCTGGGCGCTGGCCCTGCTCATCAAACGCGACTACGCAGCCGCAGGCGTCCCCATGCTGCCCGTCGTCCGGGGTGAGGAAGAGACCGCTCGCCAGATCATGCTCTACACCGTCGGCCTCGTCGCCTTCACGCTCGCACCCGCCCTCTGGGGGATGTTCGGGCTCGTCTACCTCGTGGCGGCCGCCGCGCTCGGCGCCGTCTTTCTCTGGCTCGCCTGGCGCTTGCGTCGCGAGCGCACTCCCGCCCGCGCGAAGATCCTGTTCCACTACTCGCTGGCCTACCTCGCGCTGCTCTTCGTTGCCATGGCCCTCGACGCGGTGATCGCGTGACCGAGGGAGTCCCGGAGCCCGCTGAGCCTCAGGGCTGGCACCCGCCGCGCGAGCCGACCCCCGCGGAGGCCCGCAGCAACGTGCTCTTCGGGCTCGGCCTGTTCGCGATCTTCCTCCTGCTCTTCGCCGGCACCATCGGCGTGGCGTTCGTCTACCTGGCCCTGGACTAGCCGCCCTATCCAGGCCGTTTATGCTTGCTGCCTACTCAGGGAGGCAGCATGCGGCACATCCTCGTTCTTGCAGCAACAGCGGTCTTGGCGGCCGCGTTCGTAGCGACAGCCGCCGCCGACCGGGTCTACCACACGGAGCGCCTAGCGCTGAACGGAGTCGGCGGCGCGCCGGGTGGCGGAATGGTCGTCAACATCCACCCGAACGGACCAAATGTCTACGCGCACGAGATCTACACGCTGAGTCACGCGGTTCCTGGGACCTATCAGGTTTCCCTGCACTTGTTCCTGACGAGCCTGAACTGCACAGGCGCGACCGCCGCCCTTCCCACCGCGATGCTCACGACGAACGCGACCGGAAACGGCCGGGCGGACGTGAAATTCACCCCGGAGGACGCGGCGGAGATTCGGCACATGACGTTCAGCATTAGCTGGAGTGTGACCGGGCCGGCGACGTACGTCACCGCCTGCACTGTTGTAACGCTCGACTGAACTCTCGAGAAGAGACGGGCCGGATGGTTGCGCCCCTACGGGTCACGCGGCGATCTAGACCTGTGCCGGCTCCGGGTCGGGTCGCACGAACACGGTGTCCATCACCGGGATGATCTCGTCGACCGGCAACATCGCGCGCGAGGCGTGCTCCCGGATCGCCTCCGGGCTCGTCGCCTGGTAGACGCAAACCGTCCCGACTGAGCCGCCGTCCTCCTCGAGGACGTACGAGCGGATCCACCGCACCTGTTCGGACATCTCCTCGTCGCCCACCTTGCTCGAGCGCATAGCCGCTTCCTGGAGCTCCTCCGGCGACCGCCAACCGCTTCTGCGCAAAATCACGTACGTGTTCACTTCGGCCTCCTCTGATCGCTATCCGGCCGATCCTACGCCTCCGGGTATCTTCCTCGCGAGGCCGGAATCGGTCGGAGACGGCAAGCGACTGGCGGTCAAGGATCTCTTCGACACCGCCGGGCTGACGACGACGTACGGGTCGATCGTCTACGCCGACCACGTTCCGGACCGGACGGCCGAGGCGGTCGCACGGCTCGAGGCAGCGGGCTACGTCGATGTCGGGAAGACGAACCTGCACGAGTTCGCGTACGGAATTACCTCGGCCAACCCGCACTTCGGCACGGTGCCGAACCCCGCGTTTCCGGGACGGATGGCCGGCGGGTCGAGCGGAGGGTCGGCGGCGGCGCTTGCGGCGAGCCTCGCCGAGTACGCGCTCGGTACCGACTCCGGCGGCTCGATCCGGATCCCTGCCGCCTGCTGCGGGATCGTCGGCTTCAAGCCGACCTACGGGCTCGTCTCGCTGGAGGGCGTCTTCCCGCTCGCGCCGAGCTTCGACCACGTGGGCCCGATGGCGCGGTCTGTCGCCGAGTGCGCGGAGATGCTCGAGGTCCTTGCCGAGGGCTTCGTCCCCACGAGGCTTGAAGCGCTCGACGAGCTCGAGGTCGGTGTGGCCTGGCTCGACCGCGCCGACCCTTTGGTCCACGCGCGTGTGCGCGAAGCGACGGAGCTCTTCCCGCGCCGGCGAGAGGTCGACTTCCCGCTCGCCGAGGAGATCGGGCCGGTTTTCATGCGTGAGGTCGCGGACGTGCACCGCGACCTCTTCGCCGAGTTCGCCGACTCGTACGGAGAGAACGTCCGCACGAAGGTGGAGCGCTGCCTGGAAGTGAGCGACGCGGAGTACGAGCGCGGCGTGCGCGCCCGCGAGCAGTTGCGGGATCGCGCCCAGAGCGCGATCGAGGGCCTGGATCTTGTGCTGACGCCGACGCTCGGCTTCGTCGCACCGCCGCTCCCTGCGGACGATCTCGAGATCCGCGGCGAGGTGATTCGCCTCACCTATCCCTTCAACGCCCTCGGTTGGCCGACCCTGGCCCTGCCCTGCGGTCCCGCCGAGGACGGGCTGCCGGCTTCGCTCCAGATCGCGGGGCTGCCGGGCGCCGACGCGCAGGTTTTGGCCGCAGGAGAGTTGCTGGAGGAAGCATTGCGCTCCTCCGGTTCCTGACGACGCGAGGCGGTGGCAAAAGCCGCCGGTCAGGGAAGCGACTCCCTCGATCGAGGGAACCCGATCTAGGGCAAACCTGCCGAAAACCCCCTTGCCATGCCCTCTCGCGTCCTCGTTGCCGCTTCTGTCGCGCTGCTCGCGCTCTGTGTGGGCGTGCCGACCGCGTCCGCAGCCAAGCCGCTGCGAGCGCCGAAGAACCTGAAGGCGTTCCTCCTCCGCGTCGACGAGCGTGAATCGCTCTACAACCGCAACTTCCCGCGAACGCCCTCGTTCGCCTGGAACCCGGTCGCAGGCGCCAAGAGCTACGAGTTCGAGCTAGCGACGAGCGAGAACTTCTCGGAGAGCGCGCTCGTCTGGTCGAGCGCCGACTCACCGACGAAGCTGAAGAGCCCGGCGGCCACGATTCCGATCTCACTGCCCTGGATGACGGGCAACCCCTACGCGCTCTACGCAAGGGTGCGTGGTATCGCCGCCAGGGGCAAGGAGGGCCGCTGGAGCTCGCCGTACGGCTTCAACATGCGCTGGCGCGACAGGCCTCGGCCCCTCGACCCGCAGTTCCCGGGTCTCGTCCGCTGGACCCCGATCGAGGGCGCAACGATGTACGAGGTCTGGCTGAGCGGCGCCACTACCTCGTTCTTCACGACGTCGAACGTCGCCGACGAGCGGGAGTTCTATTTCTTCCACAGCCAATCGTGGTGGATTCAGTCGGTCAACTGGCGCATCCGAGCCGTCCGGAAGCTCTACGGCGAGATCCCGACGGGGATGCCTCGCGTGACCTATGGCGCCTGGAGCGACTGGTTCACGAACATCAACCCACCGTTCAACACCGATTTCAATCCTCCGTACAACGGGACACCCGCCGAGCTCGCGCTCTCGGGCACCGTCTCGGGAGACGTCGTCAGCACCCCGGCGAATCCAAAGGCGCACGAGCTTCTTCCTGCATTCATGTTCACGGGGAACTACCGCTCCTGGGGCCAGCCAGGTTTCCTCGACACGACGACCGAGCTCTTCCACATCTACGTCTTCACCGACAGCGAGTGCGTGAATCGCGTCTACACGAGCGCGATCGTCGGCGGGCCGGCCTATGCGCCGAGGCTTGGCCAGACGATGGTGCTCCCGGGGACGTTCGGCGACCGCAACATCGCGCGCAGCACCTGGCTCAAGTACGGCGGCGAGGGACAGGCGGTCATGTGGGACGGGACGCCCGTCAAGGCAGCCGACGCAAGCAGCACCGGCAACGATCTTTGGGACACGTTCTGGCCGAGCGGCGGCTACTACTGGACCGTCGTGCCGGTGTTTGCCCGGCCCGACCCGGTGGACTCGAACAAGATCATGGAGTACCGGGACATCCAGCTTCCGGAGGACGTCTGCCGCGCGGGTGGCGCCGCCCGCTTCGGCAAGGTCAGTAAGCCGGTGCTCGTCGGCGACCGCTCGCCGTTCGCCTCTGGCCTCTCGCCCGACGGCGCCAAGCTCGTCCCGGCCAAGAAGCCGGTCCCGTCGTTCTACGGCCCGCCGCTCGTGGCCTGGGAGCCTGTTGCCGGCGCCCAGGAGTACGAGGTGCAGTGGAGCAAGTCGCCGAACCCCTGGCGAGCCGCAGGCCCCCCGCTCCCGCCGAGCGGCGCAACCTCCGCCATCCTGCCACTCACGCCCGGACGCTGGTACTACCGCGTCCGGGGGCTGAACCCGCTGCTGCCGGGCAAGCCGGAGATGACCTGGTCGAAGCCGGTCAGCCTCCGCATCGCGAAGCCCCGCTTCAAGATCGTCAGGCGCTAGTAAGCACGGGGGAACCCCTGGTTCTCTGAGGAGGTCAGTCCTCGTCACTCCTCAGCCTAACCAGCGGTTCCCCCGCTCACCTGACGAGGGCTGATAAGTCCTGCTCAGTCCTCGACGGATACCAACTTGATAGCGGCCCGAGCCCCACGCACTGAGCGTCCTTCTCCCACTCAACGCTCGCGTAGGCTCGTAAGGAACCTCCGGCCCGAACCGCGCACCCCGGGAACCGGCGCGACCGTCTCGCGTGGCACTGTGATGATCATGCCGTCGCGAAGTTGGACGCGAACCTGTGGCTTGCCTGGTGGCGGCCAGGCCGGGAACTTCTGAGCGTGCTCAGCACGCGACGTTCGTGCACTGGGCGGTGTTCCCGTTGCCTGCCGCGTGGTTTCCGCCGCCGTCGGTGACGCCGGGAACGGCCTCGATTCCCAGGTCGCCGTTGTGCACCGCCACGTTGTGCGTCAGCGTGGTCGCCGCGTTGTCGACGTCGATGCCGTCGTCGCCCGCGCCGATCGCGATGTTCCGCTCCAGCAGTGTGTCGAAGGCCGTGGACTCGACGATCACGCCATCCACCGCCGGGCCCCGGACGACGTTCCTGCTGATGGTGTTCCCGACCGTCGGCGGGCCCCCGAACTCTTCGAAGGAGGCGGCCCGGATGCCGGCCTGGTGGAAGCGCAGGACGATGTTGCCCTCGATCACGTTGCCGGTCCCGCCTTCCAGCGAGATGCCGAAGCCGCACTCCTCCGGGCACTCACTGGGGCCGGAGAGCCAGTTTCCGGCGACGGTGTTCGCATCGCCCGAGACGACGATGCCGTCTTGGTTGTTCGAGAGGCGGTTGTGGCTGAACTCGTTCCCGTTCCCGTGGTCGAGGAGGATTCCGGCCTCGGGGTGGTCCGCGATTGAGTTCTCCTCAAAGCGGCTGTCGTCCAAACCGCTGACGAAGTAGCCAATGTCTCCGTTTGCGAAGACGGTGTTCCTCGCGATCGTGAGCTCGTGGGAGTCGAACACGTCGACGCCGGCCTGGTCTGTCGTCAGGCCGTTCGCGGAAGCGGTGATCAAGTCGATCTGGCTACGCGACGACTCGGCCACGAGCAGGCCTGAGAAGAAGTTGTGCGAAAGGTCGAGGCGGGTGAGGCGGCTGTCAGTCGCACCGATGACAAGTGAGCCGAAAGTGAACTCACGGACCTTCCCACCCTTGATCGTCACTCCGTGGTGGTCGAAATCGAGGACGCCGATGTCACAAGCCTCGTTGGGGGGACAGTCGGTGAACTCGGCGTCGTCACCGTCGATGACGTGTCCGTTCAGGTCGAGCGTGACGTTGTCGGCACCGATCACGAGGCCGTTGTTCGGGCAGTTGACCAGGTCGATGGTGAGCTTCGTGTTCACTGTGATCGTGTCGCCGCAGCTCAGCTGCGGCTCGAGGGCACGACCTGACGCCGAGCCCACCGCCGCCGACAGCGCCAGTGCCACGATCAACGAGAGTCCGAGCCTCCGCATGATGCGCTCCGTCCGGGTCGAATCGCTCACGCGTCGACACTCTCGTCGGCGCGCCCAATCCGGGCGGGTGCCGAGTCTCGCACAGTTGGTTGGGCTACCGCTGCGCCTACGGGCGATTGCCGCTGCTAGCGCTCACGCTCCAGCGCAGGGCAGAAGACGCGCGAGGGCGGCGGGCAACGGCGTGCGGACGCCGGTCGAGGCGTCGCCACTCGAGTTTTCGCGTCAGTTCTCGTCAGTAGGGATACCGGAGGGATACCAACGCGCCCCCGACACCCGCTCGAAGCGCGTGGCTACGCCGGTTGTGTGCGGTTCGCGGAGGAACCCCTGGTTCCTCCCGTCGGTGAAAGGTGACGCGGGCTCAGTGGGCTGCTGCGCGTGCCGCGGCCTCGTAGACCGGGTCCCGGCCGAACTCGTCGAGCTCGGCTGAGAGAAGATCGCTCGCGCTCGGATGCTCGTGGGGGCGAGGACACGGCTCGCCGTCGACCTCGACTGCAGCCAGTTCGTCCGCCTGCTCGTGGTCGAGCTCGATCTCGCGGTCGAGCCGGGACCGAAGCCAGCCGGCGAGGAGCGACGACTCGGCGGTAGGACCGCTCACCTTCAGCCGGCGAGACTCGCCGATCGTCGGCCAGAGCCCGGCCAATGCCCGCCGCCACGGCTCCGTGCGCCGCCAGGCGATATCGGAACACGCGGCTTGATCGAACGGCAGCTCCTCGTACGCCTCCGGCACGTCGGGCCACTCGCGGGAATCGACGATGAACCGGTCGCACACGTCGAGCAACTGCGCGAGCGCCTGCTCGCCGAAGGGAGGGCGGCCTCGCCACCTGAGAAAGACGGGCAGCCCCGACACGAGGAGCGGGATCACCACGCTCGCCGGGGCTTCCTTCCGTTTGCCGCGAAGCCGGAGCTCGATCACCTCGGCCGCGATGTGCCTCCGCTGTGCCGCGAGTGGGAAGGCGAGCACTGAGACCTTTGCATCGATCCCATCCTCGGCGGAGGGATCGGGGACAAGGAGGATCCCGCGGGACGGGTGGCGCTCGCCGAGGCCCGAGAGCGTCTCGACGGCCGCTTCGTGCCATTCCGGCGGCACCCAGGCGAGATGAGTCATGACGCTCGTTCGCAGATCGGGCCCCTCCGTGTCCTGGGCACACTCGTCTCGCAGCCGCCCGAGGGCCTCTTCCACCTCGCTGATCGAGACGTCTTCGCCCGTCCACTCCTCAGCGTGCACATGGGCGACGCTCAATGCCGCAGCCACTCCCTGCCGTCGCGGTTCATGAGATCCGCGGCGGCAGCCGGCCCCCAGGTTCCTGCCGCGTAGTTCGGGAACGCGGGCCGGTCACGGGCCCAGGCGGCGACGATCGCGTCGACGAGCGCCCACTGCTCCTCGACTTCGTCCGAGCGGGTGAAGAGCGTCTGGTCACCGAGCATCGCGTCGAGCAACAGCCGCTCGTAGGCCTCAGGCAGCTCCGTCCGGAAGGCCCCCCCGTAGAGGAAGTCCATGTGCACCGTACGGATCCGCAACCCCTGCCCCGGCACTTTCGCCCCGATCGCAAGCGAGACGCCCTCGTCGGGCTGGACGTGCACGAGGAGAAGGTTCGGCTGCAGCTCTTCGGTCGTCGCTTCCTCGAACGGCGGGTGCGGAGCGCGCTTGAACTGGATCCCAATCGTCGTCTCGCGCCGCGCGAGGCGCTTGCCGGTCCGGACGTAGATGGGCGTGTCCGCCCAGCGCCAGTTGTCCACGAAGAGCTTCGCGGCCACGTACGTCTCGGTCGTCGACCTCGGATCGACGCCCTCCTCTTCGCGGTAGCCACGCACCTCCTTGCCCTCGATGTAGCCCGGCCCGTACTGGCCGCGGACGACGTGCTTGGGGCCGGGAGTGTGCATGGCCTTCAGCACCTTCACCTTCTCGTTGCGCACGGAGTCGGCGCTGAAGTCGATCGGCGGTTCCATCGCGGTCAGCGCGACGAGCTGGAGCATGTGGTTCTGGAAGATGTCGCGGACCGCGCCGGCCTTCTCGTAGTACTCGGCCCGGCCCTCGATGCCGATCGTCTCCGCGACGGTGATCTGGATGTGGTCGACGAACTGGCGGTTCCAGATCGGCTCGAAGATCCCATTCGCGAAGCGAAGCGCGAGCATGTTCTGGACCGTCTCCTTGCCGAGGTAGTGGTCGATCCGGAACACCTCTTCCTCCGTGAAGTAACGGCTGATCACCGTCGTCAGCTCGCGCGCGGAGGCGAGGTCGTGGCCGAACGGCTTCTCGACGATGAGGCGCGTCCAGCCCTCGGTCTTGCGCCGCTTGCCGAGCTCCTTGACGACGATCGGCATCGCCTGCGGCGGAACCGCCAGGTAGTAGACGCGGTTGCCTCGCGTGCTGCGCTCCCGGTCGAGCC
>Ga0307302_10000817_pt1 | contig 13752 bp, 17 predicted proteins | sample ER_DNA_183_FD_194490 | JGI IMG/M metagenome (GOLD analysis project Ga0307302, IMG submission 194490) | Bulk soil microbial communities from the East River watershed near Crested Butte, Colorado, United States - ER_DNA_183 | ecosystem: Environmental > Terrestrial > Soil > Floodplain | place...
CGGGGGGATGGTCGCGTCCGAGGTCGTGAGGTTCGAGCCGGACCTGGACCGCGGGCTGCAACGGTGCGAGGAGGGGCTGCTGCGAGAAGACGTGGTCCAGGTGCCCGAGGCGGACGGGGACGCGCTCGCCGGCATGCCCTCCGGCCTGCAGGCCCACCTCGAGCGTACGGAGCTCGCCGACGGCATCGTGCTGATCCGACAGGGCGACTCGCCCGACGACGTGTTCGTGCTGGAGTCCGGGAGGCTCCGGGTCGAGATGGAGACCTCGGACGGGACGCGGCTGCGGCTGCGTTCGATCAACCCCGGCGTGGTCGTCGGCGAGGTCGCGATGTATTCGGGGGACCCGCGCACGGCCGACGTGGTGGCCGAGGGCCCGACCGTGGTCCTGCGGCTCGATCGTGCCTCGATCGCTCGGATCGAGTCGGAGGACCCGGCGCTGGCATCAGCGATGCACCGGTGGCTGGGCGGCGTGCTGTCGGAACGGCTGAGCGACACCCTGCGCGAGTTCGACGCGTTGCTCGACTAGACGGGAGGGACGGTGTCCGAAGGGGGACGGTCGCAAGGATGGTTTGCGAAGCTCGCCGCCGGGGTGATCATCGGCGGCGTCGAGGTGGTCCTCGCGGTCGCGTTCGCGGCCCTCGTGTTCACCGGCGCGACCCCCGCCCGCCTGGGCGACGGCATCGGCCTGTACCTCGTCGCGGCCGCGCTCACGCTCGGGTTCCTGGCGTGGCGGGCGGGCACGCGCGGCGTCGTGGGCAGCGTGCAGGACGCCGCGACGGCCGTCCTCTCGATCCTGGCGCTGAGTACGGCGACCAAGGCCATCAACATCATGAGGATCTGCCAGACCGCGTCCGTCGGCAGGTGCGAGACTCCCGACGTCTTCCTCACGGTCGTCGCCGCGACGCTGGTGGTGACGTTGTCGTGCGGCGCCATCTTCCTCGTGCTCGGCACCTTCCGGCTCGGCAACCTGGTCCGGTTCATCCCGTATCCGGTCGTCGGGGGGTTCCTTGCGGGCACCGGATGGCTGCTCTTCAAGGGCGGCATCTACATCGCATCCGGTGTGGAGCTGAACTTCGGCACGCTGCGCGGCCTTCGAGTGAGTTCCGATCTCCTGGTGAGCCCGGTGACGCTCAAGCGATGGCTGCCCGCGCTCGCCTTCGGCGTGATCCTGTACCTCGCCGTCCGGTTGGTGAACAGGCCCTTGATCATCCCGATCGTGCTCGGGATCGGGCTCGGGACGTTCGCGATCGGCATGCTCGCGACGGGCTCCTCGATCGATGCCGCCAAGCACGGTCGATGGCTGCTCGGACCGTTCGAGTCGGTCCGGCTGTGGCAGCCCTGGGCGCTCAGGGCGATCACCGGCGCCGACTGGTCGGCGGTGCTGAGCCAGTGGGCCGGGATCGCCACGGCCGTGTTCGTGGCCACCATCGCGATCCTTTTCAACATCTCGGGCACCGAGGTCGTGCTGCACCGGGACCTCGACACCAACGAGGAACTCCGCGACGCCGGTGCGCTGAACGTGATCTCCGGCGCGCTGGGTGGGATCCCCGGCTACCACGCCCTGAGCCTGACCGCCCTCGCCGAACGGATGAGCGTGGACGCCCGGGTGGCCGGCCTGATCGCGGCGGCGGTGCCCCTCGCCGGGGTGATCTTCGGCGCCTCCCTGATCGAGCTGATCCCGCGGATGATCGTGGGCGGCGTGCTGGTCTTCCTGGGCCTGGCCTTCCTGGTCGAGTGGGTCTGGGACAAGCGCAAGGTCCTGCCGCCGCTCGAGTACGGGGTCGTGCTCGTGATCTTGGCGGTGATCATCGGCAGGGGGTACCTGCCCGGCGTCGTGGTCGGCCTGGTGCTCGCGGTCGTGCTGTTCGCGGTCAACTACGGACGGATCGAGCTGGTGCGTGAGGTCACCTTCGGCGAGACCTACCACTCCAACGTGGACCGCCCGCCGGCCGAGCGGGCGCTGCTGCGCACGATGGGGGAGCGGGTCCAGATCCTGCTGGTCAACGGGTTCGTGTTCTTCGGCTCGGCCAACGGCCTGCTCGAGCGGATCCGAAAGCGAGCAGAGACCGACCCGCCGCGGTTCCTCGTGATCGACCTTCGCCGCGTCACCGGCGTGGACTCCTCGGCGGTGGTCGCCTTGGTCAAGGTGATGCATCTGGCCGAGGCCTCCGGGTTCGAGCTGGTGTTCACCGGTGCCTCCGAGCCCGTTCGCCGCCAGCTGGCGCGCGGGGGCATGGTCGCCTCCGAGGTCGTGCGGTTCGAGCCGGACCTGGACCGCGGGCTGCAGCGGTGCGAGGAGGGGCTCCTGCGGGACGAGGAGGTGGTGGTCCAGGTGCCCGAGGCGGACGGGGACGCGCTCGCCGGCATGCCGTCCGGCCTGCGGACCCACCTCGAACGCATGGAGCTCGCCGACGGCACCGTGCTGATCCACCAGGGGGAGTCGCCCGACGACGTGTACCTGCTGGAGTCCGGGCGCCTGCGGGTGGAGACCGTGACCGAACGTGGAACGCGGATCCGCCTTCGCACACTTCGACCGGGCGTGGTGGTGGGGGAGGTCGCGATCTATTCCGGGGACCCGCGCACCGCCGACGTCGTGGCCGAGGGCCCGAGCGTGGTCCTGCGGCTCAGCAAGGCCTCGATCGAACGGATCGAGGCCGTCGATCCGGAGCTGGCCTCCGCGCTGCATCGGTGGCTCGCGACGACGCTGGCGGGGCGGTTGGGCGATTCGCTCAAGGCGTTCGACGCGCTGCTCGACTAGCGCGGCGCAGGCGCCGATGCGACCCGCTTAGGCATCGCATGGGGAGATGAGGCGGTCGCGGATCGAGCCCCGCGACCGCCTCGACCCTGCTACATGACGTCGAAGGCCTCGTAGACGGTCACGCTGCCTCCGCCCTGCAGGACCGGCGAGTTCTTCGCCAGCCCCGCCGCCGCGTCGAGCGAGTCCGCCTGGAGGATCGTGTACCCGGTGAAGGGCGTGCCGGACAGGTTGCCCACCTTGCCGTCGCTCTCGATCACCTTGGCCGCGGGCGCGAACGGGTTGCCGCCGTCCTTGATGGCCCCGCCGAGCTCCGAGTACCAGCCGTCCCACGCCTTGAGGACGCGGGCCTTCTCCTCGTCCGTCTCGGGCATGCTCCCGCCGCTGTACAGCAGCACGAAGTCCGCCATCGATACCTCCTTCCCGGCCTCTCGGCCAGTCCGTCCGTCATCCCTACGACGAACGGGGGCTCCCGCTTTCGACAGCCGACGTTCGCGGCCCTATCGTGGCGCCATGGCGGTTCGGCGGGTCGTCGTCGACCACGTGCTGTTCGTGGTCGAGGATCTGGAGGCCGGCCGGCGGCTGTACACGGCCGCCCTCGCGCCGCTCGGGTACGAGGAGCTGTACGTCCAGGAGGACTGCGTCTCTTACGGGGCGGAGGACCTCGACGACTTCACGATCTGCCGGGGCGAGCCCGTCACCACCGCCGCGCACGTCGCGTTCGACGCGGACGACCGAGGATCGGTGGACGCATTCTTCGGCGCGGCCATCGAACACGGCGCCTCCGTCAGGGGCGAGCCGGGCGTGTGGGCCGAGTACTCCGATCGCTACTACGCGGCGTTCGTGAACGACCTCCACGGGAACAACGTCGAGGCCGTGTGGCACGCTCCGGAGCCGGTCACCGACGCTCCGCGGCGTCCCGGCGTCCCCTGAGTCGCGGCCTGCCGCGATGGCCGGGCGCAGGTTGGCTCAGGCGGTGTCGAACCCGTCCCCGACGGCCCCGAGCGCGTCGTCGACGAGGGCGTGGAGGTTCGTCCGACCGCCACTCGTGCACCATCCGGACACGGCGGTCGAGAAGGCGGCGAGGGCGACGGCCGCGAGCAGTCGCATCTGCGGCTCCAGCGAGGGGTCGCCGCCGCCCCGGGTTACGAGCTCCTCGGTCACCCCGTTCTCCCACCGCGCGTGCTTGTCGAGCAGGCGCGCTCGGATGGAAGGTGTCTCGTGGGCCAGACGCTTCGCGGCCACCACGCGATCCTGGCGCTCCTCGTAGAGGTCGATCAGTGTTCCGAGGGCCGCTCGCAGCGCGGTGAAGGAAGGCTCGTCCGAGGGCCGGCCGGCGAGCATGGCCCGCAGCTCGAGCCCCAGGTCGTCGAAGAACCCGATGACGACGTCTTCCTTGGAGTCGAAGTATCGGAAGAACGTCCGGGGGGAGACCTCGACCTGCTCGACGATGTCCTCGATCGTCGTCTCGTCGAACCCGCGCTCGGCGAATAGCCGGAACGCGGCGTCGGAGAGCTCCGCCCGCGTCCGCAGCTTCTTGCGTTCCCTCAGGCCGATCTCGGTATCCACGGGCAGAGCATAGCACTTGGCGTCGACTGTAATCTGGCAGGGGTTGCCAAATGGCATGGATGCTCGTATCGTGGGCGCCATGTCGAGCCAGAGGATCGAGCCGGAGATCGAGCCGGAGACCGAAGAGGAGGGAGCCCAACCGATGACCACCGCCTACGTGCTCGTGCAGACGGCCGCCCAGGGTGGCCGGATGGCCGGCCTGCTTCAGGAGCTTCCGGGGGTCGTGTTCGCCGAAGACGTCCGCGGGCCGTACGACGCGCTCGCGCTCGTGCGCTCGGACGTGGGCTTCGAGGCGATCGTGGATCGGGTCAGGGGTTTGCCCGGCGTGACGCACGCGCTCGCCGCCCCGCTGGTGCACGAATCCGTCGGTCTCGTCAGCAACACCGCGGCCTGACCGACAGATTCAGGATCGATCGACTAGAAGACTCATCATCGGGAGCTCGGTCAGTCTTGGGCGTCGCGCAGTGTTTCCTCGAGCGTCACGAGCGCCTGGTCGATCGCTGATGCCCGGTCGGCGGACGTGATCTCGCCCTTCTCGAGGGCTTCGGATACCTTCTCTCGCAGATCTTCGACCTTCTCAAGCAACCGGTCGGCGTCTTCGCCCTTGTCGGTCTCGCGGAGGATCTCGTCCATCGTGTGACGGATGTCGTGGTCGAAATGGCCCGTGATCTCGCCCGCCTCGATGCCCTCGTCAACGATCCCGAGCACGATCGCAGCGGCTTCCTGGGGCGACGACTGATCGGGCGGCGGTGAGATGGTTGCCACGGGCGATTGCTGCTGCGTCGCGGGCGAGCTGGTCTCCACAGGCGAGGGCTGGTGCATCGTCGGCGAGCTGCTGATCTGCGGCGACCGCTGAGACGCGTCGGTTCGGCCGTCCGGCTCGCGGCTCGCCAGCAGCGCGATGAACAAGAGCACGGCGAGGCCGCCCACCGCGATCACGACCATCGGCCGTGTCTTCGGTCCGGGTCTCCGACGACCGCCCGCGGGCAGCCGCTGCGTCGGTGAGGGAGGCAGTTGCACCGGCTCAATCAGGGCGGTCGGTTCGACGGCGTCGTGCCTCATGGCGGAGGCAAGAGAGCTCTCGACCTCCTCTCCGGTTTGCGGACGCTTGGCCGGATCCTTCTCGAGCATCGCGTCGACGAGTTCGTCCAACGCTGCCGGAACGGCGGGGTTGATCGAGCGAACCCGAGGCGCCGGGGTGTGGGTATGCGCATACGAGAGTGCCGCAAGATCCCCCTCGAACGGCGTCCGGCCGGTCAGCATCTCGAACAGCACACATCCAAGGGAGTACAGGTCCGCCCGAGCGTCGACAGGGTCGCCACGCACCTGTTCCGGCGAGATGTACGCCGCGGTGCCCCGCACGCTCAGGGTCGCGGTGAGGGCCTCGGGAGACTGGAGTCGGGCGATCCCCATGTCCGCAAGCTTCACGCCGCCATCGGGCGGGAGCAGCACGTTCGCCGGTTTGACGTCCCGGTGGATGACACCCTTTCCGTGGGCGAACTCGAGGGCCGACGCCAGGCGGCTCGCGATCTCGCACGCTCGTTCGGGCGCGAGCCGGCCCTCCGTGTCGAGCAGCTCGCGAAGCGTCGGTCCCTCGACGAGCTCCATCACGATGAAGCGCTCCCCGTTGTCGACCCCGGCGTCGAACACGCTGATCACGTTCGGGTGTTGGAGGCGGGCGAGGATCTGGGCCTCCTGCTGGAACCGGGCGATCGAGCGGGGGTCCCCGTAGTCCAGGAGCAGCTTGACGGCCACCGGTCGCTGCAGCAGGACGTCCTCGCCCCGGCGGACCTCGGACATCAGGCTGCGTCCGAGCACGTCCCCCAGCCGGTAGCGGTCGCCGATGAGTCGGGGCGTCTGGATGGCGGGTCGTCCTTCCTCATGAACCTAACGGATCGCAAGACCTCCACATCCCGCGATACCGGCTTGCGCCGCAAGCTCCCGTTCGTCTCTGACGTCGTTCCGAAGCCTGCGCATGGCGCGGGCGACCGCGTGGTTGTCGGCGCCGATCGCTCGCTCCAATCCCGCGATCGATGCGTCCGTTTCCCCGAAGGCCGAAAGGAACCTGCTCACCGCGACCGCGTCTTCCTCGGGCCGGCCGAGCGCGCGGATCGCGCCGAGCGCCTGAAGCCGGATGCTCTCTGCGCGTTGGAGCTCTCCGCGCGTCGGGGGCCGGCTGAGATCCACGTCAGCATCGGGCCGTTCGACGGCCGCGCAGGCTTCGCTGGCGCGTGAGGCGAAGTCGTTCTGGGCCGGCCGATCGACGAGCGTCGCGTAGGCGATCACCCCCACGAGCACGACCACGGCGACGGCCCCGACCCCGAGCCATCTCCGGTTCGAGGGCGCCGCTCGCGAGGCGCTTTCGACCTTCCGGAATGGCAGGGGCTGGGTCGCGTCTTCGTGCGCCTCCGCGGGGACGGCACCGGCCGGCGCCTCGGTCGACCGGAGCTGATCCGGCCGCGGGGGTGTCGAGACGATCGTGTCGTCGGCGCGCTGGTCCGTCTCGATCTCCAGCGTGGTCCGGCCGACCCTGACCTGGTCACCGGGACCCACCGCGATGGGGCTGTGGATCCTCTCCCCGTTGACGAAGGTGCCGTTGGTCGAATCGAGGTCTTCCACGACCACCGATCCGTCCGAGCGTCGCAGCACCGCGTGCCGGCGCGACACCTCGGGATCCTCGACCACGAGGTCGGCGTCCTGACGACCGATGGCCACCTCGAGGTCGAGTTCGACCCGCCTGCCCGCATCCGGACCGCTTGTCACCACAACCGCTGGCAACCCTCACCCCCAGGGTTGGCGAACGACGCCACCACGACCATCGGGTGGCTCGTTCGATATCGGTCGCGTGTCGGCCGACCTTGACTCGACCGCGTGCGTGCTCGTTCGCGGGGCCTGACGGCGCACGCCGCGAGCGGGCACGACCACATCTCGCTCAACTCCTCTGAGCGCCGTGACGATGCGAGGAGGGAGAGGGCGGGACAGATGGACGTTCAAGAGCATGACTACTGCCGTGTGCACGGCGAAGCCTCGGGGCCCATCAGCGAGGATGCCCCGTGCCCCCTGCCGCACGCCTCCGCGAGGTGCCCCGTCTGCTCCCTGGGGTGGATCGGTCCCGGGCCCGGCGACAGCGTCGTTCTCTGCATCCTCACTCGGCACATCGTGGAGGCCCACCCGAACACCGCGCATGCGACGACGCTCCGATTCAACGCCGGGCAGTTGGGTGGGTCCGCGGATCCCGAAGACTGGTGTCGGCACGACCCCGAGCAGCACCGTCGCGTGATGGTCCTCGAGCCCACGTCATGACCCTCCGACGTCGAGGGGCCCCGGATCGCTAGCTCGAGCGTCGAACCTCTCATCCGACTCTCATCGCTCCGGCCTACGCTGTGTCCGATGCGGGTGCTCGTGGTGGAGGACGAGGTCAAGATGGCCGGCCTGCTCAAGCGCGCCCTCGAGGAAGAGGGGTACGCGGTCGACGTGGCCGGTCGAGGCGAGGACGCGCTCTGGCTTGGGACCGAGAACCCGTACGACGCCATCGTCCTGGACCTGATGCTCCCCGACGTCGACGGCTTCGAGGTCAGCCGCAGACTGCGCGAGGCCGGCCGGTGGAGCCCCGTCCTCATGCTCACGGCGCGCGACGCGGTGACCGACCGGGTCTCCGGGCTCGACGCCGGCGCCGACGACTACCTCACCAAGCCGTTCTCGTTCGCCGAGCTGCTGGCGCGCCTTCGCGCGCTGATGCGGCGCGGGGCCGCCGAACGACCCGCGGTCCTTCGGGTCGACGACCTGGAGCTCGACCCGGCGGCGAGGAGCGTTGCGCGCGACGGGAGCTCGATCGACCTGACGGCGCGCGAGTTCGCCCTGCTCGAGTACCTGATGCGCCATCCCGGCGAGGTCCTGACCCGGACCCAGCTGATCGAGCACGTCTGGGACTTCGCGTACGAGGGTGATTCCAACGTCGTCGACGTCTACATCCGGTACCTGCGGAACAAGGTCGATCGTCCGTTCGGACGCGATCAGATCGAGACCGTGCGCGGTGCCGGCTACCGGCTGCGCTTTGAGCCGGGCTGATGCGACTGCGGACGCGGGTGACGCTGGTCTCGGCGGCCCTGATGGCCGTCGTCCTGGCCGCGACGGGTGTGTTCGTCTACCTGCGGTTGCAGACCGAGCTCCGGCGAACCGTCGACGAGACCCTGCGATCCAGGGCGGATGCGGGGCTCCTGGTCGTGGAGGAGACGGGTTCGCTCCCGCCCGACCAGCCCGACGACGCGTTCGCGCAGCTGATCGGTCCCGACGGCTCGGCGCTCGAGTCCTCGAACAGCATCGCGGGCGCCACCGCGCTCGTGCCCGGCGACCTCCGGAGTCCGACCTTCTCCGAACGGGAGGCGCTCACGATCGAGGGCGAGATCGTGCCGGCGAGGATCCTCGCCGTCCCCGTTCCGGAGGGGGGCGTCCTCGTCGTGGGCGCGTCGCTCGACGATCAGCGGACGACGCTCGGCCGGCTCGCGGCCGCGCTCGCGATCGGGGGGCCGGCGGCGCTGATCCTGGCCGTCGGCGTGACGTGGCTGCTGGTCGGGTGGACGCTCCGGCCGGTCGAGTCGATGCGCGCCGAGGCGGCCGCGATCTCCGCAGGCGACCCGGGGCGCCGGCTGCCGGTTCCGGGCACAGGCGACGAGCTCGCGCGCCTGGCCGAGACGCTGAACGCGATGCTCGGCCGGCTGGAGGAGGCGATCGAACGAGAGCGGCGCTTCGTGGACGACGCGAGCCATGAGCTCCGGACTCCGCTGTCGAACCTGAAGGCTGAGCTCGACCTCGCCCTCCGTCGTTCGCGCACGTCGGACGAGCTGGAGCTCGCGCTCCGCAGCGCGTCGGAGGAGGCCGATCGGTTGGCGCGGCTCGCCGACGACTTGCTGGTGCTCGCGCGCTCGGACCGGGGTCGTCTGCCGATCCGGCGCGAGCCGGTCGATGTCGCGGAGATGGTGGGCGGCACCGTCGACTCGTTCGCCGCGCGCGCCTCCGAACGCGGCGTCGGCATCGACGTCCAGGTCTCCGCCGAGCTCCGGGCCGACCTGGACGAGCTGCGCATGCGCCAGGCCCTCGGGAACCTGCTCGACAACGGCATGCGATACGTCCCTCCCGGCGGCCGGGTGAGCGTCGCCGCCGAGCGCGACGACGGGTTCCTGCGGCTCGAGGTTCGGGACGACGGTCCCGGCTTCCCGGCCGAGTTCCTCCCCGTCGCGTTCGAGGCCTTCGCGCGCCCGGACGCGTCGAGGTCCCGACCGGGGGGCGGCACGGGTCTCGGTCTCGCGATCGTGGCCGCGGTGGCGCAGGCGCACGGCGGGACGGCCGAGGCCGCGAATCTTCCGGACGGCGGCGCCGTGGTGGTCCTGTCGATCCCTACCTGAGGGCGACCGCTCCACGACTCACGGTGCTCTCATCGCTCGTGCGGCACCCTTGGGAGCGATGCCGCAAATAAGGAGTGATCCGATGAACGCACGACGCGCACGAACGACGATCGTCCTCGCGGGCTTCGCGCTCGTGGCGGGCGCGTGTGGGGGATCGCAGCCGACCTCGAACCCGCCCTCGCCGCAGCCCGTCGCCTCGAGCCCATCCCCGGTCCCCAGCCCCTCTCCGGTCCCGAGTCCGTCGGCGGAGGTCGTCGCGGATCCCGCGCCGGTCGTGGAGGGCCAGCCGTATCGGCCCGACCTGCCGCCCCCCGAGGACTTCGTCCCGGTGATCGACAACCCGTACATGCCGTTCATCACCGGGACCAGGACGGTGTTCGAGGGCGTGTCGGACGGGCAGCGCGAGCGCAACGTCGTCGTCGTCACCGATCGCACGAAGGTCATCCTCGGCGTGACGACCACCGTGGTGCACGACCAGGTCTTCTCGGCGAACGGCGACCTGGCGGAGGACACGTTCGACTGGTATGCGCAGGATCGGTTCGGCAACGTCTGGTACTTCGGCGAGGACACGGCCGAGTACGCCAACGGGAAGGTCTCCTCGACGACGGGGTCTTGGGAGGCCGGCGTGGACGGCGCACAGCCAGGTGTCGTCATGCTCGCGCAACCGACTGTCGGCGAGAGCTACCACCAGGAGTTCCTCAAGGGGGAGGCGGAAGACGTTGGTACCGTCGTGGCGCTCGACGAGAGCGTCACCGTGCCGTACGGATCGCTGGACCAGATCCTGGTGACGGAGGACACCACGCCGCTCGAGCCCCAGATCCTCGAGCACAAGTTCTACGCGCCGGGGATCGGCGTGGTGATGGAGCGCGTGCTGCGGGGCGGCCAGGAGGTGTCCCGGCTGGTCTCGTACACGCCGCCGTCGTAGCGCTCAGAAGTCGAAGCGGCCCACGAAGTGCTCGGCCACCTCGGGCCGGACGAGTTCGTACAGCGCGACGCGGTGGCCGCCGGGGGTTCGGAACGAACAGCAGGGCCCGTGCGGGATCTCGAACGTGCGCTCCCGCTCCCACCCGCGGCCCGCGAGGTCCCCGAGCGCCGCCGCGAGGCTGTCCACGCGGTAGACGAGGATCGGCCGTTCGCCCTCGACGTGGTCGGTGAGGAGCACGAGCGGCGGCGCATCGGTCAGCTCGACCGCCGCGACCTTGGTGCCCATCGCGTCGATCGCGAAGATCGCCCGGCCGCCGAGCACCTCCGTGAAGTACTTCAGGTCGCGGGGAACGTCGGTCGACGGCGTGTACAGGAAGTCGAGCCGTTCGAAGGGTGGCGCGGGCGTGTCACCCACGCGCGGTCGCGGCCGGGGGCACGGTTCCGAGGATAGCCTGTGGGCCGCTGGAACCGAGGGGTGCGTCGATGGAACGGGGAGAGGCGATCGCGCGGCTGCGTTCGGCACGGGTCGGGCGGCTCGCGACGGTCACGGCCGACGCGCGTCCGCATGTCGTGCCGTTCGTCTTCGCGCTCGTCGAACGCGACCGGGACGTCCTCGCGTACTGGGCCGTCGATCGCAAGCCCAAGCGCACCGAGCGGCTGCAACGGCTCCGAAACCTCGAGCGCAACCCAGCGGCGGAGTTCGTCGTGGACGGGTACGACGAGGACTGGCGCGCGCTGTGGTGGGTGCGAGCCTCGGGGACCGGGCGGGTGGTCGACGGCGCCTCGCCCGAACACGCCGCCGCGCTCGATGCGCTCGCGTCCAAGTACCGGCAGTACGCGAGCGAACCCCCGTCGGGCCCGGTCGTCGCGATCGACATCGATCGGATCTCGGGGTGGCGAGCGGAGCCGGGGCTCGGAGACCCCCCGTGAGACGGACCGAGCCGGAAGCGCTCCTGTTCCCGCCCGCTACATCACCGCGAAGGTCTCGTACACGGTGACGCTGGCGCCGCCCTGGAGCACCGGACAGCCCTTGGCCTTGGTGACCGCCTCGTCCAGCGAGTCGGCCGTCAGGATCGAGTAGCCGCTCGCGCTCCCGCCGCCGTCGCTGACCGAGCCATCGGATCCGATGGTCTTGGCCGCCGGCGTGAACGGGTTGCCGCCGTCCTTCAACGTTGAGCCGAGCTCGCCGAACCACGTGTTCCACGCCGCCATCACCGCGTCTTGCTCTTCCTTGGTTTCCGGCATCTTGCCGCCGCTGTATAGGAGCACGTAGTCGGCCATCGCGGTCCTCCTCCTGTTCGGTCTCGCCCTCCGTGGGCGGCCGCCCAGAGCATGACACGTCGTCCGCGACCGCGTGGACGCGGCCGGCCTACGTGGAGCCGGTGGCGGCGATCGGTGTCGGCTGGCTCTCGGACTGGGGTGGGTTGAGGTTCGGGGCCGCGCCGACCCACGGCTGGATGTCCCCGCAGGCGATCTGGGTCAACGGGTCGTCCAGCACGAGCTGCCAGTCCGTGTAGAGCCCGACGTACGTCGCCCCGATGGCCCACGTGCCGTCCTCCTGCGTGAGCTCGTAGGTCCCCAGGAAGCGATCGGCGGGCAGCGTGCTGGTCGGGTCGCCGAGCCCGACGAGGTACACCAGGTGATAGGAGGTGTCCGCGCCCTTGCCGCACGTGGAGACGCCGAGGACCTGCATCTGCGCGCCGCCGAACTCGTCCGAGTACTCCTCGTCCACCGCCTCGACGAAGAAGCGGAGGGTCCGCCGGTAGCCGGCGGGATCGTCCACGAAGAGGTGACCCTGATGGTCGCCCACCACGTAGCCCTCGAGCCTGCCCCGGTCATCGCACTGAGGGAACACGTCGCGGTCCAGATCCGCGCAGTCCATCGACACGCGGCGGCTGAGGTCGTAGACGGCGTCGGCGTCGGACAGCACCAGGGCGTTGGCGAGGAACGCCGCCTGTTCGCAGAACCCTTCGTCGCCGACGGGACACCCGTCCGTGGTGAAGGTGGGTGCCGTCGAGATCGGTCCGGTGGCCGCGACCGACGGCGGTGCCGACGTGCCGCCGGTGGCGGCACCGGGCGGTTCGATCTCGGGCTGGTACCCACAGGCCGCGAGGCCCGTCGCAAGCATGACTGCGATCGTGGCGAGGATCGGTCGGCGCACCGCTGGAAGATACGGGTTTCACCCGCTCGTCAGGCTTGCGCGCAGCCCGGTCAGGGCCGGATGGGGTCCCAACCCTCGTAGGGCTCCGCCGGGCCGGGGGCGAGGTTCCAGTAGTCGCGCTCGGCCACCACACGGCCATCGGCCTCGAACCGCAGCAGTGCGACCCCCGCGATCGTCTCGACGGTCCCGTCGCGAGCGGTGCTGACCGCCCAGTACTCGACGGCGGCGCCGTCGTGGCCCGACAGGGCGGGTTCGGCGAACCGGCACTCGGCCCGGGCCTCCTCGGCGAACGCCCACCTCGCGTAGCCGGCCGGGTCGTCGAGCTCGCGGAACGGCTGAGAACGGAACGAGGCACCATCGGCATACAGCGATCCGACGAGCTCGACGTCGTGCGTGCTCCATGCGCGGGCCCATGCATCCGCCCAGCGCCGAGCGGCGTGGAGGGCGTCCATCAGTCGCTCTCCGCGACGATCGTCTTCAGCGTCGACCAGGCGTTCATCGCCGGCGGGAAGCCCGCGATCGTGGCCGTCTGGATGATCACCTCCTGCAGCTCCTCGGGTGTGAGCCCGGCCTTCAGCGACGAGCGCAGGTGCACCGGCAGCTGCGAGGACCGGCCGGTCGCGACGAGCGCCGCGACCGAGGTGATCTGGCGCTCGCGGAGCGAGAGCCCGGGTCGGGAGTAGACGTCGCCGTACGCCACCTCGACGATCAGCCGTCCGAGGTCGCCGAGCGACTCAACGGTGGCCAGGGCTCGTTCTCCGTGCACCTGCCTGAGCTTGTCTCGTCCGCGCTCAAGACGGCCCGGGTCGGTCATGGCTCGCCTCCTTCGTTCGGGATCGTTCGATCCGGCCGACGCTACCGTCAGTCGCCCCGGGCGCTCGAGCGGACATCCGCGACGCCGCGTGGTCAGCCGGCGGTGACCGGCCCGGGTGGGTTCGGCG
>Ga0307302_10000820_pt1 | contig 13730 bp, 15 predicted proteins | sample ER_DNA_183_FD_194490 | JGI IMG/M metagenome (GOLD analysis project Ga0307302, IMG submission 194490) | Bulk soil microbial communities from the East River watershed near Crested Butte, Colorado, United States - ER_DNA_183 | ecosystem: Environmental > Terrestrial > Soil > Floodplain | place...
TAGCGGTCGTGAGCTCCTCGAGCTGGACCTCGCCTGAGGCGACCGACTCCGCGAGCGACCGGAGGTAGGCGCCGCGATAGCCCGCCCGCGCGACGTCCCGGTAGAAGTCTTCGGGCGCTGCGGCCATCGCCTCGGGCGACGGGAACGCGCGGCCGAGATGCCCCTCGGCCGGCGCTCCCGGCGCCGCGTCGCCGAGGTGCTCGACAATCGCGCTCACCATCCGCACCGTCCCCGACCACGTCGTGTTCGTCGTGCAGATCGTCTTGACCACGTCCTCGAAGACGGTCTGGCTCCGCATGAGCCGCCCCGCGCCGCTCGCGACCCAGGCGAGATCGGGATCCTCACGCGCGAGCGCGTAGAACTCGGAGAGGTCCTCGTCGAGCCTCAGCATGTGCCCGACCGCGTTGAAGACCGGCTCGGAGCGGGCGCCGCCTCGACCCGTGAGCCGCCCCTTACCGGACGGCCCCTCCTCGACGAGCACGGTTTGCGGGCGCCTGCGCGGGAGGGCGACGGTCGTCTCGAGGGTGCGCGCCTTCTCGTCGATCCTGTTCGGCGGCAGGTCGGCGACGCCGTGGGACATGACCGTCCGCCAGAGGTCGACCGGTTCGCCACCGGCGCCCTTGAGCGGGAAGGTCGCGCTCCAGCTCACCGAGCCGAGGCCGGGTCGTACTTCTGCTCCCAGGACGAGACCGCGAACGCCTCGCCGGGAGTTCCGCCAAAGCAGAGGATCCTCGTGCCGACCTCGTGGGCGACGGCCGACCGGATCGACGCCGGATCGGGCACGTAGACGAAGGTTCCCTCCGGTGCGTCGGCCGCCTGGCCGTCGACCGTGAACGTCGCGCTTCCCTTCGCGACGTAGTAGAGCTCCTCGTGGTGCGTGTCGACTTCGTCGTGCTCGCCGACGATCTCGCCCTCCTGTGTCGCGGTGTACGCGTTGATGCCGAACGACTGGATCCCGAAGTGGATCCTGACCGCGTGCCAGTCGGGCTCCCCGGCCTCCTTCTCGCCCGCCGGCTCGGGAATGCGGTCGATGTGCGTCACCTGATATCCAGCCCCGCTCATCCGTCCTCCTCGTCGAGTGACCGTTAGGGAGAGGTTATGCGCAGCCGGTCGCCCTCCGAGATCCCCCAGCGCTCGAATGCGCCCTGGTTCACTTCGAGCGCTCCCCGGTAGGCGACCTCAGGGTCGTAGAGCGGGCATGGGTCGCGTTCGCACGGCGCCATGTCGAGGATCCGCAGGATGCGTCCGTCGGCGCCGTAGAACGCGATCGAGAGCGAGACGAGCGTGTCCTTCATCCAGAAGGCGCCGCGGCGATCCGCCGGGAAGGTGAAGACCATTCCCGCATTCGCCGGGAGGGAGGCGCGGCCCATCAGGCCATGCTCCCGCTCGGACGGCGTGTCGGCGACCTCGACGGCGACCGTCGTCTCGGCGTCGCCGTGGCTGAGCACGACCTGCGGGCTCCGCTCCCCGCCGCTCCCGCCGCAACCGGCGACGAGGACGAGCCCGGCGAGGAGCAGGCGCCTAGACGAGGAGCCCTCCCTCGAGGGTGAGCAGGAGCTGCTTGCGCTGGAGCCCGCCCGCGTAGCCGACGAGGCTTCCGCTCGAGCCGACGATGCGGTGGCACGGAACGACGATCGGGACCGGGTTGCGGTTGAGCGCGCCGCCGACCGCGCGCGCGGCCTTCGGCTTGCCGATCCGCGCCGCCAGGCCGCCGTACGTGTCCACCTGGCCGTACGGGACGCGTCGGAGCTCGGCGAGGACGAGCTGCTGGAAGGCGGGAAGCCCTCCGAGGTCGACCGGAAGGTCGAAGTCGTGCCGCCGTCCCTCGAAGTACTCGTCGAGCTCTCGGCGCGCCTCGTCCACGGGACGCGGCGAGCGCAGCACGCGGGCGCCGTGGAGGCGGGCGAGGCGCTCCACCTCCTCCTCCGGATCGGGATCGAAGGCGATTTCGCACACTCCGCGCTCGGTCGCAGCGACGAGCAGGGGCCCGATCGGCGAATCGGTCAGGTCGTAGGCGACGTCGAGGAGCGCCTCGGCTGCGGCGCGGTCGCGGAAAGCGGTGTCGGTGTGGGCGGGAACGGTCATGTCATCCTCCTGCGCAGCCGCCGGACTCCCGACGAGGCGGCCTGTCTGGCCGCTTCCTCGCTGGAGCCGAGCGCTGTCGCGATGTCTGCGTAGTTCAGGTCGTAGCCGTAGCGAAGGACGACCGCCGCACGCTCGGTGGCGGGGAGGTCGCCGGTGAGATGGTCGAGCTCGGCGTAGACCGGCCGGCTGTCGTCCGCCGGCAGCTCCGGCAGAGGCGCGGTGGGCGCGCGCTTGCGCCGCTCATCGATCGCCACGCGCGTTGCGATCGTGTACGCCCAGGCGCGCAGGTGGCGGCCGTGAGTGAGGCGCGGGTAGCCGCGCAGCGCCCGCAGGAAGGTCTCCTGGAAGGCGTCGTCGGCCGCGTCCCTCCCGGCGAGCCGCCGCAGGTACCCGTAGATCTCGTCGCGGTAGGTCTCGTAGAAGCGTTCGAAGGGCGGTATCGCCACGGTGTTCATCATCTGCTCTAACGCGCCGGGCCGTCGAGATGTGAGACTGCCACCGTGCGCGTTGCGGTCGTGGGTCACGTCGAGTGGATCGAGTTCGTGCGGGTCGACCAGGTTCCGGCGCGGGGAGAGATCGTCCATGCGGGAGAAGTCTGGGCCGAAGCGGCGGGCGGAGGCGCGGTGGCCGCCGTTCAGCTGGCGCGCCTGGCGGGCTCGAGCACGCTCTTCACCGCCGTCGGGGACGACGAGCTCGGGCGAAAGGTCGTTCCCGAGCTCGAGCGGCTCGGCGTCACCGTGCACGCGGCCGTACGGCCCGAGCCCCAGCGGCGCGGATTCACCTACCTCGACGCGGACGGGGAGAGGACGATCACCGTCATCGGCGAGCGTCTCGGCCCACGCCGGTCCGACGATCTCCCCTGGGAGGAGCTCGCCGGCGCCGACGGCGTCTACTTCGTGAGCGGCGATGCCGCCTCGGTGCGCGCCGCGCGCGAGGCCCGCGCGCTCGTCGCCACGGCACGCTCGCTCCCGACGCTCGCCGAGGCGGGGGTCGAGCTCGACGCGCTCGTGCGCAGCCGAAACGACGAGGGCGAGATCTACCGGCCCGGCGACATCGATCCCCCGCCGCTGGCCGATGTCGCGACCGCCGGCCCCCTCGGCGGGACATACACGCTCGCCGGCGGCGCGCCCGCTCACTTCCAGGCCGCCGCGACGCCCGGTCCGCGCCAGGATGCCTACGGCGCGGGCGACAGCTTCGCCGCCGGCCTCACGTACGGACTGGCCGACGGGCTCTCGATGGACGACGCGGTCGCGCTCGCCGCACGGTCAGGCGCCGCCGCTCTATCCCGCCGCGGCGCCCACCTCGGCTAGGTCACCGCTCGGCGAGCCTGTCGAGGATGTAGCCGGCATACCAGGGCGGCCAGTCCTCGTCGCGCTGCCCGAGCTCGCGCTCGTATTCGCCGTGGGCGCGCTCCGCGTCCTTCAGCAATTGCGCGAGCTCGTCGCGGGTGACTTCCATCGTTGCCTCCTGTGGGGACGAGGGGTTGCTAAGTGGGAGATTGTGGTTTACAGTGGGACGAAGTGGGGATCACGTCTCAGGCGGATCGATGCTACTCGGCGAATACGAGCACACTCTCGACGACAAGAACCGACTCACCCTCCCGGCCAAGTTCCGCCAGGCCTTCGAGGGCACAGTTGTCGTATCGCGTGGGCTCGATGGTTGTCTCTTTGTGTTCACGCGCGACAACTGGGATTCCTTCGTCGCGGCGCAGCTCGAAGGTCTCAACCCCTTCAGCCGCGAGGCTCGCCAGATGAGCCGCTTCATGTTCTCCGGAGCCGCCGAGACCGAGCTGGACAAACAGGGGCGCGTAATGGTTCCGCCCGCGCTCATCGAGCACGCGAGCCTGGGGCGCGAGGTCGTCGTCGCAGGCGTGCGCGACCACGTCGAGATCTGGGGCCGCGAGGCGTGGCGGAAGCAACTCGAAGAGGTGGAAGGGAGTGTGGAGCTTGTTGCCGAGCGCCTTGCAGCGAAGCAGGACTGACCACGTCCCCGTCCTCGCCGACGAGGTTCGGGAGTTGCTCGCGGTCCAACCCGGCGAGACCGTCGTCGATGCCACGTTCGGCGCCGGCGGTCACGCACGCGTCCTCGCGGCCGGCCTCCAAGGAACGGGTCGCTTCATCGCGATCGACCGCGATGCCACGGTGCGCCCGTACTTCGAGCGCTTCGAGCGCGAGGCCGGCGTCCAGGCCCGCTTTCTGCGCGGGGAGCTCTCGGTCGTGCTCTCGCAGCTTGGGTCGAACGGCGTCGAGGCGGACGCGATCCTCCTCGACCTCGGTGTGTCGAGCATGCAGATCGACCGGCCGGAACGCGGCTTTTCCTACGCGGTCGACGCGCCGCTCGACATGCGCATGGACCCCTCGAGCGATCTCAGCGCACGCGAGATCGTGAACGAGTGGGACGAGCGCGAGCTCGCGACCATCTTTCGCCGCTACGGCGAGGAGCGCTACGCCCGCCAGATCGCGCAGGCAATCGTGCGCCGCCGCCAGGAGCGGCCGTTCGAGCGGACGGGCGAGCTCGTCGACACGGTCAAATCGGCCATCCCGGCGCCGCGCCGTTTCGGCGACGGCCATCCCGCCAAGCGCGTCTTCCAGGCCCTGCGAATCGCGGCGAACGAAGAGCTCGACTCGCTCGAGCGCGCGCTTCCGGCCGCGCTCTCCATGTTGCGGCCGGGCGGGCGACTCGCCGTCATCAGCTTTCACTCGCTCGAGGATCGGATGGTCAAGCGCTTCTTCGCCGCGCAGGCACGCGGGTGCACATGCCCGCCCGAGCTTCCCGTCTGCGTCTGCGGACACGAGCCGACGATGCGCCTCTTGACGCGCAAGGCCGTGCGTCCGTCGCCGCAGGAGACAGCCGAGAACCCGCGCTCGGCGCCGGCGAAGCTGCGGGCGGCGGTCAAGGTGGGGGAGGGCTGATGGCGAGCTTCGCGCCTGCAACGGCGCGGTCCTATGCGCCGGCGAAGCCTCGCCGCGCTCCGGCGCCCCCGCGGCTCGAGCCCCGGCCTGCACGCGCCCCGCGTACGCAGGCGCGGCCTAGGGTGGCGGGCGGTGTCCTCTGGATCGTGATCGTGGCAGTGCTCCTCTCCGGCATCGTCGCGCTCAACGTCGCCGTCCTGCGCCTGAACATGCAGGTCGAGCAGCTCGACAATCAGCACGACCAGCTGGCCTCGAAGCGCGACGGGCTCCAGTCGCAGCTCTCGACCGCCGCGGCGGCCGGACGGATCGAGGAGCTGGCGACCAGGACTTTCGGCCTGGGCGCTCCGGATTCGACCATGTATCTCAAGCTCAAGCGCCACGGTCGCTAGGCGATGACGGCGCGGGTCGCGAACCGGCGCATCCGACTCTTGGTTGCGCTCTTCGCGGCCGTCTTCACCGTCGCTCTCCTCAGGGCAGGCTGGCTGCAGGCGGTTCGGGCGCAGGCGCTCGACAAGCTCGCGACGAGCCAGCACCGCGAGACGATCTCCGTGCCTCCGCACCGCGGCACGATCTACGACCGCCTGGGCGTGGAGCTGGCGGTCGGGTCGCGCGCGACGACGGTGTACGCCAACCCGCGGCAGATCCGCGATCCCCGGGCTGCAGCGCTCGCGGTGGAGAAGGACCTCGGCATCAAGGCCGACAAGATCTACCCGCTCCTGGCCGACCGCTCTCGCGGCTTCGTCTACGTCGAGCGGCAGGCCGACCCGGGGCTGGCTCAGGCTCTCCAGGATCGCCAGCTGCCCGGGTTCGGGTTCTATCCCGAGGAGCGCCGTGAATATCCGCAGAAGCGGGTGGGCGCCTCGCTGCTCGGCTATGCGGGCGTCGACAACAAGGGCCTCTCCGGGCTCGAGTTGGAGCTGGACAAGACGCTGACCGGGACGCGCGGCCAGAAGACGATCGTCAAAGATCCGTTCGGGCGGACGCTCGAGGTCGTGGACTCGAAGCCCGGGACCGACGGCAAGAACGTCTATCTCACGATCGACCATTCGATCCAGGGCCAGGTCGAACGTGTCCTCCACGAGACGCGCGAACGCTGGGCGGCCAAGTCGGCGAGCGCGATCGTCATGGACCCGCGAACCGGGGGCGTCCTCGCGCTTGCTGTCGATCCGGGCTACGACGCGAACCGCTTCCCGGACGTGCCGCAGGACCGGCAGCGAAACCGCGCTGTCACGGACACCTACGAGCCGGGCTCGACGTTCAAGATCGTGACCATCTCGGGGGCGCTCGAGACCGGGCTCGTGACGCCGTCGTCCAAGTTCAGGTTGCCGTACTCGATCCAGGTCGCCGACCGGAAGATCCACGACGCCGAGCCGCGTGGGACCGAGACGATGACGACCGACCAGATCCTCTCGCGCTCGTCGAACGTCGGTGTCGTCACGATCGCCGAAGCGCTCGGCCGCGACCGGATCTCGGAGTGGATTCGCCGCTTCGGTTTCGGGCGCCCGACCGGGATCGACTATCCAGGCGAGAGCAAGGGCATCGTCCTCCCGGCGGAGAGCTGGTCCGGTTCGACGATCGGGAACGTGCCGATCGGCCAGGGCATCGCCGTCACTCCGGTGCAGATGATCGCCGCCTACGGTGCGATCGCAAACAAGGGCGTCTGGATCGAGCCCCACCTCGTCGACCGAGTGGGTGCCGGGCAGCGGGTACGGCCCACGAGGCACCGGATCCTGACGACGAGGACTGCGGATGAGGTCCGCCACATGCTGCGCGAGGTCGTCGAGGAGGGCTCCGGCACGGCGGCGCAGGTCCCGGGCTACCGGATCGCAGGGAAGACGGGGACGGCCGCGAAGCCCGACGCGACGGGCGGCTATTCGACGTCCGCCTACGTCGCGTCGTTCGTCGGGTTCGTGCCGGCGCGGCAACCGCGACTGGTGATCCTGGTCACGGTCGACGAGCCGAGGGGCGCGATATGGGGTGGCGTCGTGGCCGCGCCGGCCTTCGCGGAGATCGCCAAATTCGCCCTGCAGTACCTCGAAATTCCGCCGGATTGATCCGGGGCCGCCGCGGGCCTCCCTCCGGTTCCAGCCTATCGCTGGAAAGCGCGCGTGTGGTGCGCCGAATGCGTGAATATCCGTGCAAAAGCGCCGTTTTTTTCTGCGGCGGGCTTCCGGGATGAAAGCCGCTCCTTGGTAGAATCCCGCCCCATCGACCTCGAGCTCCTGGCCCAGGCGGTCCGCGCGACGCGCACCGCGAACCCGGCCCCAGTCGACGTCACCGACCTGGCCTACGATGCGCGGCGTGTGACACCGGGGTCACTCTTCGTCTGCGTGCCCGGCCTCAAGGCCGACGGGCACGACTTTGCGCCCCAGGCGGTCGCGAACGGCGCGGCGGCGCTCGTCGTCGAGCGTGAGCTCGATCTGCCCGTTCCCCAACTCGTCGTCGCGGATTCTCGCGAGGCGATGGCGCTCGCCGCCGACGCCTTCTTCGGTTACCCGACGCGCGAGCTTCAGGTCGCAGGGGTGACCGGGACGAATGGGAAGACGACCACCGCCTTCCTCCTCTTCGCCATCCTCGCCGCGGCCGGCCGCCGACCCGGCCTCCTCGGCACGATCGAGAACCGCGTCGGTGGCGAGCGGCGCGCGGCGGTGCGCACCACATCGGAGGCGATCGACGTCCAGCGCCTCCTCCGCGAGATGCTCGACGCTGGCGACCGAAGCTGCGCGATGGAAGCAACCTCTCACGGCTCGGCGCTCAAGCGGCTGCTCGGGATCCGCTTCGCCGTCCTCGTCTTCACGAACCTGAGCCAGGATCACCTCGACTTCCACGGGTCGCTCGAGGAGTACTTCGATGCGAAGCGGCGCCTCTTCACCGAGGAGGACCTGGACGGCCGCAGGCCGCCTGCCGTCGTGAACGTCGGCGATCCGTACGGCCGGCGGCTCGTGGAGGAATTGCGGGCGCTTGGCGAAGAGCCCGTCACCTTCGAGCTCGAAGACGCGGAGGGGTTGGAGCTCACGGCTCGCGGCGCACGCTTCAGCGTCGACGGTCTCCAGGTCGAGACGAGGCTCCGTGGTCGCTTCAACGTCGAGAACATCGTCGGCGCGGTCAAGGCCGCCTCGGTTCTCGGACTCGAGCCCCGCGCGATCGTGACCGGAGTCGAGCACGTCGTGGGCGTGCCGGGCCGGTTCGAGGCGGTCGACGAGGGGCAGCCGTTCACCGTGCTCGTCGACTACGCGCACACACCGGAGGCGCTCGAGAACGTCCTCGCCGAGGCGCGTGAGATCACCGCCGGACGCCTCGTCTGCGTCTTCGGCTGCGGAGGCGACAGGGATCGCGGCAAGCGGCCTCTCATGGGGGAGGTCGTGGCGCGCCTCGCGGATGCGGCGATCGTTACCTCGGACAACCCGCGGAGCGAGGATCCGCAGGCGATCATCGACGAGATCGTCGCCGGGATCTCGGGCGACGCTGAGGTCGAGCCCGACCGCGAGGCGGCGATCGTCGCGGCGCTCGAGGGCGCCGGGGAAGGCGACGTCGTCGTCATCGCCGGCAAGGGCCACGAACAGGGGCAGGAGTTCGCCGACCGCACGGTCCCGTTCGATGACCGCGAGGTCGCACGCGAGACGTTGCGCCGGCTGGCGGCGCGCACATGATCCCGCTCTCCATCGACGAGATCGCGGCGCTCGCCCCCGGCGAGCTCCGGCGAGGCTCCGGCACCCAGGTCAGCGGGGTGACGATCGACTCGCGGAAGGTCGAGGCCGGCGACCTCTTCGTCGCCGTTGGGCGGGGCGTCGAGTTTGCCGACGAGGCGCTGCAGGCAGGCGCGGTGGCCGCGCTCATTCCGGAGGACGCATTCCGGGCGCTCGGCGCGATCGCGCGGGAGGTGCGGTCGCGAAGCAGCGCGAAGGTCGTCGCAGTCACGGGCTCGACTGCCAAGACGTCGACAAAGGACATCCTCGCGGCGCTCTGCCGGCCGCACGCGAGGACGGTTGCGGCGGAGGGAAGCCAGAACAACGAGGTCGGGCTCCCGCTCACGCTGTGCAAGCTCGAGCCCGAGACGGAGGTCGCGGTCGTCGAGATGGGGATGCGCGGCCTCGGCCAGATCGCGGAGCTCTGCGAGATCGCCCGGCCCGACGTGGGAGTCGTCACCGCGATCGGGCCCGTGCACCTCGAGCTGCTCGGCACGGTCGAGCGCGTCGCCCAGGCGAAGGCTGAGCTGATCGAGGCCCTGCCGACGGGCGGAGCAGCGGTCGTCCCCGCCAACGAGCCGTATCTGGAGCCCTTCCTCACGCGGGAAGACATCGACGTCTTCCGCTTCGGCGAGGGCGGCGACGTCTCGCTCTCCTATTTCGCCGCCCACGACGGCGAGGCGCGCCTGAAGGTCACCGCGTTCGGCCGCCCGCTGACCATCGAGTTCAGCTTTTCCTCTCGCTACAACGCGGTCAACGCCCTCGCAGCGCTCGCCGCCTACCACGCGCTTGGCCTCCCGCTTGGGAAGGCGGGGCGCGGAGCCCGCCACGTGCAGCTCTCCCGCCTGCGAGGCGAGGAGATTGCCCTCCCCGACGACGGCATCCTCATCAACGACTGCTACAACGCAAACCCGCTCTCGATGATCGCAGCGCTCGAGCATCTCGCCGAGCGCGCGGGCGACCGGCGAAAGGTGGCCGTGCTGGGCGACATGGCCGAGCTGGGCCCGGGCGCCGCTTCGTATCACCGAGAGGTCGGCGCGGCCGCATCCCGTGCCGGCGTCGACGCGCTCGTTGCAGTCGGCCCGCTCGCCCGCGGCTATGTCGAAGGGGCGCGCGGGGTGCCGACAGTCCGCTGGGCGCCGACCGTCGAGGCCGGCCTGACCGCCCTTCGTCGGCTCTTGCGTCCCGGCGACTGCGTCCTCGTCAAGGGCTCCCGGGCGATGGGGCTCGAGGCGATCGGCGAAGCCGTCGCCGTCGTCCCGGCCCGAGGCTAGTCTCCGCGCGTGGTTCAGGTCCTTCTCGCAGGGCTCATCTCGATGGTCATCTCGATCGTCGCCGGCCCGAAGTTCATCGAGTTCCTGCGCCGCAACGAGTTCGGGCAGCAGATCAGGGAGGAGGGCCCCCAGGGCCACGTGGTGAAGCGGGGGACGCCCGCGATGGGCGGCCTCCTGATCATGCTGGCGATGGCCATCCCGTTCCTGGCCTTCTCCAAGCACACGCTGCCCGCACTGACCGCCTTCTTCGTCACGCTCGGCTGCGCGGCGATCGGCTTTGTCGACGACTGGACGAAGATCGCCCGCCGCCGGTCGCTCGGCCTGGCCGGGCGCTGGAAACTCGTCTGGCTCGCGGGGATCACCGTCATCGTCGGGCTCGTGGTTTCCGACCGGGGCTTCTCGACCTCGGTCTACGTCCCCCTCATCGACGTGGACGTACCCCTCTCGTACGGCTGGTACGTCCTGCTCTTCTTCATCATCGCGGGCGCCGCGAACGGCGTGAACCTGACGGACGGGATCGACGGGCTCGCAGCCGGGACGACGACGATCGCCGTCCTCACGTACACGGCGATGAGCCTCGTCGCCGCTCTGACCGCCGTGCGCCGCGGCGGCCCCGCCGATCCGATCGACCTCGACCTCGCGATCCTCGGCGCCAGCCTGATCGGGGCCTCGATCGGGTTCCTCTGGTACAACGCCTTCCCCGCTCAGGTCTTCATGGGCGACACCGGCTCCATGGGGCTCGGAGGCGCGCTCGCCGCCTTCGCGATCATGACGAAGACCGAGCTCCTCCTGATTCTCATCGGCGGCATCTTCCTCGTCGAGGCCCTCTCGGTGATCGTCCAGGTCCTCACCTTCAAGTGGCTCGGCCGGCGGATCCTGCTCATGGCTCCGCTCCACCACCACTTCGAGATGAAGGCCTGGTCGGAGACGCGGATCATGGTGCGCTTCTGGATCGCGACGGCGATCCTCTGCGCCTGCGGGTTTGTCCTCTACTACGCCTACTTCTCGAACTTCAACAATCTCGCTTCCTAGGAAAATCCTCGTCCTCGGGCTCGCGCGTTCGGGCGAGGCGGCCGCGCTCGCGCTCGCGCGCCGCGGGGTCGAAGTCCTCGGGGTCGACCTGCGGGAGGACCTGGATGCGGGCAGGCTTCGCGAGGCGGGCGTCGAAGTCGTCCTCGGCGCGGACGACCCCGAGTTTCTCGACGGCGTGGACCTGCTCGTGAAAAGCCCAGGCGTACCTCCGGCGGCCCCCATCGCGGCCGCCGCGCGAGAGCGTGGGATGACGATCTGGAGCGAGGTCGAGCTCGGCTTCCGGCTCCTCGGCAATCCGATCCTGGGCGTCACGGGGACGAACGGCAAGACGACGACGTGCGAGCTCCTCGGAGCGATCTTCCGCGCCGCGGGCAAGGACGTCGCCGTGGCCGGGAACGTCGGCAGGCCGCTTTCGGGCCTCGACGGCGCGCTTGGCGAGGAGGCCTGGATCGTCTGCGAGCTCTCGAGCTTCCAGCTCGAGGACATCGACGTCTTCCACCCGCGCATCGCCGTCCTGCTCAACCTTGCGCCGGACCATCTCGACCGCCACGCAAGCCTCGACGAATACCGCGCCGCGAAGCTCCGCATCTTCGAGAACCAGGAGGCCGGAGACGTCGCCGTCGTCCCGCGCGGGTTCGGACCGATTCCGGGGCACGCCGGGCGGATCGAGTTCGGGCTCGACGACGTCCTGCCGGCGGAGCCCGCCATCCCCGGTGAGCACAACCGCGAGAACGCCGCCGCCGCCACCGCCGCAGCGCGCGCCGCCGGAATCTCCGACGATGCGATTGCGGCGGGAGTGACCGAGTTCGAGGGCGTGCCGCATAGGCTCGAGCTCGTCCGCGAGGTGAACGGCGTCCGCTTCGTCAACGACTCGAAGGCGACGAACCCGGAGGCCGCGGAGCGCGCGCTCTCCGCCTACCCGCCGGGCATCCGCCTCATCCTCGGCGGCAGCCGCAAGGGAATCCCGTTCTCGCGCCTCGCCAAGCGCGCTCGCGCAGCGGGCGTCGCGCAGGCCTATCTGATCGGCGACTCCGCGGACGAGATCGCCGAGGCGCTCGCCGCCGAGGGGGTGCGCTTCACATACTCGCGCGAGCTTCCGGAGGCGGTCCGGGATGCGTATCGGGACGCGGAGCCTGGCGAGGTCGTCCTGCTCTCGCCCGCCTGCGCGAGCTACGACCAGTTCCGCGACTTCGAAGAGCGCGGAGAGCGGTTCCGCGATTTCGTCGAGGCGCTGTGAAGCGCTCGGTCGGCACGCAGCTCGAATACCACCTGCTCGTCCTCGTCACGCTTGGGCTCGTCGCGTTCGGCCTTGTCATGGTCTACAGCGCTAGCTCCGCGCGCGCTCTCCTCTCGTCCGATGCTCCTTCGTACTACTTGAAGCGACAGGCTGTCTACGCCCTCATGGGACTCGTGGCGCTCGTCGTCCTTTCGCGGATCGACTTCCACCGTCTCCGGCACGCCACGAGCCCGCTGCTCGCCGCGACCTTCTTTCTCCTCGTGGCCGTGCTCGCGCTCGGCACGGCGGTGAACGGAGCGCGGCGCTGGCTCCCGCTGGGCTTCATCGACTTCCAGCCTTCGGAGCTGGCGAAGCTCGTGCTCGCCCTCTGGACGGCGGCTCTGCTCGCGCGGAAGCCTGCGCCGCGCACCCTCGGTGAGCTGGCGAAGCCGATCGGCCTCGTCGTCGGCTGCGCCTGCGCCCTGATCCTCGTCGAGCCGGATCTCGGCACCGCGATCGCCATTGGGATCATGGTCTCCGCCATCCTGGTCGTCTCGGGCACGCGCCTCCGCCTCCTCGGCTCGGCGGCCGGCATCGGCATCACGCTCGTCCTCGCCGCGATCTGGCTCGAGCCGTACCGTCGCGAGCGCATCTTCAGCTTCCTCGACCCCTGGCACGACCCGCAGGGCGCCGGTTTCCAGGCCGTGCAGTCGATGATCGCGCTCGGCTCGGGAGGGGTCTTCGGCGTCGGCCTGGGCGAGAGCGTGCAGAAGATCTACTACCTCCCCGAGGCCTCGACGGACATGATCTTCGCGATCATCGGCGAGGAGCTCGGGCTCATCGGGGTCGCTGGGGTCATCGCAGCCTTCGCGGTCTTCGCCTACGCCGGCTTCAACATCGCGCTCCGTTGCCGCGATCCATTCGGAAAGCGCCTTGCGGTGGGCATCACGGCCCTCATCTGCGGGCAGGCCGCGGTGAACGTGAGCGCCGTCATGGGCCTCGCGCCGCTGACCGGAATCCCGCTTCCATTTGTGTCGTACGGGGGGTCGAGCCTGGTGGTCGGCCTCGCCGCAGTGGGCATCCTCCTTAACATCGCGTCGAACGATGCCGTCGTCCGGGAAACAGAAGTGCCTGATCGCGGCCGGCGGAACCGCCGGACACGTGCTGCCGGCACTCGCCGTCGCCGAGTCGCTTAAGAAGCTCGGTGCCGAGGTCACGTTCGCCTCGAACGCCCACTCGCGGCTCGTCCGCGACGCTGGCTACGAGCTCGACGTGTTCGGCGTCGAAGGGTTTCCGCGGGAGCTCAGCGTTCGCCTCGCCAAGGCACTCGGCCGCGCCGCGGTCGCGGTCCCGGCCTGCGTGCAGATTCTCCGGCGCCACCGGCCGGACGTCGTTCTCGGCGGCGGAGGCTACGTCGCCGGGCCGATGGTTCTCGCCGCGGGAACGCTGCGCATCCCCGCTGCGCTGACCGAGGCCGATGCCCATCTCGGGCTCGCGAACCGGCTCGCCGCGCCATTCGCCAAGG
>Ga0307302_10000822_pt1 | contig 13723 bp, 10 predicted proteins | sample ER_DNA_183_FD_194490 | JGI IMG/M metagenome (GOLD analysis project Ga0307302, IMG submission 194490) | Bulk soil microbial communities from the East River watershed near Crested Butte, Colorado, United States - ER_DNA_183 | ecosystem: Environmental > Terrestrial > Soil > Floodplain | place...
GTCCGAGCTGTCCTGGAAGCACATCGACCACCCCTCCGAGGTGGTCGAGGTCGGCCAGGAGGTCGAGGTCGAGGTCCTGGACGTGGACCTGGAGCGCGAGCGGGTGTCGCTGTCGCTCAAGGCGACCCAGGAGGACCCGTGGCGCCAGTTCGCCCGCTCCCACCAGATCGGCGAGCTGATCCCGGGCCGGGTGACCAAGCTGGTGCCCTTCGGGGCGTTCGTGCGGGTCGACGACGGCATCGAGGGCCTGGTCCACATCTCGGAGCTGGCCGAGCGCCACGTCGACATCCCCGAGCAGGTGGTCAGCGTCGGTGAGGAGATCACCGTCAAGGTGATCGACATCGACCTGGACCGCCGCCGGATCTCGCTGTCGCTCAAGCAGGCCGCCCAGGACCAGGCCCAGCTCAACGCTCCGGAGGACGAGCTGGCCCTGGAGGAAGGTGCCTACCAGTACGCCGAGGGCGAGTACGCCGAGGGGGCCTACGCCGAGGGTACCTATGCCGAGGGCGACTACGCCGACGGCAGCTACGTCTACGACGAGCAGGGCAACCCCATCGGCGTGATGCCGGGCACGGCCATGGCCGAGGCGTTCCAGGAGGCCGGCTTCTACGAGGGCGGCTACGAGTCCGAGGGCCAGCCGGCCGAGGGCCAGCCGGCCGGGGGCCAGCCGGCCGGGGGCCAGCCGGCCGAGGGCCAGGCGCAGGAGGGCGAGCCGGCCCAGGAGACCGACACCGGCGAGGCCGAGGCCGGGCAGGCCCAGGCGGGCGACGACACCCTCGAGAACATCGTCGAGGACCTGAAGCGCAAGAACGCCGGCGAGTAGCGGCCCGCGGTAGGCTCGCGGCTCCACCCGCCGGCAGCACGTCGGCCGGTCAGCGGGAGGTACCTCGAAGGGGCGGCGGACATGCTGCTGGTCGGGCTCACGGGAGGCATCGCCTCGGGCAAGAGCACGGTCTCGGCCATGCTGGCCGAGCGGGGCGCCGAGGTCATCGACGCCGACCACATCGCCAGGCAGGTGGTCATGCCGGGCACGCCGGCCTGGTGCAAGATCCGCGAGCACTTCGGCCCCGGGGTGCTGCACCCCGACGGCCAGATCGACCGCCAGGCCCTGGCCGACATCGTGTTCGCCGACAACGGCAAGCTGGCCCTGCTCAACGAGATCACCCATCCGGCGATCTTCGCCCGCATCGCCGACCTGCTCGAGGCCTACCACGACCAGGACGTGGTGGTGGTCCTGGACGCCGCCCTGCTGATCGAGGCCGGGCTGGCCGACGGCGTCGACGTGGTGATCGTGACCCACTCGCCCGAGGAGATCCAGGTCCAGCGGCTGGCCGCCAAGGGGATGGGGGAGCGGGCCGCCTCCGAGCGCATCGCCGCCCAGCTGGCGCCGGAGCAACGCCTGGCCAGGGCCGACGTCGTGATCGACAACAGCGGGTCGCTGGAGAAGCTGGGGCGGCGCGTGGACGAGGTCTGGGAGGAGCTCCAGGCCAAGCTTGCCTCGTGACTGCGGGCACATGCGGGCTGTAGCCTGCGCAGTATGAGCCGTCTGCCCCCCATTCCCGACCCGCTCGACTGCGTGCTGCTGGACGCCGGCGACACCCTGCTGGCCCCCGCGCCGAGCTTCCAGGGACGGTTCCTGGCCGTGGCCGCCGACGCCGGCGTGCCGCTGGAGGAGGCGGCCGTCGACGCCGCCATCGCCGAGGCCATACGGGCCGCGGAATGGCCCAGCGACTGGACCGACCCGGCCACCCAGCGCAGCTTCTGGGTCGGGTTCTACCGGCAGGTGCTGGCCGACCTCGGCCACCGGGACGACGGCATGCGGGTGGCCGAGGCCCTGTTCGCCGCCTTCAGCGACCCGGCCGGCTACCGGCTGTTCGACGACGTCCGCCCGGCCCTGGACGCCCTGGCCGGGCGGGGCGTCACGCTCGGGGTGGTGTCCAACTTCGAGCCCTGGCTGGAGGACATCCTCACCCTCCAGGGGATCGACCACCTGTTCGCCACGGTGGCCATCTCGGGCAAGCTCGGGGTGGCCAAGCCCGACCCGGAGATCTTCCAGGTCGCCCTGAAGGAGGCCGGTGCCGAGCCCGAGGCGACCGTGCACGTGGGCGACCAGCCGGTCAACGACGTGGCCGCGGCCAGGGCGGTCGGGATCACCCCGGTGCTGATCGACCGCTTCGCCCGCCACCTCGACCCCGACGGCGCCCACCGGGTGGAGGATCTCCTGGGATTGGTAAGGCTTGTTTACGGGCATGGTGCCGGCTGATGGACCGGAGCTTCTGGCGGGTCATCGCCAACGACGAGAACGCCCTCCCCCAAGGCGAGTGGGTCGCCGAGCTCACCCCCGAGCTGCTCGGATGGCTGGGCTCGACCGACCCCGAGCTGCGCGACGAGTTCGCCTACCGGATCCTGGCCGCCTGGATCGAGCGCGGCCAGTACGGGGCCGAGCAGCTGCGCACCATGGCCAAGCAGATGACCGCCAACCTCGAGGCCGGCCTGGGCGAGCACGGCACCGACTCGGTGTACCTGCGCACCTACTCGGTGCTGATCCTCATGGAGATCGTCGCCTTCGACAACGCCAACCCGTTCCTGGACCAGGCCGACCTGGACGGCTTCCTGGAGGCGGCCCTCGGCTACCTGCTGCGCGAGCAGGACCTGCGCAGCTGGGTCCCGGGCCCGGGCTGGGCCAACGCCATCGGCCACACCGCCGATCTCCTGATGATGCTGGCCCGCAGCCCCCACCTGGGCGTGACCGAGCTCCAGCGGGTCCTGGACGGGATCGCCGACCGGCTGGTCGCCCCGACCGCGGTCGTCTTCGTCCACCACGAGGACGAGCGCCTGGCCTATGCCGTCCTCAACGTGCTCCGCCGCAACCTGATCGACCGGAGCTGGCTGGTCGCCTGGCTTGACCGCTTCACCGCCGCCCCCGGCCAGGAGTCCTGGCGGGCCGCCTACGCCAGGGAGGCCGAGTCGGCCGCCCGGGCCAACGTCACCGCCTTCCTGCGCAGCCTCTACTTCCAGCTGATCCTCACCGAGAGCCCGCCCCCCGACGCCCAGCGCACCTCGGACGCGGTCCTGGTCACCATCAGACGGGCCGACATCGGGTTCTACGACCTGGCCTGAGCCGGGCCTGCGCAGTTCGCTTGGGTTGCGCGGTCACCAGAACTGCCCAGTCGGAAGCTGCCGCAAGTCACCTATACTGCAGCCTCGGCCACTGAACGTGGGGGGGAGGCCGATGCGCACCGAGACCGCCGTCGCGCTCCTGCGTCGCACCCGGCTGTTCGCGGGGCTGAGCGAGGAGACCCTGGCCGCGCTGGGCGACCGGTCGGTCGAGCGCTCCTACCCGCGGCACGCCCGCCTCTTCTACCAGGGCGACCCCGGCAGCGGCCTGTACGTGCTGGCCAGCGGCCTGGTCAAGGTGATCGTGACCTCCGAGGACGGCGAGGAGATGGTCCTCGTCACCCTCGGCCCGGGCGACGCCTTCGGCGAGCTGTCGATCGTCGACGGCGGCCCCCGCTCGGCGTCGGCCGAGGCCCTGGAGCCCACGGTGGCCCTGGTGATCACCAGGGAGGTGCTGCTGGACCTGGCCACCCGGGACCGCGGCCTCACCGATGCGCTGCTGCGCACCCTGGGCGCCCTGCTCCGGCGTCTCACCGAGCAGGCATCCGACCTGGTCTTCCTCGACCTGCCCGGCCGGATGGCCAAGCTGCTGGCCGGGCTGGCCGCCGAGCGCGGCATCGAGACGCCCGCCGGCATCGAGCTGGACGCCAACCTGACCCAGACCGACCTGGCCGGCATGGTCGGGGCCTCGCGCCAGAGCGTCAACCAGATCCTGCAGGGGTTCACCCGCCGCGGCTACCTCCAGGTCCAGGGCCGGCGGATCATCGTCCAGCGCCTGGACCTGCTGCGCCGCCGGGCCGGCCTCGACCCGTTGTCGGGTGCTTGACAGTGGCCTCTGTCGAGTGCCCGACAGCCGATCCGGTCCCGACCGGGGACCATCCGGGCACGTACCTGCCCCCAACTGGCCAGCGGGGCAGGACGGTCCCACAAGGAGGGGGCATATGGGCAGGCAACGACAGGCGCGCGGGTGGATCGTGCTCGCTCTGGTCCTGGCCGTGCTCGTCACCGCATGCGGCGGCGGCGGGGGCGGCGACCAGGCCGACACCAACGCCACCGTCACCAGGGGCGGGGTGTTCCGCACGGCCACGACCGACTTCAGCCTCACCAACGGCTTCGACCCCACCGGCGAGTACTCGGCCCGCGGCTTCAACCTGTACGCGCCGCTGCTGCGGACCCTGGTCGGCTTCCGGCGGGTTGGTGGCCCCCCCGGGAACGAGCTCCAGCCGGACCTGGCCACCGAGCTGCCCCAGCCGACCGACGGCGGCCTGACCTACACCTTCAAGCTCAGGCCCAACACCCGGTTCGGGCCGCCGCTGGACCGGCCGATCACCGCCAAGGACGTCGCCTACGCCTTCCAGCGGATCAACACCGAGCCCCTGGTGGCCCAGTACGGCTTCTACTACGTCGGCGTCATCAAGGGGATGGACGGCAAGGCCACCTCGGCGGCGACGAAGGTCCCGGGCATCGAGACGCCCGACGACCAGACGATCGTCTTCCACCTCGAGGAGCCGACCGGGGACTTCCTGTACCGGCTCACCATGACCGCGACCGCGCCCATCCCCGAGGAAGTCGGCAAGTGCTTCAAGAAGGCCGGCGACTACGGCCGCTACCTGATCTCCTCGGGGCCCTACATGATCCAGGGCTCGGACAAGCTCGACATCTCGTCGTGCGACACCATGACGCCGATCTCCGGCTTCGACCCGTCCAAGAAGCTGTACCTGGTCCGCAACCCCAGCTACGACCAGGCCACCGACAACCTCCGGGCCAACAACGTCGACGGCGTCAAGATCGAGATCGACACCAACCTGGGCGACATCTTCGACCGGATCGACCAGGGGGACCTGGACGGCTCGCTCGGGCAGGAGCAGCCACCCAAGCCGGTCCTCCAGCGGTACACGACCGACCCCGCCAAGCGGCCCTACCTGCACGTCGACCCGGCCGACGCGACCCTGTACCTGAGCATGAACGCCACCGTCCCGCCGTTCGACGACGTCCATGTCCGCAGGGCGGTCAACTGGGTCCTGGACCGGCAGGCCATCCTGCAGGCCCAGGGCGGGACCGTGGCCGGCCAGCTCGCCACCCACGTCATCCCGCCGACGGTGCTGAACGACCGCCTCGGCGCCGACTACAACCCGTATGCCTCACCGGGCAACCGCGGGGACGAGGCCAAGGCCAAGGAGGAGATCAAGCAGTCCAGGTACGACCGTGACAAGGACGGGCGCTGCGACGCCGCCGCCTGCCGCAACCTGATCTTCCTCAGCCCCAACGAGACGCCGTACACCGAGGTGGGGCCGGTCATCACGGACGGCCTGGCCAAGGTCGGCATCACCCTGAAGTCGCGGGAGCTGGCCCCCGGCGCCGTGTTCACCACCTTCCAGACGGTGGCCAACGAGATCCCCCTGGTCGCCAGCGGCTGGGCCAAGGACTACGCCGACCCGGTCACCTTCGCCGCCCCGCTGTTCGGCGGCTCGTCCATCATCCCCGTCGGCAACACCAACCACGCCCTGATCGGGCTCACGCCGGCCCAGGCGGCCAAGCTGAAGGTGGCCTACCCGGCCGGTGGCGTCCCCAGCGTCGACGCCGACATCCAGCGGTGCCAGGCTATCTCCAGCACCGAGGCCGACGCCCGGCTGGCCTGCTGGATCGACCTCGACAAGAAGCTCATGGAGCAGGTGGTCCCCTGGGTCCCCCTGGCCTGGGACGTCGCCACCGTCCTCACCGCCCCCAGCCTGACCAGGTACGTCTTCGACCAGGCTTCGGGTGAGATCTCCCTGACCCAGATCGCCGTCGACAACAAGGAGCGCATGTCCTGAGAGCGGCCTCCACCGGGGGGACGGCGCGTGTCCAGCTTGCGCCGAGCGTGCATGGACACGACCCGTCCCCCCTCCTACGATCCGGTCATGCCGGTCTGTGGTCGTTGTGGTGAGGACAACCCGGAGCGGGCCAGGTTCTGCCTGGCCTGCGCCGCGCCCCTGACCGACGCCGTCTCGGCCCGGCGGGAGGAGCGCAAGCGGGTCAGCGTGCTGTTCTGCGACCTGGTCGGGTTCACCAGCCGGGCCGAGCGGCTCGACGTGGAGGACGTCCGTGGGCTGCTGGCCCCTTACTACCAGCGGCTCCGGGCCGACCTGGAGCGCCACGGCGGGACGGTGGAGAAGTTCATCGGCGACGCCGTGATGGCCCTGTTCGGCGCGCCGATCGCCCACGAGGACGACCCGGAGCGGGCGGTCCGGGCCGCCTTCGCCGTCCGCGGCGAGGCGGTCGCCGAGCAGAACCGGCGCGACCCCGCCCTCGACCTGCACGTGCGGATCGGGGTGACCACCGGGGAGGCCCTGGTCGCCCTCGACGCCCGGCCCGCCGAGGGCGAGGGCATGGCCGCCGGCGACGTGGTCAACACCGCCGCCCGGCTGCAGGCGGCCGCCCCGACCGACGGGATCCTGGTCGACGAGACGACCTGGCGGGCCACCGAGCGGCAGATCGCCTACCGGCCGGCGGAGCCGGTCCAGGCCAAGGGCAAGGCCGACCCGGTCCCGGTCTGGCAGGCGCTGGGGCCGCGGGCCAGCCTGGGGGTGGACGTCGCCCAGGCGCCGGCGTCCGCCCTGGTCGGCCGGGAGCGCGAGCTCGACCTGCTGGGCGCCGCCCTCGACCGCGCCCGCGGCGGCGTCCCCCAGCTGGTCACGCTGGTCGGGGTGCCAGGGATCGGCAAGAGCCGGCTCGTCCTCGAGCTCCTCCGGCGGGTCGAGGCCGAGCCCGAGCTCACCACCTGGCGGCAAGGGCGCTGCCTGCCGTATGGGGACGGCGTCGCCCTGTGGGCGCTCGGCGAGATGGTCAAGGCCGAGGCCGGCATCCTTGAGACCGACCAGGCCGCCGGGGCCGCCGCCAAGCTCGCCGGGGCGGTCGCCAGCCTGGTCGACGACGCGTCCGAGGCCGGCTGGGTCGCCGGCCATCTGCGGCCGCTGGTTGGGCTGATCGACGACCCACGGACGGGGACCGACCGCCGGGCCGAGGCGTTCGCGGCCTGGCGGCGCTTTGTCGAGGCGCTGGCCGAGCGGCGACCGACGGTCTGCGTCTTCGAGGACCTCCACTGGGCCGACGAGACGCTGCTCGACTTCTGTGACCACCTGGTCGACTGGGCCGCCGATGTGCCGCTGCTGGTGCTGGCCACGGCCCGGCCGGAGCTGCTGGCCCGCCGGCCCGGCTGGGGCGGCGGCAAGGCCAACAGCACCATCGTGTCGCTGGCGCCCCTGTCGGACGGCGACACCGCCCGGCTGCTCGGCCACCTGCTCGACCAGGCCCTGCTGCCGGCCGAGGTCCAGGCGGCCGTGCTCGGCCGGGCCGCCGGCAACCCGCTGTACGCCGAGGAGTACGCGCGCATGCTCGCCGACCGCGGCTTCCTGCGCCGCACCCGGACGGGCACCTGGGTGCTGGCCCAGACCGACGAGCTGCCCCTGCCCGAGACGGTGCAGGGCATCATCGCCGCCCGCCTGGACGCCCTCGACCCCCGCGACAAGGGCCTGCTGCTCGACGCCGCCGTGGTCGGCAAGGTGGGCTGGCTCGGCGCCCTGGCCGCGCTCTGGGGCGGCGAGCCGCTCGAGATCGAGCGGCGCCTGCACGCGCTGGAGCGCAAGGAGCTGGTGCGGCGCGAGCGCCGCTCGGCGGTCGCCGGGGAGCGCCAGTACGCCTTCCGGCACGTGCTGGTGCGCGACGTCGCCTACGGCCAGCTGCCACGGGCCGCCCGGGCGGACCGCCACCGCCGAGTGGCCGAGTGGCTGGAGTCGCTGTCGCCCGACCGGGCCGAGGACCGGGCCGAGCTGCTGGTCCACCACTGGCAGGCCGCGCTCGACTACGCCACCGCGGCCGGCCAGGACGCCGCCGGGCTGGCCGACCGGGCCCGGGCGGCCGCCCGGGACGCCGGCGACCGGGCGCTGGAGCTCAACGCCTATGACGCCGCCGCCCGCTGGTACGCATCGGCGCTGGAGGCGTGGCCGGCGGACGACCCGGAGCGGCCGCGGCTGCTGCTGCGGCTAGGGCGGGCGCATTGGCTCGGCGATCAGGACGGCGGGGCCGTGCTCGCCGAGGCCAGCGACGCCCTCCTGGCCGCCGGCGACCGCGAGGGCGCGGCCGAGGCTGAGGCGATCCATGGCTGGATGCTGGGGTTGCAGGGACAGGGGGCGGCGGCCAGGGAGCACGACCGGCGCGCCGTCGCCCTCCTGGAGGACGCCGGCCCGTCACGGGCCAGGGCCTTCGCGCTCACCAACTGGGCCGCATCCCTCATGACCGAAGGCAGGAACGACGAGGCCATCGAAGTGGGGCGGCAGGCTCTGGCCATGGCCGAGGCCGTCGGGCTCGATGAGGAGCGGTCGCTGGCCCTCAACTTCATCGGCTGCGCCCGGACCTCACTCGGCGACCAGGGCGGGTTCGCCGACCTGGAGCAGGCCGTCGCGGTGGCGGTGGCGGCGCACTCGGTGCACGGCTCGCACGCCTACGGCAACCTGTCGTCGGCCATGGCCGGGTCCGGCGACCTTCCGCGCGCCTTCGAGCTGCTGGCCAGGGCGCGCGAGGCGGCCGAGCGCTTCGGGCTCGAGGGCGACCTCCGCTGGTTCCGGGCCGAGGACGTCGGCCAGGCCTACTGGCAGGGCCGCTGGAACGACGCCCTGGCCGGCGCCGACCGGTTCATCGCCGAGTCGCGGGCCGGCTCGCCGCACTTCATGGAGCCGGTCTGCCGGTTCGTCCGAGCCCAGGTCCGCCTGGCCCGCGGCGACCTCGCCGACGCGCTCAAGGACGCCACGGCCGGGCTCGAGCTAGCCCGGGAGACCGACCAGCCGCAGGTCTGCCAGCCGCTGCTCGGCTTCCACGCCCGCGCCCTGCTGGCCGCCGGCGACGCCGGGCGGGCCGGCGCCGAGGCCACCGAGCTGCTGGAGCTCGTGGCCGAGCTCGGCGTCCAGGCCACCGGCATCGACTGGTCGGGGGACCTGGGCCTCGTGCTGGGGGCGCTGGGCCGGGGCGCCGAGCTGCTGGAGCTGGCGGCCGGCGTCCCGGCGCCGACGCGGTGGCTCCGGGCCGGGACGGCCGTGGCCGCCGGCCGGTTCGCGGAGGCCGCCGACGGCTACGCCGAGATCGGGTCGCGCCCCGACGAGGCGTTCGCCCGCCTCCGGGCCGGGGAGCGGCTGCTGGCCGCCGGCCGCAGGTCCGAGGCCGACCGGCAGCTCGAGCAGGCCCTGGCCTTCTACCGTGAGGTCGGGGCCGCCGGCTACCTGCGCGGGGGCAGCGGGCTGCGCTCCGCCTCGGCCTAGCCAGCCCGGCGCTCACGGAGTGGACGCTCAGTTCGCGGGTCGGGGAGACGTTGTCCACATTTCCTGGATGGTGCTTGCCTTCTGGTGGTGGGTTGATAGGTTGCCGCCATGGATTCGAACACACATTCGACGGATGGTCTGGTGGGCCTGGCCGCGCTGGTCGATCAGCTGGTCGCCCAGGATCTGACTGGCGTGACGGATGCGGTTCGGGCCGAGCGGGTGCTGGTCCTGCGGCGGCTGCTGGACCGTCTGGAAGGCCACTGGCTGGCCGAACTCGCTGGGGTCGACGCCCGCGGCGCCGCCGGCGCCGACCAGGGCGTCCAAGCCCCCTCCACCGCCAGCTGGCTCCGCAGCCGGCTCCGCATGGGCGCGGCCGCGGCCAGCAGTGCCGTGCGGACCGCCCGGGCCCTGTTCCGCGGCCCCCTGACTGCGACGGCCCAGGCCGTGACCGACGGGGACCTCTCGGCTGCCCACGCCGCCGTGCTGGCCGCCGGCACCCAGGACCTCCCCCTCCACGTCACCGCCGAGGCCGAACCCGTGCTGGTGGATGCCGCCCGGCGGCTGGACCCACCCCGGCTGCGGCGGCTCCTGGGGCATCTGCGGCTGGTGGCCGACCCACAAAGCGAGCGCGACCGCGCCGAGCGGCGCCATCAGGATCGGTGGGTGCGGCTGACCCCCACCTTCGAGGGCATGGTGGTCATCGACGGGCTGCTGGAGCCCGAGGCCGGCCAGACCCTGCTGGCCGCCCTGGAACCCCTGGCCCGCCCCCACAGCGCCCAGGACGACCGCAGCGGCGGCCAACGCACCGCCGATGCCCTGGCCGAGCTGGCCCGCCGTCAGCTGGAGGGCGGCCGCCTCCCCCAGACTGCTGGGGTGCGCCCGCAGCTGGCGGTGCTGGTGGACCTGGACAGCCTGCAGGGCCGCCCCGGCGCGGTGGGCGGCGACACCCAAGCCGGAGCCCTGGATCCCGAGGCGTGTCGGCGGCTGGGCTGTGACGGGGCGGTGACCCGGGTCCTGGTCACCCGCCACCCCACCCACCACCACCAGCACCACGACCACCACGGCCACGGCGACCATGGCGGCCACCACGACCCCGGCAGCGGCCAAGGCCTGGCCGCCTGGCTGCGGACCGCCGCGGCCCTGCTGCCGCCGACCCTGGGTGGGGCCCCAACCCAGCCGCTGGAGGTCGGTCGGACCACCCGGGTCGTCCAGCCCGCCCAACGCACCGCCCTGGCCGTCCGCGACGGCGGCTGTGTGTTCCCCAACTGCGACCGGCCCCTTTCCTGGTGCGAAGCCCATCATCTGTGGCACTGGCTGGATGGCGGCCCGACCGACCTGGACAACCTGGCCCTGTTGTGCCGCACCCATCATCGGGCGGTCCACGAGGAGGGCTGGCGGCTGGCCCGCGGGCCTGATGGTCAGCTGACGGCCACCCCACCGCATCGAAGACACCTCGCCGCCGCGTGAGGGAGGCGCCGCCGCACCATGGGCCGCCTCACCAGTGGTCGTGGTGGTGGTGGCCCCCGGACGACGAGACCACCGCCAGGACGACGACCGAGCCCAGCAGCAGGGGCAGGACGTGCGGGGACGGGTCGGGCCAGGGCATGCCGTCGGTCATGGAGCGGGCCAGGTCCCAGATCCCGCTGTCCAGGGTCAGCCGGGCTACCAGGGCGGGCACGGTGGCGAACAGGACGATGGCGGCGGCCAGGACGGCGGCGATCGCCAGCCGGCGGCCGGCGGCCGGGACGGCCCGCCGCCAGGCAGCGGCCCCGGGGCGCCGGGCGGGAATCGTGAGCCGCCGGGTCATGGGGACGGCGGGGCGGTCGGCGGCGGGGATCGCCGGGGGACGGCCGATGGTGACCGAGAGCCACCGGACGGTGATGGTGAGCCGGGCGGTGGTGGTCGGCAGCCGGGGAACGGAGCGGTCCATGGTGGCCTCCTGGCGGCGACGGTGCTGACCACCGCAGCGTCGCCCGGAGGGACGGCCCGGACTGTCGAGCCGTTGACAGCCGGGCTGACAAGCTGCCGACAGCGGCTACGGCGCCTCGTCCGGCGCCAGGGTGGCCCAGGCCCAGGCGGCCAGGGCGGCGCCGGTCAGCACATGCCAGCCGGCGTGGGGCTGGAGGAGGCTGTCCGGGTCGCACCAGGAGCTGGCGCTGCGCCCCGCCCACCAGCAGGCCGCCCCGGCGGCGGTGGCGGCCAGGGCGGCCCGGTAGGCGGCCCGGCGCCGCGGCGTCCAGGCGACCCGGTGGGCCGGGTGGGCCCGGCGGACGCGGCGGGCGACCTCGCCGGCGGCCACGAACCCGGCCACCGCGTACAGGCCGCCGTCGTGCAGGAGCCGGGCGGCGGGGGAGCCGGTGCCGTGGTAGTCGACGCTGCCGACGCCGGCCAGGCCCACGGCAAGCCCGAACGCGAGCAGCGGCCGTCGCCCGTCACCGGCTCGCAGGCCCCGGCCGGCCAGCCAGGCCCCCACGGCCACGTAGGCCAGGGCGGAGGCGGTGTTGACCGGCTGGGCGATGAGCCCGTCGTGGAGCCGCTCGCAGTCGCCGGCGCCCAGGGCCACGGCTCAGCCGGTGCGCTCGATGTTGGCCCCCAGGGCCCGGAGGCGCTCGTCGATGCGCTCGTAGCCCCGGTCGATCTGGCCCACGTTGCCGATGACCGACTCGCCGTCGGCGGCCAGGGCGGCCACCAGCAGGGCCATGCCGGCGCGGATGTCGGGGGACTCGAGGCGCTCCCCGTACAGCGGGGTGGGGCCGTTGACGACCACCCGGTGGGGGTCGCAGACGATGATCCTGGCCCCCATGCCGACCAGCTTGTCCACGAACACCAGGCGGTTCTCGAACATCTTCTCGAAGATCAGCACGGTCCCCCTGGCCTGGGTGGCGACCGCGACCGCGATCGAGGTCAGGTCGGCCGGGAACGCCGGCCAGGGCCCGTCGTCGATCGTGGGGATGGCCTGGCCGAGGTCGTCCTCCACCTCCAGGGCCTGGTCGCGGGGCACGCGCAGGCGGCCGCCGCCGTCCAGCTCCCAGGTCAGCCCGAGGCGGCTGAAGCCGACCTCGACCGGGCGCAGGTCGTCCTCGATCACGCCCTCCACGGCCAGCTCGCCCCCGGTGACCGCGGCCAGGCCGAGGAAGCTGGCCACCTCGATGTAGTCGGTGCCGATGGTGTGCTCGCCGCCGCCGAGCCGCTCGACCCCCTCGATGGTCAGGAGGTTGGAGCCGATGCCGGAGATGCGGGCCCCCAGGCCGACCAGGAAGCGGCACAGGTCCTGGACGTGGGGCTCGCAGGCGGCGTTGCCGATCACCGTCCGGCCCTCGGCCAGGACCGCGGCCATGATCGCGTTCTCGGTGGCCGTCACCGACGCCTCGTCGAGGAACATCGACGCCCCCCGGAGCCGGCCCACCTCCAGCTCCAGGACCCGGTCGAAGCTGGCGTGGACCCCGAGGGAGCGGAAGGCCAGCAGGTGGGTGTCGAGCCGGCGCCGGCCGATCACGTCGCCGCCGGGGGGCGGCAGCAGGCAGTGGCCGGTCCGGGCCACCAGCGGCGCCGCCAGCAGCACCGACGCCCGGATGCGGGTGCACAGCACCGGGTCGAGCGACGGCCGGCGCAGGCCGCGCGGGTCGATGCGGACCTGGTTGGGGCCGTTGCGCTCCACCGTCGCCCCGGTCGAGGCGACCAGCTCCAGCATCGTCTCCACGTCCAGGATCTGGGGGACGTTGTGCAGCACCACCGGCTCGTCGGCCAGCAGCGAGGCGGCGACGATGGGCAGGGCGGCGTTCTTGTTCCCGGCGGGGCGGATGGTGCCGCTCAGCGGCTGCCCGCCCTTGATGACGAAGCTCTCCATTACGCTCCCAGCTCGCGGCCGTTCGGGGGCACGGCCGCCTACTCTACCGTGGCCCGATCTCGGTCCTGTCAAGCTCCGGCCACGACCGCTGTCGCGGCCGGCTCGTACACTGGAGGTTCCGGTTCAGGATCCAGCGACGGAGAGTTCCCCCCCATGCCAGCGTTCAAGCTTGTCAGCGACATGCCCGCGGCCGGCGACCAGCCGGCGGCCATCGACGAGCTGGCCGGCGCCCTGGAGGCGGGGGAGCAGGGGGTCAGCCTGCTGGGCGTGACCGGCTCGGGCAAGACGCGCTCCATGGCCGGGGTGATCGAGCGGCTGGACCGGCCGGCGCTGGTCATGGCGCCCAACAAGACGCTCGCGGCCCAGCTCACCAACGAGTTCAAGGAGCTGTTCCCCGACAACGCCGTCGAGTACTTCGTCTCCTACTACGACTACTACCAGCCCGAGGCCTACATCCCCCAGACCGACA
>Ga0307302_10000823_pt1 | contig 13702 bp, 12 predicted proteins | sample ER_DNA_183_FD_194490 | JGI IMG/M metagenome (GOLD analysis project Ga0307302, IMG submission 194490) | Bulk soil microbial communities from the East River watershed near Crested Butte, Colorado, United States - ER_DNA_183 | ecosystem: Environmental > Terrestrial > Soil > Floodplain | place...
GCCGTCGTCGGGGTAGAACACGCCACGCAGCTGATCCAGGATGGGCAGCAGATCCGTGTGAACGGAACCGACGGGTATATCGAGATCCTCCCCGCGACGACGAACTGAGCCCCGTCGCGCACCGGCGCGGAGAGTCGTCGCCGAACTGAGATCTGAGATCAGCTGCGGGCCGGGAGGAGGTAGGCGTCCTTGCTCCGCCTTGCTAAACCAGCTCGCCTAGGCTGGCGCTCTCGGAGACAGTAGCCACGGAGCTCCAGCCAAACAGCCCCTCCACAGCTGCTGTCGGAGCCTTAACCACCCAGGGTCTCTAAGGAGCCGAAGGCGTCCTTCCGATACATCACGAATGCGAGCGCATGAGTGGGGCGCCTCGGTGCGCTATTTCGTGATCCTGCCCTTGGTTGCCTTCGCCGCCGTGGCCGCATGGACGTTGTCAGAGCTCGATTCGCCGAGGACCACTTCGGGAGAGATCTCATCAGACGGTTCGTCGAGGGTCAGTTGGGGATCGTGCCCGGACGACTACTTCGTGCTCAACCCGCCGGAGTCGTTCGATCGAAGCCGCGTCGACTGTGCGACCATCGATGTGCCCGCCGTCTATGGCCGGGAAAGCGGGCTTCCCGATTTCAGACTCGCGATGATGCGAGTGCGCGCGACGGGTGACGCCAAGAAGCTCGGCACGCTCTTCGTGAACCCCGGTGGACCAGGAGGATCGGGGATCGAGGCGATCCAGTACCAGCCCTTCCCTCCGGCCATCCATGACTCCTACGACATCGTCGGTTTCGATCCGCGTGGAGTGCTGCACTCGCAGCCTGTTTCGGGTGAGCCGATCCGATGTTCGGACGAGCGCGACTTCGCCTCGTACTGGACCCTCGAACTCAGCCCCGAGAACGACGCCCAGATGGAGGAGTTGCAGAGGTTCGTACGCGAGTTCCAGTCAGACTGTGAACGCCGCAACCCTGCGTGGTGGACCCTGGGAACGCGTAACGTGGTTCGCGACCTCGAGCTGATGCGGGAACAGGTGACCGGGGAAGCGGATTTGAACTTCCTTGGATCGTCCTACGGCACCACCATCGCCGCCGAGTACATCAAGGCATTCCCTGATCGCATCGGCCACATCGTGCTCGACTCGCCCACGAATAACTCACCTGAGACGGCTGCGTCGATGCTGGCGCAAGCTCGATCGATCAATGAGCACCTGCTCAGGCTCGTCGACGGCTACGCAGACGCCAGGGGCCTCACGCGGACCGCGGTCGTGCGCCTGCTCCTGCAAATCCGGGAGTGGGGTGACAACGGCCAGTTGCGTGGCTTCGCCGGGCTCGAGCCCTTCCGGGACGGTTCACATGCGCGCTTGAGCAACGAGTACATGTTCCACCACGGGTTGTTCGCGCTGACGTACCGGGACACCGAGCAGGCGCAGCCATCGTTCAACCAGGCCATCGATGAACTCCTGGCGTACAAGTGGAATGGTTTCTTCGAGCAGCTGGCGTTGGGCATGGATGGCTACGACACCGAGCTGATGATCCTGAGTTACCAGGATCGGGAACCGTACGATCCGCACGGCTACACCAGAGACAATTCGTTCGAGATCATGGAGATGGTCAACGGCATCGACCAAGATCTGCGCGTCACTCGAACGCAAGCCCAACAAGCAGCGCTCGACCGCAAGATCAAGGCTGCCGCCCCCCTCCTCTGGAGTCTCACCCAAGACTCGAGCAGCTTCACGTACTACGACGACCATGGCGGAAATCAGTGGTCCTGGGCAGCGTTCGGTGACCCTGACATCCCCGACCCGCCGAAGCGCACCCCTCCACGCACGAACCTATCGGGAGAGCCGGTCCTGGTGATCGGATCCCGAGACGAGTCGACGACGCCCTACCAGTACGCTGTCCGTACTGCCCAGGACCTGGAGTCGATGCTCATCACGTGGGACGGTGACGAGCACGCACCACTGGCTGGCTTCCAGCACGCGTGTCTCAACCAGATCTTCGTCGCGTATCTAGTCGAGGACCGGCTTCCGGATCAACCGGTGACCTGCTCGGACACGTCACCCAGCCCTGGGGCAATCCATGACCGCATCTTGGCGATCATCGCCGACGCTCATTCGGGCACGTACTTCTCAAACGACTTTCAGGACTCATATCCGAGCGGGGCGGAGGTTGCCATCGTCAGGGCCGCCATCAGGAGCAGCCGCGGGTATCCGGCGATCACGGACGCGCTCATCGCGTGCAGGCTCTCCCACATGCTGAGTCACTGGTCCTTCACGTACCTGATGACGCACCCGAACTCAGGCGAGGAGGTCGCACTCAGAGCTAGCGTCGCATGTGATGACTACTGAGCGGGCCATCGGCGGAGTGCGTGCTTGAGGAGGAAGCCCCGTGAGACTGAACATCATGAATGATGAGATGTAGGTCGATTCTCCTCCGGTCCAACCGCGTTACCGTTCGTCCCGTGACCTTCGCCGAGCTTCTGATCGACTGCGAGGAGGAGCGGACGCTGCCGCCTAAGCTTCGTAGGCCACCGTCTGGTAGTCCAATGAATCGTCATACGTATCGCCGCTGACGAGCACGGTTGTCCCACTCGGGGGAGCGACAACGCTCCAGGCTGAGCCAGAGTGGGATAGGTCCTGCCAGACAGTCTCCCCCGTCAAGGCATTGAGCGCAAAGGTCAAGGCACCATCGTCACCTTCCCCGAACCACCACCCCGCAACGTAGACCGTCATGCTGTCGGGCGCGATGGCAATCGCTTCCCCTTCGGCCCAGCCGAGGGTCTGCCCGACCCGACGCGCCCATCGCGTCGCTCCGGAAGACGCGTCGTATGCAACGGTGGGCATGGTCCCTCCCTCGCCGGTCAGGTAGATCGAGTCTCCATCGGGAGCAACAGCCAGGTTCGTCCCATACTCCCATGACCCACCCGATGGAAAGCGTCGTCTCCATTGCATAGCGCCAGTCGGAGCGTACGCCAACAACAGCGGATCGGGGTTGTTGCCAACATTGGTGATGCCGGATACGAACACACCGTCCGGCCCCACCGCTACATCGGTCCCTTCGTCCCATCCGTTGCGCCCGTCATAGCGATCTCGCCAAAGCTCGCCCCCGGTGGCAACGGAGTACGAGATCGTGACCACATCGGGAACCCCCCTGGGGCTGATGACGTTGTACGTGAAACCGGTCACGACCAAGGCAGAGCCATCTGCGGTCGCCGAACACCCCTGCGGCCGGTCGACCCGTGGTGTCTTGTAGCTACGCTTCCACAAGCGTGCGCCCGTGGTTGCGTCGTAGGCGACCGTCACCCAGTCGGCGCTCGATCTCCTGCTTTCGCTGTCGCCCGTGACGAGAACGGTCGAACCATCCGGTGTCACTGCGATGCAGCTTGGCACATCAGCTCGACGTGACTGGTAAACGGCCTCCCAGAGCTGCGAACCAGTCGCCGTTTCGTATGCGACCGTGGCGTAGTCAGCGCCTGAGTCCACACCCAGGCTCGCTCCCGTGACGTAAAGGGCTGATCCATCGGCGGCGACAGCGATCGCCACGGCATGATCATGGTCACCGCGATCGTAGATCGCCTCCCACACTTCGGTGCCTGTAAGCGCGTCGTAGGCGATGGTTCTGAAGTCTGCAGATGACCGGCCTCCGCTGGTCCCCGCCACAAGGAACCGGGAGCCGTCGGGAGACAGAGCCGATCCGGCGAATCGGTCACGTTCCCCACCTTGGTCGCTTGTCGCGACCCAAACCACGTCACCGGGCGCCGCAAGAGCCGAAGAGGCGACCAAGACCTCCAGGCCCGCCGTGAGAAGGACAGCCATTGATCGGCCGTGCCGCCCGGCCACCTTGCCTCCGAACACATCGCGAAGCGAGCTGCCCAAACCTACAACGGAGCGACGAGGTTTTCCAGCCCACAGTCCTCACTGTTCTAAGGTCATCCGCGCCCCTCGAGTCATCACACGATCTATCCGACCCGAGCCATGGGGTACGCGGACTTGCAGTCCCGGTACCAGCAGTTAGCGTGGATCCCATCGGCCACACGCGAGATTTCCTATGAGCGCACAGGGACCCCGTCCGAAGTCGGTTGAGGCCCTGAATGCGGCGACGCGCGTGTACAACGATGCGGTGATGGCCTTCGGGCACGAGCCTGACTCCCTGGAGTGGATGCGACAGCAGCTGCGGGAGTTCTCGTCGGTTCCGCTGATGCTGATGATCTCGCGCCCGTTTGGACGCACGCTGGAGTTCTTCCCAGAGCTGATTTTGAACCTGTGTCAGGGCAGCGCATCGAGCATCGAGTTGGCGCGCAACCTCATTAGGACGTTGCCCAAGTCTGAGGTGGAACGTCGGGTGGTGGCCGATCTGGAGTCACTCGTGGACGGCATGAATGCCGACGGTGGCCCAGTTGTCGGATCTGTTAATCGAGTTGGGCTTGTCGGCGGCGGTCGCCCGAGTGGCCGCCTATGCAGCGGGCCAGCCAAACGACGAGATGCGCCGGTTGGCTGAGGATCTCGAAGGGGTCGAGGGAGACAAATCGCGCTGGCGGTTGAGTCGGATCGAGCGGATCGACCACTGAGGGAGGCTGTTCGGGTGGCCCGAGGACCACAGTACGGCCCGAGCCCGAAGGACCGTCTGCCAGGGCGGGATCGACCAGGGCGAGGCGGCCGGATCAATCCGGGCCCTCCGACGTCGACCCACTCGCCGCTCTGTGGTGACTCGCTCACTGGTCCTCCGTCGCTCAGCGGCCCGCCGTTTGACGGTCGCGCGGCCCTCCGCACCATTCCGGAGTTGGTTGCAGCGGGCGCTGGCGCCGACCAGGTTGTCGAGGTCGTTGCCTCCGCCTCTGGCGACGGGGATCACGTGGTCGACAACTGCCGCCGAGGCGACAGGCAGATCTCTAGTGACGGCAGCTTCCCATCGCCATGGCCATTAGCGCGGCGTATGACTCGGCATGGGGAACCGTGACCCGAAGTGTGACCATTAGGGCCGAACGGCCGACCCGACCGACGAAATACGGCCTCTGACCTGGTAGTCCCAACGGGGTTCGAACCCGTGTCTCCACCTTGAGAGGGTGCCCCGGAGCGAGTCTGTGACCTGCGGCGGAGGCCGAAAGGTGCGCTGACCTGCGGATTCAGTTTCCTGTCGATTCCGGTCGCTACCCCTCGGTTTCCGACGTCATGCGGGATAGATACGGGATCAACCGCGTGCTGAGGACTGTCACCACCTTGCACAAGGCACCTCCACCATTGGACGTCGGATCAACACCGAGTTGATTCGGGCGGCCCGTGGTCCGAAGACCAGTGGCAACGCCTATCCCTCGGTCGGCACGCCGATCGCGTGCGAACGGGACGGTTACGGTCCCGGCGGCCGTGAGACCGCGCATCCGTGGTGGCCATCGGTGTGGTGGGCGCGGGGATCCGAACCCCGAACCTGCGGGATCAAGAGTCCGGTCCACCTCTGGAACTACTCACGGCGGCCCCTCGACGTTGATCGTGGCTGGGCCACTCCCCAGCCGAAACGCGATCGAGCGTGACCTTTCTCCGCTTGGATTGCCCTCTCGGTGCATCAGTCCCTTGGGGAGGTGAATGAAATCGTCTGGTCCTGCGATCAGTGACCGAGTACCACCCGGCCCATACTCGATCCGTTTCAACCCACTCACCACGTACGCGTAGGTGTCATGATCGCCGTGGTGATGCCAGGCTGATAGTTCGCCTGGCTCTGTGGTCACGATGCCAACCCAAACGTCTTCTGTGGAAAAGGCCTGCTCGCGAAGAACGCCGTCGGTCTGGAGAGCGGCTCGCCGCAGCCGGTGTTGAGCTGGCACGACCCTGGGTTGGAGGTGCTCCTCCATCGGGGCTCCTGTCATCGACGCCTCGACCTGAGCGTACCGCGGTGCTTCCTGTTGAGGAATGTCGTTCGAGGGCACCACCCGCCAAGACGAGGATGTTGGAGGACCTCGATATCTGAGTTCCCCACGGATGTCTGGTCTCGGCGCCCGGGCTGGACGAGATGCTCGGGGAGTTCGGTGCCGAGTCGTCACCCTTCCTCACGGGTCTCGAGCAACGAGCGGGTCCGAGCCACGGAAACGAGGTCGCCCTTCCCCTCGAACATCTCGAGCGCACGCTCGCGAGCGGTGCGCGCTTCCTCGTTGCGGCCGAGGAGCTCCATGACCTCGGCGCGATCGAGCTGGACGGTCCCGCGGTCGAACAGGAAGTCGGTCCCCTCCACGATCGCGACCGCCTCACCGATCAGCTCGGTCGCTGCGGTCACATCTCCCTCCCTCGCCCGAACGCGCGCGAGCACGCTTAGGCCGAGGGCTCGCTCGATGGCGATCGCGCTGGAGGCGGCGATCTCGGCAACCTCGGCCGCATCCCCGAACCGACCCAGCGCGTACCGAGCCTGGGCCAGGAAAGCGCAGAGGTAGGGCCATCGATCGTCCCGCTCGACGAGCTTGGCGTACGCCTCCTCGGCCACTGCGTTCGCAGTCCGCGTGTCCCCGGCGAGCATCTCGACGTCGAACAGGACTTCCGCCGCCCGCCAGTAACCGATCATCTGTCCCGTGTCGTGAAGGAACCCCCGGTAGCGGGCCGCCGCTTCGCGGGCGGCGTCGAAGTCACCGAGCCGAGCTCGCAGATGCGCCAGGGCGTGGCACATGTAGGCTTCGGCTCCGCGGTTCGACGGGTACTGATCGATGATGCGCTCGGCTTGAGCGATCCCGAGCGGAACCGGCGTTGGACCTCTGACGAGCGCCGCAGTCACGCTGAGGAGGATCTCCGCCGTCTCGAAGGCGTCACCGGACTGCCGCGCGTGCTCAAGCGCGCGCTCGAGCGCCGGGAGCTGTTTCCCCGCCTGCCCAAGGTCCCACTCCACCATGCTGACCAGATGCCACGCTCGGGCGAGGCCCGCCTGGTCTCCTGTCTGATCGAAGAGCGAGGCGGCTTGCTCGGCGACCGATCTCACGCGATCGTGCGACCCCTCGAGGTCGTCTTCGAGGAACCACCGCATCAGCGAGACGTGCGCGCTTGTCTCCGGGTCGCCGAGGTCCTCTGCTCGGGAAATGGCGTCGGACATGACCGCCTTCGAGTCCTCGGTCGAGCCGCTCTCCCACAGGGCGAACGCGAGGTTGGGGAGGAGGGCGATCCGAGCCGGATCCGAGGGCTCGAGCAGGGCTGTCGCCCGCCCGAGCAGGTTGGCGACCGCAACGACGTCGTAACGGCCGAGCGCGCGCTTGCCGGCCGCGGCGAGCCGGGCTACCGCCTGCCGTCCGAGCTCTCGCGCAGGGTCGTCGAGCGGTCCGAGGGCCTCACGGTAGCGGAACGCCTCCTCGAGGTGGTAGCCAACGATCTCGTCCAGCTCCTCGGCGCGATCTCCGCCGACATGGCCGATCCACGCGGCGAATGCCTCGTGGAGCCCCGCCCGCCGTTCCTTGGGGATCGCCTGGTATGCCGCGTCACGGATCAGGATGTGGCGGAACCGGAACGCCTCCTCCCCTGGGACCATCGACCGGTCTGCTCGCACGAGCTCCTTACGGATGAGCGAGCGGATCAGGTCGGGCGCGGAGTCGCGGAGGCGCTCGGGGATCAGATCTCGGACGGCGCCCGCGTAGAACTCTTTGCCGATGACGGCCGCGCACTCGATCGCACGGCGTTCGTCTTCGGTCAGGCGTTCGAGACGGGCGCTGAGGAGCGCCGCGACAGAAGGGGGGACCGTGACGGACGAGAGGTCGCCCGCCGGGATCCATCCGCCGTCCTGCCGCTCGAGCATGCCGTCGTCGATCAGCATCGAGAGCATCTGCTCGACGAACAGCGGGTTCCCGCCGGCGGCATCGGTAAGCCGAGCCGACGCCTCAGCGGGCAAGCCCGAGCCACCGAGCAGGTTCGCGATCAGCTCCGCCGAAGCGTCCGCATCGAGGGGTTGGAGCAGGAGTGTCGTGGCGTTCAGCTTTCCACCGCCCCAGGCAGACCGGGTGTCGAGGAACTCAGGTCGTGCGGTGCACAGGAGGAGGATCGGGGCCTCGCGCGACCAATCGACAACGTGGTCCACGACATCGAGGAAAGCCGGCTCGGCCCAGTGGATGTCCTCCCAGAGCGCTACGAGCGGCCGGTCGGCGGCCAGGAGCTCAAGAAACCGCCGGATCGCCCACGGCGTCTCCTCGGCCGCACCGACACTTTCGCCGACGCCGAGGATCTCGCCGATGCGACCCGCGATCGCGTCCGAATGCTCGTCGCCGGCGATGACCTCGTCGAGTCGGGCCACGACCTCCTCGGGCGGATCGAAGGCATGCACTCCGAGTGCCGACCGAACAGCCTCGGCGACCGGCCAGTACGTGATGCCTTCGCCATACGGCAGGCAGCGGCCGCTCACCACGCTCGCGGACTCGCTCACGCTCGAGATGAACTCCTCGACGAGTCGCGTCTTGCCCTCCCCCGCTGCACCCAGCACGGTGAAGAGGAGGCAGCTACGGTCCTCGGCCGCGCGAGTGAACGCGCGTGTGAGGTCCTCGAGCTCGCGGTCGCGGCCGACCATCGTGGATGCGAGCGCGCGTCGCGCCTGTCCGACCTCCGTGACGACCCCGATCAGGCGGTGCGCAGAGACGGGCTCGGCCTTACCCTTGAGCGAGAGGGGCTCGACCGGTTGGGCCTCGACCGCGTCGCGGACCAGGCGGTGGGTCTCGTCGCCGATCAGGATCTCGCCGGGGTCTGCGGCGGATTCCAACCGAGCCGCGGTGTTGACGGCATCGCCGGTCACGCGCCCGAAGTCGGAGGAGTCCCCGCCGACGAGCACTTCGCCGGTGTTCACCCCGATCCGGCAGGCGAGACGGACGCCATGGTCACGTTCGAGCTCATGGTTGAGGTCGTCGAGGGCGGCCCGCATGTCGACCGCGGCGCGGACCGCTCGGAGCGCGTCGTCCTCGTGGAGCTGCGGGATGCCGAACACGGCCATCACGGCGTCGCCGATGAACTTCTCGACCGAGCCGCCGTGACGTTCGAGCGCGGCGCGCATCACATCGAAGTAGCGCGACATCACCTTGCGCATCGATTCGGGGTCGAGCTGTTCTCCGAGCTCGGTCGAGTCGGTGACGTCGCAGAACACGATCGTGACGGTCTTGCGGAGCTCGGCCGCTGCCGCCGAGGCGTCGAAGCGGGCCCCGCAGACAGAGCAGAAGTTCGCCCCTTCGGTGTTCTCCGAGCCGCAGTTCGGGCAGGCGACCACGGCCGGAGTGTAGGCCGCTACAGGGAGCACGATGCGGTTCTCTGAGCGAGGGCGAACCGCCAGGAACGATCGTGCGTCATCCATCCCTAGAGCATGTGCAGTGCACGTCCGCCTCACCACACCCCCGGCACAGGAGGGTGCAGTACCGGTCCGAGCCCGCGTGCCGGTGGTTGACATCGTGCTCGTCAGCTTCCGAACCGCAGATGGCGCACTTCCATCCGGCGGTAGGGCCGCCGCACGTCGGGCACTCCATCTCGTTTCCTCTCACTCCCACCGCATCTACGACTGGCGCTGGTGAAGGATCTCCCGAAGCGAGACGAGGGCGCCCACCACGAACACGAGTGTCGCTAGGTAGATGAGGCCGAGATGGCCGATCGTGTCGAAGTGGTTCGGGTAGTGCGCCGGCAGCGCCACCGCGAGCCCAAGGACGGGCGCGGTGACCGCGCCGACCCAGGCCCACAGATACCCGCGACGAACCCCAAAGGCGACCAGGAAGAGCACCGCGACGCCGGTGGCGGCGATGAACCCCGACACCGCGATGTGCAGGTGGCCGATGTAGTGATACAAGGCCGGGCTGAAGGCCTGGATCTCGTCTTTCCCGACGTTGACCTCGTTCGGGCCGATCCCGAGCTCGAGGAACGAGTCCGTGAAGTTGCGGATGAAGAAGATCACGGCGTAGCCGACGAAGCCAGCGGCGGCGGCGCCCATGAGCCAACTCCCGACGCGCAGGGCTCCCGCCACGGGACCTGCACCAGTGCGATCCGCCACCGTCATTGCCATCGCTCGGCCTCCTTGTCCCTGAGGGGATCGATCCAGACCTCCATCAGAAGAAGACGCCGCAGGGCTCGCCGCCATTGCCTTTCGGACCGGATGCAATAACTTCGACCCCCCGGACGTCTGAAGAAGTGGAGCTCCGCACAAGGAAGGCGCCCGGACAACGATCGGAACAGGATGGCCGTGGGGAGCGCGATCCAGCAGAAAGAGGACTTCGAGGCGCTGGCTCGTGCTCAGCTTCCTCGTCTCTATTCCCTTGCACGTCGGCTCGTCGGCGACCGAGCCGAAGATCTGGTGCAGGAATGCCTGATGCGAGCCTACCGGTCGTTCGGATCGCTGAGCGCGCCGGAATCGGGGGGTCGGTGGATGCAGTCCATCCTGGTGAACACGTTTCGAGACGGGCTCCGCAGGCAAGACCGGCGCATCGAGGAGGTCGCGGTCGATGACATCGAGGGCTTCTCTCTCTACCGAACGATCGCCGACGAGGACCCCTTCCCATACTCGGACTCGCTGCATCTCGACTTCCTTCGCTCGTTCGGTCGCGAGGACGTACACGAGGTGCTGATGCGGATGCCCGATCTCTACCGTGCGCCGCTCGTCCTTCGATACATGCAGGGGTTCGCGACGAAGGAGATCGCCACGATGCTGGATGCCCCCCTTGGCACCGTGCTCGCCCGTTTGCACCGCGGACGGAAGCTGTTCGAGCGCGAACTGTGGGCGTACGCCCGGGACACCGACCTGCTCGGAGAAGGCGAGTCCGGATGAGTGAGCGCGTGATCCCTTGCTCGGAGGCGGTGCGCCGGCTCTGGGACTATCTCGACCACGCACTCTCGCCAGAAGACCAAGCCAGGGTCGAGGGACACCTCGCGTTCTGCCGCCGGTGCTGTGGGGAGCTGGAGTTCGCCAAAGAGCTTCAGGCCTTCCTCGCATCGCACGAGGTCGACGAGATCCCCGCACACATCAAGGAACGACTGGAGCGTTTCGTCGACGAGTTGTAGGAAGGAGAGACGTGACCGAGGATCTCCTGTTCCAAAGCGAGATCAAAGAGGTGGTCCGCAACGCCTACGCGCACATCGACGCGGGGGCCGGTCGCCCGGCGGCGGAGCGCCTCTACTCGGAGGAGGAGCTCACGGCCCTCCCGTCCGGAGCGATCGACTGGGCGCTTGGGGTAGGGAACCCCGTCCGTCACGCCGCGCTGAAGCCGGGCGAGATCGTCCTCGACGTCGGATGCGGTGCCGGTCTCGACTCGCTGCTTGCCGCCCAAGCGGTCGGACCATCGGGGCGCGTGATCGGGCTCGACCTCCTGGAGGAGATGTGTGAGCGCGGGAGGGCCCACGCGAAGGAAGTGGGGGTCGATGCGTGGACCGAGTTCGTCCGGGGGGAGATGGAAGACATCCCGCTGCCGGACGCGTCGATCGACGTGGTGATCTCGAACGGCGTGATCAACCTCTCACCTCGAAAATCCCGAGTCCTGGCCGAGATCCGCCGTGTCCTGCGGCCTGATGGCCGCCTCGCGGTCGCCGATCTCACGGTCAACGACGAGCTTCCGAGTGAACTGCAGACGAACGACGCCGCATGGGCTGGGTGAGTGTCGGGAGCCTTGGCGGAGCGTGCCTTCGCCGCGAAGATCGAGAAGATGGGGTTCACCGACGTCTGGATCGGTGAGCGCATCCCGTACGGAGTGGACCAAGCTGCCCTGTATCCGCTGTTTACGCCCGACCTCATCGAGCTGATGAGACGGCTGATCTCTCCGGAACGGTTGGCGACGGTCGCGATGAGCGTGATCGCAACGGCGCGGAAGGCCGCTTCGGATTAGGGAACTCGGTCACAGGGGCCGAACGGTGGCCCAGACCAACGCGTTGAGCGCCTTCACGTCGCTCGAGGCGCGGAACCCCAAGCTCGGAGGTAGGGAAGACTTCGGCGCGGAGATCAGCGAGTTCGCGCACGCGAACCGTAAGGATTGCCCGGAGGAGAAGCGAAACGTTCCAGCGGTCGACGAGACTGTGAGAGCAGCCGCCAGAAAGGAGTCGAGATGGGCAAGGTGTCGAAGGACTCGATCGGGGAGCCGATCGAGGGACCGGGCTTCGAGGGTCGGTACGGGGAGACCCAGGGCTACACGATCGGCTTCGAGCGATACTCGGAGCATGCGGACATGACCCCGCTGTTCGTGGGACTGCCGGACGACCGGTGCCAGTCCCCGCACTGGGGCTACGTGTTCAAGGGCAAGCTCGTGTACCACACTGCCGAAGGTGACATCGAGGTCACCGACGGCGAGGCCTACTACGTGGGCCCGGGCCATACGCCCGAGATCTTCCCCAACACCGAGATCGTCGAGTTCAGCCCGACCGCGGACTTCCAGCAGACGATGGACGTGGTGGGGAAGAACATGGAGTCGATGGGGTAGCCGAGACTTGGCGCATCGGAAATAGCATCAGGCCGGACCTGAGACCCGGCCTGTGCGCCCCTGGCCGGCTTGAGTGGGTGGGACAGAGGGCGCCCACCAGGGCGTTTCCTTGGTGGGCCCTGTGCAACTGACGGTGTCCGTTCCCGCCCGGGCCCTCGTCTTCTCGCGAAGCCTCTCATACGGCGTCGGGCCACTGCGTCTGAAGGGCGCAGAAACGCATGATTCATGCCGCTGCCCTGCAGTACTCGTGAATAAGCCCTCCAAGGAGGTCGCGTCGCTCGACAGGACCATGGCGGCACGCCCTGCCCGCCCGACTCTGCGAATCGATTGGCGTGCCCAAGTCCAGTCCACGGTGGGGCCTCTCCCGGTTGTAGTGCTCGACGTAGACACCGAGCACCCGCTCCAGGTGCCGACGTCCGAGGGTGAGCACCCAGTCCAGGCACTCTGCCCGAACGGTTCGGACCCATCGCTCGGCGAAGGCGTTGGCCCGGGGAGCTCGGATGGGATTGCAGATCACCTGGACCCCGTCGGTGCGGAAGACCTCGTCGAAGCTCGAGACGTACTTCGAGTCCCGGTCCCTAATGAGGAAGCGAAAGGGCACCCTGTCGCCGGGGTGATCGTAGGAAAGGTTCCTCGCCTGCTGGGTAACCCAGGCCGAGTCCGGATGAGCGGTCACTCCCGCTAGGTGCACTCGCCTGGTCCCGAGCTCGATGAAGAACAAGACGTACAGCGTCTTCAGGAACACGGTCTCCACGGTGAAGAAGTCGCAGGCCAAGATCCCGTGGGCTTGAGCGCGAAGGAACTGCGACCAGGTCGGACCAGACCGCCTGGGCGCAGGACCCAACCCATGGCGGCGAAGGAGCGCACGGATCGTGGTGGCGGAGACCCGGATCCCGAGCTTGGCGAGCTCGCCCTGGATCCGCACGCAGCCCCACCGCCGGTTCTCTCGGGCGAGCCTCAGGATCAACTCGCGGGCGGCCGGATCGAGTGGCGGCCGCCCCACGCACTGCTTCCTTCTGTAGGTCCACTTCCGCCGCACCAGCTCCCGGTGCCACCGAAGGAGTGTCTGCGGACTCAGCATGAACGAGGACCATGCCGGACGGGGGAGCACCCGGCTCGCCGCGGCGAGCACGACCCGGTCGAGCCGTCGGAGGCGAGGCCGGCCCGCCTGACGCCGCAGGACCTTCGGCTGGTGACGAAGGACGAGGATCTCAGCGTCTTTTGACAGATCCTCCGACCCGGAGCCTCCCGCGAGACCGAAGAGTCGGCGCACAACGAGATAGAGCAAGGCGAACAGCATGGATCGAGCCCCTTCCTATCAAAGGAAGGGTGATGC
>Ga0307302_10000827_pt1 | contig 13685 bp, 10 predicted proteins | sample ER_DNA_183_FD_194490 | JGI IMG/M metagenome (GOLD analysis project Ga0307302, IMG submission 194490) | Bulk soil microbial communities from the East River watershed near Crested Butte, Colorado, United States - ER_DNA_183 | ecosystem: Environmental > Terrestrial > Soil > Floodplain | place...
ACGGCCAGCAGCGGCAGGGCGACCCACATGACCCCGTCGGCCAGGTTGGCGAAGCCGGAGGCGGCCAGCGCCTTGTGGAAGTTCCGTCCGAGCGACATGCTATGGACCTTAGCCCATTGATTTGGACTAGTCAATCGATAGAATGGAGTCCATGAAACGTCGACCGGCCACCCCGGAAGAGGCCAAGGCCCTCGCCAACCCGCTGCGCATGCGCATCCTGCGGCTCTGCCTCGACGAGGCGCTCACCAACAAGCAGCTCGCCGAGCGGCTCGGCCGGGACCCGGGCACGGTCCTGCACCACGTCCGCACCCTGGTCGCCGCCGGCTTCCTCGTCCCCGAGGAGGTCCGCCAGGGCGAGAAGGGCGCCCTCGAGAAGCCCTACCGGGCGACCGGCATGTCCTGGACGCTCAGCCTGGACGCAGACCCCGCCACTGAGACGACCGCCAGCCAGGCGATGCTGGAGGCGTTCCTGGCCGAGGTGGAGGAGGCCGGCCCGGACGCCGCCGCCGGTTTCAACCGGCTCGCGCTCACCCTCAACAAGGCGTCGCAGGAGGAGCTCCAGAACCGAGTCCTGGCCATCCTCGACGAGTACGTGGACCGCCCGGCCGACCCAGACGGCGAGCCCCTTGGCCTGTTCTTCGCCATGCACCGCCGCCCGTTCCCGGGTCGGTGAACCACGCCCTGCCGGGTCATTCGAGCAGCTTGTGCACCAGGAGCAGCGCGAAGTAGGCGAGCGGGAAGGCCATCAGCAGCGAGTCGACCCGGTTCAGCACCCCGCCGTAGCCGAGGATGACGGTGCTGCGGACCTCGGTCCGGAAGGCCCGCTGGATGAAGCTGCCGGTCAGGTCGGCCCAGACGCTCGCGGCGGCGATCACCAGGACCAGCACGACCACGGCGGCCGGCGACCACTCGGGCGGGACGGCCACCCACAGCCAGCCGACCCCGACGGCCGCCCCGATCAGGTTGCCGAGCACTCCGCCCCAGGTCTTGGTCGGGTCGACCCGCGGCATCAGCTTGCGTCCCCGCAGCGCCGACCCGGCGGCGTAGGCCGCGATGTCCGACAGGGCGACCGAGACGGTCACGATCACCAGGAAGTTCAATCCCCACGGCTCGGCCGACTTGACCAGCACGATGTAGGCCATGGGCAGGGCCACGAACACGTACCCGACCAGGGTGTCGGCGACCTGGCGGTGGGCGTCGGTGATCCGGCCGGACAGGATCGGCAGCAGGGTGAGGGCGATGAAGAACCCGAACGGCAGGAAGCCGAAGAAGTCCCGGGCCAGGGCGGCCACCAGTAGCCCCAGCTCGCCCCAGAGAATCAGCAGATACGCATAGCGACGCTCGATGCCGGCGATGCGGGCGAACTCCGAGCAGGCCTGCACGACCACGAAGGTGGCCAGCAGGAAGGCGACGAACCCACCGATGAAGGCGGCCAGGACGAACAGCGGCCCGATCACGAACCAGGTGCGGACCCGCAGGAACAGGGTCGAGCGGCGCCACACCTCGAGGGAGCGCCGCTGGGACAGCAGCACGGCGGCCAGGCCGACCACGATCAGCAGCATCACCCGGAGGAACACGGGCAGGAAGAGCGGGTTGGCGAAGGGGTTGCGGGGCACCGGCCGGCCTACGCCCCTTCCCAGCCCTTGACCACCGCGCGCACCTCGGCCACACCGGCCTCGGCCTTGGCCACCAGCGCGTTGTAGTCGTCGCCGGGGGGGATGGGCTCGCCGATGCCGACGACCACCCCGCCGGGCAGGGGGATGAACGAGCCCTTGGGCATCACCTGTTCGAGCCCGTTCAGGTACATGGGGACGACCGGGACCTGGGCGTCGACGGCCAGGTAGGCGAAGCCCTTCTTGAAGCCGGAGGGGCCGGTGCCGCGGGTGCCCGACGGGAAGATCAGCACCGACCAGCCCTTGCCGACCAGCTCCTTGAGGAACTGGAGGGAGTCGCGGCTGGAGCCCCCGGAGCGCACGAACGGCACGGTGCCAAGGGTCAGCGACGCGGCCGCGCCCTTCACGGCCGAGCTGTAGAAGTAGTCGGCGGCCGCGGCCACGACCAGCCGCCGCCGGACCCGGCCGCCCAGCGCGGCCAGGGAGATGGGGGCGTCGAAGTGGCTCTGGTGGTTGGCCACGAACACCGCCGGGCCGTTGAGCTTGCTCAGGTTGCGCTTGCCGATGACGGTGAACGGGGAGATGAACTTGAGCAGCGGGACGAGCGCCCCGTACTGGATGCCGCTGCGGACCAGGCGGGCCGGCGGGGTCCTGGCCCAGGAGTAGGTGGGGACACCGGCGCGCTTGCGGGAGGAGCCGGCGCGGGCCGGCTGGCTCTGCTCCCGCTCGCTCACGTGGCCTCCCGCCCCCGGCGACTCCCTATGCATTCAACCAGACCGGCCTGGGGACGGGCAGTTACGCGTGGACGGCCGGCCTCCCAATGTCCGGGGCCATGACCTCGACCCGGGCCGCCAGCGTCAACAGTGCCCGGTCGCCGCCGATCCGGCCCACCAGCGACGCCCCGACCGGGAGGCCCCCCACCTGCCCGGCGGGCAGGGACAGGACCGGGCTGCCCGAGCAGTTGAACGGGCCGGGCAGGCGGGTCAGGGCGGCCTGTACGCCGACCCTGGTCCCGGCAATGGTCATGGTCCGCTCGCCGGCCGGCGGGGCCGCGCACGGCAGGGTGGGCAGGAGCAGGGCGTCCCGCCCGGCCAGCAGCCCCTCGACCTCGGCCACGAACCGGCCCCGGTAGCGCAGCCCGGTCAGGTACTCGCCGGCCAGGGCGCTGCGCCCGATCCGGATCATGGCCAGCATGGCCCGGCTGTAGCCGTCCTCCCCCGTCTCGGCCAGCAGCCGGACGTGGGCCGCGGCCGCCTCGGCGAGCACGATCGCCGCCACCGCCCCCCTGGCCGCCTGAAGGGGCAGCACCACCTCATCAACCGTGGCCCCGGCCGTCTCCATCCGCCGGCACAGCTCGTCCATCACCCCGGCGACCGCCGGGTCGACCGGTCCAAGGTCGTCCCCCACCACCCGCCCGATCCGCGGAGAGGTCGAGTGATGGGCGCCGGGGCCCGCTTCCCCGCCGGGCTCGGCGGCCAGGACCTCGTCGAGCAGGGCCACGTCGGCGACGGTGGCCGCGATCGGGCCGACGTGGTCACAGGACCACGACAGCGGCCACACCCCGGTCGCCGGCACCCGGCCCCAGGTCGGCTTCAGCCCGACCACCCCGCAGCAGGACGACGGGATCCGGATCGACCCGGCGGTGTCGCTCCCCAGCGCCCCGGCGACCAGCCCGGCCGCCACCGCCGCCGCCGACCCGCCGCTCGACCCCCCGGCGGTCCGCTCGGGGTCCCACGGATTGGCCGTCCCCGGGGTGGTCACTCCGTACGCGAACTCATGGGTCCGGGTCTTGCCCACCACCACCGCCCCGGCGTCCCGCAGCCGCGCCACCACCTCGGCATCCCGCCTGGCGAGGTTCCCGGTCAGCTTGACCGACCCGGCCCCGGTCACCACCCCCTCCACGTCGATCAGGTCCTTGACCGCCACCGGCACCCCGTGCAACGCCCCGCCCACCCGCCCCTGCCGCCGTTCGTGGTCCCGCTCCGCCGCCTCCGCTCGAGCCTTGTCGCCAAGCACGAGCACGAACGCCCCCAGCTCGCTGTCCAGCGCGGCGATCCGTTCGAGCGCCCGCTCGACCAGCTCGACGCTGCTGACCTCCCCCTCACGGACCATCCGCGCCTGTTCGGCCAGCCCGGGCAGCTCCAGGCCCCGGGAACGGGCAGGGGTGGCCGGCTGGGCCGCGCCTTCCCCTGCCGCCGCTCGGACCCTGCCGGCCCCAGCCTCTCCCAACGTCGCGCGGGTGGGGTCGGGGAGGGGTGGGTCGGAGGGGTGGAGGTCGGCGGCGGCGGTCAGGGCGGCGACTCGTTCGAGGTGGAGGGCGAGGTCGCGTTCGAGGTCGCTGGTGTCGCCGGACGGGGGCTCGAGGCCGGCGGCGGCCAGCCGCGCCCGGAGCAGCGCGGCCAGGTCGGCCTGCCCTCCCTCGCCCATGACCCCGATGCTACGGTGCCGGCATGCCGAGCACCGCATCCGCGCCCCCCGACCCCACCGGCCGGCGCCTCGACTGCCTGGCCGCCGAGGTGGCCGAGTGCCGCCGCTGCCCCCGGCTGGTGGCCTGGCGCGAGCAGGTGGCCCGGGAGAAGCGGGCCGCCTTCCGCGACCAGGTGTACTGGGGCCGCCCGGTCCCCGGCTTCGGCGACCCCATGGGCGGCCTGCTCGTCCTCGGCCTGGCCCCGGCCGCCCACGGGGGCAACCGCACCGGCCGCATCTTCACCGGCGACCGCTCCGGCGACTGGCTGTTCGCCAGCCTCCACCGCACCGGCTTCGCCAACCAGCCGACCTCGGTCTCGCGCGACGACGGCCTCGCCCTGACCGGCTGCTACATCACGGCCCCGGTCAAGTGCGCCCCGCCCGACAACAAGCCGCTCCCCTCAGAGCGCGACACCTGCGCCCCCTGGCTGACCGCCGAGCTCGCCCTCCTCGACATCCACGTGGTCGTCGCTCTCGGCGCCTTCGCCTGGGACCAGGCCCTCCGCCACCTCGGCCCCGTCCACCCCAAGCCCCGCTTCACCCACGCCGCCGAGGCCCACCTGCCCCACGACCGGGTCCTGCTCGGCTCCTACCACGTGAGCCACCAAAGATGAACGTTTATACTATCTCCTAGCGCTATCACCCCGCAGCGCGAGGAGGTCTCCATGCCGACGAAGGGCGAGCACCCGAACAAGGGGTGGGCGGCGACGTACGGGCGCTTCTCCTTCGTCCAGACCCGCTGGACTCAAGAGAGCCCAGAGATCCACGACCGCGTCAATCGGCAAACGGCCCTGCTGCACGGCTTCAAGATAAAGCCCGGCTGTGACTTCTATGACCACGGTGTCAGCGGCAGCAAAGACGTCCGACTCCCCGAGCTTGAGCGCGCCATCAAGGCGATCGTCGACCGCGAGGTGGAGGCCCTAGTCGTCCCGGCGCTCGATCGGCTGTCCCGGCGTGGCATGCGGCACGTCGGCGAGGTCCTCGACGCGGTTGAGGCTGCTGGCGGCCGGATCGTCTTCGCCAAGGAAGGCTTGGACACCGGGCAGCAGGCGAGCCGCGCCATCATCGCGTTCCTGGCTGAACAAGCCCGGGCCGAGGCCCAGGCGATCTCCTGGCGGATCGAGCAATGGCACGAGGGCCGGCGCCTCAAGGGCAAGTGGGCGGCGAAGCGCCCCTATGGTTACCTCATCGTCGATGCCAAACTCGTCCCTCATCCCCAGGAGGCGCCTATCGTCAGACGAGTCGTCGCCGAGTTCCTGACCGGCAAGTCTCCTCGCAACATCGCGAGAGACCTCAATGCCGAGGGCATCCCGTCGCCCGGCGCTGCCAAGGCCGCGGAGATCCAGGCCGAAGGCCGTGAGGCCAGGAGCCGGCTCGACTCCTCATGGGGTGCGACGACTGTGCGGTCGGTCCTGATCAACCCTGCGCTCTGCGGCTGGCGACAACACAATGGCAAGGTCGTGCTCGGACCAGATGGTGAGCCGGTGAGCTTCGGAGATGCGATCCTGACGGCCGGGGACCGGGCACGCATTCTTGCCGAGTTCGAGCGGCGGACTACGGTCGTCTACGGAGGGCGGAACTTCGGCCGAATCGGCGGCAAGACGGGCAGCGGTCGGCCGGCACGATACCTGCTGACAGGGATTGCGGCCTGCGACTCCTGTGGGTACGCCATGGCGGGTTACCTGACGCACAAAGCCACCTACCTCTCCTATCGTTGTAGCAGCATGACGCATGGTTACGGCTGTCCAGGACGGGCGTACATCCGTGCCGATACCGCTGACGCGGAGGTCAAGCGCCAGTTGACGGCCCGACTCGCCGCGATGGATCCGGATGACCCCATACTCGGTGCCATCGCCGAACGGTGGCGCAGTTTCGCCATGCCCGAGGGCGAGGATGAGCGCGTCGTCCTGGAGAGCCAGCGTGACGCCATACGGTCCCGGATTGTTGACCTCGAGGAAGCGCGGTATGTGCGGGGAGAATTCGATAGTGTCGACGAGATCATCCGCTGGGACGGGATGATGAGCCGCCTGAAGGCGCAGCGTGATGCCGTCCTCGACGGCATCGAGCAGCTTGGTCCTCCGGCTGACTTTGACCTGGCGATACTACTGGACACATATCAGAGCCGGGAAGCCTGGGACGAGACCCCTTTGGCACACCGCCGCGAGCTGCTGAAGATCGCCGTCGACAAGGTGAGTATCACTCCCGCCTATCGGAGCCGCTCGATTCCCGTCGCCGACCGCATCCGACTCGTTCTCGCGGGCGAGGAGAGCGGGAGCGTCGGGTAGCCTCAGGAGCGCGGTACGTTGCAGGGCAGTGAGGCGTCGTCACATTGTCGTCGCTTGATCGGCGACGACGATAAGCCCCCTACCCAAGCACACCCGTCGGCGATTCGATCGCGCTGGTCGAAACAATGCACCGGTCCGCTCAGCAGGGCCGGCCCGAGCGAGAGGCCACACTGGCCAGCAGACCTGAGAGGCCTCCACCTGCAAGATCGAGGATGCCGTTGAGCTATGCCACCGCCGCGCAGGTGCTTCTCGCACTGGCCGCCAGCCCGGACGGCGTCGCCCCGAAGGCGCCGGCAAGACCACCCTGGCCCTGTCGGTTATCGCCCAAGCCCAGCAGGCCGGCGGTACTGCCTGCTATATCGACGCCGAGCACGCCTTGGACCTGCGCTGGGCGACCACCGCCGGGGTCAACCTGTCCCGACTGGTCCTGTGCCGGCCCGAGTCAGGCGAACAGGCCCTTCAGGTCGCCAGCGTGCTGGTCGGCTCCGGCGCCGTCGAGGTGCTGGTCATCGACTCGATCGCCGCCCTAGTCCCCAAGGCCGAACTGGCCGCCGACATCGGCGAGCGGATCCCCGGGGTCCAGGCGAATCTGCTCAGCCAGGCCCTGCGCCAGCTCTGCGGGCCGATCGCCCGGGCTAACTCCGAGGTGCTGGTGACGAATCAGCTGCGCCAGCGGGCCGGCGCCCCTGGCACCCCGACCTGCACCGCCGGGGGGGCGGGCGCTTGGGTACTGCGCCTCGGTGCGTCTGGACCTGCGCCGCCTCCAAGCCCTCAACGAGGACGGGCGGGTGGTCGGCAGTCGCCTGCGGGTGCTGGTGGCCAAGAACAAGCTCGCCCCGACTGGGCAGACCGCCGAGCTGGAGGTGCGGGACGCCTGCGGTGTCTGTGAGCTGGGTAGTCGGCTTGAGCGACCGAGCTCGGCCGCCAGCTGACGCCCACGGCAACCATTGTGGCCTTGCCAGGCAAGGGGAAGGCACCAACCATCGGGAGGGGTCCGGGCCGCTCGGGCCCTTCCGCATCTACGAATGAAACCTGAACCTGAGCCGCGATTTGAGACGGAGTCGTCGACAATGTTGGTGATTAGGCGGATTCTCCAGACCTGCTCATTGAAGTATCCGCCACCGAGGAGTGAGAGCCGTCCCGGACAAACCGGCCGATCGCACCGTGGTGCAAGTCTGTGGTCATTCGTTGAAGCCGGCGAGATGCGCCGACGGCATGGCGTCCGACAGCCTGAGGGATCACTCTCGGACGATGCGCTAGCTTCTGGGCGGATCCTCGCTGATTCCTGCGGAATCGCTGTGGCGAGCGGTTCAAAGGCAGGATTTCCGTGACCGGAGACCAGGCTGAATGCAAGCGCGGGCGAGCAGTCCGCCGGACAGGCACGAGAGGCGGACGAGACGAGGTGTGCAAGCAACACAACTGTGCTGGGGTCCGGTCAGACGCCTATTCCCGTGAGCTCGCACTATCCATATGCCTCGTCTTGTAGGCCTTCTATGGTGTCGGATCCGAACCTTGCAGATGCTCGTCCTTGAGCACGCCCCTCGCCTGGGCGAGGAGGTTGCCAAGCTCCTCGGCGCTCATGCGCCCCTCACCGCAACGCACCAGGGTCTCCGCCAACATCGTGATCGGAACGAGTAGTAACCTGCGCGGCCCGGTCTCGCGTGCAATCTCGCCCGCCTTTCGCTCGGCCAGCGACTCGAAGTTCGGCCGCCCCACGCAGACGTAGTTGATCGGGTTGAGCCCAGCCCCTGTGCCCAGTACCTCTCGCACCTTGCTCCATCTGACAGGGCGCGCATCCCCCTGCGAGGCGGTGACCGAGATGACCACCGTACCGTCCGGGTGGGCGAGCTGGATGTCCTCCTCGCCGGAGGGCTGACGGACCAGCCGCGTGGCTGACAGCCCGGTATGGATGAGCGCGTCGGTGACCGCCTGCTCAAGGCTGCCGCCAGTGGCCGTGTAGAGGTTCTCGACCAAGCGGACTGGAAGCTCGGTCTGCTCGGCCCGTGCCACCTGTCCAGCGCGACGGCGGCGCAGCGACTCCTCGACTTCCTCGAGGATGGCCTGCTTGAGCCGTGCGACCTGCAGTGGCGTCAGCAGGCCGTCGAACGCCTCGGCCGCGGTGTCGAGGATCACCTCGGGGTCGTACAGTTCGATGCCGCGGTCGTTGCGGTACAGGCCCAGAAGGGCGTCACGGGAGATTCCCGGTACGTGGAGGCGAGCAAGCGGAGCCAGCACGGCTGGCAGGCCGTACCGGGACTCAACGGCGAGTTCGTGGATCTCTGCAGCAAGGTCGGTGTTCAGGCCGCGTACCTGGGCTGCGCTGGCAAGAGCCTCCAGCAGCCACGCGGCATTCTTGCCGAGCGCCTGCACACGGGGCGGCGCTGCGCCGTGACCATAGAACTGCCGCGAGATCCCGCGCAGGGATGCGCCGCGCATCCACTCGATCAAGCACCTGGCCTTCAGCAGCGCTCTCGCCTCCACTGAGGTCAGCATCGGCTTGGTCAGCGTGACCGCCAGGCGGGAGCCTGGGGAGCACCCGGTACCATCCGGAACCAGCCCGGGGCGAGGGTCAAGCTCACGGCCGCCTTGCCGGCGCGGCCACGGACGGTCGCCGGTCTCATCGCCCCAGGCCACCTCGAACAGGAGCTCCTGCTTTGACGGCCGCTCCCGCCCGGCTGACTCCAGCAACCCTGCGAGGCGCGTCGAGGTCGCCAGCGGCACACCCGCACCAGCGAACACCCTTCCAACCTGTGTGGGACGCAGCCGCCCGTCCTCGCGGACGATCAGGCCGGTCTCGACACATTGGGTAATAGCCTGAGCGGCCCCCTCCTGTACTGCCGACAGGCCGCCGTCTGCTCGCTCATAGAAGGTCCGGTACGCCAAGGTCGCGGTGATGAACTCCACCACTCCGGGCTCGTCGTCTGCGAGCTCGGCGCTCAGCACGCTGAACACGACATCGGCAAACGGCCGCCGCGCGATCTGCGACCGGACCGGCTCGACCTGCCCGAGGAGGTAGCCGTTAACGAGCTGGCGATGCTCAGCGGTCGAGTCAGCAAGCAGGACTGCCAACCCGGCGGTGCCCTGACCAAGCCGTCCCGCGCGGCCCGCCGCATTGCGGTACTCGGCGACACTGGTCTGCGCCTGGCCCCAGCGCCCACCGAGTGGTACAAACCGGCGGGAATCAGCCACGATCACGACATCGCTGGGTAGGTTCACGCCCATGGCGAGCGTCGTCGTAGAGACGAGCACGCGCGTATCGCCAGCGCGAAAGGCCGCCTCGACAAGCTGCCGTTCCGGATGGGTCAAGTCACCGTTATGGAACGCGACACCGGACGCCAGACCGAGTCGAAGTTCGGGGACCGCGTCCGAGTCGTCGAGCTCATTAAGGCGCTCAGCGATGTGACGAGGAAGGCCGTGAGCGGGGAATCGCTCCTGAAGCTGGCGGGCAGTCTCGACTGTGTCCTTGATCGCAGCCCGGAAGACCAGGACCTGCGAGCCCTCGCCAACAACTTGCTCGCAGAGCGCAAGAAGGAGACTCTCGCGGTCGACCTGCGACGAAACCATCTGGCGGGACGAAGGCTGACCGTTAGGGCCGACCACCGTAGCGGAACCAGAAGGGTCGCACACGGCCTGGGTGAGCGGGACCGGCCGCTCGGTCGACATCACAAGTCGTGCCTTGAGCCAGCGGTCGAGCTCATTCCGTTCGTCCAGTGACGCCGACAGCGCGATCACCTGCGGAGGCTCAGTTCCGACCAGCACTTGGGTGAGCAGCATCTCCAGCCTGGCACCGCGGTCGTAGTCGCTGAGGGACTGCACCTCATCGATCACCAGCGTCGTACAGTTGGCCATCAGGCCTGGCTGATGCACGAGGAAGCCCATCAACTTCTCGTAGGTCATCACGGCCAGGTTGAAGTTACCCGCGCGGATGTCGGCGTCATACTCCGACCAGTCCCCGGTCGAGATCACCACCGAGAGCAGGTCGCCGTAGCGCTCCCGGAACAGCAGGAAGTGCTCCTCGGCGATGGCCTTGAACGGCACGATGAAGATCGCGTGCCGCCGCCGCACGAACGCCGAAGCCGTCGCTGCCATCTCGCCAACGAGCGTCTTGCCGGAGCTGGTCGGCGCCACGACAAGCAAGTTGGTCACGCCATCAAGTGCGCCCGCATGCACTGCCCGCTCCTGGATCTCTGTCAGGTCGTGGACGTGCTTGGCCCACACCTCCAGGAGAGCGGAAGGGGCGCCGTAGGTGGCCAGACCGGGAATAGACAACATCTCGCCGATGATAGGAGCGTGGTCAAATGACTGCTTTATGGTGGTTCACGCCTCCTCCCCCTGCCCCAGCCGACCTGACCGGCTGGCGAGGCGGGAGTCCTCATCTATGATTCCTGCGGAATCGTTAGGTCGTGGCCGGGCGGCCTAGTCTCCGCCCGCTCAGGGCGGCGAGTGGCTCGGCCCGCGACGCCGGGGTCGAGTCAAGGGCGGCCGAAGGCCGGTCCGAAGGACCGCGCAGCGTCCTTGACGCGGCCGCCGAGCGCCGCGGTATGCGCCGCCTGGCCGCGACAACGGCCGGTCCGCGGCCGGGAGCAGGGACCCGGCCGCGGCGCCGCAGGCGAGGCCGTTCCAAGCCTTGGGGGTGCCCTCGGCGGGAGCCAGATGCCGCGGCGCGTCTGGTATTCACGATCTGTAGGGCGGCTTGGGTCGCGGCTTCCATCGTTGATGTGGAGCACTCGGAGGCCACATGCCAACGGCTCGGCCCTGTGCGTGGGTGGCGGCGAAGCGGACTGCCAGTTCCCGCTCGACATCCTCTTGGGGCCAGCCCTCGCGTGCGGCGCACTCGGCCAGCTCGTGCCGCTCGGCGTGGAACCGCAGCAGCAAATAGCTGGCCCAGGGTAGGCCAGGAGGACGGGTGGTGGGCGGGAATGCGGTCGCCACATACCAGGCCTCTGTCAAGAAATTGCGGTCGACCCCAAGATCGACAGCGAGCCGCTCGAACAGATCGACGGCTACTGGGAGTTCACGGCACATCGCCTCGGCGAGATCGCCCAGGCGGAAACATCCGTCGACGCTCGATAGGTCGAGCTGCCGAGCGTCCTCCAAACATCTTCTCGACCGAGGCCACCAGCGGCCTCCCTTCGCGTTGCACTCGAAAGTGAACCGGACCCTCAAGCTCGAAAATCCTCGATCGGCAAGAGGTCCGGGCTGGCCTTGAGGCGCTCCTGGAGCTGCTGCTCATCATGGGCAGCGACTTCGTGAAGCACCTTGGACTCGCCTTGTGGCTCGACGACCGGAGTGGCTCGCGGCATCGCCCTCCTGAGCCCTTCGTTCGAGACAGGACGCATCTACCTTACGAGACCGAACCCCCTCCGAGGGCTGGTGTTGTGGTAGCTCGGGGACAAGGAGCAGGTTCGGCGATCGTGCCGCGGGAGCCCAGACCGCGGGTAGCGATTGACCTCTGACGACTATGAAGAGCCCCGCACAAAGCGGCGATCCTTACTGCCTTGACTGCTGCTGTTCGCGAACCTCACACCGGCAGACCTCAAACAGCCCGCAGCCGCCTGAGGCTACTCACAGCGCCGTCGACAAACTGACAGCAGGCGGTGCTGTGGCTGCAGCAGATCGGTCTGCGCGGCCTGTCAGGTGTTCAGTGAGTACGTCGCGTTCCTCTACCCGGGCGTTCAGTCAACCTGCCCGGAGCCTCCCGTGCCAGACCGTAGCCGCCTCAACGACCGGGCCGCGTCAAGCTCGCCGCTCGAGAAGCTCGTGACCAAGCAGCCTCCGGCGCCTGGCCACGCTACCGTCGCTCAGGACGCTCAGCCCATGGTTCTGCAGCGATCAACCCTCGCCCTCGAACTCGACCGCACGGACGCGGACCAGGTTGCCGGTCGCTTCCACTACGCCACCTTGCTCCGCAACCGCCCGGAGGTCCTCGCAACGTGGCGCATCGCCTCCAACCTGCCCCTGGTGCTTGATCACATAGCAGAGCAGCTTGGCGGGAGTCCACGATATGTCGGCGGCGACACCTGGAGTGTCACCACGACTTCGATTGCCGTAGACATCCTTCTCACCGACCCCGGTGCCTTGCGGCTGCGATGGCATCGCGATGCTCGGCATTCCTGTGATGGACGAACTCAATACCGATACACGACGCAGCGGCCATGCGCATGCCCGTCAACCCTTGAAGAGCGCCGGATGGCGACGAGGCAGGGCCGCGGCTGCGAGCCTCAGGTCGACATGTTGTTCCGACTCCTCCAGGACCCGAATCTCGGTGAACCGCCCCGGGATTTCTGGAGGCTCCGACTCGTGAGAGGTTGGAGCCATGACACGACCGGGCAGGTATCCACCAGAGCTGCGGGAGCGGGCCGTCAGGCTGGTGTTCGAGCACCAAGACGAGCACCCCTCGCAGTGGGCGGCGATCACCTCGATCGCCCACAAGTTCGGGATGTCGGCCGAGACCCTGCGCAAGTGGGTCCGTCGAGCCGAGACCGATGACGGGCTGCGGCCAGGGCTGACCAGCGACGAGCGCGAGCGGCTCAAGACCCTGGAGCGGGAGGTCCGGGAGCTGCGTCGGGCGAATGAGATCCTGAAGTCTGCGGCGGCTTTCTTCGGGGCGGAGCTCGACCGCCGACCGACCAGATGATCGCCTATATCGACCGTCACAAGGACCGGTTTGGGGTCGAGCCGATCTGCCAGTTGCTGCCGATCGCCCCTCCACCTACCACGCCGCCAAGCGCCGGCCACTCTCGGCCAGGGCGCTGCGCGACCAGGAGCTGAAGGCTGAGATCGCCCGCGTCCATGCCGAGCACTTCGGGGTCTATGGTGCCCGCAAGGTCTGGCGCCAGCTGCACCGCGAAGGGATCGCGGTGGCCCGCTGCACCGTGGAGCGCCTGTTGCGCGAGCTAGGGTTGCGCGGCGCCGTGCGTGGCAAGACCCGCCGGACCACCACGCCCGATGCGACCGCCGCCCGGCCGGCTGACCTGGTCGAGCGAGACTTCTCGGCGACCAGACCGAACCAGCTGTGGGTCGCGGATCTGACCTATGTAGCCAGCTGGTCCGGCTTCGTGTACGTGGCCTTGGTCGTCGATGCCTTCAGCCGCTTCATCGTGGGCTGGCGGGCCTCCCGGTCGCTGCGCACCGACCTGGCCCTGGACGCCCTGGAAATGGCCATCTGGCGCCGCCAAGCCCAGCTGGACGGGCTGGTACATCACTCGGACAGGGGCAGCCAAGGCGGATTCAATTGGTCGTCGCAACACCTCGACAGTGAGGAGTTGCGATGGGAGCCAGTGGGCGTCGACGGGCTGATCGGGCTCTGCGTGCTCCAATG
>Ga0307302_10000828_pt1 | contig 13668 bp, 12 predicted proteins | sample ER_DNA_183_FD_194490 | JGI IMG/M metagenome (GOLD analysis project Ga0307302, IMG submission 194490) | Bulk soil microbial communities from the East River watershed near Crested Butte, Colorado, United States - ER_DNA_183 | ecosystem: Environmental > Terrestrial > Soil > Floodplain | place...
GGGGTCGGAGAGGTCGGGCAGGGAATTGCGGCAGGCGGGCGACGTTTCGGGCGTGCTTCTCGTACGCTTAGCACATGACCGCCGACCAGACGAACCTCGCTCCGACCTGTGTGAACCATCCCACGGTCGAGACCAGGCTCACGTGTTCGAACTGCGGCGATCCGATCTGCACCCGCTGCATGGTGACGACGGCTGTCGGGCAGAAGTGCCCGGGCTGCGCCAAGCAGAGCGGCCGGGCCAAGGGCAACCCGGAGCCGCAGCTGCTCGCCAGGTCGTTCGGGGTCGGAGTGGCGGTCGCCGCCCTCGGCGGGGTCCTGCTGGTGGCGGTCCCCTTCGCCGGGTTGCTGCTCGCGCTCGCCCACGGCTTCCTGGTCGGCGCGGCCGTGCGCTGGGCGGCGAGGCGCAGGACCCACACCTGGCTGGGGCTGGTGGCCGTGGCCGCGGTCCTGGTCGGTCTCGGCGGCCTGGTCCTCGTGCTCGGCGGCAACCCATTCGCCGGCCGGCTCCTCCTCGCCTACGTGCTCAGCGGCGGGGTCGCCTTCGCCCGGGCCAGCGGCGCCTGGTAGCCCCTTCGCGGGTCGGCAGGCGCGGCGCCTGGTACCGCCCCCGCCCCAGCCAGGTGCGCCTTGGAGCGCGCCTTCGGTCGGGGCGGCGGAGGGCTTGGAGCGTCTTCGGCCGCCCTGCAGCGACCCGCTCCGGGGCTCAGCCCCCCGGTGGGGGACTCTAGCGGACCGACGGGTGGGCTACCGGTGGTTGTCCACAGCCCCTGTTCCACAGGGCCCGCCCCACAGCCCCGCCCCCAGAGGCCCCGTCCCAGAGGCCCCGTCCCACAGGCGCTGGGCGGCTGGCCGCGCGGCTAGCGGACCCGTTCGGTGGCCAGGGGACGCGGGGAGCAGTTGTCGCGGGGGAACACCCAGAGGTCGACTCGGCCTGGGTCGCCGTTGCTGGTGGTAACCAGGACGGTGGCCGGTTGGCCCTTATAGGTGCCCTCGATGTAGAAGGCTGGGACGAGGGGGCGGGTGGCGGGGTCGGCGGCCGCGGTTGCGGCGGGGAGGCAGGGCTGGAGATCGGCTGTGCCGGCCTGGGGGGTCGCGGCGCTCGAACGGTAGGCGTTGCCGCCGCCCTCGGCCTGGGTCGGGGGGGACTGTGGGGCCGGCGCGGAGTCGGCGGTGGCGGCCTGGCCGGCGGGGGTGGCGGCGGAGTCGAGGGCGGCCTTGGCCTGGCGGTCGGTGGCCAGTCTGGCGCTGACCGTCGCCGCTGAGATCTCGCCCGGGAGGCTGAACACGGGGACCCTGCCGGCGCCGCCGGCCGTTTGGCCCATTTCGGCACTACCGCCGGCACCGCCGGCGGTAGTGCGGTCGCCGCCGGACTGGTCGAGGAAGGGGACGACCAGGGCGGCGAGGAGGAGGGCGGCGGCCGCGCCCCAGGCCACGGGGCGGCGGTACCAGGGGGTTGGACGGGCTGGCGCCTGCTCACCCTGTCGGTCGGACCGGGGCGTCGTCCTGGGAGCGGCTGGCCGCGCCGCCCGCCGGTAGGACCGGGACGCCGGGCGGTCGGCCGCCGTCTGGGCCGCCTCGGCTTCCACGGCCGCGGCCAGGCGGTCGTGGAGACCGGGCGGGAGGTCCGGCTCCTCGAGCAGGGCCAGGTGGCTCCGCGCCTGCTCGACCGACGCGACCACCTCGGCGCAGGACGAGCAGCCCGCCAGGTGGGCGGCGACGCCGGCCCGCTCGCGGCGGTCGCCGTCGCCGGCCTCGAAGGCGGCCAGCTGCTCGTGGTCGGGATGGTCGGGGTGCTCGGGCACGCTGGGCTACTCCTGCTGCTCGCGATCAGCGTCGTCAGGCACGGACGGTGGCTTCTCCTGGGTGGGTGGTCGGGGTCGTGGCGCGAACGGTGGTTACTCCTTGATGGGTCGTCGGGTGGTCGGCACGGACGTGGCTGCTACTCCCCGGGTGGGTGGTCGGGATCTCTAGGATCGGACGCTGGCGAACGGGGGTCGGTTCCCGCGGTGTTGACCACCCGGAGTGGGGGGCGGGTGGGGGTGGGGGTGGGGGTGGGTTCGGTGGGGTCGGTGAGGCGGTCGGCGAGGGCGGAGCGGCCCCGGAAGACGCGGCTCTTCACGGTGCCGACCGGGACCTCCAGGATCTGGGCGGCGTCCGCGTAGGGGACCCGGTAGAGGTCGCAGAGGACGACCGCGACCCGGAACTCCTCGGGGACCTGGGTGAGGGCGGTCTGGACGGTGACGGTCGAGGCGACCACCTCGCCGAGATCGCTGCCGGGGGCGACGGCCAGGCCGGCGTCCTCCGGGTCGAGGGCGGTCAGGCGGGCCCGGCCGCGGCGGCGGGCCTGGTCGGTGGCGGCGTTGACGGCGATCCGGTACAGCCAGGTCGAGAAGGCGGCGGCCTTGCGGAAGCTGGAGGCCTTGCGGAGGGCGGCCAGGAAGGCCTCCTGGGCGGCGTCCTCGGCGTCCTCCCGGTTGCCGAGGATCCGCAGGCAGAGGCCGTAGATGCGGCGTTCGTGGCGCGCGACCAGCTCGCCGAAGGCCCGGGGGTCGCCTCGCAGGTGGGCGGCGAGCAGGGCCTCGTCGCTCGGGACGCTCACGACCGCAGATTGACGCTGGCGATCCCACCCCGGTACTTGCCCCCTTCGTCCTGGGGCAGGCTGGAGAACCAGACCAGGAGGTACTGGTAGCTCCCATCGAGGTCGAACCGGGCCGTTCCCGTTGCGGTCTTGGGTCCGCCCAGCTCGGTCCAGCCCTCTTCGAAGGTCTGCGGGCGGGGGTCGTTGGTGCCGTAGATGGAGATATCGCTGCCGCCCGCCGGGACCAGTGTGAGTGTGAGCTGGCCCACCTCCTGGGAACGACCGAGGTCCAGCACCAGGCCGACGCCCCGCTTGTAGCCTCCACCGAAGTTCTGGTTGTAGCCCTCGGTCCGCCAGAAGCTGCTCCGGTCGCTGTCGATGGCCCTGCCCGCCAACTCCTGGTGCTCCTGCTTGTCGGCGTCATCGGTGAAGGGGTCGAAGGAGATGGCGTTGGCGACCGCCACCCGGGGCGTGGTGGCGGTGGTCGTCTGGCTTCCGGGGGGCCTCGCCGGCGGGTCCTCGCCGAACAGGTTGCTGAGGTCGTCCTTGGCCAGGGTGAGGCCGACCGCGACCAGGATGGCGGCCACGGCGACCAGGGCGAGGACCCAGCCGAGGAGGCGGCCCTCGTGGCGGAGGAAGCCGCGGGAGGGGGGGACCTCGGAGCCGGTCGGGGCCGCGGGCACGGGGAGGAAGTTGCCCGGCGGGGCGCTGTCGGGCCCGGTGGCGGACCGGGACAGGGCGGCGGCCATGGCCTGGACGCTCTGGAAGCGGTCGTCGGGGTCGGCGGCCATCGCCTGGCGGACGATCGTGTCCAGGTCGCGGGGCACCCCGGCCCGCAGGGCGCGGGGTGGGATGGTGGTGGACGGGTCGGCGCCAGGGGGTCGGCCGGTGAGCATCTCGTACAGGCAGGCCCCGAGGCCGTAGACGTCGGCCCGGCCGTCGGCGTCCTCGCCCCTGACCACCTCGGGGGCCAGGTGGCCGTCGGCACCCAGGACCTCCCCGGTGCGGCCAGGGTCGTCGTCGGTGGCGGCCCTGGCGATGGAGAAGTCGGCCACCTTCACGGTGCCGTCCTCGGCCAGCAGGATGTTGCCCGGCTTGAGGCTGCCGTGGCAGACCCCGGCCTGGTGGGCGTAGTCGAGGGCCGCCGAGACCTCCATGGAGAGCCTGGCCGCCCGCGACGGCGGGAGCGGGCCGTGGCGGCCGATGGCTTCGCGCAGCGTCGGCCCGTTGACCAGCTCCATCACGACGTAGGCGACGTCTCCCTGCTCGCCGGTGTCGTAGAGGGCGACGATGTTGGGGTGGGTGAGGCGGGCGGCGTTGACCGCCTCCTCGTGGAAGCGGGCCCGGAAGCTCGGGTCGGCGGCCAGCTCGGGGTGCAGCACCTTGACCACGACGTCGCGCCCGAGGACACGGTCGTGCCCGCGCCAGACGCTTGTCATGCCGCCCGATGCGACTTGCTCGCTGAGCTCGTACCGCTCGGCGAGCAGTCGGGGCAGACCGGAGCCGACCTGCGACATGCTCATATACGAAGTGCGGGGCGTTGGACCCCGGGGATCGCGACCCCCGAAGTCTAACAAGAAGCATCCTTTCCGACCGCCCGAGACGGTCAGCCGGTGGGCCGGACGGCCCCGATGTAGTCGCCGCGGCCGATGGAGGCGACGCGGACCCCGGCCCGGAACAGGCGGCCATGACCAGGCCGGAGCAGTGTTGCTGTCGTCGGCCTGTCCTCGAGCGCCTCGTCCTGCGCTGGCTGGGCGGCCGACGGCGGTGCGGCCAGCTCGCCCACGTCCAGCCCGGTCAGGCCCCTGGCACGGCGGCGACCGGGCCCAAGCTATGGACGACGATGCCGTCGGCGATGAAGTTGTGGGCGTCCTCCACGTTCAGATCCCAAGTGTCCTGCTCGCCAAGCGGGGTGATCTCCAGTACCCGCTGAATAGTGAAACCCGCATCCCAGTCGTCTGCTCCCAACGCCCGGTACTTGCTGAGCTTCGGCCGCACATAGCTGGCAGACCCATCGGGGGAGACCGTGAAGGACCATAGCGGCCGGGCGTTCACCGCCCGTGTCCCGTTGATCGGCTTGCGGCGGTGGTCGGCGATCCCCAAGTTACCGACGCGGTGCCCGTGCAGGATGTGAAGCATCCGCACTTCGGCGAGTAGCTGCCGGGAGGCGGATCGGTGGACACGCTCGCCATGGCGCTGCGGGTCACCCTTCCGGCGGTTGCCGTCCGTGTTGCAGAAGCCGTCGAGGAAGTCCACTTGGAGCTTGCGGGGCCATGACCAGACCTCGCTGGGAACACGCTTGTCATGGGCCAGCACACGCAGGCCCATTGCTTCGAGGCTGCGCCGCAAGCGCCGCGAGTTAACGATCAGTGTGCTGTCGTTGGCGTAGATACGCGGCTTACCGGTGATCTCCTGAAGGATCTTGACGGCACGACTACGGATGTCCCCGTGAACCGTCAAGCGCAGGCCATCTTCGTTGAGGTGTCCGCCACGGGTAACCTTGCCAATCAACCAGGCAAGATCCTCGGTGACTGCCGTGCCATCCGGCAGCGTCTCGTTGCTGCCCGTGTCAGCTGCGACCTGGAGTGAGACGACCAGATCCCCCGGCCGAAGCTGGTCAAGCTGCACCCATTCGCGTTCGCTGGACACCAACCGGTCATCCTCCAGGCGGCCGACCCGCAGGAACGGGTGATTGGCGGATGCGTCCACCATGCGATTGCGGGTACGCACACGGAAGGTTGGCTGGCCGATCGACTGCCACGCCGCTACGACCGTGTGCGCCTCCAGCCACCCGTCAACGAACGACCAGACGCGATCACCAGCGGTGATCTCGTCAATCCGCTTGGTCCCATCAGGGCCCGGAATGAGCACATGACCAGGAATGCCGCAATCATCGTCGCCCAGCCCGACAGCTCCCAACTGGGAAGGGACTTGCGCCGTGACGTAGTCGGCGCCAACGGTGATGTCCCGATTCTGATGCCACCCATTTCCAGGCTGGTCGTCGCGGTCCCGCGGCGGTGGGTCGGGCGGCGCCGGGGCCGTCAGGGCTGCGCATCCGCTGCGGGGCTGGGCCAAGGGCAGATCATCCGACCACAGCTTCCCTTGGACGGCACCGACCGGGCCCGAGCTATGGACGACGATGCCATCAGCGACGAAATTGTCGGCATCCTCGACTTCGATGTCCCAGGTCTCGCGCACGCCCACCGGGTCGATTCCCAACACTCTCCGCAGGCCGAACCCGTTGCGCCAGAACCTAGCCACATCTGGGCCGCGCTCGGCGAGGATGCGAGCGTGTTGGTCACGGCCCGGTGGGTAGACCGCGAGGGTAGAGAGGTCGTGGGCGGCCTTGACGAGCTGGCCCTTGATGGTGATGGGCTTGGTGCGTCTGATCCACCCCAGATTGCCGACCCGATGACCCGCTAGGATGTGCAGCATCCGGATCTCGGCCAGCAGGCGCCGGGACGACGACGCGTAAGTGCGTTCACCGTAGCGGTACGGATCACCCTTGGGGGTCGACCCGTCGGCGTCGCGGTAGCCGTCGAGGAATGCGAGCTGCAGCTTGCGTGGCCAGGACCAGACGGCCTCGGGGACACGCTTGTCGGGGCCGATACGCCGCATGCCCATGACGGCCAGCAGATGCGAGAGGTGCGCGCTGTGCAGGATGGTGCCGTAGCCGGGATGCTCAGCGGCGGAGTAGGCGCGCCCCACGTCTCAGCGGTGATTCGACGAACCTGCTGGCAGGTCTCACCGTAGACACAGACCCGGATGTTCCTGTCAGTGATCGTGCCGTCGCCGAGGATCACGCCGAGCAGCCAAGCGACATCGCCGGTGACATCGGCGCCGTCCGGCAGCGCCTCAACGATCCCAGTGTCAGGCGCCTTGTCCAGCACGACGAGCAGGTCGCCGCGGCGGAACTGGTCAGGACAGGTCCACTCCACGCCGTAGGTGGCACCGGTCTGCTCGCCGCGCCGGCCGCCCTTCACGTGCCGGCTGGGCGACGTGCGGATGACCCGGAGGAACCGATGGTTGGCTGGGGCCTCCACGATCCGGTTGCGGGTGCGAAGCTTGAGCACCGGCTGGTCCTTGGACCGCCGGGCATGCAGGATCCGATGCGGCTGCAGCTGACCATCCACCCATGACCAGATGGCATCGCCAGGGGCGAGTTCGCAGATCGGCTTGGTGCCGTCCGGGCCGGGTACAAGTACTTCGGGAACCACGCCGCCACGATATGTCCCAGGCCCGACAGTGCGGGACTCCGGGCTGCCGACGTGTGTGCTGCTGGCCGGCGCGGCCGACCGGCCGCACAGGATGCGCTCGGGGCCGCCCACCGCGACCTCGGCCAGCAACGGGCCCGCGTGAGCGGCCCTCAGAGGCCCGCACAGCCAGCCCGGCATGGTCTGACACCTGGAGGCGACCAGGGCAAAGGCGATCGGGCCTAACCAAGGTTGTCAGGTTGGCACCTGCCGGCGCCGTACCCTCCCGGGTATGGGCGACCACGGCGGCGATGACGGGCCGGACCCGCGGGGGTCGCCGTTCGAGCTGCTGGAGCCGGCCGGCGGCTGGGCGTCGAGAACCTGGTCGAGCAGGCAGCCATCAAGGTCCTGCCCTACCGGCACGCTGACGGGTCGGCCCGGCGCTCGACCATCCGCCAGCGGGCGCAGACATGACATGCGGCGATCGTTACAGGAGAGGCATACCGCGAGGGGGGAGCATGGTCGACGGCCCGCCGCAGCCGGCCGACGCCGACAACGCCAAGGCCCAGCAACGCCGCCGCCTCACCTGGAGGCTCGCCGGCGCCGGGCTGCTTGTCCTCGGCCTGCTGTGGGTCTACGTGTTCTGGGTTCCCAGGTGGATGTATCCGTCCCTGACCGACAGTGACCTAAGAGACGTGAAAACCGCCAAAGACAAGCCGGATGCAGCCAAGATCCAGGAGTTCAAGGATGCCCGGCTGAAGCTGCAGAACGACGCCCGTACTACGCTGCTGCAGGGTCTCGGCGGCGTGTTGGTCCTGACCGGAGCAGGCATCGGTGCCTATGTGGCCTTCCAGCAGGTCCGGGCCACCCGCGACCAGATCGCCCAGACCGCTACAAATAGTGGCAACCAGCTTGAGCTTAGTGCCGGCGGGTCCTGGCCGGCTCGGCCCGGGTCCGGGCGAGGGCCTCGCACACCTCTCTTTCACGTGGAGGGTCTGCGGCCGGGCGGGGACCCTCTCACGGCGAACTGCTTCCGGCAAATGCCCGCGCCAATTCCGGTGCGCGGCCGCCCGGGCTCGTCCGGAATTCACCCGGAATATTTCGTCAGGATGGGCCAGCCGGTGTCCCCCGGCCCCCTCGGACTCCACGGGCCCCCCGGCGGCGGAGGACGTCCATCAGCAGAGCGAGCTCCTCGATCCGGAGCAGGCGGGCGGCGAGCAGGTAGGTCCCGGCGCCGACGGCCACCCCGACGACCACGGTGAGCAGGTCGCGCAGGAACCCGGGGTCGACGAACGCCCCGACGGCCCGCCCGACCAGCAGGGTCGCCCCGACCATGACCAGCCCGGCGACCAGCATGCGGCCGACGCCGGCCAGGATGCGCCGCCCGCCGAGCCCGCCGATCCGCCTGGACAGCAGGTACAGCAGCAGGGCCGACCCGACCGTGTAGCTGCTGACGTGCCCGAAGGCCAGGCCGGGGATCTTCCACCGCTGGGGAAGGAGGTTGAAGAGCAGCAGGTCGACGACCACGTTGACCCCGACCGAGACCAGGTTGACGCGGAAGGTCGTGCGGGTGTCCTGGAGCGCGTAGAAGGCCCGCAGGACCAGCTGGAAGGTGGAGAACGGCACCAGCCCGAGCACAAACACCATCAGCACCGGGATCAGCAGTGAGGTGCTCTCGGCGGTGACGACGCCGTGCTCCAGCAGCAGCCGAACGATCGGCCCGGCCAGGACCAGGTAGCCGAGGGCCGCCGGCAGCAGGACGGCCGCGGTCAGCCGGATGCCCCGGCCCAGGCTGGTCCGGAAGGCGTCCCAGTCCCGGGCCACGGCCTGCTCGCTCATGGGCGGCAGCAGGGCGGTCATGACCGAGACGGCGAACACCCCGTGGGGGAGCTGGAAGAAGATGAAGGCGGTCGAGTAGGCGGTGTAGCCGCCCTGGACGCCGTAGGCCAGGATCGGGACCAGCAGGTAACCGAGCTGGTTGGTGACCACGTAGCCGACGGTGTAGGCCGACAGCGTGGCCATCTTGCGGATGGCCCGGTCGCGCCAGTTCCAGACGAAGTGGAACCGGAAGCCGATCCGGCGCAGGAACGGCCACTGGACCAGGGTCATGGCCGCCACCCCGGCGGTGGTGCCCAGGCCCAGCAGCAGCTTCTGGCCGGTCGTGACCTCGCCCAGCTGCGGCACCTGCTGGCCGACGAGGAGGTGGAAGGTGAGCCCGACGGCGATCACGACCAGGTTGTTCAGGATCGGGGCGAACATCGGCACCCCGAAGCGGCGGTGGGCGTTGAGCAGGCCGGTCATCACCGCCCCGACGCCGTAGAAGACGATCTGGGGCATGAACATGGCCAGCAGCTGGCCGCCGACCTCCACCGCCTGGGCACGCTCGGCCGGGGTGCCGGAGTGGATGTAGAGCCGGATGATCCAGGGGGCGGCCACGATGCCGAGGGCGGCCAGCAGCCCGAGGCCGACGATGGCGATGGTCATGGTGGCGCGGGCGACGTGCCAGGCCTGGCGCTGGCCGCGGGTGCGCTGGACCTCCACGAACACGGGCACGAAGATGGAGGAGAGGATCCCCCCGAGGACCAGCTCGTAGATGATGTTGGGGGTGGTGTTGGCGACGTTGTAGACGTCGGCCAGGCGGCTCTCGCCGACGCCGAGGGTGGCGACCAGCACGGTGACCCGGAGCAGCCCGGTGATCCTCGACAGCAGCGTGCCGGTGGCCATCAGGGCGGTCGACCGGACCAGACTGGGCTCCTGGGTCACCTCGCTGCGCCGCCCTTCGGTCACCTTTCCGTCCCGGCACGACGGCGGCGGCCGAACCGCCACCACAGCAGCAGCACCCCGGCCGCTCCCCCGGTCAGGGCCAGGGCGACCCGGTTGAAGGCGGTGGAGGTTAGCCGGATCTCGCCGCCGGCGATCTTCACCTCGCCGTCGGGGGTGAGCACGTCGACCTGGATGGGGAAGGTGCCGGTGGCCCGCGTCCCGACCAGCAGGAGCTGGGTCGTCCTGCGCCCGGGCTCGAGCACGAACGGGTCGCTGGTCGCCGGCAGGTCGACCTTGGGCGAGGTGAGCCGCAGGACGACGGTGACCCGCTCCTCGGAGTCGTTGGTGATCGTGACCGGGATGGTGCCGCGCCTGGAGGTGAGGGTGACCGGGGTGGTGCCGACCTGGATCCGCCGGTAGACCGTCCTGATGCCGTTCCTGACCGCCGCGATGAAGCCGCGGCCCCTGGCCCTGGCCGCGGCCGGGCGCCAGTCGCTGGACTCGGCGATCAGCAGGTCGCGGTCGTAGTTGCCGCCGCCGGTGGGCTGGATGTCGTTGCCGACCGCGCGCCGGAAGCTGTCCAGCTCCGAGCGGGTCTGGCCGACGCGGTTGAGGTAGTTGGCCGGCAGGCCGGCGGCGAGGTCGGCCGCGGTCACCGTGGCCAGCCGGCGCTCACCCTCCGCCGGCCCCTGGGGGACGTCGGCGGCCAGGGTGGCGGCCGGCTGGAGCCGCAGCCAGGGGGCGTTCCCCAGCCCGCGGGCCAGTGACCGGAAGAAGCCCGGGGTGGGCCGCCAGCCCTGCGGGGGGGCGAGCAGGACGCCCCGGGGGTCGCTCGAGTTGGGGCGTTCCAGCCAGGCCACCGCGGTCTCGGCGAGGATGCGCTGGGCCCATTCGGCCGGGTCGCTGGCCGCCCGCGGGTCGGCCAGCGCCGCCGACAGCGCGGCGTCGCCGACCAGGGCCCGCTGCGGGTCCGGCCCGCCGCCCAGGTCGACGGTGGCGTTCTGGGTGACGGCGGTCTCCGGCCCCGGGAGATGGCGGCCGTCGAGCACCACCACGTCGCCGCCGGTCTGCTCGAGGGCCCGCAGCACGGCCCCGTCGATCGCGCCGTCGACCGGCCAGGCCGGCGACTCGTCCGGGGGTGTCCCGAGGCCGTTCTCGATCCGGTCGCGCCCGACCCGGACGGCTTCCTGGGCCCGGCCGCCGCCCCCCACCCTGACCAGGGCCGGGATGTCGGCGTTGCCGTAGGCGAAGGCGGCCGGCGGGTGGTTGGCGGCGGCCGCCTTGAGCGACTGGAGGAAGCGGTCGGCATGCCCGGAGCGCGGGTCGCCCGGTGGGACGGTCGTCCGCTTCCCCTTCTCGCGCAGGCGCCAGCCGCCGACCATCGCGGTCGCGTCCTCGACCAGCATGCCGTCGACCACGATGGTCGCCGTGGGAGCGCCCGACCGGGCCAGCTCGTCGGCGATCGCGCCCAGCGACCCGGTGGGGGAGAGCAGGCCGGCCAGCTTGTCGTCGACGAAGTCGCCGGCCGGGTTGCGGTGGGTGGGCTCGCGCATCGGCACCAGCAGGGCGGCCCGCAGGGGCTGGCTGGCCGGGACCGGCAGGTCGACCACGAAGGTGGTCAGGCTGGCCGCGACCTGCCCGGCGGCGCCGTTCCCCCGGACCCGGACGGTCAGGGGCAGGACGACGCCGGCCCGCCCGTCGCCGAGGCCGGGCGGCAGGGCGACCCGGCGCCGCTCGAGCAGCCGGGTGCTGGCCCCGCCGACCTCGGCGGCCGCCGGGCTGAACTGTTCGAGCGGCTGGCTCACCGGGGCTCCGCCAGGGGTGGCCAGCAGCGTCGCCAGCTCCGAGCGGGTGTCGACGGGCTCGCCGAGCCCGGCGCTGACCTCCAGGTCGCGGACCGGCCCCTGGCTGCGGTTGCGGACCGCGACCCGGTAGTCGAGCGGGGCCTTGGGGCTGACCACCGGCGAGATGGCGGCCAGCTCGACCTCGAGCGACGGGGCCGCCTCCTGGGCCGCCACGGCCCCGGCCGCGGCCGTGCCCAGGGTGGCCGCCAGGGTGGCGGCGACCGCCAGCGCGGCCAGCGCGCGGGTGCCGGTCCGCGCGGCGGTCACGATCCGCCGGCGCCCTGGCCGGCGAGCACAGTCGGGATCAGGTCGAGGAGCCGGCGCTCGTTGGCGAAGGACATCTGCCGCCTGGCCTGTTCGGGCTCGAACCAGGCGGCGTCCTCCATCTCGTGGTCGTGGTCGGCGAAGTCCCCGCCCACGGCGCGCATCAGGAAGTAGTGGACGAACTTGTGGTACCGGGTCCGCTCGGGCGCCCACACGAACCAGTAGTCGATGGTGTCGAGGGGCCCGACCAGCTCGGCCCGGAGGCCGGTCTCCTCCCGGACCTCGCGCAGGGCGGTCTCGGCGACGGTCTCGTCCTCCTCCTGGGCGCCCTTGGGCAGGGTCCACTGCAGGGTTCCCCGGACCGAGCGGTGGGCGACCAGGGCCACCGGCGCGTCGGGCCGCAGGTCGGCCAGGACCACCCCGCCGGCCGAGACGGCACGGGCCGTCCGCACGGTCAGTTCGCCTGCCTGGTGATCCGGGCGACCACCGCGCTGGTCGCCTTGACCAGGTCGGCGCCTCGCACCTTGAGGATCACACCGGGCTCGCCGGCGGCCGCGTAGACGACGTCCTGGCTGGCCACCCGCTCGTCGACCACCAGGGTGGCCGGGCATTCCAGGGCGACCGGCGGGACGAAGGCGAGCAGGTACCCGGTCAGGCCGGGGGCACGGTCGGGCGGGACCGGGTCGAGGTCGAGCCGGCCGAGCAGCTCGGCCACGCTGGCGGTGTCGACCTCGGCGTCGGCCGGGGCGAGCACGACCACGCAGCCGGCGTCGTCGGCGAGCAGCGTCGGCCGGCCGACAGCCCTCGGCGGCAGGCCGAGGACGCCGGGCGCGGCCGAGAGGTCGCGGAGCGGTCCCGAGAGCTGGGAGAGCTCGTGCACGACGTCGTCCGCGAGCAGGTGGTTGTGGACGTCGATGCTTGATCGCACGGGGTCTCCAGGCATGCGAGCGCGGCGGTCGAGCGGACCCGAGTATAGCGGGAGGCCGGGGCGATCATCGCCCCGGCCTCAGCCGACCCCCGACGACGCGGGGGCCCAATCAGCGCGATCCGCCCTTGCGGCCGATCTTCTGGTAGAACTCGATGCCGTAGCGCTGCTTGGTCGTCTCCCCGCCTTTCTTCCCGCCCATGCGGCCGATCTTCCCGAAGAAGTCGTCGCCGTACCGCTTCTTGGTGGTCTGGCCGCCCTTGCGGCCGGCCTCGGCCCTGCTCATCTTCTTGGTGTCTGCCATCCGACCACCTCCTTTACCGAACCGGTTGCCCTGGTTGCCCGTGGGTAAACCACTTGAACTGGTTCAACACCCGGACGCGTATGCTGCCAGGCATGTCCGAGCTCTCCCCAGCCCAGCGCGAGGCCCTCGGCGCCCTGCTGAACGCGGCCCCCTTCGCAAGGGTCGTCCGCGACCTCGGCCGGCGCTTCGAGGCGAGCGGGCACGAGCTCTACCTGGTCGGCGGGACGGTGCGCGACGCCCTGCTCGACCGCGCCTCGCCCGACATCGACCTGACCACCGACGCCACCCCGGACCAGGTCCTGGCCGTCGTCCGGTCCCGCAACTGGGGCGACGGGGTGTGGCTGCAGGGGGTGCGCTACGGCACCGTCGGCGTCCGCAAGGGCGACTTCCGGCTGGAGATCACCACCTTCCGCTCCGACACCTACCGCGGGGACTCGCGCAAGCCCGAGGTCACCTTCGGCCGCTCGATCTCCGAGGACCTGGCCCGACGGGACTTCACCGTCAACGCCATGGCCATGAAGCTGCCCGACGGCCCGTTCGTCGATCCGCACGGCGGCCTGGGCGACCTGGCCGCCAAGCGCCTGCGCACCCCGTCCAGCCCGGAGGTGTCGTTCGAGGACGACCCGCTGCGGATGCTGCGGGCGGCCCGCTTCGCCTCCCAGCTGGAACTCGTCCCCACCCAGGAGACGCTGGCCGCCATCATCGAGCGCCGCGGCCGCCTGCAGATCGTCTCCCGCGAGCGGATCCGCGACGAGCTGAGCAAGCTGCTGCTGGGGCGGGCCCCGGCGAGGGGGCTGT
>Ga0307302_10000830_pt1 | contig 13653 bp, 11 predicted proteins | sample ER_DNA_183_FD_194490 | JGI IMG/M metagenome (GOLD analysis project Ga0307302, IMG submission 194490) | Bulk soil microbial communities from the East River watershed near Crested Butte, Colorado, United States - ER_DNA_183 | ecosystem: Environmental > Terrestrial > Soil > Floodplain | place...
CATCGGCGGCCTCAATCTCCATGCAGTAACGCTTTCGTTGCGGCCCAGGTATCCCACAACCAGCTTCAACCCGGCGTAAAGGGTGCTAGCCGGGGCGGCCGTTGCCCTGCTCGGGCTGGGGTCCGTCCTCGGGTCCTGGCGTGGCCTGGGACGAGGGCGACGGCGAGACCGCCGGCGGGGGCCCGGCCGGGTACCCGTTGCCCGGGTCGCCGCCGACGGCACGCCCGAACATGCTCAGCAGCTCGACCGGGATCGGCATGACCAGGGTCGAGTTCTGCTCGGTGGCCACGGCGGCGACCGTCTGGAGGAAGCGGATCTGCATGGCCCCGGGGTTCTGGCTCAGGATGGCGGCCGCGTCCGACAGCAGCCGTGACGCCCGCCGCTCGGCGTCGGCGGAGATCATCAGGGCCCTGGCCTCGCGGTCGGCCTCGGCCTCGCGGGCCATGGCCCGGCGCAGCTCGTCGGGCAGGTCCACGTCCTTGACCTCGACCGAGAGGACCTGGACGCCCCACTCGTGGGTGACCCGGGCGATGATCCCGTGCAGCTCCCGGTTGATCGACTCCCGGTCGCTCAGCAGCATGTCCAGGTCGTACTTGCCGAGGATGGCCCTGAGGTTCGTCTGGGCGGACTGGCTGACCGCGAACAGGTAGTTCTGGACCTTGACCACCGCGGGGACCGGCTCCTCGACCCTGGCGTAGACCACCGCGTCGACCCGCATGGTGACGTTGTCCTTGGTGATCACGTCCTGGGGCGGGACGTTCATGGCCACGGTCTGGATGGTGACCTTGCGCATCCGGTCGATGCCGAAGGGCAGCAGGATGATCAGGCCCGGCCCCTTGGCCCTGCCCCGGACGCGGCCGAGCCGGAACACGACCCCGCGCTCGTACTCCTGGAGCACGTGGACCATGGAGACGATGCCCCAGATGATCAGGGCGATGACGGCGATGACGATGAAGACGACGACCCAGGTCTCCATGGTCTGTCCCTCCCGTCCAGGTCGTCCGGTTCCGGATGCCGGGCTCAGTTTGTCACAGGATGCGGACGATCGGTGGGCTCCCGGCCGAGTTCGGTGACCGGCCCCTCGGTGAGGCCGCCCCGGCCGCCGCTGAACAGTCGCCAGAACGCGTCCGCGGCCAGGATGAACGGCGGGTAGCCGAGGTAGCCGAGGATCGGCATCTCGAACAGCGGCCAGAAGCCGACATACGGGATGCGGTACTGCCAGGAGGGCAGTGCCTCCCAGTTCCACAGCTCCCACAGGATCCCGGTGGCGAGGCCGGCCACGGCCAGCAGCACCACGGGCCCGGCCCGGCCCTGGCGGACCAGGCCGACGATGCTGGGCCGGCCGCGGAGCTCGGCGATCCCGTCCAGGACGGCCAGCGGGGCCAGCCAGACCAGCGGGAACGTCTGGTCCGGGGCCAGGTAGAGCAGCGGCACGCAGACCAGGCCGCCGGCCACCAGGGCGGGGGCGGTCCAGGAGGGGAGCGGGACGGCCGGCGGGTGCGGGATGCGGACGAAGGACCGCAGCAGGTCGCGCGACTCGGCCAGTGCCGGCAGCACGAACAGGAACGACAGGGTCTTCAGCGGCATCCGCGCCGGGCCGGCGAAGAGCTGCTCGCCCACGTAGCGCCAGTTCTCCAGGCGCCAGTTGGCCATCTCGAACGCCCACCAGAAGGGCGCGCTCAGGGCGAACATGGCCAGCACCCGCCAGCCGCCGCCGTGGAGCAGGGAGCGGCCGGCCCTGGCCCAGACGACGGCGTCGGCGGCCAGGATGAAGCCGCTCCAGACCAGGTCGAACCAGTAGGCGCGGAACGGCTCGATCCCGGCCAGGCTGGTCGTCCAGCCGAAGGCGATGAGAGCCAGCCCGGCGACCAGTTGCAGCGCCACCAGGCGGCGGTCGGGGGACCCGGACCGGCCGGCGGCGGCGTCCCCCGGGCGCTCCCGGGTACCTTCCCGCCTACTCACGGTTCGCCGGCTCGGCCACCGTGGGGACGGGGCGGCGGCCGCGGCGGCGCGAGGGCCGCACGGCCGACGGGTCCTCGGGGGCGACCTGGAGGATGCCGTCGACCACGGCCTCGACCCGGATGCGCTGGCCGGTGCCGAGGCTGCCGTTGCCGGTGGCCAGCCGGGCCCGCCACATGGCCCCGTCGACCACCACGATGCCGCCGGGGTTGAGCATGCTGCGCACGACCCCCCTGGAGCCGACCAGGGCTTCGGTGCCCATCGGGGCCTGGCGCTGGGAGCGCAGGATCACGGTCAGGATGACCACGAACCAGGCCAGCGACCACAGCACCCCGAGGGCGGCCAGCCGGCCGTCGACCCGCAGCAGCGGCGACGGGCTGGTGAACAGCCACCAGGAGCCGGCGGCGGTCAGCCCGGCCGCCCCGGCCGTGGCCAGGCCGAGGCCGCCCATGGCGGCGTCGACGGTGAACAGCGCCTGGCCGGCCAGGAGCAGGGCGAGGGCCAGCCAGTTGGTGGGCAGGACGACCAGGGCGAACACGGCCAGCAGGACGCAGGCCAGCCCGGCCGCCCCGGCGACACCGAACCCGGGCTGGAACCACTCGAAGGACAGGCAGGCCGCGGCGGCCAGGAGCAGCAGGTAGGCCAGGGTCGGGTTGGCCAGGCCGTGGCGGACCCGGTCGAGCAGCGAGCGCGACAGGAACCGGACCTGGAAGCCGGTCACCTCGAGGGGCCGGCCGTCGACCGTCTGGCCGTCGAGCCGCCGCACCGCATCGGGCAGGGACTCGGCCTCGTAGTCGGCCAGCCCGGCCGCCTGGGCGGCCGTCCCGGTGAGGGTCGCTCCCCGGACCGCCGGCGGGAGCCCGGAGCGCGCGAACAGCGCCGCCTCGGCGGCCGGGTCGCGGCCCCGGCCGAGCTCGGCCGGCAGCGCCGGCCCGATCCGCGCGTCCCTGGCCACCCCGACGACGTCGGCCCCGGCGAGCACGAAGGTCGCCGCCCCGGCGGCGCCGGCCGCCCGCGGCCCGACCCACACCGCCACCGGCACCCCGGCCTCGGTCACCGTCCGCCGCACCTCGTCGGGGTCGACCCCGAGCCCCCCGAAGCTGTCCATCTGGACGAGGAACACCCGCGCCCCCCGCCGCTCGGCCCCCTCCAGGTCGCGCCGGAGCGCCCCGAGCACGCTGGCGTCCAGCACCCCCGACGCCTCGAACACCTCGATCACCGGCCCCCCGGTCTGCGCCGACGCCGGCAGCAACCCCACGGTGGCCAGCAGCGCACCAGCAAGGCACAGGAGGACGGCGGCTCGTCGCATCGCCCCATTGTTCCCGCCCACCCCGCCCCGCGCCATGCGGTGGACAGCCGGGCGGGGGCGGCTACGATGGCGCGACCATGCTCGAGGTGCTGGACCAGGCTCGGCTGCTCGTGGTCACCGGCAAGGGCGGGACCGGCAAGACGACGGTCGCGGCCGGGCTCGCCGTGGCCGCGGCGGGGCGGGGTCGGCGGGTGCTGGTCGCCGAGGTGGAGGGGCGGCAGGGGCTGGCCGGGCTGTTCGGGCGGCGGGTGCTGGAGCACAGCGAGATGCGGGTCGCCGAGGGGGTCAACGGGCTGGCCATCGACCCGGACGAGTCGCTGCGGGAGTACCTGGCCCGGTACGGGTTCGCGCCGTTGGCCAGGCTGCTGAGCTGGGCGAACCTCAACCGGTTCATCACCGCGGCCGCGCCCGGGCTGGGGGATGTGCTGCTGGTCGGGAAGGTGTGGGAGGCGGCGACCCGGGAGGCGCGTCCCGGCTTGGCAGCGTACGACCTGGTGGTGCTGGACGCGCCGCCGACGGGGCGGGTGGTGCCGTTCCTGCGGGCTCCGGAGACGGTGGCCGAGCTGGCGCGGGTCGGGCCCATCCGGCACCAGGCCGACCGGGTCAGGGACCTGCTCGACGACCCGGGCCGGACCGCGGTGCTGCTGACCTGCCTGCCCGAGGAGCTGCCGGTGACCGAGACCCTCGAGGGGGTGGCGGCGCTCCGCGAGGCCGGGCTGCCGGTGGCGGGCGTGATCGCGAACCGGGTCACCGGCGACCGGCTGGGCGGGCGGGCCGGCCGGCTGGCCGCGCTGGCCAGGGACCCGGCGCCCCTGGCGGCGGCCGCGGCCGCCGCCGGGGCCGGGCTCGACGGCGAGGCCCTGGCCAGGCTGGTCGGCGAGGCCCGCGACCGCCAGCGTCAGGTCGCCCGGGAGCGCCGCCTGCTCAAGGAGCTCCGGGCCGGACTGGACGGGCTGCCAACGGTCGAGCTGCCGTTCCTGACCGGCGGCGTCGGCGGCCCCGGCGAGGTGCGCGCCCTGGCCGCCCACCTCGTCCCGCCCGAGGAGGCCACCGCCAGGGACGACCGTCCCCCGGCCCGGCGGGCCGCCGGGGCCGGGTCGGGCGGCGGGTGAGCCCCCGGGCCGCCGGCACGGCGGCGGGCGCGGCGGTGGTTTCCGGGCCGGGGTCGCCCCTGGCCGAGCTGGCCCGGTCGGCGCGGATCGTCGTGTGCTGCGGGTCGGGCGGTGTCGGCAAGACCTCGACCGCGGCCGCGGTGGCGCTGTGGGCGGCCGAGGCCGGGCGGCGGACCTGCGTGCTCACCATCGACCCGGCGCGCCGGCTCGCCCAGGCGCTCGGGCTCGACCTGCTGTCCAACGCCCCCGTGCCGGTCAGGGCCAAGGGGCTGCCGGCCCGGGGGCCGGGCAGCCTGGACGCGATGATGCTCGACATGCGCCGGACCTTCGACGAGGTGATCGAGCGCTACGCCCGCGACGACGAGCAGGCCGACCGCATCCTGGCCAACCGGTTCTACCAGCGGCTGTCCTCCACCCTGGCCGGCACCCAGGAGTACATGGCCATGGAGAAGCTGTACGAGCTCCACGAGTCCCAGCGCTACGACCTGCTGGTGGTCGACACCCCGCCGACCCGCTCGGCGCTCGACTTCCTCGACGCCCCCGACAACCTGAACGAGCTGCTCGACGCCCGCGCCTTCCGGCTGCTGATCGCGCCCGCCCAGCGGATCGGGCGGGGCTACCTGCGGGGGCTGAACCTGGCCACCACGGCCATGACCAAGATGGTCAGGCGGGTCACCGGCTCGGAGCTGCTGGCCGAGGTGGGCGAGTTCTTCGCCGCCTTCGAGGGCATGTACGACGGCTTCAAGGAGCGCGCCGGGCTGGTGTACGACCAGCTCAGGCACCCGAGCACGGCGTTCGTGGTGGTGGCGACGCCCGACGGGGCGGCGCTGCGCGAGGCCGCCTACTTCGCCGGCCGCCTGGCCGCCGACCGCATGCCCCTCGGCGCCCTGGTCGTCAACCGCATCCACCAGGCCGAGCCGGTCCCAAGGGTGCCGGCGGCGGCGCGACGCCGGCTGGCCGCCGGCGGGGCCGACGGCCGCCTGCTGGCCGACCTGCTGGAGCTGCACGACGGCCTGGAGGCCCTGGCCGAGGCCGAGCAGCGCCGGGTCCGCGACCTGCTGGCCACCGTCCCCAACCTGGGCGTGGTCCAGGTCCCCCTGCTCGCCGACGACGTGCATGATCTTGGCGGACTGCGCAGATTGGGCGAGCACCTCTTCGCCTGACGCGGTCCCCGGTTCACCCGGACGGGGCCAGGGAGATCCCGGCGGCGCCCAGCCGCCGCCCGGCCGCTTCGAGCACCTCGCTGCGGACCCGCAGGGGGTCGTGGCTGCGGGAGTCGACCCAGAACCAGAGACGCAGGCTGCGGGCGCCCTGGCCGAGGTCGTTGGTGAGGACGCGGGGGGCCGGGTCCTCGGCGACCCCGTCGACCTCGGTCGCCGCGGCCAGCAGCAGCTCCCTGGCCCTGGCGGCGTCCTGGCCGTAGGGGACCTCCAGCGGGACCTCGACCCGGCGGTGCACGGTCGCGGTGGCGTTGGTCACCACCTGGGTGAACAGGAGCTTGTTGGGGACGATCACGAGCTGGCCGTCGGGGGCGCGCAGCCGGGTGGCCCTGACCTGGATCTCCTCCACGTCGCCCTCGGCCTCGGCGATGGCGATGTGGTCGCCCTCGGTGAAGGGGTGCTCCAGCAGCAGCACGATGCCGGCGGTGAAGTTGCTGACGATGTCCTGGAGGGCGAAGCCGAGGGCCACGGTGGCCAGGCCGAGGCTGCCGACCAGGACCCCGAGGTTGACCCCGCCGAGCGAGAGGGCGACCACCAGCCCGACCGCGACCGCGCCGTAGAAGGCCAGGGTGGCCACCACGACCACGACGTGGCGCTCGGCGCCGCCCCGCCGCAGCGCCCGCTCGACCGTCCGGCGCACCACCCTGGCCAGCACCGCGGTGAGCCCGAGGGCGACCAGGGCGGCCAGCACGTACGGCAGCCGCCGGACGAGCCCCTCGGCGAACTGGTGGAACGAGTCGGCCAGGCCGTCCAGCGACAGGGTGTCGGCCGGGTCGAGCACGCTGGCCAGCGCTCGCATGACCACGGGCGCACGGCCTCCTCATAACGTTCGGGCGACGGCTTGCCCCTTCGGATCGACCACCCTATATCATCCGATCAGCATGGCCGACGCCCCGATCCCTGCGCCGCCAGCCCGTCTCTCCCGCGGTCGTGCAGCCTCCGTGGTGGGCAGTCGGCTGGTGCTGATCGTCGCCCTCATCGCGGCCGTCTCCCTGGTCGCGAGCGTCGCCCTGCTCCCGGTGGTGGTCCCGGCCGGCGGCCTGGCCAGGGACACCGTCGACAGGCTGGGCGACGTGCCACCGCTCAAGGAGGCCCTGCCCGACCCGGCCCAGCGGTCGGTCATCTACGCCGCCGACGGCAAGACGGCGCTGGCCACCATCTGGCTGGACGAGAACCGCCGGGTGGTCGGCCTCAAGGACATCCCCCAACGGGTACGCAACGCCGTCATCGCCATCGAGGACGACCGCTTCTTCCAGCACAAGGGGGTCGACTTCCGGGGCATCGCCCGGGCGGGCGTCACCAACCTGCGCAGCGGAGCGTTCGCCCAGGGCGGCAGCACCCTCACCCAGCAGCTGGTCAAGCTGACGATCACCGGCAACTCGCGGACCATCGACCGGAAGCTGCGCGAAGCCATGTACGCGGTCGAGCTGGAGCGGCGCTACACCAAGAACGAGATCCTCCAGTACTACCTGAACCAGGCCTACTTCGGCGAGGGCGTCTACGGCGTCGCCACCGCGGCCCAGCACTACTTCGGCAACAAGTCGATCAAGTACGTGAGCCTGTCGGAGGCGGCGTCGCTGGCGGCCACCATCGCCGCCCCCGAGCGCTACAAGCCGACCGCCAAGAAGGCCAACGTGGCCCGGCGCAACGTGGTCCTGGACCGGATGCAGGAGCTCGGCTACGCCTCCGCCAAGGACATCGCCAAGGCCAAGAAGGAGAAGCTCAAGGTCGAGCGGTACAACCCGCCCAGCCGCCAGCCGTACTTCCAGGCCTACATCATCGACCAGCTCCTGAACGACCACAGCTACGACAAGGCCCTGGGCAAGGTCGGCACCGACGAGCGCAAGCGCAAGGTGTTCCAGGGGGGCCTGAAGATCTACACCACCCTGCAGGGACCCAGGCAGGCGATGGCCGCCAACGCCGTCCAGGGCCAGATGAACCAGTTCCGCGGCGACCCGGCCGGCGCGCTGGCCAGCGTCGAGCCGAGCACGGGCCAGATCGTGGCCCTGTACGGGGGCAGGAGCTTCAAGAAGTCCCAGGTCGACCTGGCCACCGCCCAGGGAGGCACCGGCTTCCAGCCGGGGTCGGCGTTCAAGATGTTCTTCGTCGTCGCCGCCCTGGAGAAGGGCATCTCGCCCGGGATCGTCATGTCCGGCCCGGCACAGATCACCATCCCCAACCGTCGCTGCTACACCGGCAACGGTCCCTGGAGCCCGGGGAACGCCGGAGACTCCAGCGCCGGGACCTACAACATGTACGGGGCCGTGGCCAACTCGGTGAACACCTGGTTCGCGCAGCTCGCGGTGAAGGTCGGCCCCGAGAACGCGGTCGAGGTGGCCCGCAAGATGGGCATCACCAACGTCCCACCCCGCGGCTCCAGGGAGTACGCCTACTGGAACGTCTGCTCGCTGGTGCTGGGCGTCCGGGAAGTCTCGGTCCTGGACATGGCCGGGGCCTTCGGCGTCCTGGCCAACAGGGGCGTGCGCTGCGCCCCCTACTCGATCAGCAAGGTGGTCGCGCCGGGCGAGCGCAAGCCCATCATCGAGAACAGGCCCGAGTGCAAGCGGGTCATCGACGAGAAGATCTCCACCCGGACCGTGGCCATGCTGCGCGGGGTCATCACCAACGGCACCGGCGGCAGGGCGTCGCTGGGCGCCCGGCCGGTGGCCGGCAAGACCGGCAGCGCCCAGAACAACACCAGCGCCTTCTTCTCCGGCTTCACCCCCCAGCTCTCCACCTCGGTCTGGGTCGGCTACCGGGCCAGGCGGGTGCCGATGCGCAACCTGTTCAACGGCGGGCCGGTCTACGGGGGGACCTTCCCGGCCCTGATCTTCCACAACTACATGGAGGCCGCCCTGGCCGGCCAGCCGGTCGTCGGGTTCCCGGCCGCCCCGCCGCCCCCGGCCCCGCCGGCGCTCGGCGTGCCCGACGTGGTCGGCCTGTCCCAGCAGGCCGCCCAGGCCATCCTGGCCCAGGCCGGGTTCCCCAGCCAGGTCCGGCAGATCCCCAGCGCCGAGCCCAAGGGCCGGGTCGTCCGCCAGGGCCCACGCGCCGGCTCCCGGGTGCGCCAGGGCACCACCGTGCACCTGGCCGTGTCCGGCGGCCGCGGCGGCGGCCGCGACGTGATCGTGCCCGGCGTGGTCGGGCTCCAGGCCAGCGTGGCCAGGACGCTGCTGGGCAGGGCGGGCCTGGCCTCCGGCCTGGCCTACACCAAGAGCGGCATCCCCGGCCGGGTGGCCGCCCAGAGCCCGGGGCCGGGCAGCCGCCTGCCCAGGGGGTCGTACGTGACCCTGGTCATCGGCCGGCGGAACTAGCCGGCCGGGCCGTCCAGGCGCTCCAGGACCAGGCGGCGGACCTCGTTGCCGTCGGCGCGGCCCTTGACCTGGGGCATGAGGCGGCCCATGACCTTGCCGAGCTCCTTGGGGCCGCTGGCCCCCGAGGCCGCCACCGCCTCGTCGACCAGCCGGGACAGCTCGGCCGGGTCCATGGCGGCCGGCAGGAACCGCTCCAGCACCGACCGCTCGTAGGCCTCCTGGTCGGCCTGCTCGGTCCGGCCGGCGTCCCGGTAGATCTGCTCGGCCTCGCGCCGCTTGCGGGCCTCCCGCTGGAGCACGGCCACCGCCTCGGGGTCCGGCAGGTCGCCGCGGGCGTCGATGGCGGCCGACTTGAGCGCCGACAGGGCCAGGCGCAGGGCCGCCGTCTCCCGGGGCTGGCGTGCCTTCATGGCTCGGAACATCGCCTGCTGCACGTCGTCGATGAGCATTGGCCGAGCCTACAGCTACAATCCTCGTTCATCCCACAGCTGACCACCCAGGAGCGCGACGCATGCCCGGAGCCACGTCCAAGGTCGCCCTGATGACCGGGGCGGTGGCCGCGGCCGGGGCCGCCTGCGTCGGCTACGGCATCCTGGTCGAGCGGGACTGGTACCGGCTTCGGCGCGAGCGGGTCGAGGCCCTCGCCCCCGGGCAGCCGCCGCTCACCGTGCTGCACCTGTCGGACCTGCACCTCACCGTCGCCGACGGCCGTCGGGTGGCGTTCCTGGAGCGCCTGGCCGGCGAGCGGGTCGACCTGGTGGTGATGACCGGCGACATGCTCGGCGAGCCCGGGGCGCTCGACCCGGTGCTGGAGACCCTGGGCCGGTTCCGGCCCCGGCTGGGGGCGGTGGCGGTGCTCGGCTCCAACGACTACTGGGCACCCCGGTTCCGCAACCCGCTCGGCTACTTCCTCGGGCCCAGCTCGCGCCGGCACCGCAGCTCGGGCCGCAACCCGTGGCGGGAGCTGGTCGACGGCCTCGAGGCCAGGGGCTGGACGGTGCTGTCCAACCGCCGCGGCCGCCTCGGCGACGTCGAGCTGGCCGGCATGGACGACCCCCACATCCGCCGCGACGACCTCGACGTCGCGGTCCCGCCCAACGGCCGCCCTCCGCGCCTGCGCCTCGGGGTGGTCCACAGCCCCTACCGGCGGGCCCTGGACGCCTTCGAGCGCAACGGCTACGAGCTGCTGCTGGCCGGCCATACCCACGGCGGGCAGGTCCGCCTCCCCGGGGTCGGGGCGCTGGTGACCAACTGCGACCTGCCCCGGGACCGGGTGCGCGGGCTGTCGCGCTGGGGGTCGAGCTGGCTGCACGTCTCGGCCGGCCTCGGCACCAGCAAGTACGCGCCGTTCCGGTTCGCCTGCCGGCCCGAGGCGTCGCTGCTCACGGTGGTGCCCAGGGCCTGAACCTCTACCATCTTCTGGAAGGAGGATGGTGATGGCCAAGGCCGACGCCGAGCCCCGGGGCCCAGAGCCCAGGCGGCCGGATGCCCACATCGAGCAGGCGATCGGCCGGCTCTACCGCTTCCTGGCGGCCAACCGCCGGACCCGCTTCTCCTGGGCGGTGATCCAGACCTTCTCCCGGGCCGAGGGCGCGCTGCTGTCGGGCAGCATGGCCTACTACACCTTCCTGTCCCTGCTGCCGCTGCTGATGGTGGCCGCGTTCGTGCTGGCCACCTTCGCCAGCCCGGAGCCGGAGGCCCGCGAGGCCGTCGCCGAGGCCCTCAACCAGGTCTTCCCCGGCATCGGCAGCGAGGTGTTCAACGAGGTCATCAACCAGGTCGTCACCAACAAGGCCGCCCTCGGGGTGTTCGGCCTGCTCAGCGTGGCCTACGCCGGCAGCGGCTTCGTCGGGTCGATGACCGCCTGCCTGAACCGCATGTGGCGGATCCCGAGCGGGCGCAACCCGGTCGGCCAGAAGATCGTCAACATCTCGATCGTGATGCTGCTCGGCTCGGTGCTGCTCGGCTCGGCCCTGCTCACCATCTGGGTGTCGGCCACCGCCCAGCGGACCCTGGACCGCCTCGACATGCCCAGCACCGGCTCGGTGGTCTTCATGATCGAGGAGCTGGCCGCCCCCAGCTCGATGGCGGTGGTGCTGCTGCTGCTGTACCGGCTGCTGCCGGCGCGCCGGCACTCCTGGCTGAGCCAGGTCCCCGGCGCCGCCTTCGGCGGGGTCGGCTTCTACGTGCTCAAGCGCGGCTTCGACTACTGGGCCAGCCACTCCGCGGGCATCAGCGCCCTGCCCCGGTCGCTGGTGTCGGTGACCCTGCTGCTGGTCTGGCTCGGGTTCTTCGGCCAGCTCATCCTCTACGGGGCCGCCCTCAACGTGGTCCTCGACCGCCGCCGCCGCGGCGACCCGATCCTCCCCGACCCGCCCGGCGTGACCGATCCTAGATAGCCGGCGGCGCCCGGGCCAGGAAAGGTGCTTCAGGGCCGCCGCTCCCGTCACACCGGAGGCCAGGGCGCCGCCGACATCCTGAACATCGTCGGATGGCGATGCGCGTGCATAGCCCGACGGGAGGAGATCGGGCTGGCCCGATCCGGCCATGGCCCGTGACCCCGTGATCGGCGCCGGCGGGCGGTAGGCTGTTGAGCACAAGCTGCGCTGGACAGGGGACATGGCCACAGAACTCGAGCCGAAAACCACACCGGGCCTGCGGCGGGTGCCACAGCCCGACGCCGAGGAGCGCTACCAGTCGCTCGGCTACCGGGCCAAGCGGGCCCTGCTCGGCCCGCCGTTCAAGACCGCGCAGCTGGCCCACGAGCGGATCTCCAAGCGGGTCGCGCTGGCCGTGTTCTCCTCCGACCCGATCTCCTCGACCGCCTATGCCACCGAGGAGATGCTGCTGGTGCTGGTCGTCGCCGGGACGGCGGCGATCGGGATGGCCCTGCCCCTGGCCGCCGGGGTGGTGGTGCTGCTGTTCATCCTGGTCCTGTCGTACCGGCAGGTGATCGCCGCCTACCCCCAGGGCGGCGGCGCCTACATGGTGACCCGCGACAACCTGGGCGAGTCGTTCGCCGCCATCTGCGCGGCCGCCCTGCTGGTCGACTACGTGCTCACCGTGGCCGTGAGCGTCTCGGCCGGGACCGCCGCCCTGGCCTCGGCCGTCCCGAGCCTGCAGGACCTCCGGGTCGAGATCTCGGTCGCCTTCGTCATCCTGCTGATGTGGGGGAACCTGCGCGGCATCCGCGAGTCGGGCAAGATCTTCGCCGTCCCCACCTACGTCTACATCCTCAGCCTGGGGGGCGTGGTCGTGCTCGGCGTCTACCGGGTGCTCTCCGGCCAGGTCGACCATATCCCCTACACCCCGGCCGAGACCCAGGAGCTGGCCGGCTCCGGGGAGCCGCTGGCCGTGGTGTCGCTGTTCCTGCTGCTGCACGCCTACGCGGCCGGCACGACCGCCCTGACCGGGGTGGAGGCGATCGCCGACGGGGTGCCGGCCTTCAAGAAGCCCGAGGCCCAGAATGCCCAGCGCACCCTGGTGGCGATGGCCCTGATCATGGGCTTCCTGTTCATCGGCATCACCTTCCTGGCCATCCAGCTCGGCGCCCGCCCGTTCGAGTCGGGCCACCCGACCCTCGTCGCCCAGCTCACCGAGCACGTGCTCGGCGGGAGCTTCATCGGGCACGCCCTGTTCGTGTTCGTGCAGGTCGCCACCTTGTTCATCCTCGTCCTGGCGGCCAACACGGCCTTCAACGGCTTCCCGATCCTGGCCTCGTTCGCCGCCCAGGACGCCCTCATGCCCCGCCAGCTGCGCAAGCGGGGCCACCGGCTGGTCTACTCCAACGGCATCCTGCTGCTGGCCGCCGGGGCGGTGTTCCTGGTGATCGCCTTCAAGGCCAGTGTCCACGCCCTGATCCCGCTGTACGCCATCGGGGTGGTGACCTCCTTCACCCTGGCCCAGGCGGGCATGACCCGCCGGCACCTGCACCTGCGCCAGCCCGGCTGGCGCGGCGGGCTGCTGATCAACGGCCTCGGGGGCACTGTCACCCTGCTGGTGCTGGTCGTCATCACGATCACCAAGTTCACCCACGGGGCGTGGATGGTGGTGGTGGCGGTGCCGCTGCTGGTCTGGCTGCTGCTGCGCACCCAGAACACCTACCGTGGGGAGCTGGGCGAGCTCAAGGTCGAGGTCAGCGACCGCATGGCACCGCCCAAGCCCCGCCACGAGGTGGTGGTGCTGGTGGAGGCCCTGGACCGGGCCACCATCGGCGCCCTCCAGTACGCCCGCCAACTCAACCCGCTGCGCCTGACCGCCCTCCACATCGCCGTCGACCCCGAGCGGGCCAAGGAGCTGTCCTCGCTGTGGGCCCGGGTGAACGTGCCGGCGCCGCTGGAGGTGGTCGACGCCCCCGACCGCAACCTTCTCGCCACCACCCAGGCGACCATCGCCGAGCTGGTCCGCCCCGACACCGAGGTCACCGTGCTGGTGCCCAAGCGCCGCTACGCCACCCTGTGGCGGCGGGTCCTGCACGACAACTCCTCGGCCGGGCTGGTGCGGGCGCTGGGCAGCATGGACGGCGTCAACGTGACCATCGTCCCCTTCCGCCTCGGCCGGCGTCCCCTGCTCCGCTCGGTCTCCTCCTCCTCGTCGTGATGGCGGGGCCGGGGGGCTCATGCAGCCGAAGGCGGTAGCCCCCCGGAGTAGAGTCCGGTGGACCACGTCCATCGAGAGGGGGGGACCACCCTTGGAGCGCCTGTCGCACGGCGTGCTCAGCGATGACGACGCCGCCATGC
>Ga0307302_10000831_pt1 | contig 13639 bp, 16 predicted proteins | sample ER_DNA_183_FD_194490 | JGI IMG/M metagenome (GOLD analysis project Ga0307302, IMG submission 194490) | Bulk soil microbial communities from the East River watershed near Crested Butte, Colorado, United States - ER_DNA_183 | ecosystem: Environmental > Terrestrial > Soil > Floodplain | place...
CTCGTCCGAGTTCTGGCTCCGTCGACACGACGAGTATTGACACTCCTTCTCGTTTAGGTTGCGCCCATGGGCAAGGTCAAGGTCGACATCTCGACGTCCCTGGACGGGTTCATCACGGGGCCTGACGACCGGCCCGGGCAGGAGCTCGGAGCGGGCGGCGAGCAGCTACACGAGTGGGTCTTCGGGCTCGCCTCCTGGCGGAAGCCCCATGGCCTAGAAGGCGGCGAGACCGGCCCGGACGACGACGTCATTAAGGAAGCGTCCACCGACATCGGGGCGGTCGTGATGGGGCGACGCATGTTCGACCTGGGTGAGCGCCCGTGGGGGGACGACCCTCCGTTCCGCGTGCCGGTGTTCGTGGTCACTCATCGCGCGAAAGAGACACTCGAGAAGGAAGGCGGAACCACGTTCATCTTCGTGACCGACGGCATCGAGAGCGCGCTCGACCAGGCGCACAAGGCCGCCGGTGACAAGAACATCTCGGTGGCGGGCGGCGCGGAGACCGTGCAGCAGCTCGTCGCCGCCGGGCTCGTCAACGAGATCCAGCTCCACGTCGCTCCGCTCTTTCTCGGCCGGGGCAAGCGCCTGTTCGACCAGCTCGGCAAGGAGATCGAGTTGGAGCGCATACGCGTGGTCGACTCGCCCGGCGTGACGCACCTCAAGTACAGCGTCGTCAAGTAGACGCGCGGCTATCTCTACGATCACGGCGGGACTCCGTCCCGTTCGAACCCATGGACCAGAGCGATTCCGTAGCTGTGAACGCCCCTCGCCGCTGGCTCAACCGCGGCCGAATCCGCCTGCCCGCAGACGACCCCGGCGTGCCGGACACGCGATCGCCCGCCCGTCTGCTCCTCTGGGTCGGCCGTCACCAGCTTCTGACCATCGCCGCCGGAATCTTCTTCGGGATCCTCTGGATGGTCGCCCAGGCGCTGATGCCGTTCACGATCGGCCGCGCGATTCAGGTCGGGATCATCGAGCATGACAACCGCGCGCTGGCGCTCTGGACGTTCGTCCTGCTCGGCCTCGGTGCGACCCAGGCGTTCGCCGGGATCATGCGGCACCGGTTCGCGGTCTTCAACTGGCTCCAGGCCTCGTTCCGGCTCGCGCAGGTCGTCTCTCATCACGCCTCGCGCGCCGGCCCGGCGGTTCGTGGCCGCCTGTCGACCGGCGAGGTCGTCGCCACGGTGACGAACGATGCGATGCGCGCCGGCGGCGCGTTCGACATCACGGCCCGGCTGGCCGGCGCGTTCGTCTCGTACGTCGTCGTCGCGTTCATCTTGCTGTCGTCGTCCGTAGTGCTCGGCCTCGTCGTCCTGGTCGGGGTGCCGCTGCTCGTGCTCCTGGTCGGCACCGTGATCAAGCCGCTCCAGGCCCGGCAGGCGGAGCAGCGCGAGGAGGTCGGGAAGCTCACCGCCCTCGGCGCCGACACGGCAGCCGGGCTCCGCGTGCTGCGAGGGATCGGCGGCGAGCCGGAGTTCCTGGACCGGTACCGGCGCCGCTCCCAGGAGGTACGGCTCGCAGGGGTCCGCGTCGCCCTGCCGCAGTCGACTCTCGATGCTGCGCAGGTCTTCGTGCCGGGGCTCTTCGTCGTGCTCGTCACCTGGCTCGGGGCGCGCTTCGCCGTCTCGGGGAAGATCGAGCCGGGCGAGCTGATCGCCTTCTACGGCTACGCGGCTTTTCTCGTGATCCCGCTCCGCACGGCGGCGGAGGCTGTCGACAAGATGACGCGGGCATATGTCGGTGCCGGCCGGATGCTGGAGGTCCTCTCCGTCGAGCGTGACGTCGCGGAGCCGGAAGCCCCGGCCGACGAGCCTCCGCCGGGAGTGCCCTTGGCCGATGCGCGTTCGGGCCTCGTCGTCGTGCCCGGCTCGTTCACGTGCCTGGTCTCGGCGGATCCCGACGAGGCGGCTGAGATCGCCGACCGGCTCGGCCGCTTCGGCGACGGCGACGGCGACAGCGTCGTGCTCGGGGATGTGGAGCTGGCCGACTTGCACACGGACGCCGTCCGGCGACGGATCGTGGTCAGTGAGGCCGACCCCGTGCTCTTCTCCGGGAAGCTGCGTTCGGAGCTCGACCCTTGGGGCCGGGCCGCCGACGATGACGAGATCCTCGCCGCGGTCGGCGTCGCGGATGCCGACGACGTCCTCGAGGCGCTTCCAGAGGGCCTCGGCACCGCGGTCGACGAGCGCGCCCGTTCGTTCTCGGGAGGCCAGCGGCAACGGCTCGTACTCACACGCGCACTGCTGTCGGGTGCAGAGATCCTCGTCCTCGTGGAGCCGACGAGCGCCGTCGACGCGCATACCGAGGCCCGAATCGCGCGGCGGCTCCACTACGCGCGTGCGGGGCGCACGACGGTGATCGTGACTACGAGTCCGCTCATGCTCGACCAGGCCGACCGGGTCGTGCTGGTCGAAGGAGGGCGCGTCGTCGCCGAGGGCAGCCACCGGGAGCTCCTGAGCACCAATCCGGGTTACCGCGACACGGTCACGCGCGGGGTCGACCTATGAGCGAGCTGCTGCCGATCGCGGACGGGCCGGAGCTGCGCCGGCAGGCGCGGATTCTCGGCACTCGGCACAAGCGAGCGCTCCTCGGCGTCGTCGGCCTCCACGCCATGGCGGCCACCGCCGGCCTCGCCGGGCCGCCGCTGCTCGGCCGCCTGGTCGACGCGGTCCAGCAAGGAACTACAACTGGCTACGTCGACAAGCTCGTGGTCGTGCTGGCCGTCTTCCTGGTCGCGCAGACCATCCTCACGTGGCTGGCGCGCCGCGCCTCCTTCGTCCTGTCCGAGCAGATCTTCGCCGAGCTGCGCGAGGACTTCATGCGCCGCGTGCTCGCGCTGCCGCTCTCGACCGTCGAGCGTGCGGGCACCGGCGACCTCGTGTCCCGCACGACCGCCGATGTCGACTCCCTCGCACGCACGATTCGCTTCGCGATTCCGGAGACGCTGATCGCAGCCGTGACGACGGTCCTGACGGTCGCTGCGGCTGTCTGGGTCAATCCGCTGGCTGCTCTGCCCTGCATCGCCGGTGCCCCGGCTCTCTACATCGGGACACGCTGGTACCTGCGGCGTGCACCGGCCGCGTACCTCTGGGAGCGCGCGTCGTACGCGACGCTCGCCGGCACCGTCGGGGAGACGGTCGAGGGCGGACGCACGATCGAGGCGCTCGGCCTGCGTGAGGAGCGCGTGCGGCGCATCGACGAGGACCTGGAGGAGGCCTTTCGCGCGGAGCGGCGCACGCTGCGCCTGCGCACGATCTGGTTCCCGACCGCGGAGTTCTCGTACGTGCTGCCGGTGGCCACGTCGCTGGCGTGGGGTGGCTGGCTCGTCTCCACCGGGCATGCGTCGATCGGTGAGGTGACGGCGATCGCCCTCTACGTCGTGCAGCTGGCCGACCCGGTCGACCGTCTCGTCTCGTGGCTCGACGAGATTCAGGTTGGCGCGACCTCGTTCGCCCGCCTGGTGGGGATCGCCCGCGTTCCTCCCGACCGGACCGCTACCGACGACGAGCCCGAGGACGAGCGCCTGGCCGCCCAGGACGTGCGCTACGCGTACGTGGCCGATCGCGACGTGCTCCACGGGATCGACCTCGACCTGGAGCCTGGTGAGCGGGTAGCGGTCGTGGGGCCCTCGGGCGCCGGGAAGTCGACCCTCGGCCGCTTGCTCGCGGGCATCCATCCGCCGCGGGAGGGGCGCGTCGAGGTCGGCGGGGTCCGTCTCGTCGACCTTCCGCTCGACTCGCTGCGCAGGGAGGTGGCGCTCGTCACGCAGGAGCAGCACGTGTTCGTCGGGACGCTCGCCGAGAATCTCCGGCTGGCCCGGCCGGGCTCGTCCGACGAGCAGCTGCAACAGGCACTGCGCGCGGTCGATGCCCTGGAGTGGACGGAGGCGCTCCCCGAGGGGATGGAGACCGTGGTCGGCGCTGGCGGCTACCCGCTTACACCGGCGCAGGCGCAGCAGGTCGCGCTTGCGCGGCTCGTCCTCGCCGACCCGCATACGCTCGTGCTGGACGAGGCGACCTCGCTCCTCGACCCGCGCGCGGCGCGGCACCTCGAGCGCTCGCTCGCCTCCGTGCTGCGGGGCAGGACGGTGGTCGCGATCGCCCACCGTCTGCACACGGCGCACGATGCCGATCGCGTGGCCGTCGTCGAGGCGGGCTTGCTATCGGAGCTGGGCACGCACGACGAGCTCGTGGAGCACGAGGGCTCCTATGCCGCGCTCTGGGACTCCTGGCACGGCAACTAGCGGACCGTCCTCTTTTCAGGGTGAGAGCGCCTCGATGAACTGCTCCTGCAACCACGTGAGGTAGGCGTAGATCGCGAGCTCCCGGCCTCGCTCGCTGGTGTCGAGCTCGCGCTCGAAGTCGGTCTCCTCGGTGACGTCGAGTCGGGTGCCGAGCACGAGCCGGAGGTCGTTGAGGCCCCGAAGCCACGCGTCGGCTTCCTCCGCGCTCAGGATCTTCTCGGAGAGTGTGGCGCGCACGATGTCGAGAGCTTCCGCACGGCCCGAGACCAGCTGGTCGCGCACCAGGAGCCGATACTGCTCCTCGCTCTCCGGATCGGCGTGCGCCGGGGGGAAGAGCCTGCGGACGGCGGGGTCGTCAGGGTCGACGAGCAGGTCTGCCAGGTCGTCGTACAGGGAGCGCAGGAGCATGCGCTCGCCTTCGGCGAGCCGTAGCCCGAACCGGCCGTCGCGTCTCTTTACGATTTGTCTCGAGAACAACGTCGTTAGTCCTGTCGCATCGTCGCCCAGAGGCCGTGGGCATGGAGCCGGGCGACGTCGTGCTCCGACTTCTCGCGGCTGCCGCTCGAGACGACGGCCTTGCCCTCGTTGTGCACCTGGAGCATGAGCTTCGTCGCCCGCGCGAGGTTGTAGCCGAAGAGCTTCTGGAGGACGAGCGTCACGTAGGACATGAGGTTGATCGGGTCGTTCCAGACGATCACGACCCAGGGCCGGTCGTACTCGCGCTCGTCGGCGGAGTCCGGCTGCTCGACCTCGACCTCCGCGGGAGCCAGAGTCGTGCTCATGCCGGAAATTGTGGCGTACGCGCGCGCGAAGTAGATCCCGGCCCACGCGGCCGTGTCCCCAGGACCTGTTGTAAAGGGAAAGGCCCGCGCAAGGCGGGCCTTTCTGGGCGGGTGGGAACGAGCCTAGAAGGAGAGCGAGCCTGTGCAGGTCTCACCGCCCGCGAGCGCGCGGGCCTTGCCGACGATCCGGTCAGCGCCGGCGGCGTTCGAGAGCAGCTTGCGAGCCTGGAACGAGCCGCTCGGGGCGACCGTCCGCTTGACGCCGCTGAAGACGGTCCGCCCGTTCTGCACGAGCGTGACCCGCCACCGGCGGCCGACGCGGTTCTGGTCGACCTCGAACTCGGTCTCGAGGCGTCCGTCGTCTAGATGGGCCTTCAGCTTCCAGGTGCTAGAGCCCGAGCACTTGCCGCGCTTGATGACCTCGCGGCCTTTGTCGCTGACGGCGAAGGCGCCTGGAGCGAAGGCGAGCAGGGCGAGCGCCAGGACTGAGAGTGAGATGAGCGTGATCTTTCGCATTCGAATCCTCCTTGGGGTTGTCTCCACCCTAGGAAGACGCGCTTAAAGCCCGGGATTCGGTTCGGTTAAGCCTTCGTACGGCGGCGTGCGACGAGTCCCCAGGCAGAAACGAGCGACCAGAAGAACTCGAGGATGAAGAACCCCCACAGGTCTTCGACCCACGCGATGACGCCCAGGACGACAGCGCCGAGCAGGTTCAGGATCAGGTACGGGTACGACCGCTGGTCGATGACTCCGAACTGGGCCAGCGCGTAGGCGACGAGGATCGCCAGGGCACCGGCTATCTGGATCGCTTCGCTCATACTCCCGTGATGCCCAAACGTATCGGCCTCGTCCTGACGCTCGTCCTCCTCGTCGCCGGGTGCGGGGGCGACTCCAAGCCCGAGGCGCAGGGCCCCTTCGACTACGACAGCGACGCCTCGCTCGAGTTCCAGGACAAGGGGCGGGTCAACCGCAACTATCCGATCGAGATCCGCGACGTCTCCTACGCCAGCCCGGGGGGCGACGACCGAGTGACCGCCTACCTGGTCAAGCCTCCGGGCAAAGGACCGTTCCCCGGAGTGATCCTCGCGCACGGGGCGGGCGGGGATCGTCGGCAGCTCCTCGTGCAGGCGACCTGGCTGGCCGGGCGCGGCGCGGTGGCGCTGGTCGTCGACTCGCCGTTCGCCCGCAACCCGGATCTGCAGTTCCCCGAGGGCCTACCAGGGCTTCGGGTCGAGCGTGACCTGATCGTGAAGAACGTCCAGGAGCTGCGGAGGGCGGTCGACGTCCTGGAGGAGCACGGAGTCGAGGACGAGAAGATCGGGTACATCGGGTACAGCGCGGGGGCGCGCACGGGAGCGATCCTGGCCGGCAACGAGGATCGGATTGACGCCTACGCCTTCCTCTCCGGTGGCTCCGCTCCGGTCTCCGAGGTCACGAAGGCCGCTCCACCGGACGTGCGCTCGGAGGTTGCGGCGATCCTCACGGACGTCGATCCGTTGCGTCACATCCGCGAGGCGGCGCCGGCGAAGCTCCGCTTCCAGAACGGCCGGAGGGACGAGGTCGTCCCGCGGGCGGCGCTCCTCGCCCTGTACCGCGCTGCCAGCAAGCCGAAGGAGATCCGGTGGTACAACGCGACGCACGAGCCGACCGTCGCCGTCTACCGCGACACGCTGTCCTGGCTGACCAAGGAGCTCGGGCTCCAGAACCGGCCCGTCGTCCAAGGTGCCAAGATCGGCCCCTGAGGGTGGGGGAGGCCAAGCAACAGACCAAGCGGGCCGCGCGGAGTGACTGGACGCAAGGGTTTGCCCGCGCAGGCCTCGTCGCCAAGGGGATCACGTTCGCGATCGTCGCCGCGCTAGCGTTCCGGGTCGCAATCGACGCAGGGGGCAAGCTCGAAGACCGGCCGGGCGCCCTGCAGGCCGTCGCCGAGAGCACGCTCGGACGGGTCCTGCTCGGTGCGCTCGCGGTCGGGCTCGGCGGATATGCCCTCTGGTGCTTCGCCCAGGCCTACCTGGGCGAGAAGCTCGAGAGCGGCAAGGACCAGGGCTGGCTGAAGCGGATCGGGCTCGTTGGGCGCGGGCTCCTCTACACCTGGCTTTTCGTCATGTGTCTCTCACTCGTCCTGAACGCCGACGAGCCGGTCTCCGGAGGCGGTGGTGGAGGCGGCCAGGAGGAAGATCGAGCGACGTCGATCGCGCTCGAGCAACCGCTGGGCCGCTGGCTCGTCGCCTTGGTCGGCCTCGGGTTCATCGGAGCCGGGCTGTTCAACCTCTACCGCGCCGTCACGCAGCGTTTCCGCAAGGACCTGAAGGAGGGCCAAATGCAGCGAGAGGAGCGCAAGTCGTACGCGGTCCTGGGCGTGCTCGGGCACCTGTCCCGCGGCGTGCTCTTCTCGTTGGTCGGCTGGTTCTTCATCAAGGCCGCCCGGGAATACGACCCCAAGGAGGCGATCGGCCTCGACGGAGCATTGCGGAAGGTCGCGCAGGCCGAGCATGGCGACCTCTTGCTCGGTTGCACCGCTGCCGGTCTCGTCGCCTACGCGCTCTTCTGCATCGTCCAGGCTCGCTACCGCGAGGTCTGAAGGCGCGATCGTCGTCTGTGGTGCAGGTCGAGCACGACGACGCACAGCGCTAGCCAGGCCAGTCCGACGCTGAAGCCCGCCAGCACGTCCGAGAGGAAATGCACACCGAGGTACAGACGGCTGAAGCCGATCAGGGAGACCAGCAGGACCGCGGCAGCGAGGCACACCAGCCGCGTCGGGCCCGTCAGCCGGCGGACCAGGACGAGACAGAGGGCGCCGTAGACCGCCACCGAGACCGTGGCGTGCCCGCTCGGGAAGGAGTACGTCGACACGGTGGCCAGCGGGTCGGTGAAGAAGGGCCGGTCGCGCCGGAACGCCAGTTTCAGTGAGTAGCTGAGGACCTCCGCGCCGACGTACGCGAGCACCATCAGCACCGCCTCTGCGTAGTAGCGCCTCCGTGCGAGGAGGTAGGCGGCGATCGCGGCGACGCCTGCGAGGACGATGCCGTTCCCGAGTGTCGTCACGGCCTCGAAGAACTCCGTCAGAGGGCGGGTCGCGTGCTCGTGCAGCTCGTCCGCGATGCGGTTGTCGAGCCCCGTGTCGTCCTCGGCGACCTCCTGGGCCAGCGCTCCAAAGATCCATCCGCCGGCCGCCAGGACCAGCAGGCCGATGATCAGCGTCGGTCCGAGGTCCTGCACGCGCCTGGCGATCGCTCGGTAGGGCATCGGGGCATTGTTACGCTCAAGCCATGGCCCGCTCAGTCATCGTTTCGACCGCGCGCACGCCGTTCGGCAAGCTCGGCGGCGGGCTCGCCGACAAGCCCGCGACCGAGCTCGGCTCGATCGTGATCAAGGCTGCGCTCGAGCGCGCGGGCCTCGACCCGGGCGAGGTCGAGTACGTGATCATGGGCCAGGTGCTGCAGGCGGGCGCCGGCCAGGCTCCTGCGCGTCAGGCCGCGATCGGCGCAGGCATTCCGAAGGAGGTCGGCGCCGACACGATCAACAAGGTGTGCGCGTCTTCGATCCGAGCTGTCGAGATCGCCGACTCGATGATCCGCGCCGGCGACCACCAGGTGATCGTCACCGGCGGGATGGAGTCGATGTCGAACGCGCCCTACCTCCTCGGCAAGGCGCGTTTCGGCTACAAGCTCGGCGACGGCACGCTGATCGACTCGATGACCCACGACGGGCTGACGTCGTCGTTCGACCAGCGGCACATGGTCGAGCAGGCCTCCTTCGTCTCGCGCGAGCTCGGGATCCCACGCGAGGAGCAGGACCGCTGGGCCCTCCGGTCACACGAGCGGGCGATCGAGGCCATCGACGAGGGGCGCTTCAAGGACGAGATCGTCCCGGTCGGAGACCTCGAGGTCGACGAGGGGCCGCGGCGCGACACGTCGCTCGAGAAGCTGGCCGCATTGAAGCCGGTCTTCGATCCGGAGGGAACGACGACGGCCGGCAACGCGCCCGGGGTCAACGACGGAGCCGGGGCCGTGATCGTGACGAGCGAGGAGTTCGCTCGCGAGCGCGGGCTCGAGGTTCTGGCGACGATCGTGTCGCAGGGATACGTCGCCGACGACTTCGCCTACCTCGCGCGGACGCCGGCGAAGGCCGGGGCGATTGCGCTCGAGAAGGCCGGCAAGACGATCGACGACGTCGAGCGGGTCGAGCTGAACGAGGCATTCGCCTCGGTCGTGCTCAACTCGGCCAAGATGCTCGGGGCCGACGAGGAGAACGTGAACGTGAACGGCGGCGCGGTTGCGCTCGGGCATCCGATCGGCGCCTCCGGCGCGCGGATTCTCGGGACGATGGTGCACGACCTGCGCCGCAACGGCGGCGGGCTCGGCCTCGCGGCGATCTGCTCCGGCGGCGGCCAGGGCGACGCGCTCCTGATCGAGGTCTAGCAACCACATAGCCGGCCCTCCAGGCCGCGCCACTACGACACGCGCGTCAACGGTGCAGGCACTTAAGCCAACCGTGATTTTCGTCCGGCTCCCGTGGAGCCGGACCAGGTCCTAGCCCTAAAGGGTGATCTTTCGACGATTAACAACCAGTAAACGAAAAATCGGTCCTACTAGGAGTAATGAAATCCGGTTCGCTAATGCGCACGCCGCCGCGCCGGCGGTTCGCATTGCGAATCGCCGCCGCTTCCTCCATCGCCTGTCTGGCGCTGTCGTTCGGCACCGGCCGGGCAGAGGCCTATCCGTGTGGCGCTTCTCCGTCTGCCCCCGAGCGTGGAGTTGCCATGACCCAGGGGGAAGACTGCCGCAGACTGGAGCAACCGAAGCCGGCTGAGCGCGCCGAGCCGAACCTGCTTTCGCTCGCGATCTTCGTGGCCGGGCTCTTCGGCGTCCTGCTGATCCCACTCAACTACAAGAAGCGAACCGGCCCGGACGACGAGTAGCCTCCCGCGCGTGAGCTTCGAGCACGTCCTCGTTGTCGGCGCGGGGCAGATGGGTGGAGGGATCGCACAGGTCGTGGCGACCTCCAGCCGTCGCGTCTCGCTCTACGACGAACAGCCCGGCGCCGTCGATCGTGGGATAGAGGCGATGCGCAAGAGCCTGGTCAAGCTTGCCGAGAAGGGCGGGGCCGACCCCGACGAGGTGCTGGGGCGGGTGCAGGCCGTCGAGGACCTCGTGCCGGCCGACTTGATGCTCGAGGCCGTCGTCGAGGACGCCGACGTCAAGGAGGACGTCTTTCGGCGTGCCGACTCGACGCTCCCTGAAGGCGCGGTCTTCGCGTCGAACACATCCTCGATACCGATCGCGTCCCTCGCCGCGGCGACCGGTCGCCCGGACCGCGTGATCGGGATGCACTTCTTCAACCCCGTGCCCGTGATGGCGCTGGTCGAGGTCGTCCGGGGCCGGGACACCTCCGACGAGACTGCCGAGGCGATCACCGAGCTGGCCCGCGAGCTGGGCAAGACACCCGCCGTGGCGAACGACTTTCCCGGCTTCGTCTCGAACCGAATCCTGATGCCGTTCATCAACGAGGCCGTCTGGGCGCTCCACGACGGCGTCGCCGAGCCCGAGGCGATCGACACGATCGCGAAGCTCGGCTTCAACCACCCGTTGGGACCGCTTGCCCTCGCCGACCTGATCGGCCTCGACACCTGCGTCGCGATCATGGAGGTGCTCCAGGAAGGGCTCGGCGACGACCGCTACGCGCCCTGCCCGCTGTTGCGGGAGCACGTCGCGGCCGGGCGGCTCGGGCGCAAATCGAGCGAGGGCTTTTACGCTTACTCCTAAATGGACTTCGAGCTCACATCTGACCAGCGGGAGATCCAGGCGCTGACCCGCGAGTTCGCGGCCGCCGAGATCGAGCCGCACGCCGCCGAGTGGGATCGCGAGCACCGGTTCCCAAAGGAGCTGTTCGGGAAGCTCGCCGAGCTCGGCCTAATGGGCGTCTGCATTCCGGAGGAGTACGGCGGGGCGGGCGCCGACTTCCTGTCCTACATCCTCGTGCTCGAGGAGCTCTCGCGCGGGGACGCGGGTGTGGGCGTCACGGTGGCGGTGCACACGAGCGCCGTGACGCTGCCGATCCTCACCTTCGGGACGGATGAACAGAAGAGCCGCTTCGTGCCGCCGCTGGCCCGCGGGGAGGCTCTCGGCGCCTTCGCGCTCACCGAGCCCGAAGCCGGATCGGATGCAGGGGCGCTCCGGACGGCTGCGACCGCGAACGGCGACGGCTGGTCGATCTCGGGCGCGAAGCAGTGGATCACGAACGGCCGCTACGCCGGAACGTTCCTGCTCTTCGCCCGCACCGATCAGGACACGCCCGGCGCGAAGGGGGTCTCAGCCTTCATCCTCGACGCCGACCACGTCAAAGTGACCCGCGACGAGGAGAAGCTCGGGCTCAACTCGTCGGTCACGAACGACATCGTCGTCGAGGGCGCCGAGGTGGGCCCGGAGAGGCTCCTGCACGCCGAGGGCAAGGGCTTCGAGGTGGCGATGGCCACGCTCGACGGCGGCCGTATCGGCATCGCCGCCCAGGCGCTCGGGATCGCGCAGGCCGCCTACGAGGCAGCGCGGGCCTACGCGCTCGAGCGGAAGCAGTTCGGCAAGCGGATCGCCGAGTTCCAGGCCATTCAGTGGAAGCTCGCAGACATGGCCACCGAGATCGACGCCGCGCGCATGCTGGTCTACCGGGCTGCGTGGCTGAAGGAGCAGGGCCGGCCGCACGCCGAGGAGGGCGCGAAGGCGAAGCTGTTCGCGTCGGAGATGGCGCGGCGCCAGACCGCCGAGGCGATCCAGATCTTCGGCGGCTACGGCTACACGAAAGAGTTCCCGGTCGAGCGGTACTACCGCGACGCGAAGATCACGGAGATCTACGAGGGCACGAGCGAGATCCAGCGGCTCGTCATCGCCCGTTCGATCCTGGGCCTGAAGCAGCGCGCGCTAGCCCAGGGCTAGCTAGGGCCAGACGTAGAGCGCGTCGGGCTCGCGCTCCATGTTGTCGGCGCCGTCGGTGAGCTTGACGAGGCGGAACCCGTGGCGCTCGTAGAAGCGGATCGCCCCGGTGTTCTTCTGGAACACCCACAGGTGGAAACCGTCGGGCCGGAGCGCCTTCGCCTGGTCGAGGAGGGCGGTGCCGATGCCACGACTCTGCGCGTCGGGGTCGACGTAGAGCTTCTCGAGCACCTCCCAGCCCTCCGTTCTCGAGCGTCGGATGGCGAGGAAGCCGACCGGCGAGCCGTCTTCCTCCGCGAGCCACACGTCCTCGTGCCGAGAGAGGTCGTCGGCGATCAGCGGGACGTGCTCGTCTGGCACCTGCGGCACGTACACCATCCCGCTGCGGGAGCGGACGAGCAGGCGCGCAAGTGCGTCCATCTCGTCGACGCGGGCTGGTCTCACTTCCACGGGCCGTAATCTATGACCATGCCTCGCAAGGCCGACGAGCCCGTCCGGCTGACGCGCATCTACACGCGCGGCGGCGACCGGGGCGAGACCAGCCTCGGCGACGGCTCGCGCGTGCCGAAGCTCGACTGCAGGATCGCCGCGTTCGGCACCGTGGACGAGCTGAACTCGCACATCGGCCTGGCTGTGGCCGCGGAGGCGCCGGCGGAGGTGCTCGAAGTCCTCGCGCGCGTGCAGAACGAGCTCTTCGACCTCGGCGCCGACTTCTCGGTGCCGTTCGGGATCGCCGACCGGCTGCGCATCTCGGAGGCGCAGATCGACGCGCTCGAACAAGACTGCGACCGCTTCAACGCCGAGTTGCCGGAGCTGAAGAGCTTCGTCCTGCCGGGGGGCAGCGAGCTCGCAGCGCGGCTGCACGTCGCCCGGGCGGTGTGCCGTCGCGCAGAGCGTGATGCACTGGAGGCCGCCGAGGAAGTCGACCTGAACCCGCTCGCGCTGGTCTACCTGAACCGCCTCTCTGATCTGCTCTTCATCCTCGCGCGCACGGCCAACGCGGGCGACGAACCACTCTGGAAGCCGGGGACCTCCTCCTAGCGTTTGTTGCGTCGTTCGCGGCGGGGTACCTCGGCGCGGCGGTTGGGCTCGTGCTGGGGACGCTTCGGTTGCCGGCCTTGGTCCTGGTCGCGGGAAATCCCGCCGCTGCCGCGGGGACGAACATCGCGATCAGCGCCGCGGCTGCGGCCTCAGGGGGATATGTACACGCGCGCGCGGGACGTGTGGACTGGCGGGTCGTCGCGTGGATGGCGCCGCCCTCGGTCGCAGGCGCCGTCGTCGGCGGCCTCTACGGACATCTCATCCCGACGGATCTGCTCTTCGCCGGCATTGCGGCCGTGTTGGCCTGGAACGGGCTCGACCTGCTCTTCTCGCCGGTCAGGTCGCGGGAGCGCACCGAGCCGAAGGTCGGGCCGGCGGCGCTCTTCGGCTTCGTCATCGGTCTCGTCGGCGGCGCCATCGGAGTGATCCTCGGCACGCTGCGCATGCCGGCCCTGCTTCGTGGGGTCGGGCTCAGCGCGCACCGTGCGGTGGGCACCAACCTGGTCGTCGGGTTCTTCCTTGGTGTCGCCGGATTCGCCGCTCATGCACTGCGGCTCGAGGTCGAGTGGGATCTTCTCGCCGCAGGCCTCGCGGGGGCCTTGCCAGGCGCGTGGCTAGGCGCTCGCGCAACGGGACGCTTCAGCGAG
>Ga0307302_10000832_pt1 | contig 13639 bp, 16 predicted proteins | sample ER_DNA_183_FD_194490 | JGI IMG/M metagenome (GOLD analysis project Ga0307302, IMG submission 194490) | Bulk soil microbial communities from the East River watershed near Crested Butte, Colorado, United States - ER_DNA_183 | ecosystem: Environmental > Terrestrial > Soil > Floodplain | place...
GATCGAGGCGCGATGTCGAACCCCATCTCCGCGGTGAAGCCCCAGCCATGGCGCTGCAGCCCCGTGTCGCCAGGCAGCACCGCCCACATCAGCGAGTAGGTCGGCCCTCCCCCGACGAAGAACCCGCGGCGCACCGTCCAAGGGTAGTAGAGCGCCAAGGCGTTCAGATTCCAGACCCCTCGCTCCCAGGAGTCGCGTGAGTGCCACCACGTGTCCAGGCTGGAGCCGAGGCGCACGTGTTTGCTCACGCCCGCTCCTAACTGCAGCGTCAACGTCGAGCCACCCATGTTCCCGGCGTGCGTGCACGCGCTGCACATGATCGTTCCTGACCCGGTGCCGAGCCCGAACCAGCCTACGTAGTCCCCCTCCCCCTGGGCGGCAGAGACCGCCGTGATGCCGAGGGACAGTCCGAGCGCGAGCCCTATCGAGTGTTTCATACTTAGGGAATGATTGCCGCAACGAACAGAATCAGGAGTATTTGCAAGGGGGTGACGTCGTTGTCGCGCGTAGCGTCGGAGCGCGAGACCTTGGCGGGACCGACGTAAATGGAGTCGACCGCGTACCGCGCAAGCGCGATCCGACAGCTGTCGCACGTCGTGGGCTGTGAGAAGGGGATGCCGGTGATCGAGTCGCGCGTGTAAATCGCCGCATGCCACCGGTAGACCGCAGCGCCGCTCCAGATCTTGATCGCCTGCTCGCGCGGCAGATTCCCCGGTATGATCATTTCCTCGCGTTCCCAGCGGCCCCCGTGGTGGCACCCCGCGGCTCCAACGAGCAGCAGCCCCATGAACAGCTGTGTCGAGTGCCTCATACGCCGGGTGCCCCTCATGGGATGAGCCCGACGAGGTACTGAGAGAGCAAGAGCCCTGCGACGTGCGTAAAGTCGTCCTTGACCCCGCCCAGACGGTCCACCGTGACAGAATCGATTTGCGTCAGAGGAAACCCGACGCGACACCGGTCACAGGTGAGTGGAGACTTGAGGGGAATTCCTGTTACCGAATCGAGCAGCATGGACACGCCGTGCAAGCGCAATCGTTGGCCGTGACTCCAGACGTCGAGCTCCCGCGTGGCCTTGAAGTCCGTCGGCTCAACCACACGCACGTATCCACCCACGCAAGCTCCGAGAAGGAGCGCGCTCGCCAGGCAAAAGCCGTGAGCGAGCATTATTGAGTGTCTCATACTTTGTATAGCTGGTTTTGGGGCAGAAAACTGTAACGCGGTGTTTCTTCCCTTCTCTTTTTCTTAAAACGGCAAGCGGCTTGTCATCCTGAGCGAAGCGCGCGGCACGCGCGCGCAGCGAAGGGACCTAAAAGCAGGTCCCTCGCCCCTTCGGGGCTCGGGATGACAAACGCGCTCGCTTTCGGATAAGAAAAAAAGGGAGGGGAGAGAGGCGAGAAGGGCGGTCTACCTCTGCGGCTCGAGCTTGTTGAGGCGGGAGAGGTTCCGCGCCAGCCGCCACACAAAGACCAGGAGCATGCCGGCCAACACGACCGCGGCCGTCCAGTTGGCGACGCGGACGCTGGGGTGCACGCCAAGCGCGAGCACGGTATTCAGCACGATGAGCACGAGGCGCGCTTCCGTGGGCCCGATCCGGCCATACTCGACCCTCGCAATACCAAAGACACTCGATTCGAGGTACACGTTCACCGCAAGGGCCAGGTAGCCGACGACCGCGGCTAACGCGAGGCTGAGACTTACGTATCCCGAGAACCCAATCCCGAGCCCGACACAAACGACCGACAGGGCACCCATGACGTGGTCCAGGTAATAGCCGTACCGGGGACGCTCCGTGCCGCGCACGCGCGCCACCGTTCCGTCGAGGCTGTCGCCGAGCCAGTGGACGGCCAGCATGCCGCTCGCGACCCAGAGCCAGGCAGGGTTGTACCGCGTCAGGGCGTACGCAACACCGGCACCGACCGCGCCCAGCATGCCAAGCGCCGTGAAATGATTGGGGCGAAAGGTCGCCGGGACCCGTCTCGCCATGCGCTCCAGTAGCCGCCGCTCGAAGCCGGCGAGCACGAACGTCTGCTCTCGCAACCCCTGGAGCGCCGCGCGCAGCTCAGATGCCGATTGAAAACGCCCGGCCGGATCCTCGGCCAAACAGCGTTCGAGAATGCCGGCGAATGCCGTGCTCCCTTTCGTCATTTGGTGAATGACGACGCCCAGCGAGAACAGATCGGTGCGCTGATCGACCGCTCGGCCCTGCTTCTGCTCCGGCGACATGTACGGCAGCGTACCAATGGGCCGGTCGTCAGACGAATCCGCGACCTTGGCGATCCCAAAGTCGAGCACCTTCACGACGCCGCCCGCCGTGATGAAGATGTTGCCCGGCTTGATATCCCGGTGAATGATCCCCTTCGTGTGCGCGGCCTCGAGCGCGTCCGCCACCTGACTCGCAATGTCGATGACTTCCCCGATATCGAGACTCCCGGCTCCTAACCTCTGCTTGAGCGTCCGCCCCTCGAGCAGCTCCATCGCAATGAACGGTCGCTCATCGTGCTCACCGATTTCGTGAATCGTGCAGATGTTGGGATGATTCAGCGCGGCCGCCGCGCGCGCCTCGCGATCGCGCGATAACTGCTCCGCCAGAAACTTGAGCGCGACCTGACGGTGCAGCCGCGTATCGCGCGCCCGGTAGACGATCCCCATCCCTCCGCTGCCCAGGCGCCCCTCGATCTTGTAGTGCGACACGATCGCTCCGATGAGCTTCGCATCGGCCGCGCGGGCCATGGCGCGCGCGACCACATCGAACGCCGGCGTCTCGAGGAAATCGTCAGGCCAGTTCACGCTGCAACCACTCCTTGGCCAGGCGCCAATCGCGATGCACCGTCTCCGGCGAGACGTGCAGCACCTCGGCGGTCTCTCGCACCTCGAGCCCCCCAAAAAAGCGCAACTCCACAACGCGGGCCTGGCGTTCGTCGACGGCCGCGAGGGCTTTGAGCGCATCGTCGAGCGCAAGCAGATCGACGCGAGGCGTATTGCAGACCAGGATCTCGTCGTCGAGCGGCAGATGCTCGCCCGACCCGCCGCGCTTCTGGGTGGTGCGCGCGCGAGCGAAGTCGATGAGGATTCGCCGCATCAACGTGGCGCAGACCGCCTGGAAATGCGCCCGATTCTGCCAGTTCACATCCGTGCCGACGAGTCGCAGATAGACCTCGTGGACGAGCGCGGTCGTTTGGAGCGTGTTGTCGGACGCTTCCCGCGCCATGTGAAAATGCGCGGCCCGATGCAGGTCGTCATACACGAGTGGGACCAGGGCGTCGAGCGCGCGCGCGTCACCCTGCGCCCATGCGTGAAGAAGCCCTGTTATGTCACTGGTCATTCTTTAGAACTCGTTCAACCTCCGCCAAGCGCGCCTCGATCTCGATCGGCCGATTGGCGCCCGGCGGCGCCGGCTCCGTTTCCTGGTGGTAGCGGATAACGCTCTCAGGGTCCTTCAGCAGGTGACCCGTGAGGACGGCCACGACGCGCGCGCCGGCGCTGATGATCCCCTCCTGAATCAACCGCCGCGTGCCGGCGACGCTCGCCGCGCTCGCCGGCTCGCAGCCCGCGCCCGCCGCGTCGATCACCGCTTTGGCCTCGAGCAAGTCAGCGTCGGGGACCGTGGTGACGACGCCGTCGGTCGCGCGAATGGCGCGGACCGCCCGTTCGTATGACGCGGGGTTGCCGATGCGGATCGCGCTGGCGACCGTGTGCGGCTCCACCCGGTGGCGCCGCGCAAACCCTTCGCGATAGGACAGCGCGAAGGGCGCCGCGCCCTCGGCTTGCACCGCGGCGATGCGCGGGAGCTTGGTGATCAACCCCCAGTCCCGGGCCTCGGCGAGCGCCTTCCCGAAGGCAGCCGTGTTCCCGAGGTTGCCCGCCGGCACCACAATCCAGTCGGGCGGCTCCCAATCGAGCTGTTGCAGCAACTCGAGGACGATCGTCTTCTGCCCCTCGAGGCGGAACGGATTGATCGAGTTGAGGATGTATACGCCCAGCTGATCGCTGGACGCGAGCGCCAGCTCCTGGCACGCGTCGAAGTCGCCGCGGACGAGCAGGGTGCGAACGCCATAGGCGACGAGCTGCATCAGCTTGCCGAGAGCCACGTGCCCCTTGGGGACGAACGCAAGCGCCGGGAGCCCGGCGAGGGCCGCGTAGGCGCCGAGCGCGGCTCCCGTATTCCCCGTCGACGCGCACGCGACGGCAGTGGCTCCGACCCGGCGCGCTTGGGTCAACCCAACCGTCATGCCCCGATCCTTGAACGAGCCCGTCGGGTTGTGCCCCTCGTGCTTCAGGAGCAGATCGGTTCCCCCCCCCCGCCCGCTGACCCACGCCGTGACGGCCGGCCGCCGCAGGAGAGGAGTGTTGCCCTCGGGGTAGGTGACGACGTCGTCCCCCGCGGCAGGGAGCACCATCTCGCGGTAGCGCCACACGCCCGACAGGAATGGGCCGTGCGGCGCACCACGACGGGCGTCGAACAGCGCGCGCAGCGCGGCACCGGTCAGGCTGGGGCTCGAATGGTCGTGGCGCACCTCGAGCAGGCCGCCGCATTCGCATTGCCGCCGGGGGTCGGTCTCGGAGAACACGCGGCCGCACGCGGCGCACACCTGGCGACTGATGGCGGGGGCGACGGTCATCCGTTGGTCATGGGATAACCTTGTTGAGCTGGAAGGCGGCGTGCACGGCGCGCTGCGCGGCGGCGCCGTGGCGGCCATCGACGACAACCGACAGGTTCAATTCCGACGACCCCTGAGCGATCGCCACGACGTTGATGCCGGCGTCCGCGAGGGCCGAGAACGCGCGCGCGGCGATGCCGGGTGTCGCGGCCATGCCGAGTCCCACAATGGCGACCGCCACGACGCCCGCCCGCACCTCGACACCGTCGATTTCCCGACGGGCGATCTCGCCGCGGAACGTCTCCCGCAGGCTCTTGCGGGCCCGCTCGGCGCTGCCACTCGGGACGCTGAAGCAAATCGAGTGCTCCGAGGAAGCCTGGCTGATGAGCGAGACGGAGACCCCGGCGTGTTGCACGGCGGCGAACGTGCGCGCGGCGATCCCGGGCACACCGAGCATACCGTTGCCGGTGACGGTGAGCAGCGCCTGCGCGGGAATGGCCGAGATGGCCTTCACGGGATACGCCCGGAGCGTGCGACGCTGCGAGATCTCGGTGCCCTTGGAAGTGGGGTCGGCAAACGGCCGGATCCGCACCGCGATGCTCCGCTTGACAAGAGGGATCAGCGCCCGCGGATGCAGGACCTTGGCACCGTAATAGGCCAACTCGGCCGCTTCGCGCACGTGCAGCTGCGGCACCACGCGCGCATCAGGCACGACCTTGGGATCGGCGGTCAAAACTCCCGGCACGTCTTTCCACAGGGAGACTTCACGCGCCCGGAGGGCACGGGCCAGCAGCGTCGCCGTAAGATCCGACCCGCCCCGGCCGAGCGTCGTGATCTGACCGCCCGGGGTCGCGCCAATGAACCCGGGAACGACCGCGACCACGCCGCGGGCCAGGAGGCGACCGAGCGTTTTGCGGACGGCGCGTTCCGTGCGGGCCAGATCTGCCGAGGCGTGGCCAAACGTGTCGTCGGTGATGATGAGATCCGCGGCGGAGACGTACGCGACGGGACACCCGGCCTGTTCGAGCGCCGCCGCGAACAAGCGGGCGCTCATCTGCTCGCCGCGCGCCAGGAGAGAGTCCGTCGCGGCCGGCGTCATCTTCCGCGGCACCTTCAGCTTCGCGAACGTCTCGTCCACGCAGCTGATCAGGTCTCTCCGCCTGGCGCCGGTGAACAGGGCGCGGGCGATCGCCGTGTGCTTGCGGCGCAGGGCCGTCGCCGCGCGGCGAAGCCGGCGCCCGTCGCCCCGTGCGGCGTTGCTGGCGATATCGAGCAGCGCGTCGGTGACACCCGCCAGGGCGGAGACCACCACCACGATCGGTGCAGAGCGATGGGCGAGCACGATGCTGACGGCGTGCGCCATCGCCTCGGCGGTGGCGAGCGACGCGCCCCCGAACTTGTGGACCTGCGGCACCCGGTTGGATCGAGACATCACCGAGGGCGCGGCGCGGTCTGAACGAAAGTCTCGGCGGTGACCTTGAGTTCCTCCCACGCGCGGACCATGGCCTCCCCCACCGCCACTGCACGCGCGGGCGTCGTCGGAGCGACCACCGTGGGACCGGACCCGCTCAGCGTGGCCCCGTACGCGCCGGCCGCGCGGGCGGACGCCGTGACGGCATCGTAGCCGGTCACCAAGGAGCGCCGGTAGGGAACGTGGAGGAGGTCATCCAGCCCCACCGACAACGAATCTGGATCAGCGGTAACGAGCCCGTGGATCAACGCGGCACCTCGCGCCGCGGCCTGGACGGCCGTCGCATGCGGAATGGCAGCCGGGAGGGCCGCGCGCGCGCGCTTGGTCTCGACCCGAAAGTCGGGGATCGCGAAGACGAACGCGAGCGCCGAGTGGATCTCGATCGGAACGACCAACAATCCTCCAACGGGCCGGTGCAGGACCACGCACGCACCGCCGTACACGGCTGGCGCCACATTGTCCGGGTGTCCCTCGATCTCGGTGCCCAGCGCGAGCATGGCCTCCCGCCCGAGGTCGAGGTTGAGCAGGATATTGGCCGCGCCCGCGCCGGCCACGACAGCGGCGGCGGAGGAGCCAAGCCCCCGGCTGACCGGAATGTCGGAGTCGGCGGTGAACGCCAGCCGCTCGGGCACGTCCCGTCCCGCGGCACGACAGGCGGCAGCGAATCCCCGGTAGATCAGGTCCTGCTCCGGCGGTGCCCCCGGTGCCCCTACGTCACTGAGCGTGCCGTGCCGCTCGATCGCGACGGCCGGCGCGGACCGGTCCTCCACACACCGGGCCCGGACCTGCAACCAGCGTTCGACCGCCATCCCCAAGAAGTCGAACCCGGATCCCAGGTTCGCCGTGGTGCCTGGGACGCGGACCGTCACGCCGGTCATCGGTCCACACTTACCCCACAGCCGGGCCGCGTCAAGGCCGGAATGGTAGTTTTGACGGCCGGAAGGGAGGCAGGTGACAGCTCAACTTCGTGTGGGCATTCTGGGCGCGACGGGTACCGTGGGCCAGCGGCTCGTCGCCATGTTGGAGGGCCACCCCCAGCTCGTCGTCACAGCGGTGGCGGCGTCCGATCGCTCGCAGGGGAAGACGTTCGGCGAGGCGTGCGTGTGGCGCCTGCCGGGGAACATGCCGTCCGCGCTCCGCGCGCTGCAGGTGCTTCCGCCGCAGCCGCCGCTCGACTGCGACATCGTGCTCTCGAGCCTTCCGGCGGACATGGCCGGCCCCGTCGAGGCGCAGTTCGCGGCGGCCGGGTACCCGGTCATCAGCAATTCGTCGTCCCATCGTATGGACGACGACGTGCCGCTGCTGATACCCGAAGTCAATGCGGGGCACCTGGCAATGATCGCCCGTCGCCCGGGGCGAGGGGGGGGATTCATCGTCACCAATCCCAATTGCTCAACGATCATGATCGCGCTGGCGCTCGCCCCGTTGCAGGCCCGCTTCGGCGTGGAAGCGGTGGTCGTCACGACGATGCAGGCGATCTCGGGCGCGGGGTATCCGGGCGTGGCCTCGCTGGACATCACCGACAACGTGGTGCCCTACATCGCGGGTGAAGAAGAGAAGATCGAACGCGAGACCCTCAAGATCCTGGGCCGGGTCGAGGGGGGGGGCGGGGGGGGCGCGCGCGTGCGGCCCGCCGAGTTTCCGGTCAGCGCCCAGTGCCATCGCGTGCCCGTCGTGGACGGCCACATGGCGGCCATCCGCGTACAGCTCGGCCGGAAGGCCGAACCCGGGGAGCTGCGCGACGCGTTCACCTCGTTCCGTGGCGTGCCGCAGGAGCTGGGTCTCCGGACCGCGCCGCTCTGCCCGATCCTGGTGCGCGACGAGCCCGATCGCCCGCAGCCGCGGCTGGATCGCGACGCGGGCGGCGGCATGAGCATCACCGTCGGCCGGATCGCACGGGACCGCGTCCTGAGTCACCGCTTCGTGGCGTTGAGTCACAACACCATTCGCGGCGCGGCGGGCGCCGCCATCCTCAACGCCGAGCTGCTCCTCGCCCAGGGCTACCTCAACGGAATGTCCGATGACCAATGATCAATGATCAATGTTGATTGATCGAGGCTCGGCCATTGATCATTGAACATTGATCATTGATAATTGAGCATTCGCGCGCGCTTAAGCGCGCGCGCCCGGGTGGCTAGCTCAGCTGGTTAGAGCGCCGGTCTCACATACCGGAGGTCACAGGTTCGAGTCCTGTGCCGCCCATTCTGCGCAGAGTCCTCGTTCTCTCCCACACCTATCTCCAGCCGACTCACCGCGGCAAGCTTCGCGCGTTGGCGGCGCGCGGGCTCGAAGTCACCGTCGCGATTCCGCAGCGCTGGCGCGAGCCGTGGTTCGGCCGGCCCATCGACGTCGCCTGGGAACGCCAGGGCGGCCTCGAGGTCTTCCCCCTCCCCGCCAGCGGCATGGGCCGAGGCCGCAACGCCGAGCTCGCCAACGCGACGTACGGCCGCCGCGCCCTCAAGGCGCTGCTGCGCGACCGCCGCCCCGATCTCGTCCAGATCGAAGAAGAGCCCAACACGAACGCCGCCCGCCAGGTGCTCGGCGCCGCGCGCCGGTTCGGCATTCCTGTCGTGCTGTTCACACACCAGAACGTGGCGCTCGATCAGGGATGGTGGGCGCACTGGAAACAGCGGCGCATGCTGCGCAAGCTGACCGGCCTCGTCGCCGGCAGTGACCTCGCCGGCACGCTCGTCCGTGGCGACGCCCCCAATCTTCCCATCGCCGTGATTCCGCAGCTTGGTGCGCTCGCGCCACACGAGCCGCAGCACGTGCCGCACGAGGGCCTCGCGATCGGCTATGTCGGCCGGTTGGTCCCGCACAAGGGACTCGATATTTTGTTGCAGGCGCTGGCGCAGCAGCGCGGCGCCAAGTGGCGGCTCACGATCGTCGGCGACGGGCCCCAACGGGAACCGCTGGAAGCATTGGCCAGCGAGCTGCGGCTCGCGGCGCGGGTGCGCTGGACCGGCGGGTTGCCCGCCGAGCAGGTGGCGAATCTGTGGCCCGACCTCGACGTACTGGTGCAGCCGTCGCTGGCGTTGCCCCACTGGCGCGAAGCCAACGGCCAGATCCTGATGGAGGCGATGGCGAACGAAGTCGCGGTCCTCGGCACCGACAGCGGCGTGATTCCCGAGCTGATCGGCGATGCGGGGCTCGTCGTGCCGGCCGGGAATCCCGCGGCCCTCGGCGCCGCGTTCGAAAAGCTGAGCGACAACCCGACACGACGCGCGTTGGCCCAGGCCGCACGCGCGCGGGCGCTGCGATTGTACTCCGACGAAGCCATAGCCGAAAGGACGCTTCAATTCTGGCAACAAATCGCGAAATAGCACCCCGTTGGCAGAAGACGCTAAGACGCCAAGACGCCTGAGCGGTGAACAGGTCACAGCCCATGATGTCTTCTCTACATACTATTCCACGATGACCTACTCACGCGTCTTAGCGTCTTGGCGTCTTCTATCGACGGAGTGCTAGTGCCGTCTGTATTGCTAGTACCAGATCTTCCCCTCGAGCGCTGGGCATCGATGGATAAATACGCCCATCGTCTGCATGACTGGCTCGAAAGCTCGGACTTCGGCCTCCAGGTTCGTCTCGCCGCGCACATTGGTGCCTTGACCCGCGACTCCGTCGGCCGCCGCGGCTCGGCCGCCGAGCAGCGGAGCGACCGCCGCAAAGCGTTCGTGCGCTGGTGGACACAGCCGGTCGATCCCTCGCGCGTCATCCTGCCCGGGCCGCTGCACGGCCCGCAGCAATGGGCGGCGCGCTACTACTTCTATCCGTGGCGCGTGAAGCGCGAAGCGAAGCGCTCGGATCTCGTGCACGTGCTCGATCACAGCTACGCGCACATGATCGAGAAGGCGGGGCGGCGACCGGTCGTCGTGACGGTGCACGATCTCATGCCCGTCGTCGTGTTGCGCTCGCCGACCGGCGGCGGGGGCTGGCGCGAGGGCGTGCGCAATCGCTTCCTGCGACAGGCGCTCAAGTCACTAAGGCAGGCAGACGCCTACATCGTCGGCACCGAGTGGCTGAAGCGCGAGCTCGCGACGTGGCTGGGCAGCGACAAGAACATTTCCGTGGTGCCGTTCGGAGTGGATCGCGCATTCTACGGGGAGTCGACCGTGGCGCGGGAGCGTGGCCGGCGCGAGTGGCGCATTCCGGAGGACGCGTTCGTCGTGCTGCACGTCGGCAGCACGGTCGATCGCAAGAATGTGCCGCTCGTGATTCAGACGGTGGCGCGGCTGCGCCAGCAGACGGACGCCTATCTTCTCCAAGTCGGCGGCCGGTTCACCGCCGAGCAGGAGCAGCTGATCGATCGGCTGGGGGGGGGGCTGCGGAGTGCGGTGCGCAGTGTCGCCTCGGCCGACGAGACCGCGCTGCGGCGCGCGTACCGCGCAGCGGATGTCCTGTTGTTTCCGTCGCTCTACGAAGGGTTCGGATTTCCAGTCCTCGAGGCCTTTGCATCAGGCTTGCCCGTCGTGACATCTGGTGCGGGTGGTCTAAAGGAGGTCGCCGGCGGCGCCGCAGTCGTGGTGGAAGGACGTGATCCCGGTGACTACGTGCACGCGCTGGAGCGGCTGGATGATCCTGAGGAGCGGGAGGAGTTGATCCAGAAAGGTTGGGCAAGAGCCCGACAATTCACGTGGCAGAAGACGGCGGCGCTGACAGCCGAGGTTTATAAGCCACTATTCTAGTCGTGAGGTGTAGGGGCGCAGCATGCTGCGCCCCTACCATCAATAAATTCGTTTACAATTTCATCAGCAACATCCGCATCGGATGCAGGGTGCGATGGAACGGATCGAATACGAGGCCCAGGTTCTCGAGTGTCACGACGCCGAGCAGGGCCTCGGGGTCGTCCGGGTCGCCGAGTATGACTGGCGCGTGACCGTGTCGCTGGGCGAGCGCGAAATGGCACTCGGAGACAGGCCGGGAGATCGATGTGCCATCAGCCAGGGAGAATCGCTCTTCTCGAGTGGCGGTGAGTCCGATGCGTTTCCAGACCGCATGAGGGAGCAATGAATACATCGCGCCCGAATCTATCAGGAAACGGACGCGTTCCTCGCCGCTTGGACCTTGGACTGTTCCTTCGACGTAGCTGATGCCCACCTCCGGTGACCTCGCTCCAGGGAATGTCGGGATGATATGGGGCGCGGTCAACAGGTTTTCAAGAACCACGGGCCATCGGCCCGGGGTCAGCCGAACTCCCAGGATACACGACGCGATGAATGGCTCCCGTTCTGGGTCCCGCCGAGCGTAAATTAGACGCACAATTCTGCATAGAGGATGCGATGAGACGGTTACCGTTTCCTGGCGGGAGCACGTCAGATTCGAATGTGGGGAATTTCCGGGTACCGATTCAGGTAGGGCGGCGCGACGCAGAGCGCTTCACGCGACTCGATGCACTGGTCGATACCGGATCTACATACACGTGGATCCCACGCGACGTGCTCGCGGAGCTCGGGATCAATCCTGAGCGTGAATGGCTGTTCGAGTTGGCCGACGGACGCCAGGTCCGGTATCCGGTGGGTTGGATTCAGATCCGACTCGAGGGCGAACAGCAACCGACCCTCGTGGTATTCGCCCCGCCCGGTGCCGAGCCCATCCTCGGCGCGTTCACCCTGGAAGGATTTTTGCTGGCTGCAGATCCGGTGAACGAGCGGTTGATCTCCGTGCCGGGTCTCGCGAAACGGTCCGCCGTATGTGTCTAGCCGAGAATCTCGCCGGCCTCGATCTCGACCTCCGGCCTCCGGAGCTCATCCGAGAATTTCGTCTGCTGTGATCTCTAATCAGAGCGCCAAGGCCAGTCGCAGGCCCGCATCGACTGCCACGAGCAGATCGCCACCAATCCGTCCAGCTCGCTCGGTGAGCGCGTCCTGGTCCAGGGTCACAAACTGCGAGACATTGGCGACCGAGTCCTTGGGCAAGCCGGAGGCCCGTTTCGTGAGCAGCACGTTCCCTGGTGCATCCACGAGCCGCAGATTCGAGGTCAGCGCAACCGCGATTGTGGTCGGGATCCGGCTGTGATTGAAGCCGTCAGCCTGGACGATCAGCAGCGGGCGGCGGTAGCCCGGCGAGCCCTGGGGGTCGGTGAGATCGGCCCACCAGATTTCTCCCCGGTGGATCACCACTCCGTACGCTCCAGCGTGCGGCGCTGGGCTCGCCGCAGATCCTCCGGCAGAGTACCGGGCTCGGTGCTGTAGACGGTATTCAAGCGCTCCGTGACTTTTGCCGCCTGGTGCTTCGCGACGTATTCGGCGAGCGCTGTCGCGTAGAGCTGGCTGCGCGACATTCCAAGCTTGCGGGCCAGGACATCGGCGGCGCCGAACAGGCGATCCGGCAGGGAGATGGCAGTTTTCATACCCATATCATACCCTAGTTATACTTGGGAGATCAAGCCGGGATCAAAGACCTGCTGCTCGGGTTGCTACCCGCTTCCTCGCCGCTTGAGCATCTCTTTCATCACCTCCACATCCTGCCGATCCTGGGGCCGTCCCGCCGCCTCTTTTGAGCGAATGATGTCTTCAAGTCGCGCGGCGAGGAGCGTGTGCCCGTAGACTTCGAACCGTACGGCCTGCCGTGCCAAGTCGGCGAATCCGGTCGTCCCCGAAGGATTGAACGCGAGATCCACGCGTCCGGCCTTGGTGATCAGATTCCAGATATCGCCGCGCGCGAGCATCTGCGGACTGCAATCGAACGCCAGTCCCTCGGGGATCTGCTCGGTGTAAATGCGGGCGTCCAACTCGCGCAGTGCAGCCGCGAGGCGTACCAGATTGGTCGAGCCGCGCGCCGGCGTGATGTCGGCATCGCGGGTGAACCGCGGAAATCCCTGCAGTCGAGCCGCGAGGGCGCCGATCAGCACGAACTCCACCTGGTGCCGCGCGAGGGTCGTGAACAGGAGCTCTGGATCGAGCGGCGCGCCTTGATCAGACACGGCGCGCCCGATGCAGGAAGTCAGCGACATTCTTGACCTCCTCGAGGCGCTGCTCGGGCGTCATCCGCAGGATGCCAGCGACCTCGTTCAGCATGTGCGACCCCACGACGACGCGCGATTCCAGCTGCGCACTCAGGTCGACGTTTGCCGCGTCGAGCAGACGTTCGAGTGTCTCCCAAGTCGGGCTGGTTTGGCCCTTCTCGATCCGCGCGATCACCGACTGCGCCGTCCCGGCGCGGCGGGCGAGGGCGCGCTGGCTGAGACCGGCACGGGTACGAGCCTGACGGAGCAGCGTGGCGGCGGTGGTCATGCCCAATGATAGCTAATTAGCTATCGCTGACAAGCCTACCTAAGAACATGGGGAGAAGGGAGATGGGAGATGTACGATGCGGTGAGCAACAATTGAGACCGTGTTGAACGCGTCCTGCAAGCTTGAGGCGTGCATAAGTACCGGTCGCTCTTCGCATGGCAGCAGGCCCATCAAGCAGCAACGATTTCGGTGGAAGCGAATATCGTGGAGGGCTATGCGTTGGGGACGCCGCTTCAGTTCCTCGAGCGCGCCATGGCTGCACTTCACGGTCTGATTCGGAAAATAATCCCCCCAACACCTTGACCCGTCGGTACTTAGGTTCCATCTTAGCCGCCTGG
>Ga0307302_10000833_pt1 | contig 13634 bp, 10 predicted proteins | sample ER_DNA_183_FD_194490 | JGI IMG/M metagenome (GOLD analysis project Ga0307302, IMG submission 194490) | Bulk soil microbial communities from the East River watershed near Crested Butte, Colorado, United States - ER_DNA_183 | ecosystem: Environmental > Terrestrial > Soil > Floodplain | place...
CGCCGAGCAGCAGGGAGTACTCCTTCTTCACGTGGTTGATGATCGCCTCGTCGAGCTCGTCGCCGCCGATCCGGAGCGAGGACGAGGTGACGATGCCGCCGAGCGAGATCACGGCCACCTCGGTGGTCCCGCCGCCGATGTCGACGACCATGTTGCCCGCGGGCTCGTGGATCGGCAGGCCGGCCCCGATCGCCGCGGCCATCGGCTCCTCGATGATGTAGGCGCGACGGGCGCCCGCGGCGATCGTCGCCTCCTCCACGGCGCGCTGCTCCACACCGGTGATGCCCGACGGCACGCAGACGACCACCCGAGGTTTCGCCAGGAGCCGGCGCTTGTGCACGCGTTGGATGAAGTAGCGGAGCATCTTCTCGGTGATGTCGAAGTCGGCGATCACGCCGTCCTTCAGCGGGCGCACCGCCTGGATGTGCGACGGGGTCCGGCCGATCATCCGCTTGGCCTCGTTGCCGACGGCCAGGACGGCCCCGGACATCGTGTTGATCGCGACCACGGATGGCTCGTTCAGGACGATGCCGGCGTGCCGAACGTAGACGAGCGTGTTCGCGGTCCCGAGGTCGACCGCCATGTCCTGACCCAGGAACCCGAGTACCCCTTCACCGCCCGCGCTTCGACGGCCTTGGGATGCGGGAAGTTCGCGACGAACCTTCTCGGCCATAGGTTCGCGCACTGTTCTACAGGACCCCTTTTGGGGTGGCAACTCTCGACCCGACGTGGAGGCAACCTTAGGGTTCACGCATGGTGTGACCTGCGGTTTCCCTCGCCCTCGACCCACCGGGTAGGGTTCGTCGAGCGTCGGTCGAGGGCGAGCGAGATGCGTGCAGCGATCGTGTTCCCGGGTCAAGGTTCACAGTTCGTCGGCATGGCGGACGTGTGGACAACCCATGACGCCGCTCGAGCGGTGCTCGACGACGCAACGGACGCCATCGGACGCGACGTCGTCGCGGGGAGCCGGGACGAGGGCGCGCTCGCGACCACCGAGTTCGTGCAGCCGGCGATCCTCGCGTGCGATGTCGCGGCGTTCCGCGTGCTCGAGGCGCTCGGTGTCGGTTTCGTCGGCGCCGCGGGGCACTCGCTCGGCGAGTTCGCGGCGTTGGTGGCGGCCGGCGTGCTCGAGCTCACCGACGCGCTGCGGATCGTGGCGATCCGCGGGCGGGCGATGCAGGCGGCGGGCGAGGCGCGGCCCGGAACGATGACCGCCCTCCTCGGCGTCGGCAACTCGGACGCTGCGGCGCTGTGCGACCAGGCTCGGGGCGACGACGTCTTGCTCGTGGCGAACGAGAACTCGCCGCGGCAGGTGGTGATCAGCGGCAGCGTTGCGGCGATCGAACGCGCTGAGGCACTCGCCGCCGAACGCAAGCTCAGGGCCGTGCGCTTGAACGTCGCCGGGGCGTTCCACTCGCCGTTGATGGAGCCCGCGGTCGAACCGCTGTCGGCCGCGATCTCGGAGGCAGCCTTCGCGCCCGCCCGGTTCCCGATCGCCTCGAACGTCACAGGGACCCTCGTCACCGATCCCGCCGAGCTCCGCGCCCTCGCCCAGCGCCAGGTCGTCTCCCCCGTCCGGTGGGAGGCAAGCGTCGGCGCCCTCCGTGAGCTAGGAGCCGACACGTTCGTGGAGGCCGGGCCCGGCGACGTGCTCACCAAGCTCGCGAAGCGGGCCGCGCCCGGGGCACGGGCCGTCGCGGTCGGCTCGCCCGAGGCCGCCGCCGCGCTCGCCGGGCAACACGCCTGACCTCGCCGGGCCCGGGTCGCCCGGGTCGTCCGGCCACGGCGTCGCCGCGTCGCGTGGCACCCGCGGACGATATCCTCGACGATCGACGTGGGCGGCGACCGTCGCCCCGAGGGGGAATTGTGAGCGCGCAGCCGCACGCCAGCGTCGCCGGCCTGGGCTCCGTCCTGCCGGAGCGGATCGTGCCGAACGAGTGGTTCGAGGCGTTCATCGAGACCAGCGACGAGTGGATCCGTGAACGCACCGGGATCCGTGAACGGCGTTTCGCCGCGGACGATCAGACCACGTCCGACCTCGCGACCGAGGCCGCCACCCGGGCGCTCGAGGCGGCGTCGATCGCGCCCGAGCAGCTCGACCTCCTCATCTGCGCGACCCTGACCGGTGACACCCCGATCCCCTCCACCGCCGTGTGGGTGCAACGCAAGCTGGGGATCGCGGCGCCCGCGTTCGATGTGAACGCCGCGTGTGCGGGCTTCTCCTACGCGATGTCGGCAGCGACCGCCTTCATCGAGTCCGGCCAGGCCGAGACGGTGCTTGTGATGGGCGCCGAGGTGCTCTCTCGTGTGATGAACTTCCGCGACCGCACCACGTGCGTGCTGTTCGGCGACGGCGCGGGCGCCCTGGTGCTGCGGCGTTCGGAGGAGCCCGGGGTGCTCGGATCGGTGCTCGGCGCCGACGGGCGCGCCGCGGAGATCCTGATGATCCCCGGGGGCGGCTCGGCCGAGCCCGCGAGTCATGCGTCGGTCGACGCGAACCACCATGCGATCGTGATGCCGAACGGTCGCGAGGTCTTCAAGCGGGCGGTCGTCGAGATGGCGAGCGCGTGCCGCCAGCTGCTCGAGAAGTCGGGTTTCGCCCCGGAGGACGTCGACCTGCTCATCCCCCACCAGGCGAACGCTCGGATCATGATCGCGGTCGCCGAACGCCTGAAGATCCCGATCGATCACGCGGTCGTCGACGTCGAGTCCGTCGGGAACACGTCCGCCGCCTCGATCCCGGTCGCGCTAGACCGCGCGTGGCGCGCGGGCCGGGTCCGCGAGGGCGACCTGGTGCTGCTGACGTCGTTCGGCGCCGGGCTCGCGTGGGGCGCGAACCTGATCCGCTGGACGGGACCGGCCGGACCATGACCGTGCCCTCCCCCAAGGTCGCCGTCATCACCGGGGGTTCGCGCGGGATCGGGCGCGCGTGCGCGGAGGCGCTCGCGCGGGACGGCTGGAGCGTGGCGATCGGCTACCGGTCGAGCGAGGCCGACGCCAAGGAGACGCTCGCGAGCCTCGAGACGATCGGCACGCCGGGTCTCGCCGTCGCGATGGAGGTCACGGAGGAGGGTTCCGTCGTCGAGGCGTTCCGCCGCGTCGGCGACGAGCTGGGCACCGTGACAGGCCTGGTGAACAACGCCGGGATGTCGCGGGACGGGCTCCTCCTGAAGTATCCGATGGACGTCTACGAGCGAACGATGGCGACCAACCTCCGGGGCGCGTTCCTGTGCTGTCAGTCCGCGCTGCGGGGGATGCTCCGAACCAAGTGGGGGCGGATCGTGAACATGTCCTCGGCCGTGGCCCTGCACGGCAACGCGGGTCAGACCGTCTACGCGGCCACGAAGGCCGGCCTCGTCGGGCTGACGAGGTCGCTCGCCCGCGAGGTCGGAGTCAAGGGCATCACGGTGAATGCCCTGTGCCCGGGGCTGCTCGACACGGACATGACCTCCCATCTGACCGGGCCAGCACGCGCGTACTACCTGGACCAGACGCCGGTGGGCCGGGCGGCGCACCTCGAGGAGGTCGCGAGCGTCGTGCGCTTCCTGATGTCGGAGGAGGCCTCGTATGTGAACGGTGCGGTCCTGCCCGTTGACGGCGGGCTGACCGCCTAGTCGAAGGACGGCCGGCCCCCGTAGCATGGGCCGGCGTCTCGAACGAACACACTGGGCTCACAGAGAGGAAGGGAAGCATGGACAAGGCAGAGATCGAGTCTCGGGTGCGCAAGGTCCTCTCCGAGCAGCTCGCGGTCGACGAGGCCCAGGTCGTGCCCGACGCCCGTTTCGCCGAGGATCTGAACGCCGATTCGCTCGACCTCGTCGAGGCGGTGCTCGCCCTCGAAGAGGAGTGGAGCATCGACATCCCCGAGGAAGAGATGGAGGGGGTCAAGACCGTCGGACAGGCCGTGGCCCTGGTCGAGCAGAAGCTCGGATCGTCCTGAGCCCGATGGGCGAGCGGGTCGTCGTCACCGGGATCGGACCGGTCACGCCGGTGGGCACCGGCGTCGACGACTTCTGGGCCGGCATCACGTCCGGCCGCAACGGGATCCGGCGGATCACGGCCTTCGAGACCGACGATCTCCCAGTGAAGGTCGCCGGCGAGGTCCCGGGGTTCGACCCCGCGCCCTGGCTGGACCCCAAGGAGATCCGCCGGACCGACCCCTTCGTCCACTACGGCGTCTCGTCGGCCGCCCTCGCGTGGGAGGACGCCGGCGAGCCCGAGGTGCCGTCCGAGCGCGCGGGCGTGATCTTCGCCACCGGCATCGGCGGCATCCAGACCCTGCTCGCCGCGCACCTCGTGCTGCTCGAGAAGGGTCCCGGCCGCGTCTCGCCATTCATGGTGCCCGCCCTGATGGCCAACGCCGCGAGCGGCCACATCGCGATGCGGTTCGGCTTCACCGGCCCCAACCTGTGCACGGTCTCGGCCTGTTCGTCGTCGAACCATGCGATCGGCGAGGCGCTGCGGTACATCCGAGACGGCTACGTCGACGTCTGTGTCGCCGGCGGATCGGAGGCCGCCACCCTCCCACTCACGGTCGCCGCCTTCGCGCAGATGACGGCGCTCACGAAGAACCCCGATCCCGAGACCGCGTCGCGGCCGTTCGACCGGGCGCGGGACGGGTTCGTGCTGTCCGAGGGCGCGTGCACGCTGATCCTCGAGTCCGAGGCGCACGCGAACGCCCGTGGCGCTCGGGTGTACTGCGAGGTCGCCGGCTACGGCGCGTCGGACGACGCCTTCCACATCACGGCCCCCGACCCGAAGGGCTCGGGCGCGGCCCTGGCGATGGGTTGGGCGCTGCGCGACGCGGGCGAGGAGCCCGAAGCCGTGACGTACGTCAACGCGCACGGGACCTCGACCCAGCTGAACGACGCGGCGGAGACGGCCGCGATCAAGGCGACCCTGGGCGAGGACGTCGCCCACAACATCGCGGTCTCCTCGACGAAGTCGATGACGGGTCACATGCTGGGTGCCGCGGGGGCGGTGGAGGGCGCGATCTGCGCGCTCGCGATCTCCAACGGCGTCGTGCCGCCGACGATCCACTACGAGATGCCCGACCCGGACTGCGACCTCGACTACGTGCCGAACGAGGCGCGCGAGCTGGACGTTCGCCTCGCGATGTCGAACTCGTTCGGGTTCGGCGGCCACAACGCGGTCGTCGCGTTCCGCAAGGTCACGCAGACCTCCTAGACGCTGCCGCCCCGTCAGCCGAAGAAGAGCTTGAGCTCGCGCTCGGCCGAGTCGGGCGAGTCGCTGCCGTGCACCAGGTTCTCGGTGATGATCAGTCCATAGTCGCCGCGGATCGTGCCGGGAGGCGCCGTCGCCGGATCGGTCGGACCCATCATCGTCCGCCATACACCGATCGCGCCTTCGCCCTCGAGGCGCGCGACCACGACCGGGCCCGAGGTGATGAACTCGACGAGCTCGCCGAAGAACGGCTTGTCGGTGTGCTCGCCGTAGTGCTCCTCGGCCAGCGAGCGGTCGATCGTGAGCGAGCGGATCTCGGCGATGCGCATGCCCTTGTCCTCGGCCCGGCGAAGCACCTCGCCCACCAGACCGCGCCGAACACCGTCCGGCTTGATGATGAGCAGCGTCGACTCGACAGCCATACTCAGGGTTCCTCCACGACGACCCGGCGGGCGTCCGCGACAGTGTACAGAGAGCCCGTCACCAGGATGAGGTCCTCCTCGGACGCCGCCTTCCTCGCGGCCGCGAACGCCTCGGCGACACTCCCGAACGTCTCGGTGGGCACGCCCGCAGCGGTGAGCGCCGCCGCCACCTCCTGGGCCGGGCGCGCCCGAACGCTGTCGACCGCGGTCGCATAGCCGACGTCGGCGAGCGGCGCGATCGGCCGCACGATCCCGTCGAGGTCCTTGTCCTTGAACACGGCCATGACGAGGTGGAGCCGGTCACCCGCGAACGTCTCGGGCAGCGCGATCGCGAGTGCCTCGGCGGCCGCCGGGTTGTGCGCGCCGTCGAGGATCACGAGCGGGCGGCGGGAAACCACCTCCAGACGCCCAGGCGAGGTGATCGAGCCGAGCGCCGCGCGGACCGCGTCGGCGTCCAGCGCGCGTTCGAGCATGGCCTCGACCGCGGCGATCGCGGCCGCGGCGTTGTGGGCCGCATGCTCGCCGTGGATCGGCAGGAGCAGGTCCTCGTAGGTCGCGTGCAGGCCGCGCGCGACGAGCGCCTGTCCGCCCACGGCGACCGTCCGTTGTTCGACACCCCACTCGCGGTGCTCGAGCAGCATCGTCGCGATATGCTCCTCGCACCGGCGCTCGATCACCTCGAGCGCCTCGGGCACCTGTTCCCGCACGACCGCGACCTTGCCCTGCTTGATGATGCCGGCCTTCTCCGCGGCGACCTCGGCGATCGTCGATCCGAGCTCGTGATGGTCCAGGCCGATCGGGCAGATCACGGCGACGTCGCCGGCGATCAGGTTGGTCGCGTCCCACGTGCCGCCCATCCCCACCTCGAACACGCCGAGCTGCACCGGGGCGTCGGCGAACACCAGGAAGGCCATCGCCGCGAGCGCCTCGAAATACGTCACGGGTCCCACCTGATCGTCGACCGTGAGGAGGAACGGGATCAGGTGCTCGAACTCCTCGCCGAACGTCGCCTTCGCGATCGGCTCGCCGCAGATCTCCAACCGCTCCACGACCGAGAGCAAGTGCGGCGACGTGAACTGGCCGGTCGTCAAACCGTGCGCGCACGCGATCGCGGCGATGAGGCGGGCGGTGGTCGTCTTCCCGTTCGTGCCGGTGACGTGGATCGTCGGATAGGTCAGCTGCGGGTCGTCGAGCAATGCGGCCAGCGCCCGCATCCGATCCAGGTCGGGCTTGGGCATGTACTCGGGCTGCCGCGCGTCGAGCACGGCCACGGCCTCGTCGAACCGCACAATCAGTCGGGCGGCGCCAGGTCGACCTCGACCGAGGGCTCGTCCGCCTCGACGTACTCGAACGCGGTCACCGAGCCGGCCTCGCGCACGTCACGTTCGACGCTCTGCAGCAGCTTCAGCCGCTCCTTGGTGTCCCGGACGTCGGCGCGCAGCACCTCGGTCCGGAGCGAGCGCTTCGCGAGCGCCTTCGCCTTGCGGATCTCGCCGAGCACCCATGCCGCGACCTCGTACTCGGCGGGGTCGGCGCTCGCGGCCTCGAGCTCTTTCGGGTCCGGCCATCCCGCGCGGTGGATCGAGCCCTCGCGCCACCACGACCAGACCTCCTCGGTCACGTACGGAAGGAACGGCGCGAACAGCCGCAACAGGACCGAGAGCGCCAGCCGCAACGCGCCGATCGCGGACCCTGCCGCGTCCGACCCGAAGGACCCGTAGGCGCGCCCCTTCACGAGCTCGAGGTAGTCGTCGGTAAAGCCCCAGAAGAATCGTTCGATCAGATCGATGGCCCGGGCGTGCTCGTAGTCCGCGAGGGCGGACGTCGCGAGCTCGGTGACGCCGGCGAGCTGGCCCAGCACCGAGCGGTCGACCCCCTCGGTGATCACGCCCTCATTGCGTTCGAGCGTCAGCACGAAGCGGGACGCGTTCAGGATCTTGATCGCCAGGCGGCGGCCCACCCTGATCTGCTGCTCGTCGAACGCGGCATCGATGCCCAGGCGGGCGCTCGCCGACCAGTACCGGACGGCGTCGGCCCCGTGCTGGTCCAGATGCTCCGCCGGCGTGACCACGTTGCCCTTGGACTTCGACATCTTCTTGCGGTCGGGGTCGAGCACGAACCCGCTGATCGCGGCGTCGGTCCACGGCAACACCCCGTGCTCGAGATGCGACTTGAGCACCGTGTAGAACAGCCAGGTACGGATGATCTCGTGCGCCTGCGGGCGCAGGTCCATCGGGAACACGCGCACGAACAGGTCATCGTCCTTGATCCATCCGCCCGCGATCTGTGGCGTCAGCGACGACGTGGCCCACGTGTCCATGACGTCAGGGTCGCCGACGAAGCCTCCCGGCTTGCCGCGCTGGTCCTGCGTGAACCCGTTCGGGACGTCCGACGAAGGGTCGACGGGCAGGCGGGCCTCGTCCGCGACGAGCAGGTGCTCGTGGTCGGGGTTCCCGTCCTCGTCGAGGCGGTACCAGACCGGGAACGGCACGCCGAAGAACCGCTGGCGGCTGACGGCCCAGTCGCCGTTCAACCCCTCGACCCACGACGCGTAGCGCGCGCCCATGTACGCGGGGTGCCAGCGGAGTTGGCGGCCGCGCTCGAGCAGCTCCTGCCGGAAGTCGAGCGTCTTGACGAACCACTGCCGGCTCGAGACCACCTCGAGCGGCCGCTCCCCTCGCTCGTAGAACTTCACCGCGTGCCTGACGGGCTTGGGCTCGCCGATCAGATGTCCCGACTCGGCCAGCATCCCGACGATCCGGGTTCGAGCCTTCTTCGTGGTAAGCCCTTCGATCTCGGCCTGGGCGCGGACCGCCTCCCCCGGGTTCGCGGTCTCCCATCCAGCCTCGCCCCATCGGGGCGGCGCGATCGTCCCGTCTCGCTGCACGACCACGCGCGTGGGCAGCTTCAGCTCGCGCCACCAGGTGACGTCGGTGATGTCGCCGAACGTGCAGATCATCGCGATCCCGGTCCCCTTGTCGGGTTCGGCCAGGTCGTGGGCCACGATCGGGATCTGGGCGCCGAACAGCGGCGTGACCGCGTTCGAACCCACCAGCCCCCGATAGCGCTCGTCCTTGGGGTTCGCGACGAGAGCCACGCACGCGGGGATCAGCTCGGGGCGCGACGTCTCGATCTCGACCGACCCCTGGCCATCGGCCAGGTCGAACCGGATCCGGTGGTAGGCACCTTCGATCTCTCGGTCCTCGATCTCGGCCTGCGCGAGCGCGGTCTGGTAGTCGACGTCCCACATCGTGGGCGCCTCGGACTGGTACGCGAGCCCGCGCTGCAGCAACCGGACGAACGAGCGCTGGGAAGCCATGCGCGAACGCTCGTCGATCGTCGTGTACGTGTAGTTCCAGTCGACCGACAGGCCAGAAAGCCGGAACAGCGCCTCGAACGCCTTCTCGTCCTCGGCCGTCAGCCGCTCGCAGAGCTCGATGAAGTTCGGGCGCGAGACGGCGACCAGGTCGCCATCGGGCCGATCCAGCGCGTCCAGATCGAAGTTCGGGTCGGAGGGAAGCGTCGGATCACACCGGACGCCGAAGTAGTTCTGCACCCGTCGCTCGGTGGCCAGACCGTTGTCGTCCCAGCCCATCGGGTAGAACACGGTCTTGCCCTGCATGCGCTGGAACCGCGCGATCACGTCCGTGTGTGTGTACGAGAGGACGTGGCCGATGTGCAGGCTGCCGCTCGCAGTGGGCGGCGGCGTATCGATCGCGAACACGTCCTCGCGGGGCCTGGTCCGGTCGAACCGGTAGGTGCCGGCGGCCTCCCACCACTCGTCCCATTTGGCCTCGAGGCCTTCGATCGACGGCTTCTCGGGCACGCTCATGCGCGGGAGTGTACGGGAGGCCTCTGCCGCAGCCCACGCCGGGGCATCCCCCGTGCGCTCACCACCCGCTCGTTACACTCGCGGCCGTGACGCCGTGTCCAACGTGTCGAACGCCCAACGAAGACGGCGCGCGGTTCTGTGTCACGTGCGGGTCCTCGCTGATCGCGGGCTGTCCCGTGTGCGGCGCCGAGGTCCCGGCCGGGGCTCGCTTCTGCCCCGCGTGCGGCTCGGGGCTCCGCGCCGAGGCCCCGCCGGCGGGACAGGAGCGACGCCTCGTCACGATCCTGTTCACCGACGTCACCGGCTCGACCGGGCTCGGAGAGCGCCTGGATCCCGAGCGTCTGCAGGAGGTCATGGCTACGTACTTCGGCGCGATGCGCGAGGAGATCGAAGCCGAGGGCGGGACGGTGGAGAAGTTCATCGGGGACGCGGTCATGGCGGCGTTCGGCGTCCCTCTCGCCCATGAGGACGACCCCGCCCGGGCCCTTCGAGCGGCGTTGCGGATGCGCACCCGGCTCGAACGCGTGAACGTGGGTCTGCGTGACCGTTTCGAGGTCGAGCTGCAGATCCGAACCGGCGTGAACACCGGCGAGGTTCTGGCCACGACCAACCCGCAGCCCGGCGAGGCGATGGCCACGGGCGACGCCGTGAACGTCGCCGCTCGGCTCGAGCAGGCGGCGGAACCGGGACAGATCGTGGTGGCCGAACGCACCGCTCGTGCCGCGCGTGGCTTCCGGTTCCGGGAGCTGGAGTCCCGGGAGTTGCGAGGCAAGACGCAAGCCGTACCTATCGTGCTTCTGCTCGGCGAGGCTCCCAGCGCGCCTGAGCGGGGCGTGCCGGGCCTGGAAGCACCGATGGTTGGCCGTGACCAGGAGCTGGAGCTGCTCCGAACCGTGTATCGGGTCGCCGCCGACGAGCGACGGCCCAACCTGGTGACGATCTTCGGCGAACCGGGTGTGGGGAAGAGCCGGCTCACGCACGAGTTCACGACGTGGGTGACGAGCACGGATCCTCCCGCTCGCGTCCTGCGAGGAAGATGCCTGCCGTACGGCGAGGGCGTGACGTACTGGCCACTCGCCGAAATCCTCAAGGGCTACGCGGGCATCTTCGACTCGGACCCGACGGACGTGGTGCTCGACAAGATCCGCTCCGCCGCCGAGGGCGTGATCACCCGCGACGTGCACGACGACCCGGCGCGGGCTATCGCCGCCCTCCGGTGGACACTCGGGATCGAAGATCCCGAACACCCCGCATCCCCTATCGATCCCCGAAGGGCCCGTGACGAGGCCCACGGAGCGTGGCGATCATTCCTGTCCGCGCTCTCGAAGGAGCAGCCCCTGGTCGTGGTCGTCGAGGACATTCATTGGGCGGACCCCGTGCTGTTGGACCTGCTCGACTCCCTTGCCGAGCGGATCGTGGGGCCCGTGCTCCTGCTCTGTCCCGCCCGGCCCGAGCTCACCGAGCGGCGCCCGGGATGGGGCGGGGGCCGTCGCAACGTGTCGACGATCTCGCTGCAGCCGCTCTCGAACACCGACGCAGATCGCCTCATCAGGTTGCTCCTGACCGTGGAGGAACTCCCGGCAAAGGTTCGCCAACGGATCCTGGATCGCGCCGGAGGCAACCCCTTCTTCCTGGAGGAGATCGTCCGCCACCTGATCGACGAGGGCATGATCGCGCGCGAGGACGACCGCTGGCGGGCCGGGCCCGGTATCGAGGACATCGCCATCCCGGATACCGTCCAGGGAGTCCTGGCGGCCCGGATCGACCTGCTGGAGCCTGCCGACAAGCGGGCGCTGCAGCGGGCGGCCGTGGTCGGGCGCGTATTCTGGCCCGGGCCCGTGCGCCGCCTGCTGAACGGCGACCGATCTTCGCTCGAGGACGCGTTCGCTCGGCTCGAGGGCCGGGACCTCATCCTGTCGCGCCTCGGGTCGGCCCTGGCCGGAGAGCCCGAATTCATCTTCAAGCACGTCCTGACGCGCGACGTCGCGTACGACACCCTTCCTCGCCGGGAGCGACCCGCCGCTCACGTCACGGTGGCCGCCTGGATCGAGGAGACCGCCGGCGATCGCCGGGAGGAGTTCATCGACCTGCTCGCGTATCACTACGCAGAGGCGCATCGAACCGCGCGCGAGCTCGGCGAGGTCGACGAGTCGCTTCGCCGGAGCGCGTTCGAGCATCTGGTGCTTGCATCCCGGGTCGCGCGGCTCAAGGTGGCGCTCGCCAAGGCCAAGCGGCTCGCCCAGCAGGCGGGGGACCTCGCGGAGGGACCACTTGAGCGGTCCGTCGCGCTCGAGGCGCTAGGGGAGGCGCTGTTCGACGACTTCCGCGGTGACGAGGCCTACCGGACCTTCGCCGAGGCGGCCGAGCTCCGGCTCGCGAGCGCCCCCGACGATCGGTCGCACCTCGCGTACCTGTTCGCCCGAACCGTCGAGATGCCCGTTCGCTGGCCGGGCATCATGATGCACGTGCCGCCGACCGAGGAGGTCGACCGCTACCTCGACCTGGGCTTCGCGCACCTGCCCCCGGGCGACAGCGAGGAGCGGGCACGGCTGCTCATCGCGCGCAGCATGCGTCCCTTCTCCGGATTCGGGGCCGGTTACACCATCGAGCAGCTCCAGACCCACCTGGAGGAGGCCGAGGCCGCGGCCGAGATGGCCGAACGGCTCGAGCTCCCGCTGCTGCGTTCGGCGGCCCTGGACGGCGCAGCCGGCGCCGCGCTCATGCAGGGTCGGGGGTCCGCGATGATCGAGATCGATGAGCGACGCCAGGAACTGGTGCCGCTTCTCGACGACCCCGGAGAGATCGGGGACATGTACTCGAACGCTGCGTTCGCTCGGCTCCTCGTGGGCCGGTACCGGGACGGACTCGAGCTCGCGGGCAGGGGGGTGGAGGCGGCGCTGGCCGAGGCGCCGTCGTTCGGCATCTACTCGATGGTCTTCCAGAGCATGGCGGCCTTCCGGCTCGGCGATTGGGACGCCGCTCTCGCCGGCCATCAGCGCCTGCTCGGGTTGATCGGAGACCGGGACGATCCCCCCCGACCATGGCTGCAGTCGTTCGCGGTGGCCGCGCTCATCGCGGACGCGAGGGGCGACGCGGTGACCGCGGACCGGCATCTCGAGCCCGTATTGCGCGGGGCCGAGGTCCAGTCGTTCCGGACGGTGACCGGCGCACCGTGGGTCGCCCGGATGTACGCGCGGCGGGGGGCGTTCGACGAGGGGCGTCGGTGGCTAGACGGCATGACGCTGCTCGAGACCGCGGCTCCGGCCGCCGAGTGCCGCTGCGACGTGGTCGCGCTCGAGGGCGCATGGGCCGCGGCGCCGGACGCGGTCGCACAGGCGCGCGAGGTCGCGACCCGGGCCGGCTCGGTCGCGCTCCCCAGCTACGCGGATCGCCTGGAGGGGCGCGCGGCGCTCGCTGCCGGCGACGCCCACCTCGCGATCGAGCGCCTCACGTCGGCCCGAGAAGGGTTCGGCCGCATCGAGGCCGCGTGGGAACGCGCCTGCACCGAACTCCCTCTCACGGAGGCTCTGGTCGCAGCGGGCAGGGCCGGCGACGCGGGTCCCGTCCTCGAGGGGGCAGCTCCGGACCTCGAGCGCGCGGGCGCCCTCATCGAGCTCGATCGGCTGCGCTCGCTCCGCGACCGGCTCGACTGAGGCTCAGCCCTGCATGAACTGAAGGACCGGCGTCCCGTCCGTGTCGTTCATCGACATCGAACGGCCGCTCACCTCGTAGGAACCGATCTCCGCGAGCAGCTGGAGGTAGCGGTCCTCGGTGCTCTGCTCCGCCTCGGGACAGAGCTTCTTCGTGGCGGCGATCGGACCGAACGAGATGTCGCCGCCGCTCGCCTCGTACGACGCGTGGTACGAGTTGCACCCGGCGCTGCCGCTGATCGTGCTCCCGTCGAACTCGGCACTGACGCCCACCTCGACGATCTGGGTCTGGCCTCCGGCGGTCAACATCTGCGTGAGGATCCAGGAGTCCCCCTCGAGCGCCGCGGGGTCCTGCGTGCCCGGGTCGGAGCTTGATCCTTCGTCCCCGCCGCACGCCGCGAACGCGAACGCGACGAGCGGGAGGATGATCGCGGCCTGGCGCAGCTTCACGCGGTGCGTTCCTGGCGCTGGCGCTTGGGGGTCTCCTTCACCGGCACCAGCGTGGGGTTCACCTTGCTCCGAACGACGTCCTCGTCGATCACGCAC
>Ga0307302_10000834_pt1 | contig 13625 bp, 7 predicted proteins | sample ER_DNA_183_FD_194490 | JGI IMG/M metagenome (GOLD analysis project Ga0307302, IMG submission 194490) | Bulk soil microbial communities from the East River watershed near Crested Butte, Colorado, United States - ER_DNA_183 | ecosystem: Environmental > Terrestrial > Soil > Floodplain | place: USA...
CCTCGCCCGCACGAGCGGGCGCAGAGGGCAGGTCGGGGTCGCGATCACGGCCTCGTTGCGGTCGACGCGCTCGAGAGACGCTTGATAGCCGAGGGTGCGAACCGCCTCGCACAGGCGCTCGAAGCCCGACTCCAGCTTCTTGACCGGGCGGAGCCCCGCGGCACGGCCGAGCTCGCGGCCGAACTCGACGCCGATCTCGTGCAACCGACTGCTTCCGCCTTCGGCGGCGACCGCGTCGACGAGCAGCGCAGCGAGCGACTCCACGTTGCCGGCCGGGAACTCGATCGCTTCCAGTTGCGGAAGGACCGCATAGGTCTTCGCCGGGCGGCCCGCTCCCGGCCCTGCCTTGCCGGTGCGGCGCTCGTAGCCCGACGCCAGCAGACCGGCGGAGACAAGTCGCTCCAACCGCGAGCGGGCGACGTTCCGGTGCACGCCCTTGGCGCTCGCGAGCTCGTCGGCCGTCACGGGACGCGCCTGCCCCCGCGCGTAGAGCAGCGCTTCGCGGAGCTCCGGGTCACCGACTGCGGCGAGGTAGTCCATCTCTAACTCCAACGTAGCAGGAGATACAACCCGCTAGCTGCGAGGCAGGATCAGCTCGAACCGCGCGCCGCCGCCGCTCTGTGCGTCGTAGACGAGATCGCCGCCGTGGGCGCGTGCGTACGCCTGCGCGATCGAGAGACCGAGCCCGGTCCCTTCACCGGCGCCGCCACGCTCGAAGCGATCGAAGAGCAGCGGAACGAGCTCTTCCGGGACGCCCTCGCCCTCGTCCTGGACGCTGACCCGGAAGTACGTGTCGAGGGGCTCCGCGCGAACGACCACGGGCGGCTCGCCGTAGTTCGCGGCGTTGGCGACGAGGTTTCCGAAGATTCGCTCCAGCGCCTGCCGGTCGGCGTTCACTTCGAGTTCCTGCGGGACATCGATCCGAACGTCGGTCCCCGGCGCCGTGTCCGCGACGATCTGCTCGAGCACGGCATGCAGCGGCAGCGGCTGCGGCTCGATCAGGATCGCCTTCGCGTCGAGCCGCGAGAGGTCGAGGAGCTGCTCGATCAGGCTGCGGAGGCGATTCGCCTGCTCCCAGAGCGCGTTCTCGAGCTCGCTTCGCTCCTCCTCCGAGAGCATGTCGCCCCGCTGCTTGAGCGTGGCCCCGATGCCGTAGATCGACGTGGCCGGCGTCCGGAGCTCGTGCGACGCGATCGCCACGAAGTTGACCTTCATCTGGTCGAGCCGGACGACCTCGTCGTGGATCTTGGCGCGCTCGATCGCGATCGCCGCCCGCGAGGCTACGAGCTCGAGCAGCTCTTGGTCGTCGGCGCTGAAGTAGTGCGGCTCGAGCGTTCCGACGTGCAGGACGCCGAGCACGGTGTCGGAGATGGTCAGCGGGACGCCGAGGAGGCTCTTGACGCCCTTCTCGCGCAGGATCGGGTTCAGGACGTCCGCATGGTCGACGTCGTCGAGCACGATCGCGCGCCGTTCGGCGGCGATGCGGCCCGCGAACCCGCGGCCGAGCGGGATCCGAACGCCCTGCTCGACCTCCTCCTCGAGCCCCACTGCAGCCCTGGCGACGAGATCGTCGGTCGACTCGTCGAGCAGCAGGATCGCGGCGGTGTCGACGCCCAGGATGTCTCTGATCCGAATCAGGAGCTCGCCGACGAGGTCCTCGAAGCCGAGCTTGGCCAGTGCAGCGTCCATCACGCTCTGAACGCGCTCGAGCCGTGCTCGTCCGCGGCGCTCTGCGTCGAAGAGGCGGGCGTGCTCGATCGCCAGCGCGACGCGATCGGCGACGATCTCGAGCAGCTCGACCTCCTCCTTCGTGAACTTGCGATGCGTCAGCGACCCGACGTGGAGCACTCCGAGCACGTCGTTCGCGAACACGAGCGGCACTCCAGCGAGGCTCTTTATTCCCTTCTTGCGAAGCAGTGGGTTGAGCACGTCGGCGTGGTCGACGTCGTCGAGGACGAGCGGTCGCCGCTCGGCGGCGATGCGGCCCGCGAACCCGCCGCCGATCGGGATCCGCACGCCCTGCTCGACCTCCTCTTCGATCCCGACCGCGGCGCGGGCGAGAAGCTCGTGCCGGAGCTCGTCACGCAGGAGGATAACGGCCGTGTCGGTCTCGAGGGTGTCGCGAATGCGCGTCAGCAGCTCCGCGAGCAGGTCGTCGAGATCCAGGTGCGACAGCGCTGCGTCGGTGACGAGCTGGAGCCGCCGAAGCCGTTCGGCATCGCCGGGGGTAGCCACGCCCGACAGGATACGCAGGGATCCGACGGACGCCAGTTCCCCCGCTCTGCAGGGCAGATGTGCGCTGTTACGCTCAGTCCCATGAGCAGATCGGTCATCGTCTCGACCGCCAGGACGCCGTTCGGGAAGCTCGGCGGGGGTCTCGCCGGCTACCAGGCGCCCGAGCTGGGGGCGATCGCGATCAAGGCCGCCCTCGAGCGCGCCGGGATCGCACCTGAGGAAGTCGAGTACGTGATCATGGGCGAGGTGCTCCAGGCCGGAGTCGGACAGGCCCCGGCCCGCCAGGCCGCGATCGGGGCCGGCATCCCGAAGGAAGTCGGCTCGGACACGATCAACAAGGTGTGCGCCTCGTCGATCCGCGCCGTCGAGATCGCCGATTCGATGATCCGGGCGGGCGACCACGAGGTGATCGTCACCGGCGGGATGGAGTCGATGTCGAACGCGCCGTACCTGCTGAAGAGGGCGCGTTTCGGCTACCGCCTCGGCGACGGCACGCTCATCGACTCGATGGTGCACGACGGGCTGACGTCGACCTTCGACCAGCGCCACATGGTCGAACAGGCCTCGTTCGTTTCCCGTGAGCTCGGGATCTCCCGCGAGGATCAGGATCGCTGGGCGCTGCGCTCGCACGAGCGGGCAGTCGGAGCGATCGATGAGGGCCGGTTCAAGGACGAGATCGTTCCGGTCGGCGACGTCGAGGTGGACGAGGGGCCGCGCCGGGACACGTCGTATGAGAAGTTGGCCTCGCTGAAGCCTGTCTTCGACCCCGAAGGCACGACGACGGCCGGGAACGCGCCCGGAGTGAACGACGGCGCCGGCTCGGTCGTGGTCACGAGCGAGGAGTTCGCCAAGCGCCGCGGGCTCGAGGTGCTTGCGACGATCGTCTCGCAGGGCTACGTCGCTGATGACTTCGCCTACCTGGCGCGTACGCCGGCCAAGGCGGGCGCGATCGCGCTCGAGAAGGCCGGGAAGACGATCGACGACGTGGAGCGGGTCGAGCTCAACGAGGCGTTCTCGTCCGTCGTGCTCAACTCGGCGAAGATGCTCGGCGCCGACGAGGAGAAGGTGAACGTAAACGGCGGCGCCGTGGCGCTCGGGCATCCGATCGGCGCTTCCGGCGCGCGGATCGTCGGGACGATGGTGCACGAGCTCCGTCGCAACGGCGGCGGCCTCGGGCTGGCCGCGATCTGCTCCGGCGGCGGCCAGGGCGATGCGCTCCTGATCGAGGTCTGACCCGGACCTACCCCGGAAGGGGGAACTTTCGGTTTCGGCCTATCTCTTGCGCCGAAGATCGGTCCTACTGGTGAGATGCACTGCGGCTCTTCCTGGCGTACGCCGTCGCGCCGGACGGTGTTGGCGTACGCCGGACGGCTCGCTCTCCTCGCCTGCCTGCTCGCGCTCGCATTCGGGCTCGTGGCGAGGCCTGCCTCGGCCTACGTCTGCGGACGCTCGCCGGCCGCGGCCCGGACGCTGCAGGGCCACGTGGGGGGCCAGAAGGACTGCGACCGGCCGGTGGCCCGTCCCAAGCGTGGCAACGCGGACCCGATGTCATTCGTGTTCTTCATCGGGATCATCGTCGCGTTCGTGCTCGTGCCGGCCGCCTTGGGACGGCGCGAAGAGCTTCCGCCCCAGTAGCCTCCGCGCGTGACCTTCGAGCACGTCCTCGTCGTCGGCGCAGGGCAGATGGGCGGCGGGATCGCCCAGGTCGTCGCGGGCTCCGGCCGGCGCGTCTCGCTCCACGACGCCGCTCCCGGAGCGGTCGAGCGCGGTCTCGAGACGATGCGCCGGAGCCTCGGCAAGCTTGCGGAGAAGGGCGGCGCGGACCCCGACGAAGTGCTCGGCCGGGTCGAGCCCGTGGAGGACGTCGTCCCGGCCGATCTGATGATCGAAGCCGTGATCGAGGACGTGGCGATCAAGGAGGACGTCTTCCGCCGGGCCGACGAGGTCCTGCCCGCCGAGGCCGTGCTCGCGTCCAACACCTCCTCGATCCCGATCTCCACGCTCGCTGCCGCCACCGGGCGCCCCGACCGCGTGATCGGCATGCACTTCTTCAACCCTGTTCCGATGATGTCGCTCGTCGAGGTCGTCCGCGGCAGGGAGACCTCCGACAAAACGGCCGAGGCGATCACGGGCCTCGCGCGTGAGCTCGGCAAGACGCCGGCGGTGGCGAACGACTTCCCCGGGTTCGTCTCGAACCGGATCCTGATGCCGTTCATCAACGAGGCTGTCTGGGCGCTGCACGAGGGCGTGGCCGAGCCGGAGGCGATCGACACGATCGCCAAGCTCGGGTTCGCGCACCCGATGGGGCCGCTTGCGCTCGCCGACCTGATCGGCCTCGACACCTGCGTCGCGATCATGGAGGTGCTCCGCGACGGGCTCGGTGACGACCGCTACGAGCCGTGCCCGCTCCTGCGTGAGCACGTCGCCGCGGGGCGCCTCGGCCGAAAGTCGGGCCAGGGCTTCTACAGTTACTCGTAGTGGATTTCGAGCTCAGTCCCGAGCAGAAGGAGATCCAGGCGCTCGCGCGCGAGTTCGCGCAGGCCGAGATCGAGCCGCACGCCTCTGAGTGGGACCGCGAGCACCGCTTTCCGAAGGAGGTCTTCGAGAAGCTCGCCGAGCTCGGGCTGATGGGCGCCTGCGTGCCCGAGGAGTACGGCGGCGCGGGTGCAGACTTCCTGTCCTACATCCTCGTCCTCGAGGAGCTCTCTCGCGCGGATGCGGGCGTGGGGGTGACCGTCGGCGTGCACACGAGCGCGGTCACGCTGCCGATTCTCAGGTTCGGCACCGACGAGCAGCGCTCCCGCTTCGTCCCGCCCCTCGCGCGTGGCGAGCTGCTCGGCGCCTTCGCGCTGACGGAGACCGAGGCCGGGTCTGACGCAGGCTCTCTGCGGACGGCCGCCGAGCCGAGCGGCGACGGCTGGAAGATCACCGGTACGAAGCAGTTCATCTCGACCGCAGCTCATGCCGGCACGTTTCTCCTCTTCGCCCGTACCGACCCGTCGACACCCGGAGCGCGGGGCGTGAGCGCCTTCATCCTCGACGCCGACCACATCCGCATCACCGGACAGGAGGAGAAGCTCGGGCTCAACTCGTCGGTCACGAATTCGATCGCCGTCGAAGGCGCCGAGGTCGGGCCGGACCGGCTGCTGAACGAAGAGGGCAAGGGCTTCACGGTCGCGATGGCGACGCTCGACGGCGGCCGGATCGGGATCGGCGCGCAGGCGCTCGGCATCGCCCAGGCTGCATACGACTTCGCGCGCAACTACGCGCTCGAGCGCAAGCAGTTCGGCCAGCGGATCGCCGAGTTCCAGGCTATCCAGTGGAAGCTCGCGGACATGGCGACCGAGATCGACGCGGCGCGCCTGCTCGTCTACCGGGCCGCATGGCGTAAGGAACAGGGTCTGTCGCACACCGAGGAGGGCGCGAAGGCAAAGCTGTTCGCCTCCGAGACCGCGCGCCGCACGACCGGCGAGGCGATCCAGGTCCTCGGCGGCTACGGATACACGAAGGAGTTCCCCGTCGAGCGCTACTACCGTGACGCGAAGATCACCGAGATCTACGAGGGCACGAGCGAGATCCAGCGCCTCGTCATCGCGCGCTCGATCCTCGGGCTCCAGCAGCGCGCCCTCGCCCAGGGCTGAGCGGACAGGAGTTACACGCGCGCGACCCCACCCGGGTGGGGAAGAAGGTCCACCCGCCACCCGCGGTGAGCGTATCGACTCAAGGTGCGTGGATCCGTGCCGATTCCGCGCCAATTCGACGCCCGCGCGGCTAGCCGCTCGACCCGGGCCAGCGGTACAGCGCGTCGGGCTCGCGCTCCATGTTCTCGGCGCCGTCGGTGAGCTTCACGAGCTCGAAGCCGTGCCGCTCGTAGAGACGCCGTGCGCCCTCGTTCTTCTGGAAGACCCAGAGGTAGAGCTCGTCGGGCCGGAGCTCCTTCGCCTTCTCGAGGAGCGCCCTGCCGACGCCTCGGTTCTGCGCCGCGGGCTCGACGTAGATCCGTTCGAGGACCGGCGCACCGAGGTTCGTCGAATGCTCGATCCCGAGGAAGCCGAGCAGGCGCCCGTCCTCCTCGGCGACCCAGACCTCCTCGTGCTCGCGGATCCGGTCGGCGATCGGCGCGGCGGCGTCGTCCGGGACGGGCGGCAGGTACTCCATCTCGTTCCGAGCCCGGATGTAGAGCCGCGTCAGCGGTTCGATCTCCTCTTCTCGCGCCGGGCGAAGCTCCACGCGTCGTAATGTATGGACATGCCCCGCGAACGGGATGAGCCCGTCCGCCTGACCCGGATCTACACGGGCGGTGGCGACCGGGGCGAGACGAGCCTCGGGGACGGCACGCGGGTGCCCAAGGTCGACTGCCGCATCGCGGCGTTCGGGGCAGTCGACGAGCTCAACTCCCACATCGGCCTGGTGCTTGCCGGTGGGCTGCCGAACGGGATGCACGAGGTGCTCACGCGCGTCCAGAACGAGCTCTTCGACCTCGGAGCAGACCTCTCCGTTCCGTTCGGCGTCACCGACCGGCTGCGGATTACCGACGAGCAGATCACCTCGCTCGAGCACGACTGCGACCGGTTCAACGCCGACCTCCCGGACTTGACGAGCTTCGTCCTCCCGGGCGGCTCGGAAGCGGCCGCCAGGCTCCATGTCGCGCGCGCCGTTTGCCGTCGAGCCGAGCGCGAGGCGCTCGAGGCGGCCGAGCAGATGGACATCAACCAGCTCGCCCTCGTGTACCTGAACCGCCTCTCGGACCTTCTCTTCATCCTCGCCCGGACCGCGAACTCGGACGGCCCCGAGCCTCTCTGGAAGCCTGGCGCCTCCTCCTAGGGTTCGCGTCGCCGCGGCGTTCGCGGTCGAAGCCGAGCTTCACTAGCTCTAGCGGCGCGGCGAAGCGAGGATCCGCGCGAGCTCGACCTTGAGCAGGAGCGCGAGGCCCGCGCCGAGACCGATGATCGCGACCGCGAGGCCGGCCGTGCGATGCGACTTCGAACCCGAGTAACTCGCGCCGGAGGTCTCGAGCGGCTTGACCTTCTCGACGGGCTTGTGGGCGGGCTTCGTCTTCACGTGCTGGGCCGGCGGTGGAGGCTGAACTGTGGCCGTTGGCGCGTGGGACGGCTGGGGAGTGGGTGCGACCGGAGTCGGCGCAGCCGGGGGCGCGGCAGGTGCTGCCGGAGCGGCAACCGCGTGCGGCGTGATCGCGTGGTGCGCCTTCGGCGCGGCAGCCGGGAGCTCGACAGAGGCCCGCTCGACGACCTTCGTCCCGTCGGCGCCGGTGGCGGCGACGCGGATCGTGTACCTGCCGGGCGGTAGCGAGGCCACCGGGAGCACGAACCGCAGCGAGTGCCGGCCCGCGGAGAAGCTCTCCTTCGCGGTGCGCAGCTTGCGTCCGGCCGGGCTGACGAGCTTCGCCGAGACGCGAGCCGGGGCCGAAAGGGTGAACGCGATCGAGAAGACCTCCTGCGCGCCGTGCTTCCGCGCCTTCGGCTTCGAGAGCCGCAGGACGAGCGGCGCGTGGGCCTTTGCGTGAACCGTGAACGAGACCGAGAACGCACCCGCGTTGCCCGCCGCGTCGACGAGGGTGCCGGCGAGCGAGTGCTGGCCTGGCGCGAGGCTGCCGACGGCGAACGTGACCGTCGATCCCGAGATCTTCGCGTCAGCCTGCGCGGTGTCGAGCAGCGCGTCGTGGACGACCGCGACCGGCTCGCTCGCGGAGAGCACGATCTTCGTCGGCGCGAGGACGTCTGCACCTGCAGCCGGGTTCGACGAGACGAGCGTCGGCGCCGTGTTGTCGACCCGCACGCCCTCCCGTGTGTGTGTCGCGAGGACGTCGCCGTTCGAGGCCAGCGCCAGCGCGCGCAGGTCGTACACGCCGTCGCCGACCTGCTTCGTGTCGAAGTCCGCCGCCCAAGGAGCAGCCGCGTCCAGCGCGATCCTCGTCCAGGCGCCTCCGGACGCGCGCCGCTCGAACGCAACTGACGCAACCCGCGCGCTCTCCGTCGTAGCTGACAGCGGGAGCACGCCGTGTACGAGCGCGCCCGGGTCGGCGAGCGTCACGGACGGCGTCGCCTGGTCGACAATCACCGAGACCACCGCGCCGGCCGTCTGGTTGCCGGCGGCATCGAAGGCGACCGCCCTCAGCTCGTACGCGCCGCTCAGCGAGGTCGTGTTCCAAGTCGCCTCGAACGGAGCAGTCGTGTCGGTCGAGATGGTCGTGAAGGGGATCGCGCCGGCCTGCCGCTGCTCGAAGCGGACCGAAGCCACGCCGGAGCCGGAGTCGCTTGCGTCGCCGGCGAGATGGACGTTCGGCCCGCCGACGATCGTGCCGCCGGCAGGATCGGTCAGCGAGACGGCCGGCGCCGTGTTGTCGACCTTCGCGGTCCGGAGCGCGCTCGTGCCAGTGGAGCCGCCGAGGTCGGTGGCGACCGCGCGAAGCTCGTAGTCGCCGTCCGGCACCGCCGTCGTGTCGAAGTCCGTCGAGAACGGCGCCGTCGTGTCGACGCCGATCTGTGTCCAGACGGTCTGGCCCACCGGGCGCCGCTCGAAGGCGACCTGCGCGGTGTCGGGCTGGCTCGTGGCCTGCAGAGTGACAGTCCCGGCGATGTTCGCGCCCGGGTCGGCGAGGCTCGGCGCGGGCGGGTTGTCGACGACGACCGTGGTCAGAGCGGAGGTGTAGGAGAGGCCCGCCTGGTCGAGGACGACGACCTTCAGATCGGCGTTGCCCTCGGCGGCCGTCGTCGAGTCCCAGGTCGCGTCGTACGGCGCGGTCGTGTCGGTGGAGATCGAGGTGAAGGAGCTCGCGCCGTTCGGGCGCACGAGGAACTCGACGGAGGCGACTCCGGAGCCTGCGTCACTCGCAGAGGCCGAGATCGCCACGTTGGCGTTGACGTGGGCGCCGCTCGCCGGAGCCGTCACCGAGCCTGCGGGAAAGGTCGTGTCGATACGGACGGTCGCGGAGTGCAGCGGCTCGACGTTGCCCGCGTTGTCGGCGGAGCTGTAGTCGATCGCATGCGAGCCGTCGTTCGAGTGGTCGGCCGGAGCGGGGATCACGATCGTCGTTCCGCTCTGGAAGGCGCCGCCGTCGACCCGGTACTGCGTCGAGGCGATGCCCGAGAGCGCGTCCGACGGGGTCAGCGTGACCGTCACGCCCGAGGAGCGCCAGCCGGACGGAGCGTCGTCCGTCGTGGTCGGCAGCGTCGTGTCGATCCGGACGGTCACTGAGCGCAGTGCCTCGACGTTGCCTGCGTTGTCCGTCGAGCGGTACTCGATCAGGTGCGCACCGTCGTTCGCGTGGTTCACCGGAGCGGGGATCACGATCGTCGTTCCGCTCTGGAAGGCGCCGCCGTCGACCCGGTACTGCGTCGAAGCCGCGCCCGAGCCGGTCTCGGAGACCGAGAGCGTCACCGTCACGGCGGAGTTGCTCCAGCCGGGAGGCGCGTCGTCGCTCGTGACCGGAGCTGTCGCGTCGACCTTCGCGTCCGCGCTCGTCCCCGAGGCGCCCGAGGAGTTGCCGACGTTGTCCGAGACCGAGTAGCGGTAGTGGTAGCAGTGGTTCGTCTGGACGCTCGTGTCCGCGCCGCCCGAAAGCGTGACCGGCGACCACGTGCCGCTCCAGGACACGCAGCTCCCGTTCGAGAGCGTTGCGTCTTCGCGCTCGAGGAGGCCCGAGGTGTGGTCGACGCCCGAGAGCGCGTCCGCGCCGTCGTCGAGCGTGACCGGCACTGAGAGGCTCGTGTAGTAGCCGCCCGCGACCGCCGCCGACTGGGCTGCCGGCCCGGCGGTGTCCGGCGAAACCGTGAACGTGGCGCTACTCGTCAGGCCCGCGTTGTTGTGCACCGTGACCGTCTGCGAGCCGGAGGCGCTGCTCGCCGCGTTCCAGTCGTAGACGCCCGTGTACGGGCTCGTCGTGTCGTCGCCGCCGCCCGTCATGCCGGTGAGCGCAGGGAAGCTGACGCGATCGATGCCCGAACCGCCGGAATCTGCAACGTCGGCGGTCACTTTGAACGTCGCGGCATTCGAGCCGGCCGGGTTGTAGTAGAGCGTGCCGCCCGCGACGTGCTGGTAAGGGCTCGCCGGAGTCTCAGAGAGGGTGAGGTCGGGTGCGCTCGGAGCGGCCGTCGAGACCTTGACCACGTGCGCGGACGTGTAGACGGCCTCGTTCGAGACGTTGTCCGAGACGCGATAGCGGTAGCGGTAGCAGTGGCCGGAGGTAATCGTGACGTCCGGCGAGACGACCGTCATCCAAGCTCCCGTGAACGGATCGCAGGCACCGTTCACGAGCGCGGTCTCGTCGCGCTCGATGACACCCGTCCCAGCGTTCACGCCCGAGAGCGCGTCCGTGCCGTCGGCGGTCGTGATCGTGACCGAGCCGCTTGCGTAGCCGTCGACGTAGTCGACCGAGCCACCCGCGGGTGGTGCGGTGTCGGGGGTGACCGTGAAGCTCGAGGCAGTCGTCAGGCCGGCACCGTTGAAGGACGTCACGCCCTGCGCGCCGGATGCGCTGCTGGACGCCGTCCACGAGTACGTGTCCTGGTACGGGCTCGCGGTGTCGTCGCCGCCGCCCGTCATGCCGGCGAGGGCCGGGAAGTTGACGTGGTCGATCCCCGACTGCGCGTCGGCAGTGGTTGCCGCGACGTTGAAGCTGCCGGCGTTGCCGCCCTGCGGGTTGTAGAAGAGCGTCGTCCCGGAGACGTACTGCTCAGGGTCGACCGGGCCCTCGGTGACGGTCAGGGCGGGCGCGCTCGGAGCCGTGTCGTCGATCTTGACGAGCTGCGAGCGGACTGCTTCCTCGTTGCCGACCTTGTCGTACGCCCGGAACTTGACGGTGGTCGTGGCCCCGACGCTGAACGGCGCCGCGTAGTCCGCGCCGTTGACCGGGCTCGGATCCGAGCCGTCGGTGGTGTAGCGGATCACCTGGATGCCCGAAGCGCCGTCGACGGCCGAGAGGCTGATCGAGACCGAGCTCGTGTACCAATTGCCCGAGCAGGAGGAGCCGTCGCACGCGATCGAGCTCGCCGGGGCGGCGGAGTCCTTCGTCACGGTGAAGCTCGTGCTCGAGGAGAGGCCCGCGCCGTTCTGGGCGGTGACGTCGTTCGGCTCGACCGGGTCGGCCGCGCTCGCGTCGAAGCTGTAGTCGTAGCTCGAGCCGCTCTGGCTGCCGCTCCAGCCCGACCCGAGGCCGGGGAAGCCGTAGCCCGCGATCCCCGACTCCGGGTCGCTCGAGGATGCGCCGACTGTGAAGCCGCCCGCCGCGCCGCCGCGGAAGTAGACGGTCTGGCCGGTCACGCTCGCGCTCGAGAGGTTCGAGAACGAGAGGCCCGGCGCGCTCGGCGCGGAGGCGTCGAACACGAACGTGCGCGAGGAGCGAACCTCGGTGTTGCCCGCGTAGTCGGTCGCCTTGACGTGGAGTGTGTAGCTGCCGTCGACGCCGAGCTCGGACGGCGCCAGGCCGTAGCTCCACGAGCCGTGGCCGGCAGCCGTGAGGTAGACCTCGGTCGCGCTCGAGAACGAGGAGCCGTCGTAGTAGTCGCCGTCTGGGTTGCGTAGCGAGAGCTCGACCTTCTGGATGCCCGAGCCGGCGCCGTCGTTCGCCGTTCCGCAGATGCCGGCCGTGGCGCAGCCCGCGCTCCAGCCGGCCGGCGAATACACACCGCCGGCGGCGGGGAAGGTGACCGTGGAGGTCGGGTCGGCCGAGTCCTCCTGGTAGTCGTACCCGCTCGAGCAGGCGCTGGCGTTGCCGGAGGCGTCCGTGGCCGTGGCCGTGAAGGTCGTCGTCGAGTCGTCGGAGACGGCGACCGCCAGGCCCGGGCTCGCGAACGTCGCCGCGCTGCCGGAAGCGGCGACCGCGCCGGAGCAGTCGTTCGTCGCGTAGAGCTTGACCGTTGAGCCGGCCTCGGCCGTGCCGCTGACCTTCGGTGAGTTGTCGTTGGCGGGCGACGGAGGCGTCGAGTCGAGCGAGGACGGTGCTGCTGGGCCGGTCGAGTCCTCGACGTACGTCACGCCGGCAGAGCAGGCCGAGACCTCGCCCGAGGAGTCGGTCGCGGTCGCCTTGAAGGTCGTCGTCGTATCGTCGGCGATCACGACCGCGAGGCCGGCGGCGAACGCCGCCGCCGTCCCCGTCGCGACCGGCGCGCCTGAGCAATCGCTCGACGTGTAGATCTTGACTGTGGAGCCGACCTCGGCCGCGCCTGAGATCGAAGGCGAGTTGTCGTTCGCCGGGCCGGCCGGGGTGGCCGCGAGGCCCGAGGGCGCTGCCGGTGCCGTCGAATCCTCGACGTAGGTGACCGAGGAGCTCGAGCAGGCCGAAGTGTTGCCGGAGGCGTCGGTGGCGGTCGCCTTGAACGTGGTCGTCGAGTCGTCGGCGACGGCGACCGTCAGGCCGGGGGACGCGAACGTGGCCGCGCTGCCGGAGGCCGCTGCCGTGCCGGAGCAGTCGTTCGTCGAGTAGAGCTCGATCGTTGAGCCGGCCTCGGCCGAGCCGGAGATCTTCGGGGAGTTGTCGTTCGCCGGGCCGACCGGGGTCGAGGCCAGCGAGGCCGGTGCCGCAGGCGCCGCCGAGTCCTCGACGTACGTGACCGAGGAGGCGGAGCAGCCCGAGACGTTGCCGGCCGCGTCCGTGGCGGTCGCCTTGAACGTGGTCGAGCTGTCGTCGGCCACGGCGACTGTGATCCCGGTCGAGAAGGCGGCCGCCGTGCCGGTCGCCGTCGGAGCGCCGGAGCAGTCATTCGTCGCGTAGAGCTTGACCGCCGAGCCCGCCTCGGCCGTCCCGGAGATGGCGGGCGAGTTGTCGTTCGCGGGGCCGACCGGGGTCGAGGCGAGGGAGATCGGAAGCGCGGGCGCGGTCGAGTCCTCGACGTAGGTGACTCCCGTCGAGCAGCCGCTGACGTTGCCGGCGGAGTCCGTTACCGTCGCCTTGAACGTCGTCGAGGTGTCGTCGGAGACCGCCACTGCGAGGCCTGGGCTCGAGAACGCGGCGGCCGTGCCCGTCGCGGTCGGCGCGCCCGAGCAGTCGCTCGTCGTATAGAGCTTGACCGTGGAGCCGGCCTCGGCCGAGCCGCTGATCTTCGGGGCGTTGTCGTTCGCCGGGCTGGCCGGGGTCGAGGTCAGCGAGCCGGGTGCCGCAGGTGCGCTCGAATCCTCGACGTAGGTGGCGGACGAGCTCGAGCAGCCCGAGACGTTGCCGGCAGCGTCAGTCGCCGTCGCCTTGAACGTCGTCGTCGAGTCGTCGGCAACCGCGACCGCGATCCCGGCCGCGAACGTCGCGGCCGAGCCGCTTGCCGTGGGCGCGCCGGTGCAGAAGGCGGTCGTGTAGAGCTTGACCGTCGACCCGGCTTCCGCGCTGCCGGAGATCACCGGTGCGTTGTCGTTAGCGGGGCCGGCAGGGGTCGCAGCGAGGG
>Ga0307302_10000838_pt1 | contig 13578 bp, 9 predicted proteins | sample ER_DNA_183_FD_194490 | JGI IMG/M metagenome (GOLD analysis project Ga0307302, IMG submission 194490) | Bulk soil microbial communities from the East River watershed near Crested Butte, Colorado, United States - ER_DNA_183 | ecosystem: Environmental > Terrestrial > Soil > Floodplain | place: USA...
TAGATCGCCTTGAGCCCCCCGGGGGGCCGGCCGCAGCCACAGCGACGAGCGGGTCGGCTGCATCGTCTGGTCGGCCACCGCCAGCACCTCGGCGGTCAGGGTGTCCAGGTCGACCTGGTCGCGCAGGCGGGTGCCGAAGGCGGCGATGGTCTGGGCGGCGTCGTGGCGGCGGCGGTTGAAGCGACGGTCCACGGCCTGCTGGACCCGCCGGCGGGCCGGCTGGAACAGGGCGGCGACGATCAGGGTCGCTCCGGCCACGGCCAGGCTGGAGTCGCGGCCCAGCAGCTGGCCGAGGACCAGGGCGACCGCGGCGTAGCCGCCGCCGAGGACCAGGGTGAGCAGCCCGTAGGCGACCGTTCGGCTGACGATCCGGTCGATGTCGTACAGCCGGTAGCGCAGGATCGCCGCCCCGGTGACCAGGGGCAGCAGGGCGAAGCAGACCCCCAGGGCCAGCTGGAACACGTCGTCGCCGGTCGGGGTCGGCAAGGCCACCAGCGCGACCAGGAGCGCCACCGCGGCCAGCGCGGCCCCGAACGCCAGCCAGCGCAGCTGCTGGCGCTCGACCCCGCGGGCGCGGCGGAACCGCCCGACCAGCGATCCGGTGCCTGTCAGCAGCCCGAGCACGAGGATCAGCGCGCTGGCCGGGATGGCGATCCCCACCGGCACCTGCAGGGCCGGGCCGGACAGCGGGTTGTCGAAGGCCGGGTACTCCGGCTCCAACGGCCGCGGAGACAGCGCCGCCGCCACGAGGCCCAGCGCCCCGGCGCCGGCCACGATCCTGGCCCACCACCGCCAGCGGGGCGACGGCAGCGACCCGGTGGGGGTGAGCAGCAGGACGAAGACGGCGCAGGCGAGGTAGAGGAAGAGGGTGCCGAGGAAGAACCCGGCGAGGTAGCTGGCCCCGGGCAGCGCCCCCGGCCGCGCCACCAGCCCATAGCGCGAGTACGACGAGCCGAACGCCTGGTAGGTCAGCCCGAGCCCCAGGCCAAGGAGCAGCCAGCCCACCGGGTGGCGGGGCCGGCGGCCGGCGATCACCGCCCCCACCGTGGCCGCGCTCAGCGCCGCCACCACCCCCGCCCAAGGCGCCCCCGCGGACCAGGCGGCCTCCGCCATCCCGGCCTCCCGCAGCAGCCCATCGAGCCAGCCGGTCCCCACCCACCCGAGCACCGCCAGCCCCCACAGCCCCCACGCCGCCGCGGCCGCCCACGACCGCGGTCCCGACCGACCCTTGACCCTCGTCCCCACCGCCGGCACTCGCACCCCCTCGGGTCCGGGCAACCACCTCGACCGGCAGCCTGCCCAGCCTCCGTCCCGGCAGCGTTACGAACCCTCGCCGCCACCGAGCCGTCCGAGCCAGCGGCGCGCGTCCTCCAGGCCTTGCTCGTTGCCGGCCGGGCCGTCGATCCCGGTGAGGTCGTGGGCGGCCGCGGCGGCGCGCGAAGTAGTCGGCCTGCACCGCCCAGCGGAACCGGAGCAGGGTCGGCAGGCCGCGTTCCACCTCCGCCCGGGGCACCACCGCCTGGCCCAGGTGCGCCTCGACCAGCGGGCCGCCGCGGTCCGGGTCGCCGACGTACAGCACCGCCGACGCCAGGTCGTAGAGCAGCGGCCCGCGCAGGGCGACGCTCCAGTCGATCAGCCCGCAGCTTCCGCTGGCCGCGTCGAGCCGGAAGTGCTCTGGCGCGGGATTCGGTGTGCAGCAGTCCCTGGGTCAGCGAGCCGGTGCCCAGCGCGTCGAGCGCGGCCACGGCGCCGCGGACCGCTGGGCGGATCCAGGGCCGGAGCGCGAGGTGCCCCGCCTCAGGCCGGACCCAGTGGAACCGCTCGAACCCGCCGACGGACACCTCCCGGAGGACTCGGTGCGCCCGCCCCAGGGTCTCGCCGATCACCACCTGCTGGTCCTGGCCGGCGCCGGTCAGCGGGGCACCCGCGACCCAGGTCAGCAGGGCCAGCGGACAGCCGTCCACGGTGGCAAGGAGGAGCCCGTCACGGGTCGTCACCGGCGCGCCAGACGCGAAGCCGGCCTCCTCCAGGGCGGCGGCGACCCGCAGGCCGCCGAGGAACGGGTCGCGCAGCGCCGGAGCGACCGCCTTGGCGACCCACCGCCGCCCGCCGCGGGAGACGAGCCAGGTGGACGACCCCATCCCTCCGTGGTGGGCGACAACCTTGGCCGGCCCCAGTCCCCAGGACCTGGCGAGGCACGCCCGCAACGCCGGCTCCCCGATCACGACCGGCCCGAGAACTCGTAGGTCGTCTGCCGGCCCAGTTCCACGAACCCGAGGGAGCGGGCGATCCGGCGGGAGGCGAGCAGGGTGGTCCGGGCGCGCCACTGGGGGATCAGGCCGGTGGCGACCGACCCGGCGACCGCGCCGGCCGCCACCGCGGTCCCGAGGCCCCGGCCGCGGTGGGCGGGATGGACGAGCACCGAGAGGTGGGCCAGGCGGCCGTGCCATACCTGGTAGCCGCTGGCCGCGACCACCAGGTCGCCGGCCCGCCATACCGCTACCGGGGAGTCGACGGCCAGCAGGCCGCTCTCCTCGGCATCCGGGCCGCAGGCCGCCGCCAGGCGGCGCACGGCACCGTGGCTCACGGGGAGAGATCCCACCCGCGGCTGGTCACGGGCGGCCGCGGTGGCCGGGTCGAGGAACGCCAGCGTGGCCGGGCCGATCGACCTCCTGACGGGCCCGACGGCCCGCGCGAACACGGCGGGGTCGGTCAGGTCGGCGTCGAGGTCGAGGGCATCCAGCCGCCGCCGGCCGGCCGCGCCCGGCGGCAGCGACACACAGGTGGCGCCGGCGAGCCTGACCACGCCGACCCAGGCCCGGGAGGCCTCGGCCTCGCGACGAACCTCGACATGGCGCCCCGGCCGCCGGAAGGCCCCGGGGGCGCGCAGCTCCAGGCGCCACACCTCGCGGATGCGGTCGAGGACCTCGCGGTCCATCATCCCCTTCCCAGGACCCAACCCGACGGGGCGGAGCGCGTGATGGGCCGGGCGGGCGCTACTGGGGCTCGGCGACCTTGGCCGGCTCGGCCGGGGCGTCGGCGGCCTTGGGGTCCGCTCCGGGCACGGCCTTCGAGCTGGCCAGGCCCCCGATGGTCAGCGCCTGGTCGCGCTGCTTGCGGGTCCGCTCGAGCAGGCCGCTGATCTCGCCGTGCACCCGGCCGAGGTCGTCCAGCATCCCGTCGCGGAAGTCGCGCACCTGCTCGGTCTCGCTGAACAGAGCCGTCCGCTCCTCCTCGACCTCGCGGCGGATGTGGTCGGCGACCTCGCGAGCCTGCTCCAGCGCCTTCTGCGCCTCATTCTCGACGTCCGCCCGGGTCTGCTCGGCCTGCTGCTGGGCCTTCTCGATGATCGTCTCGGCGCGGCGCCTGGCGTTCTCGACGAGCTGCTCGGCCGAGCGGCCCGCCTCCTGGAGCAGGGCGGCGGCCTCCCCGCCGAGCTGCTCGAACGACGGCGACCCCTCGCGCAGGCTGTTGACCTCGCGCTGCAGCTCCGCCCGGCCCTGCTCGGCCTTGGCGTAGAGGTCGACCGCCTCCTCCAGGCGCGCCTTGAGCTGCGGCATGTAGGCGTCGACCTCGTCGCGGTCGTACCCGCGCCGGACCACCCGGAAGGCCGGGGCTCCGTCTCCGTTGTCCTGTCCGGCCTCTGCGTCCTGCTGGTACACGCTCATGGCATCCTCCTCCACGACGCGCCGAACCTCGTCGCTTGGCCCGCCGACCCAGGAAGATCGCATCTCCGGCACCGATGAGCAAACTCCACCGGACCCACCAACCACGCAGCGCCGCCCACCCGGCTCAGGTCGAGGCGAGGAGCCGTGCCGCACGTTGGAGGTCGAGCACCGCTCCCAGCGACTCGAACGCTGCCCGGGCGGCGTCGAACTCCACCAGCGCGTGCCTGCGATCGCCGTGCCGGTCCAGCGCTTCCCCCAGGAGCAGGCGCGCCCGCGCCGTCTCGTATGGAGCACCCGCCTCTCGCCACAGCGCGATGCCGCGCTGTAGCGACGCGGCCGCCATCGCGGGGGCACCCTCGGCGAGCAGCACCGTCGCTTTCGCGCACTCGGCCGCGGCCGCCAGGGCGGGGCGGGCGTAGCGGGTCGCGATCGTTGCGAGCTCGGCCACCGCCGAGCGGGCCGTTGCCACATCACCGTCGGCAAGGGCGATCTCCACCTGGGCCGGCAACAGCCGTGCCCGAGCCAGACAGTCCCAGGTCGCGTCGGCCAGGGCGCCCGCGATCGAGGCGACGGCCCCGCGCACATCACCCTGCGCGAGCCGGACCAGCGCCATGCCCGGGTGTGGTGTCGATCCCAGCTGCACGGCCCGGGTGAACGCCTCCTCGGCGCCGGCGAGGTCGCCTCTGCACCACCGGATCTCGCCGATTTCGGCGAGGGCGAGCCCGACATGGGTGAGGTCCATGGGTTCCATGGCGGCACACGCGCGGCGCGCTCGTCGTTCGCCTTCTGCCCAGGCCCCGCGGCCGACGAGGATGCCGACGCTGTGTGCCTCGCAGTCTCCGGGGAAGGCGTCGATCCCCGTCCGGGCGAAGCAGTCCGCGATCGCGTCCATCCACTCCGAGGCGCGGCGGTAGTCGCCCAGTGCGTAACAGGTGTCGATCGTCCGGCAGAAGATGACAGCCGAGGAGGTCGGCGCGAGCTGGCCGTCCAACGCCCAGGTCATCCCCTCGTCCATCAGGAGGAGGCCTTCGTCGACCTTGGCCTCACGCACGAGGATGTAGCCCTGGAAGACGAGCCCCAGCGCCTGCAGGTCAGGGACGCCGAAACGGCGGCCGAGGTCGAAGGTCCGCCGGGCCGCCTGGAGCGCTCCATCGTGGTCGCCAGTGGCGAGGGCGAACATCGTGCCTGCCCAGGCGAGAAACCCGTGCTCAGGGCCGTCGGGTTCCTCGGCGAGCAGCCGCTGGGCGCGCTGGAACCAGCCACCGGCGACCGAGAAGCGCCGCCGTGCCCCGAAGTTCACGCTCAGAACGATCGCCGTCATCGCTGCCCGCCGAGGCTGGCCCTCGGCCAGAAACGTCCCGTGCGCACGCTGGCGGGCGGCGTGTGACGCATCTGGCCGCCCGAGCCAGAACGCCGCCTCGGCGAGGGCATCGAGGTCCTCACCATCCAGGGCTCCGCGTTCGTCGGCGGCAGAGAACAGGTTGAAGGCGTCCTGCCAGTGGCATCGCCGCACGGCGGACCGGGCCGAGCCCAGGATGGCCTCCACCGACCGATCGACCGGCACGTCCCCGACCGTCGCGAGCGCCACCGGTCCCGGCACCGGCGCCGGGCTCTTCGAGGCCCAAGGCCAGTCCAGCTCCGGGTCCTGCCGGAGGATCGCTTCCTGGAGTCGCCCCAACGCCGGGCTCGGGTCGATGCCGAGTTGCTCCACCAACGTTGCCCGCAGGTCGGCGTAGGCGCGCAGTGCCTCGGCCTGCCGGCCGCATCGGTAGAGCGCGACCATCAGCTGGCTCGACAGTCGTTCTCGAAGTGGGTGTTCGCGTGCGAGCTGCGCCAGCTCGCTGCACAGCGCGGTGTGGCCGCCCAGGGCAAGCTCGGCTTCGATGCGGTCTTCGAGGGCGGTGAGCCGCAGGTCGGTGAGCCGGGTGATCTCGGACTGAGCGAACGGCTCGAAGGTGAAGTCGGCCAGCGCCTCTCCACGCCACAGGGACAGTGCGGTATGCAGCAGCGCCGCCGCCTTGTCGGGTGCGCTGCTGAGGACCAGCCTTGCCTCCCCGACCAGCCGCTCGAACCGGACGGCGTCGATCTGGTCCCGATCCACGGCCAGGAGATAGCCGGGCTCCCGGGTGATCACCAACCGGCTCTGCCGGCGCGGCATGCGGTCAGGCTCGAGGCTACGTCGTAGATGCGAGACGTAGGTCTGCAGGGTGTTGGCGGCGCTGTCGGGCGGCTGGCCGCGCCACAGGAACTCGAACAGCCGGTCGGTCGACACCACCTGGTTGGCGTGCACCACGAGCGCAGCCAGCAGCAGCCGCGCCTTGCCGCTGGGCAGGTCGACCGGGTCGCCTGCCGCCACGACCTCCAGCGGGCCGAGAATCCGTATCTCCATCATCGGCCCCTGGCTGCTCCAGCAGTCCTCAAGCGCCCTTCCAGTCCGGCTGGGATACTCAGCTCAGGGGCAGACGCCAACTCTCCGCAGGGCAACTCTACGCGAAGGAAGGCCAGGCAATGACCCAGTCGGGACGATTGGATGCCGGAGTCACCAACGCGAGCACCAGTGCCCGGGATGACCGCGACATCTTCCGCCTCGCTCCGAGCATGGACGCGACGGTGCTGGAGGCGATCGCCGCCCGGCTGGAGTTCCGCGGAACCGACGAGGGCTACGCGCGGCGGTCGCAGGCCTACCTCCCGCGCCTGCCGCTGGCCCACGCCCGGCGGATCCTGGCCCTCGGCTGCGGCACCGGCATCGAAGTGCGCGCCCTCCGGCGCCTCACCCGGCCAGACACCGCCATCATCGGCATCGACCACAGCCCGGCCCTGATCGATGCCGCCCGACGGCTCACCGCCGATGAGGGGCTGGCCGACAACGTCACCTACCAGGTCGGCGATGCCCACCACGCGCCCTATGGCGATGCCGAGTTCGACATCATCACCCTGCACACGCTCATCAGCCACGTCGAGGACCCCCTGCAGGTGCTGGGGGAGGCCCGGCGACTTGTCCGGCCCGGCGGAACGGTCGCCGTCTTTGACGGCGACTACGCGTCACTCACCTTCGCCTACCCCGACCACGCGCTGGCCAAGACGATCGAGGAGAAGCTGATCGAGCTCATCGTCGCCAATCCGCGCATCATGCGCGACCTGCCTCGCCTGCTGCATGAGACGGGGCTGGAGCTCATCGACGCAGACGGAACGCTCTACGCCAACATCGGCAGCAGCCGCTTCTGGGTTGGCGCCGCGGAGTCCTACGGCGTGCTGCTCGCGCGTACGGGCCTGCTCCCCCCGGCACTTGTCGACGACTGGCGAGCCTTCCAGGTCGGATCGGTCACGGACAACACCTTCTTCGGGGCCTCCAACTACTACACCTATCTGACGCGGCGGCCGGGTTAGCCAAGCAGTTGTCCAGACGCCACCAGGCGCTGCGCTGAACAGGGAGAACGCAGGTCAGCGTCAAGCGTTCCGGCGGCGGACCTGCGAACAGGCGAACGCCCGGCCCTGGTAGCGACCGGGGGCGTTCGTGCCTACGGCACCGCCATCCTCCTGGTCTGGCCTGTCTCCGCTAGAAGACGATCTTCTCCTATGACGCTTCTGGGGTTGTTTCTGTCGGTTTCGGTCACTATGTTGGTTCAGCCTCGCGAGAGATTCGCGAGTCGGACGAGCCAAACCGGCCGATGCGCGCTGGGGGTGGCATGTTCATAGCAGTGGCGAATCGGCGCCGAAGCCGCGTGGTGGCCGCGGTCGAGCGGGTCCTCGGGCTGCTGGTCGCCGCGGCCGCTGTGGTCCCGGTCCTGGGTGACGGCGCCGGGCGTCACATCCGACCAAGAGGCCCACCAGCCTTGTCCGTATCCGGACTGCATCGCTGCTCCAAAGGGAGCGGCATCATGAGCCGGGACGCTTCCAGATCGCTGGTCGCTTCGGCGGCTCCGTGGATGCGGAGGACAGCGAATCCATCGTCAAGGTTGGTCGGGTGATCGACTTCCGTCCAAGGCGTGCCGCTTGAGGCGTTGGAGCAGGGAAGCCCAGCAGCATTCCTGGCCCCTGAAGCGGCCTCCCCGACAAGGACGATCCCACCGAGGAGGAGACCCATGCGGAGGTTCAGGTTCAGGGCTTCGGTCGCTGTGCCGGTCCTGGCGCTCGTGTTGGCGGCCGCAAGTGGTGTGGTGGCCGCGACGCAGTCGAGCGACGAGCAGGCGCTCCAGCCCACTCGGCAGTCTGCCGACCAGGCGATCGAGTCGCGGGTGAGCGACCTGCTCTCGAAGATGACGCTCGAGGAGAAGCTGGAGCAGATCCAGCTGCTGCCGGACTTCCTGGTCACCGAGGCGGAAGTGCGCAAGGGGCTCGGCTCGATCCTGAGCGTGACCGATCCGGTGAGGATCAGGGAGCTGCAGCGCATCGCCGTCGAGGAGTCGCGGCTGAAGATCCCGATCCTGTTCGCCTTCGACACCATCCACGGTTTCCGCACCATCTTCCCGATCCCGCTCGGCGCTGGGGCGAGCTTCGATCCGCAGGTGGCGTTCGACGACCACAAGTACGGCGCGCGCGAGTCGGCCGTGGTCGGGCTCAAGCAGACCTATGCGCCGATGGTCGACGTCTCGCACGAGCCCCGCTGGGGCCGGATCGCTGAGGCCGCCGGCGAGGATCCTTACCTGAACTCGGCGCTGGCGGCCGCGCGGGTCAAGGCGATCCAGGGGACCGACTACAGCGCGCCTGACAAGCTGGTGGCCAGCCCCAAGCATTTCGCGGCCTACGGCCAGCCCGAGAGCGGCCGTGACTACAACACGACCGACCTGTCCGAGCAGCGGCTGCGAAACCTCTACCTGCCGCCGTTCAAGGCCGCGATCGACGCCGGCGCGGACACGGCCATGTGCTCGTTCAACGCCCTCAACGGCGTCCCGGCCTGCGGCAACGACTACCTGATGAACCGCATCCTCAAGGGCGAGTGGGACTTTGACGGGTTCGTCGAGAGCGACTGGACCGCCGTCGCCGAGCTGCGCGCGTGCCCGCCGAAGACACCCGACGCCGGCGAGTGCGGGCACGGGGTGGCCGCCGACGGCCCCGCTGCCGCGGCGCTGGCGCTCAACTCCGGCGTGGATTCTGAGATGACCAGCACGCTCATCCGCGACTTCGGCGCGCAACTGCTGGCCCAGGGCCGCATCTCGATGCAGCGGATCAACGACGCGGTGCGCAGGATCCTGCGCGTCAAGTTCCGCGCCGGCCTGTTCGAGAACCCGTATGCGCCCGTCGCACCCGACAAGGCCGAAGCCGAGATGTTGAAGCCCGACGCGGTGGCGGCCGCCCGCAAGGCCGCGACCCGCTCGATGGTGCTGCTCCAGAACAACGGTGGGATCCTGCCGCTGGATCCCTCCAAGAAGACGGCGGTGATCGGGCCGCTCGCCAAGAACCAGCACGACATGCTCGGTCCCTGGTGGGGCGCCGGCCGCGACACCGACGCGGTGTCCATCTTCGACGGGATCAACCAGCAGAGCCCAGGCGCGACCTATGCCGAGGGCTGCAAGCTCTCCAACACCGAGCCGCCGCACACCGACCCCGAGGGATGCGGCTCCGACGCCGGATTCGCCGAAGCGGTAGCCGTCGCGGAGGCCGCGGACCAGGTCGTGCTCGCCCTTGGCGAGACACGCGAGATGAGCGGCGAGGCGGCGTCGCGCAGCACCCTCGACCTCCCGGGCAGGCAGGAGGAGCTGCTCCGGGCGATCAAGGCGACTGGGAAGCCGGTTGCGGTCGTCCTGCTCAACGGCCGCCCGCTTACGCTCGAGAACGTGGTCGACGATGCACCCGCGATCCTCGAGGCGTGGTTCCCGGGCGTGCAGGCGGGTCCCGCGGTCGCCGACGTGCTGTTCGGCAAGGTCAACCCGGGCGGCAAGCTCCCGGTGTCGTTCCCGCGCCGGCTCGGCCAGGTGCCGATCTACTACAACCACGAACCGACGGGCCGGCCCTGCAACCCCGACCAGAAATACAACTCACGCCACCGCGACATCCCGAGCTGCTCGCCGCTGTTCGTGTTCGGCCACGGGCTCAGCTATACGACCTTCGAGGTCTCGAATCTGCGGCTGAGTTCCTCGACCGTGTCCAAGAACCGCAGCCTCCAGGCCTCGGTGACCGTGACCAACACCGGCAGCCGCAAGGGTGACGAGGTCGTGCAGCTCTACCTCCACGACCCGGTGGCCAGCATCTCCCAGCCCATCCGCCGCCTGCGCGGGTTCGAGCGCGTGACGCTGGGTCCGGGCCAGGCACGCACGGTCAGCTTCACGCTCGACAAGAGCGACTTCGGCTTCTACGACAACCGCGGCAAGCTCGTCGTGGAGCCGGGCCAGATCGACGTCTACGCCGGCAACAGTTCGAGTGCGGAGTTGACGAAGTCGTTCACGGTGCAGGGGTAGCTCGGCGCCGGCGCCCCGGTCACCCGGCCGGGGCGCCTCGGCGCTCGCGGTCGCCGGCGACCGAACCTGATCTTTCCGCTACGCTCGAGCACGATGGAATGGCAGACGCCAACGCTGGCCGACGTGCTCGAGGCGCGACGTCGCATCTCGCCGCATCTGCGCCCAACGCCGCTCTTCGGCTACGCGGGCCTGGACGAGCTGCTCGGCGCCGAGATCCTGGTCAAGCATGAGAACCATCAGCCGGTCGGCGCCTTCAAGGTCCGGGGCGGGGTCAACCTGATCTCGCAGCTCAGTGCGGAAGAGCGCGAGCGCGGCGTGATCACGGCCTCGACCGGAAACCACGGCCAGTCGATCGCCTATGCCGCTCGCCTCTTCGGTGTTCAGGCGACGATCTGCGTACCCGAGCAGGCGAACCCGGTCAAGGTTGCCTCCATGCGGGGTCTCGGTGCCGAGCTGGTCTTCCACGGGCGCGACTTCGACGACGCGCGTGAGCATTGCGAGCAGCTCGCGAGCGAGCACGGCTACCGCTACGTGCACTCCGGCAACGAGCCGCTGCTGATCGCGGGCGTCGGAACGGAGACGCTCGAGATCCTCGAGGAGCAGCCCCAGACTGACGTGATCGTGGTTCCCGTCGGCGGCGGCAGCGGCGCGGCGGGCGCATGCATCGTCGCCAAGGCGATCAATCCGGCGATCAGGGTGATAGGAGTCCAGTCGGACGCGGCGCCGGCCGCCTTCCGGTCCTGGCAGGTGCGCCGCCTCGTCGAGGACAAGATGGAGACGTGCGCCGAGGGGCTTGCCACCCGTACGGCGTTCGAGCTCCCGCAGCAGATCCTCTGGCGGTGGCTGGACGACTTCGTGCTGGTAAGCGACGACGAGATCCGTGCCGCCCAGGCGCTCATGATCGAGGCGACCCGCAACCTCGTCGAGGCGGCCGGCGCGGCGCCCTTGGCGGCTGGTCTGCGCCTGCGGGAGCGGCTGACAGGGAAGCGAGTCGTGATGATCTTGAGTGGCGGCAACGCCAGCCGAGAGCAGCTTGTGGAGGCGCTGGGCGCCAGCAAGTGATGAGGAGAGGCGGCACCGGTCCTAGGATGACGGCGGCATGAATGGGCTGTCGGCAGCGGCACTGACCGACCTCGCCGGCGTGACCGAGGCCGAGGTCTGGCGGCTGGTCGACTTCGGTGTCCTGGTGGCCCGGCCCGGCGCCGGCCCGTTCCTGGAGACCGATGTGCAGAAGGTCCGCCTGGCCACCGCGTGCGAGCGGGCCGGGCTGCCGATGGACGAGATCGCCGCGGCGATCCGGGCGGGCCGGTTGTCGTTCGCCTTCCTGGAGGCCCAGCAGTATCAGCGGTACCAGCGGTATGCCGCCCGCTCGTCGCGGACATACCGCCAGGTCAGCCAGGAGACCGGGGTGCGGCTGGAGCTGCTTCGCAGAACCCTGGAGTCGGCGGGCTTTGCCTGGTCGGCTCCGGACGACCCGATGCGGGAGGACGAGCTGGAGCTGGTGGCGCTGCTGCAGGGAATGGCGGCCACCGGCATCCTGGACCTGGCCTGGATGACCCGGATCGGCCGGGCCTGGGCCGATGGCTTGCGCCTGGCCGCCAAGGCCGAGAGTGAGGCCTACCACGCCCGCGTCGAGCTGCCGGTGTTGGAGTCCGGCATGGGTCAGCAGCAGGCCCTGGAGCTGTCCGCCCAGCTCGACCCAGAGCTCGCGCCGCTGCTGGACCGGGCGGTCTTGGCCGTCTACCACCGCCAGCAGGAGCTGGCCTGGATCGAGGACCAGGTCGAGCACGTCGAGGCGGCGCTGGGAGAAGTCGGCGCCCACGCCAGACCCGAGCGGATCCCGGCGATGTGCTTCCTGGACCTGGCCGGCTACACCCAACTCACCGAGGAGCGGGGCGACCAGGCCGCGGCCGCGCTGGTCGAGTCGCTGGCGGTGCTGGTGCGCCGCTTGGCCGGCGAGCACGGTGGGGTGCCGGCCAAGTGGCTGGGCGATGGGGTGATGTTCTACTTTCGAGAACCCGCGGGGGCGGTGCTGGCGGCGCTGCAGATGGTGGAGGAGCTTCCGAAGGCCGGCCTACCGCCGGCGCACGTGGGGGTGGCGGCCGGGCCGGTGGTGGTCCAGGGCGGGGACTACTTCGGCCGCACCGTGAACCTGGCCGCCAGGATCGCCAGCCGCGCCGGCGCCAAGCAGGTCCTGGTGAGCGAGAGCGTGCTCCAGGCTCCTCCGCCCGACGGCGTGCGCTTCGTCGAGCTGGGGGAGGTGCAGCTCAAGGGGTTCGCCCGTCCGGTGCGGCTACTCGAGGTCTGCCGGGCATAAGGTCTGACGCCTGCGTCTTGCCTCGGCGAGACCTCCGCCGAAGGCAGCCAGCCTGGCAACCAGGGCAGCGGCGGACGCATTGGCCTGGTGAACCTGGGCTGGAATTGGATCTCCCATCTGGTCCTGTTCGCTCGTAGGCTCCTAGGGCCCGTTTCATGACCGAGCTGATCCGACCAAGCTCGGCCAACACCTTGCCCCCGATTACCGAAGGAGCACCAGCCATGTCACTGGCCCGCGTGCACAACTTCTCTATCTCACTGGACGGCTTCGGCACCGGTGAGGGTCAGAGCCACGACGAACCGTTCGGTCACGCCGGCGAACGGCTGCACGAGTGGTTGTTCGCCACCCGGTGGTGGCGCGAGACGGTCGGCCAGCCCGGCGGCAGCGGCGGCGTCGACGACGCCTTCGCCCGGCAGCACGGTCCGGGGATCGGCGCCGAGATCATGGGTGCCGCGAAGTTCGGTCACCCCGGCTGGCACGAGGACCCGGAGTGGAAGGGCTGGTGGGGTCCCAACCCGCCGTTCCACACACCGACCTTCGTCCTCACCCATCACCCGCGCCCGTCGATCGAGATGGAGGGCGGCACGACCTTCCACTTCCTCGACGCCTCGCCGGCCGAGGCGCTCAAGACGGCCCGCGAGGCCGCCGGCGGCCAGGACATTCGCATCGGCGGGGGTCCCACCATGATCCGCGACTTCCTTGCTGCCGGGCTCATCGACCACCTGCACATCGTGGTGGTCCCGATCCTGCTCGGCCGAGGCGTCCGCCTCTGGGACGGACTGGAGGGCCTCGAGAAGGACTACCAGGTCGAGGCCACCTCCTCGCCCAGCGGAGTCACGCACGTGACGTTCACCCGTACCGGTCTCTGAACCGCTGCCACGACCGATGAGATCGGTGCGGTTGGTCCGGTCGAACCGGACGACGACCAACCAGTGAGAAAGGAACGGCGATCATGAAGCTCACCACCACCACGATGGTCACCGTCGACGGCGTGATGCAGGGACTGGGCGGGGCGGACGAGGACCGCAGCGGCGGATTCGAGCGCGGCGGATGGGTCGCGCCGCTGTTCGACAACGAGGCCGGGACGTTTCTGAACCAGGTCTACGAGCGCGCCGACGCGTTCCTGTTCGGCCGGCGGACCTACGAGATCTTTGCCGGCTCCTGGGGAGCATGGGCAGATCCGGGCTGCAACCCCATC
>Ga0307302_10000841_pt1 | contig 13506 bp, 16 predicted proteins | sample ER_DNA_183_FD_194490 | JGI IMG/M metagenome (GOLD analysis project Ga0307302, IMG submission 194490) | Bulk soil microbial communities from the East River watershed near Crested Butte, Colorado, United States - ER_DNA_183 | ecosystem: Environmental > Terrestrial > Soil > Floodplain | place...
TCGACCGCTTCGGGTTGGTGCTCGCGCTGCTCGTCCTGAGCTACCTGGTGTTTGCGCTCGGCGGCAGCTCGACGCCGCGGATCCTCGAGGGATCGTTCGCGGTCGTCGCCCTGTGGCTGGCGCTCCATGCGTCCGCGGTGGGTCCGCGGGTGCGGCTCTGGGCGGCGGCGATGCTCCTCGCCGCTTTCCTCGCAACCATCGTCATCGCCCAATCCGTGGCCGACAGCACGGCCCGCGGGCTGAGCGAGCTGTGGTTCGTTGTCGTCTTCCTGCTGACCCTCATCGCCGTGCTCCGTCGCGTGCTGATCCATCAGGAGGTAACGCTCGAGACGATCTGCGGCGCCCTCTCCGCGTACCTCCTCCTCGGCCTGATGTTCAGCGCGGTGTACGGCGCCATGGCCGACCTCGGGGACCAGCAACTGTTCGTGCAGGTCGCCGAGCCCGGCATCCCGCTGCGGCAGTACTTCTCGTTCACCACCCTCACGACCTTGGGATACGGCGACGTCACCGCGGCCACGGACATCGGCCGGGCGGTCGCGACCCTCGAGGCGATCTGCGGCCAGATCTTCCTCGTGACGCTCATCGCGCGCCTCGTTTCCAACTTCGCTGGTCGCCGCTCGACCGGCTAAGCGGGGTAGCTCGGGACCTGCCGCCCGAAGGCCCCCAGAGGAGCACCTCCTCGACGTCGGCCCGCGAAGATGACCATGACGCCATGGTCATCTACCGACCCGGTCCCGGTGCTGGGTCTCTGCCGTCGCCTTGGGCGCGGCCGGGGTTCGCGATGCCGCGGCGGAGGTCGGAGCCCCGGTCGTGCGCGCCGAGGAGCCGCTCGATGACGAGCCAGCCGATCCGGCCGACGGGCCGCGTGACCTCGTGGGACTCGGTCAGAAGCGTGCCCTCGTCGTCCGGCTCGACCTCGTACGACCAGACCAGCGTTCCGGCGAAAGCTCGGTCGGGCTGACGGCGTAGCGGCGGTGCGGCTCGTACGCCGTCACCACGGGGGGTTCTTCCACGGCCGGTGCCCGGGGACCTGGTTGACCACTTCGAAGCGCGCGCCCACCGCCGGGCCGGTCGCGCCGCCAGCCAGCGGCAGGACGCGCGAAGACGAGCTCGGTGGTGCGTGAGGTACATGTCGACGGCTGCGGCGGTAAGGCTGCTGAAGCGGCCCGCGCTGTAGGGGACGCCTGGCTCGTTCGCGAGCTGTAGGGAGATCAGGCCGCTCATCACCACGGTGAGCATCCGGGCCGCCTCGTCGACGTCGATCGACCCCGGTGAGGACGCCCGCCTCGGCGGGCCGCGGTCAGCTCGGCGCGCAGGAAGCCCATCTGGTCCTCGCTGGCGGCGAAGATCTCCGGCGAGGGCGTGAAGAGTTCTAGCTCGTTCCGCTGAGCTGAGCGTTACCCCTTGCGGCACAACTCGCGGCGTCGCGGTTACCGGTCCACAGGCGGGCAGTGGTGAAGCTCCGGCTCCCCTTTCGTGCGCGGTGAGCCAACACATGTGGTAGCGACCTCGATGACGCATTCACGTCCTCTTGCCGCGCCTGCGATCGCAGTTGTCGAGCCCTTTCACAGATCCTCGGGCCACTGCCGCGGCTTGCTCTGCCCCCGATACGCCGGTGGAGGATCGAGGCATGCTTCTTACTGGCGACGGACATGTGCACAGCGAGTGGTCTCGGGACACTGGCGGCCCGCGGTCAGCTGCGGCCGGGAGGATGGAGGCAATGTGCCGTCGTGCGCTCAAGATTGGTCTGCCGGTGCTCGCCTTCACCGAGCACCTAGACCTCACCGGCTGGGTTATCGACCCGGAGGATCTACTCGATCATCTTCGTTCTCTGGTGGGCGCTAACGGCCTGTTGATTCCAGAACCGCTCGACGTGGCTGGCTATCTCGAGAGTGTTGAGCGGTGTCGACGACAGTTTCCGGAGTTGCGCATTCTCAGCGGAGTCGAGTTCGGTCAGCCACATATCGACGCAGACAAGGCGCGGCAGCTCCTCGACCTCTCCGCACTGGATCGTGTGAACGGGTCGCTGCATACGCTGCCGATCTCGGAGGAATCCGGCGCGCTCCGCTACGAGCCGATCACCTTATATCGGCGTGGCCGGCGGAAAGGGTGATCTGGGAGTATCTGGCAGAGGCGCGGCGAATGATCGCCGGCTCGGACATGTACGAAGTGTTGTCGCACATCGATTACGCGGTGCGCTATTGGCCGGCTCAGCAGGAAGGTCCGTTCAACCCACGGATCTTTGAGGATGTGTTCCGGCAGGTGATCCGCGACCTTGCTGGCAGTGGCGGGCGTTGGAGCTGAACGTCGGTGGCCCTCTGCGGCCATGGATCCCGCAGTGGTGGAGCGAGGAAGGCGGCCGTGCGATCACGTTCGCCAGCGATGCGCATACCACGGACGCCTTGGCCAGCAACTTCTACGGAGCAATGGCAATGGCCGAGCACTTCGGCTTCCGCCAAGGCCGTCAGCCGGAGGACTTCTGGACCCGTTGACAGTGCCCGGTGGACGGTCGCTTGTGAAAAGGACCGCTCAACGCGGGCTCATCATAATCGAAGACAAGCGGCGGGAGGCTGAACTCGGCATTTCGCTTCGACCGCTGCTCGTGTCCCAAACGGCTCGATTCGAAGAGGAGTATCAACCGTTGTCTCGTAGTTACGGCCGCCCATAAGGCCAGAAGCATGCTAGGAAAACCGATCGAACTGAGCGATGAAGTCAGCGAAATCGTTGACTCGTTCGTTGGGACACGGGCGCAAGTCAGGTTGGGAGCAGGTCATAGGTCGAGCCGACTGATCACGTAGTGCCAACCGTCCAGGTTTCGCCTGGCCACCGAGATCGCAGCGCCGGAGATGATCAAGGCGAGCGGGCCGGATTGCATCACCAGCTGCGGCGCGGCGACGTAGCTGCCGCCATGCCGAAGCTGGTCGATGATCACATTGGCTATCGCGGGGCACCCGCGCACCTGGCTTGTCCCTCGGGGCAGCAGGACGGCGTCGACTTCGAACAGGCTGGGTAGGACCAATGTGTCATTGAGCAGTCAGGCGTCCTCCAGCATTCCTTCGAGTTCCTCGGGAGATGCGGCGCCGGCGGGCATGACCGATCCTAGAAGAGGAGAGCGATGGCTTGGTTGGTCTGGGTCATCCCTGGCTCCCGTGCTGGCGCGGATGTCCGCCGACCGTCGACAGACCTCACGAGGATGCGTTGAGCTTGTAGCGGTCGATGATGTCTGGAAGCCAGTCTGGTTCACCGAACTGCACCCCGTAGGTTTCGGCGAGAGCGGCTAGCTGTGTTAGGTCGGGCGGCGCACCTGCGCCGACGAGCTCTGACAATTCCCAGAAGAAGTTTTCGAGTCCAGCAGGGCTGATGATCTCAATCATTCGTGCCGGGACCGAACCTGCGTTCCACACGGCGTGCATTTCGCCGCGAGGTTTAGTGATGTAGCCACCCGGACCGAGGACCACTTCCCGGCTACCGGAACGAAAGCCGATTTCTCCGTCGGTGACGATCGAGTACTCATCTTCTCGAGTGTGCAGGTGCGGCTCCACGAAGGCCCCGACTGCAATTGGGTGCTCAAGCACGGAAACCATCCCGTTCGTGTCGCGTCCCCACAGCTTGAAAGCAACACCGATCCCGCCAAGATCGCCAGTCACCTCACGCTCGCCTGGCTGGACGATCGTCAGCGGTGGCGAGTTCCCCTTGACTTCGTTGGTCTGGGTCATCCCTGACTCCCTACCTAGCGGTTGTCCTCCGACAGTAGGACCGCCGCGGAACCGGGGATATAGCAGAAATCTGCCATCTTCGCCCTGTCCTGAGGGCCGTAAGCTGTCGGACATGGATCGCCACCGGCGATTCGCGCGCGCGGAAGACGAGATCGCCCGGTTATCCAAGCAGGGATTGGACATGGTGGCGTTTTGGCGAGCGTCCGGTTCTGTGCTGGCGGATGCGGTACCCCAGGCTGTGGCCCCATGCTGCTACACCATTGACCCCGCATCGCGACTGCTGACGAGTCACTTCAATGAGGAAATGCTGGAGTTACCTCCTGAATGGCTGGTCCACGAGTACGCCGAGGATGACGTCATTCAGCTCACAGACGTGGCGCGCTCCCCGAGCGGGGTCTCGACGTTGTATGAGGCCACCGGCGGCGATCCCAGCTCAAGCCCTCGCTGGCATGCCCTCATGGCCGACGGCGGTGATCAGGAAATGGTCGCGGCGCTGCGTACCCGCGCCGGCGAAGTCTGGGGCGGCCTAGGTATGTTCCGGGAGCCCGACCGCCCCTTGTTCGACGCGGATGAGCAGGCCTTTCTAGCCGCGATCAGCCCGCTCATGGCCGATGCCGTGCGCCGGGCCCGGCTCATCGGAGACTCGGCCGATCCCGAAGGTCCGGAGGCGCCCGGGATGATCGTGCTCGGCCCAGACTGGCGTCCAGAGTCCATATCGCCCGGTGTCGAGAGTGGCTTCGCGACCTGCCTGACGGAAACTGGGCGGCCTCGCGGCTGCCTACCGCTGTGCTCGCCGTCGCCGCACGTGCAGCGCGTTCGGCTACAAGCACAGACGACCCGTCCGAAGTCGCGGTAGCTCGGGTGCTGACCTGGTCGGGCCGCTGGGTTGTCCTGCACGGCGTACCGCTCACGGCGACCGACACTCAGCGGGTTGCCGTCATCGTCGAACCTGCCCACCCAAGCCGGATCGCCCCGCTACTGATGTCGGCCTACGGCCTGACCGAAGGAGAGCAGCAATTGACCAGACTCGTGTTGCAGGGTTACTCGACCCTCGACATTGCTGACCATCTGGTGATCTCCGTACACACCGTGCAGGGGCACCTCAGGAACATCTTCACCAAGACCGGAGTGCGGTCCCGACGTGATCTTGTTACCAAGATCTTCTTCGCCCATTACGAGCCGCGGCTCCGAGACAACGAGCAGCGCACGGCCGCGAATCTGCCATTGCGGGGCGGGCCGGCTGCTGCCACCAGCCCGCACCGCCGCCCCCGGCCAGGCACAGGCTGAGCCAGCAGCAACGTGAGCTAAGAGCAGCGCAACGGGAAGATCGCTTCCGGCCGGTGCTGGCGCGTACCCGACCGCCGCTCCTAGGGCTTCGCGTCGGGCCGCCACTCACAGCCGATGCGCCTGCGAAGCAAACCCTGATCATGATTCGACCCCAAAAGTTCGGGCTACCTCGGGCTGGTGCACCAGTCACATGCCGCATGGGGTCGGCTAGGGGACACGACCGCACATCAGCGTTGCTGATCCTCGCCAGCAGTGTGGACCCAACCTTGCAAGCACCTGTGACCGCGTGGTGCTCTCGACAACGATCCGCAGCCTCATGATCAGGCCCAGCGACACAGCGAGAGCGGTCAGGAGGGCCGGAGGATTGGTGTCGTCCCATGCGATTGGTCCCTAGGCTGGCGGCATGCAGACAGAGATCAGTTCGGGCCCCGCATTCGCCTTCGGTGAGATCAAGTTGCCCCCCGGTAGCAGTGTTCGCGTCGAGGCCGGCGCGATGGCGATGACTCGCGGCGACGTGGCGATGACCACGTCCACGCGAGGAGGTTTCCTCAAAGGGTTGCGGCGCTCACTGGGCGGTGAAAGTTTCTTCGTCAACGACTTCACCTCACAGGCGGGCGGCCTCGTGGCGGTGGCTTCGCCGCTTCCCGGTGACATGACGCACATCCCTCTCACGGGCGGGACGCTCCTGGTGCAGTCCGGGTCCTGGGTGGCGTCCGATCCCACGGTCGACGTTGACTCGGCCTGGGGCGGCAGCAAGTCGTTCTTCAGCGGCGAGGGCCTCCTGCTGCTGCGCTGCAGCGGGCATGGCGACCTCCTGATCGCCAGCTACGGCGCGATCAGGGACTACACCCTAAATGAGGGCGAGACGATGACGCTCGACACCGGCCACGTGGTGGCCTTCGACGACACAATCCACTACGCCGTCCGTAAATCGGGGGGCTGGAAGTCGACACTGCTGGGTGGGGAAGGGCTGGTGACGGACTTCACCGGACCCGGGCGGCTGTGGCTGCAGACGCGGAACAGCAGCGAACTAGTGAGCTGGCTGGCCGTACGGTTGCCTTCCCAGCGCGACTCCTCGTCCTAGATCGCCTTGGGCGGCTGACTGCTCGGAGTGAGCTTCTTCGGCATGCGTCTCCCTCGAACGGCGTAGTCGCGGGACTCGTCGACTGGTCAGGGCGAGCCGCATCAAGATGGCTGGCCCGGCCCTGCGACCGTCGCAGAGCAAATCTGCGCCGCCGTCGGTTATTAGACCGGACTGGGCCGGTTGCCATTCCGCATCTGACCGAGTGTCCGCAAGCCGGTCCCGCCCTGACCACCCTTGCTGGCATTGATCACGGTCTGCTGGTTGGAGACGCGTCTTCGAGACGCTGAAGCCACCGAAACGTGGTGCGTTGTCTACGACGCCGCCTGAGCCGCGTAAAGCGCTGCCGGCGGTAGCGTTGGAGGGTGGAGGATGTCGTCATTGTCGGCGCTGGTCCGGCTGGCTTGGCGGCTGCGGCGACAGTTCGGGCGCGCGGCATAGACGCCGCCATCATCGAGCGTGGTCGTGTGGGGGAGCCGTGGCGCCGCCGCTATGACCGTCTCCACCTGCACACCATTCGCTCGCTGTCGCATCTCCCCGGCTACCGGATTCCACGTGACTTCGGCCGTTGGGTGGCACGCGACCAGTTCGTTCAATACCTGGAGCGGTACGCGGTGCACCATCGCCTCGAGCCGCGGTTCGGGGTTGAGGCCACGCGTATTGACCGCGACAACGACCACTGGAGTATTCGTACGACAACTGGCACGATTTTTGCGCGGGTGGTCGTGGTGGCCACCGGGTATACCCGACTTCCACATTTGCCGCGATGGCGTGGCACCTTCGATGGACCTGTGGTGCATTCGGTGGATTACCGCAATCCGCAGCCCTATCGCGACCAGGACGTGCTAGTTGTTGGCGCGGGGAACAGCGGTACCGAGATCGCCGTCGATCTAGCGCAGGGCGGCGCAAGACGGGTTCGGATCGCGGTACGCACGCCGCCGAACATCCTGAGGCGCGACGTGAAGGGTTTCCCCATCCAGCTGCTCGGGATCGTGTTTCGGCGGCTGCCGCCCCGGCTCCTGGACCCACTCATTCTTGGGCTGGAACGAGTGACCATCCCGGACCTGAGCGCCTGCGGTCTGCCAAGGCCACGCGCGCCATTTTCGCAGTTCCAACGCACCGGCACCGTGCCCATCTTCGACGTCGGTTTCATCGATGCCGTACGCAATGGAGCCATTGAGGTCGTGCCGGGCGTCACCGCGTTCGACGGAGCGGCAGTCGTGTTGGCCGATGGATCACGCATGTTTCCGGACGTCGTCGTAGCGGCCACCGGCTACCACCCTGGGCTCGAGCCGATGGTCGGACACCTCACAACGATCGGAGAGCACGGTATTCCAAGCCCGCAATCCCGCCTGCATTTCATTGGAATGCGCATACCAGTCTCCGGGTTCTTGCATGAGGTTGGCATAGATGCCCGACAGATTGCAGGAAAGGTGGCACGCGAGCTTGGCGGGTGAGCCCATTCCGCACCGCCATCGCGAAGAGTTGTTAGTAGCTAGTGCAGAATCCAGGGAGAGGGAATGGCCATCGGGAGGGGGCTAGCACGATCCATGGGTCGCTAAAGCCGCTGCTTGCGCATGTCTTGGCATGCATCCTGTGATCCTGAGATAGTCTCGCGCTTCGAGCGCCACGGGGTGCGGGCCACTCTTCGCTTAGCGTTCGGCAGGTAGTCGACCGAGTATCCGCAAGCCGGTCGGTTTGCGGTCAATCTCATGAGCGCGGATCGCGGCCAGGTGCGGGGAGCGGGCTCGCAGCCCCACGCCCGCTCAGTAGTCAAACACCGACCAGCAGATGTCGTTGCGCAACTGCTGGTCGTCGAGCACGAGCTCGCGAATCGCCTCCGGGAGTTGGTCACGCTGCCATCGGCACTCGAGTCGCCCTGCGGTATCGCTCTCGTCTTCCGCCGCGGCAGCACGTGCGGCCTTGATCGCATAAGCGGCTGCACCGAGTTCGTGCGCGGCGACGTGTGCGACGGCCCCCGCCTGGCCAGCAGCGTACGCGGCATGCCGTGCTGCCCCACGCAGGTCTCTGGCCGTGCCCATTGCATGGCCGCCCGCTGCGCGAGCCTGCATCATCTTGACCTCACCACGCACCCAGGCGCGGGCGTGCTCGATCGCTTCACGTGGTCGTGGGTCCTCAGGCTGAACCGACTCGAACAGGTGAAGGACGTGCTCCGCGCACGACGCCGCCCAAAGGGCGAGGAGATGATGATCCGAATCAGTGAGGGTCCCACCGCGACGAAGCGTGATGAAGCGAGGGTCCCTAACCTCCGGGAGGATCATGGTAGGGCGCTCCTACTAGGGAACGGGTCGCATCTTCAACCGTAGCGTCGTTCGAGCATCAGAGCTCTTGAGACGTCGAGTCATCGTTCAAAACGATCTCCTGAACCAGGACACCCTAAGCTCCACGCACTAATGCCCCTTATCAGGGTTGAATTGCACGGATGACATTTTCGCCGTCTCTGAACATCCCCACTCCGACGGCCACGCGACCGGGTAAGCGAGCAGGCATGGGACCAGGCACGTGACGCCGGTGGGCCGAGACTGGCCCACGACGCGATCGGCTAGCGGAAGCGGTCGCCGCGCCCACGCCATCCATCCCGTCGGTGCTGACGGGTTTGGCCGAGGAGATCGGGTCCGCAGTTGACGAACCCACTTTGGCCCGGCCCTAGAACCGTGTTTCTCCGGTCAGGCGCCGTGGGCCAGCGGCGTAACGTTGCATGTGGCCGCGAAGATGGCTTGAGGGGGCATATGCGTGTCTCACGTGTCGGGTTCTACCTTCTCTGCACGCTGATGTCTCCGGTGATCCTGGTCGGCTACCTCGTGTGGGTGGGCAAGTTGTTTGCCGCAAAACGCTCGGGTGTGTCCGCGACGGCGCAGGGCCCGCTGTCTGCCCGGTTCTCCGAGCACAACTTCGGGACACGACAGGACGAGGCAGCGGATCGGCTGATGCGGGCCCTGCCCGGTGTCCCGCGCCTGGGGTTGCGCCTGACGACTGGTCCGGTGCTGCTGGCGCACCGGGTCACCGGGTACGTGCCGCGCGCTTTCCAATATCCCTTCGAGGGCGACGTGCCCCCTCAGTACGAGGCCTCGGCGCGCATCTGGTTTTTCGACGCCGCGGTCGACCGGTATCTACCCGACGTCGCGCAGTTTGTCATCCTCGGTGCTGGTTTCGACACCCGCCCCTACCGGCTGCCGAACGATACCCGGGTGCGGGTGTTCGAGGTTGATTCTCCACAAACGCAGATGGTCAAGCGCGAGACGCTGCAGAGGGTTGGCATAGATTCCAGCGCGGTGACATTCGTTGCGGCGGACTTCGAGAAGGACGACTGGTTGGCCTGCCTGTCCACGGCGGGATTTGCCCCTGGCCAGCGAACACTGTTCCTATGGGAAGGCGTGACCATGTACCTCACCGGCGAGGCCGTCGAAGACTCCCTGCGGAAAATCGCTTCGACGGCGCAGGGGAGCGTGGTCGCTTTTGACTACTTCACCACCGAAGCCCTTGAGTCACGGGCCCTCTACTGGCGTTACGGGAGGGCCGCCACAAAGTCGACGGGAGAAACGCTGAAGTTTGGCGTCGACAGCACTCCGCCCTCCCGCGAACGACTGGCCGAACTGCTCCGATCCTGTGGGCTTTCACTTGCCGATCAGCGTACCCTCGGCGACGACACGCCGACTCGGCGTTCCTGGGGCGGGTTCGCGACCGCGACAGTGGAAAAGTCGTCGGCCTACCTCTGAGCTACTTCGTGAGTGATGACCGATTGGCTGACGAACTCGAACGCATCGGCGTCGAGGGACGCGCAGCATCTTGGCCGAGTCCGCAGCCTCGAGCCGTGTCGCCTCCCATCAGATTGCGGAAATCATCGGTATTGCGAGACGTATTGCGAGACGCAACAGGCCTGCAGATGATCGCACCGTTGGACCAGGGAACAGCTGGATATGGATCGCCTCACAGCTTGCCGTGACGCAGAAGGCGGCGCACGAGCGCTACGGCAAGATCTCACCTCCAGCCTGGGAGAGCCGCTTTCAACACACCGACGAGCATTCCGGCTCGAACTCAGCCACGATCTGACCCGGTGGGGATCCTGACCTGAACGACCCGCAGATCCTGCTGCTCGAACCGGCCCACGGCATGCTGGTCGATACTGCGCTCTACATCGACTGCCCGTGCCGCTACTGGCCCGTCGCCCAGGTGCCCGGTAGACGGTCGGTTACCGGGGACGGATGATCAAGCTCGGAGATCGCAGTGCACAAACGAGCTACAGAAATGTCCAGTGTTCGTCGGGTCCGTCGGCAGTAAGCTCGGACCGCAATCGACGCTTTCGATGTGCCACCGCGGCGTGTCAGCTGGTTCGTCGATCGACCGGAGGAGCAAGGATGCTTGTTCGGTGGCGTAAGTCGAAATATCCCGCATTGGTCGCCACACAGGTCATTGCGCTCGTTCTGTTGGCGGCATGCAGTTCGGCGGGAGGCCCGGCTCCTGGGAACGGGGCCGAAGGCAGTACTTCAACTCCGGCCGCATCGAGGCTGCCGCCGGTCAAACCATATGCTGGCTATCCGGATGCGCTCGTGGTCCTTGGCCATTCTGGGTCTACTGGAGAAAGCTCTGATCCGTCACGGCCCGGCGAAGAAGTGCGCGAGAACTCCTGGGCTACCGGGACGAATCCTGACGTGAACAGCCTGTATCGACGGATCTTGGCTGTCGATCCACAGATCAAGGACCATGAGATCGCCCTTTCGAAGGGTGGCGCGACGGTCGACGACCTCGTGAATCAGGCACAGCAGGCGGTCGATCAACAGCTATCGCGACCGCTGGTGGTGATTCAGATCATGGATAACGACATAGTTTGTCCAGCTACCACGAATGACTTCGACAGCTTCGAAGAGAGACATTCCAATCGGCGCTGACCAAATTGGATCAAGGCTTGCCGACATCCCGCCTGTTCGTAGTTTCTCAGTTCGGTAGCCCCGAAACCTACGCGAAGGCTCTCACGCCCGCACAGCGGCTCAATGTCGGTGGGACTGGCCCCTGCGCGATCATCGCTCCAGACGGTCATCTCGTACCCGACGAAATCAAACGTCTCAACGACATCATCCACGGCTACGAGGCGCGACTGAAAGAAGGCTGCTCCCACTTCGCCCGCTGCACCTACGATGACGGCGCCTTTGGCGATGTGGTCGACCGGCCGCAGTACATCGCAAGCGATCCCAATCACTTTTCCATCGCAGGGCATGCCAAAGCTGCTGAGGTGGCTTGGACCGCAATGAAGAGTGCAGGACTCGTACCGGCAACGCAATAATCTCTAAGGCGTGGGGCGGGTATCGACGACATGGAGTCACCCAATCCTTGTACGCAGCTGTCGCCATCGACGTCGGCATTGACAGGCCGAGAAGTCGGAGAGAACACGCTAGGCCGCTTTTGCACATGAGGGCGAGCGAGGCGGTGAGCCGCCGCTTCACGGAACGGTCATCGCGAGATCTGAGTGGGCAGGATCAGCCGGCGACAAGTAAACAACCTCACGTGACGTCTACTCGTTTTCGGCGATAGTCCCACCGACGCGAGGTTCCTACCAGAGGCTTATCTACGCGCACCTCCGTGAGGTCCGGCCGCCAGCACCACTTGGACCGGTTGTCGCACGCCAAGCCGCCCGAGCCCGGGGCCGGAAACATGCGGAGTCAGGATCCCGCTAAGCGCGTTCCCCGTGTGACGCACGTTCCCGCGGCAACGCGTCCCGATAGGCCGTCGTCATCTGGAACGGCTGGTGACACCAGGCGCGTGTCCATGGCCATGAGAAAGTCCCCACTGGTGGCCAGGTGGCGGCCCCCGCTGGTGGCCAGTGAAAGTCCCCACTCCTCGTTCGTCGTGTCGTAGTCGTTGAGGCCCTTCCGCGGTCGACGGTGACGGTGTCAGCCAGTCACTGGAACCGTGGAAGGGGTCTCCATTGTGAAGAACGCGAGGGATCGGATGGATGTGATCGCCGCCTGTCGGGATGTGGGCAGCTATCGAGGTGCCGCGGAGATCTGCGGCATGACGCATAAGACAGTGCGCCGGATCATTGAGGCGCACGAGACCGGTCAGCGCCTGGCCGGGCAGGCCAGGGGTCGGAACTTTGACCAGGTGAGGGACTTGGTGGTGCTGCGGGGTGGAGAAGACGTTGGGCCGGATTTCGGCGAAGCGGTTGTTGCCGCAGGCGCGGTCGGCCGGCTATGCCGGGTCGGCGCGGAACTTCCGCCGGCTGGTGGCCCAGACGAAGGCGGAGTGGCGTCGTGGCCAGCACCGCGGCCGCCGGCCGGGGGTGTGGGCACCAGGTGAGACGTTGATCATCGACTGGGGTATGCAGGCCGGGGTGCACGTGTTCTGCGCCGCGCTGGCCTGGTCCCGGTTCCGGTTCGTCCGGTTCGCCGACAACGAGAAAGCCACGACGACGTTCGGCCTGCTGGCGGAGTGCTTCGAGCAGCTGGGTGGGGTGCCGAAGATGGTGCTCGCGGACAGGATGGGCTGCCTGAAATCTGGGGTGGTCGCGAACGTGGTGGTGCCGACCCCGGACTATGTCCGGTTCGCCACCCACTACGGGTTTCGGCCCGATTTCTGTGAGGCCGCGGACCCGGAGTCAAAGGGCATGGTGGAGCATCTGGTCGGCTATGCCAAGCAGGATCTGATGGTCCCGCAGCAGCCCTTCGACGACCTGACCACCGCGAATGAGGCGGTCGTCGTGTGGTGCGCCGAGGTCAACACCGTGATCGAGCCGGTGAGCGGGGAGGTGTTGGCCGAGCATCGGCTGGTCGCGCCGGGTGAGACCAGCATCGTCGATGACCACTACGGCGGTCCCCGACCGCAGCGGCCGAGCCGGGCACCCAGGGGGAGAACCCAAACGGAGCAGGACTTCCTCGCCCTCGGCCCGGTCGTTGGAGGCCTACCGGATCGGCGGTGAGCAGCCGTGAGCACTGCTCCACCGGCCTTGGCGGCGGACCTGACCTCCGGTCTGAAACGGCTGAAGATGGCCGGGATGCGTCGCCTCGCCCCCGAACTGCTCCTCACCGCCCGCACCCAGCGATGGAACCCCGAGGAGTTCCTCCGCACCCTAGTGGAGGCCGAGATCGCCGCCCGCGATGCGTCGAACGCCCGCACCCGACGCCGACAGGCGTGCTTCCCGGTCAACAAGACACTCGACGAGTTCGACCTGGCAGCCTCCTCGGTGCCAAGGGCCACCTTCGACTATCTGTCCAGTCGGGAATGGGTGCGGGCTGCTGAGAACCTGTGCCTGATCGGACCAGCCGGCACCGGCAAGAGCCACCTGCTGCTCGCCCTCGGATCGGCCGCCGTCGACGCCGGGCATCGGGTCCGCTACTACACCGCCGCTGAGCTCATCGACAGCCTCTACCGCGGCTTGGCCGATAACAGCGTCGGAAAGATCATCGACGG
>Ga0307302_10000843_pt1 | contig 13489 bp, 12 predicted proteins | sample ER_DNA_183_FD_194490 | JGI IMG/M metagenome (GOLD analysis project Ga0307302, IMG submission 194490) | Bulk soil microbial communities from the East River watershed near Crested Butte, Colorado, United States - ER_DNA_183 | ecosystem: Environmental > Terrestrial > Soil > Floodplain | place...
CGAGACGCTCGAGGCGAGCCCCTGCGAGGAGGCGGGCCTCAAGTCGACGACCTTCACGGTCTCAGGCGAGAACGCCTACGGGATCCTCAAGGCCGAGCGCGGCAAGCACCGGCTCGTGCGCCTCTCGCCGTTCGACCAAGCGCACCGCCGCCATACGTCCTTCGCGCAGGTCATCCCAGCGCCGCTGCTCGCCGACGACGCCGAGATCGAGGTCGACGAGAGCGACATCCGCGTCGACACCTACCGCGCGAGCGGGGCCGGGGGGCAGCACGTAAATAAGACGGATTCCGCGGTACGCATCACGCATCTGCCGACGGGCCTCGTCGTCAGCGTCCAGAACGAGCGCTCCCAGTCCTCGAATAAGGCGACAGCGCTGCGCATTCTTCGCTCCCGGCTGGTCGAGCTTGCCGAGGAAGAGCGTGAAGCCGAGCTGGCCAGGGAGCGCGGCGCCGTGAACATGGGCTTCGGCGGAAACGCGATTCGCAGCTACGTCCTGCACCCTTACCAGCTGGTGAAAGACCACCGCACCGAGCACGAGGTCGGAAACGCCCAGGGCGTGCTCGATGGCGACCTCGACGGCTTCGTCCAGGCCTATTTGCTGGCCAAGGCAGCTGGTCGCGTCATCTAGCTCAACCGGAAACGGTCAGCCCGATTGGCTGGTTTGGCGGAATGCAGACGGCCGCACGGGCGAAGCCCGCGCGGCCTGAGGCGCCGCCGCCGAGTCGGCGCCTTAGCGGCGACCTCGATGGCTTCGTCCATGCCTATTTGCTGGCAAAAGCCGCCGGGAGGGTCGTTTAGGTCTAGCAGCCCCTTCCGCTAGACTCAGGGGCTGTTCCAAAGCCGGGAGCGGTCCTTGCGGGCCGCCTTTCCCCCTTGACCCGTGCAGGAAGACATCGTCCAGATAGAGCCAGAAGCCCCTGCGGCACCTAGCCCCGCAGAGCTTGCCGAGCAGAACGGCAAGCTCGATGGCGCTGCTGCAAGCGCGCGCTCGATGATCGTCTTCGAAAGCGTGACGAAGATCTACGAGCCGAACGTCGCTGCCCTCTCGGATGTTTCTTTCGTCATCGACAAGGGTGAGTTCGTCTTCGTCGTCGGCGCCTCCGGATCGGGCAAGTCGACGGTCGTCCGCCTGCTCCTGAAGGAGCTCGAGCCGACCTCGGGGCGAATTTTCGTCGCGGGCCGCGACCTCGGACGCCTGCGCGGCTCGAAGGTGCCACAGCTACGCCGCAACGTCGGCTGCGTCTTCCAGGACTTCAAGCTGCTTCCGAACCGCACCGCGGCCGAGAACGTCGCCTACGCGCTCAAGGTGCAGGGGGAGGGGTCGAGCTCGATCCGACGCAAGGTGCCCGAGGTGCTGAACATGGTCGGCCTCGCACACAAGATGAGCTCGCTCCCCGATGAGCTCTCCGGAGGCGAGCAGCAGCGCGTCTCGATCGCGCGTGCGTTCGTCAACCATCCGCCGCTCCTGGTCTGCGACGAGCCCACCGGGAACCTCGATCCTGACACGTCGGTCGGGATAATGCAGCTTCTCTACCGGATCAACCGGTCGGGGACGACGGTGCTGATGGTCACCCACGACCGCGAAATGGTCGACAAGATGCGCCGCCGGGTAATCGCGCTCGAGGACGGACGTCTCGCCCGCGACGAGAGACGCGGGGGCTACGCCGAGGAATGAAGCTCAGGGTCGTCGTCGCCGAAGCCTGGCGCTCGCTGACCGCGAGCCTTTCGACGACCGTCGCGTCTGCTGTGACGGTGTTGATCGGGATGTTTCTCGTCGGACTTCTGATCGGCCTCGGAACCTGGGCCCGGTCTTGGGCCGACAGCGCGAAGCACAAGCTCGTGATCGACGTGTTCCTCTGCACTCCTGCGAGCTGCAACAACGGTGAGGTCACAGCGCAGCAACGGGACAACGTGCGCGTCCTCTTGCAGTCCGACTCGAGGATCGCATCGATCGAATGGATCTCGAAGGAGCGCGCGGCGGAGATCATGAAGAGGCGTGCGCCGGAGATGATGAAGAACATCCCCGCCAACCCGCTGCCAGAGTCCTTCAAGGTCAAGCCGAAACACGGGGAGGACGTCGTGGCGATCGCCAACAGCCTCGAGCCGCGCCCGGCAGGGGTGGAAAAGGTCAGCTTTGGCGAGAAGACGGCGAAGAGGATCCTTCGCGTCGCCCGGATCTTCGAGATCCTCTCTGCACTGGCGATCGTGATCCTGTTGGGCGCCGCGACGATCCTGATCGGAAACACGATTCGCCTCTCGATCTTTGCCCGGCGAAGAGAGATCGAGGTGATGAAGCTCGTGGGGGCATCGAATTGGTTCGTCCGCGGCCCGTTCGTGGTCGAAGGCCTGCTCACGGGCGTGATCGGGGCGGTGGCGTCGATCGTCCTCCTGTTCCTGGGCAAGGAACTCGTCCTCCCCGCGACGATCGGCAAGCTGGATGCGGGTAAGGAAGTGAACGCGATCGCCTTCGAGTACATCGCGCTCATCCTCCTCGCGCTCGGGCTCCTACTCGGAGCTGCGGGCTCGAGCTTGACCATGCGGCGCTTCCTTAGAGTCTGATCGTCGAGCTCACAAAGCGCGGCAAGCTCGTCACCGGCGAGCCGTACTTCACGCCTGGAACGCCCGTCGTGCTCGACCACAAGCGGCTCGGCGAGGCCGACGTGGGCGATCTCGTCTCTGTCAGCGAGGGCCGCGGCCGCGCTCGTGTGGAGCGCGTCGTCGGGTCGGCCAAAGCGATCGAGAACGTGCTCGAGGCGCTGCTCGTCGAGGAGGGTTTGCGTCAGCCGTTCGAGCCGCACGACCTGCCCGAGCCGAGCTTCGAGGATCGCGTCGACCTCCGAGATCTCTTCACCTTCACGATCGACCCTGAGACCGCGAAGGACTTCGACGACGCCATCTCCGTCCGGGCCGAGGGCGAGGGCCTGCGAGTCTGGGTGCACATCGCGGACGTCTCGTACTTCGTGCCGGCCGGGACGCCGCTCGACCTCGGCGCCGCGGAGCGGGCGAACTCGGTCTATGTGCCGGGGCTCGTCGCCCCGATGCTGCCGCCCGCGCTCGCCGACGACGCCTGCTCGCTGCGCCCGAACCTGGACCGGCTCACGGTCACGGTCGAGATCCCATTCAGCACCGATCTCCAGGCCGGTGAGCCCTCGTTCTACCGCTCGGTCATCCGCAGCCGGGAGCGGCTCACCTACTCGCGCGCGGAGGCGATTCTCGGCGGACGGGAACGCGTCGCTGCGGAGCTGGCCGACGCCCTCCGGTTCACCGACCGGCTCTCGACCGAGCTGCGCCGGCGGCGCTTCGCACGCGGCGCGTTGCGGGTCGAAAGCCCCGAGATCGCATTCGACTTCGACGGCCGTGGCGGAGTGGAGCGCGCCTGGCTCGAATCGGAGCCGAAGGCCCACGCGCTGATCGAGGAGCTGATGATCCTCGCCAACGAAGCGGTCGCCGGCTTCCTCGCCGGTCGCCGGCGCGAGGCGCTCTACCGCGTTCATGAGCCTCCGGAGCCACAGGCGGTCCAGCTCCTACTCGCCAAGCTGACCGACCTCGACGTGCCGACCCCAGCCGTGCCAAAGCGCGAGACGATGTCACCCGCAGATGCAGCTCGCCTCGCCGCCGCGGCGAGCGAGCGGGTCGCCGACTACCTCCGCAGGGGAGGGCGTGGGGCTGAGGCCTTTCCCGCGCTCGTCCTCCGTGCGCTCAAGCAGGCGCGCTACGACCCCAGCAATCTCGGCCACTCCGGCCTGGCGAGCACGGCCTACGCCCATTTCACCTCGCCGATCCGCCGCTACCCGGACCTTGTCGTCCACCGCGCGCTTCTCCGCGAGCTCGGGCAGGGCGACGATCCGTCTCCGGAGGATCTCGCCGAGCTCGCCGAGCACACGTCCCGGCAGGAGCGGGCGGCGGGTGAGATCGAGTACCGCGCCGACGAGATCTGCCTCGCCTGGCTCCTCGAGCGGCAGCTCTTCGACCGCGGCTGGGAAGAGCCGTTCGCGGGCGAGATCATCGGCGTCATCCCCTCGGGGGTCTTCGTCCGCTTCGGCCAGGTCTTCGAGGGCTATCTGCCGGCACGGCGCATGCAGGGCGACTACTTCGAGCTCAACGACCTCGGCACGGCCCTCGTCGGTCGCCGCGGCGGGCAGCGCTACCGGCTCGGCGACCCTCTCGACGTCAAGGTCGAGGACATCCGGCGCTCGGAAGGGAAGGTGGAACTGTCTATTCCAACGAGCGAAGGAGCACGCGGCGGAGGGCGAAGAGGCCGACCATCCCGACGGCGATCAAGGTCGCGAGCACGATAGCGAGGCCGACCGGGAAGCTGTTCTTCGGCGGCGGCTTGTAGTCGAGGCTCCCGGTAATGAGGAAAGGCTTCCCGTTCGCCGTCGCGGGCACTTTCCAGTTGAAGACGTGATGCGGCTTGCGCGGCTCATCCTGAATCAGTCTCGGAGGGGTCTGGCTCATGTAGTGGATGCGGTGGTCGTGCCATGCCCAGAGCTCGCCACCGGCGAGCTTCTGCCACTTCGGTTGGGCGGTTGGTCTCGCCGACTTCGGCACCGTCGAGCGCGCGTAGCGGTCCTGGTTGAGATACACGGCCGGTGAGTTTCCGTTCACGTAGATCCCGTTGTGACCGAAGCGCAAGTACGGCTCACCGCCGTAGCCACGGATGACAATCGTCTTGCCTGTCTTGTTGTCGAGCCAGATCTGGTCGTCGCCGTAAAGGACCTTGAGCTCGAGCCCAGCTTCATGAGGCTTGACGGCGACGATTCGCGAGCGGTAGCCCTTCTTCCCGGTGCCGAAGTGGGCCTCGGCACCGGGAGGAAGAAGCACAGCCGCCAGCAGGGCGGCGACTACGAAGGCCCGTTTCAAGCGCGGCGCCTCCGGGCGAGAGTCAGGCCGAGCGCGACCAGGGCGACGGCGAGGCCGGCGATGCCGAAGCCCAGCGCGAGCCCTTCGTGGTCGTCACCGTCGTCGTCGCTCGTCGCTGACGAAGCCGTGGTCGTGGTCGTCGTCGCGGTCGTTCCGCCTTCCGCGGCCTCGAGCGTCACATGTGGAGCCGGTTCGTCCGAGGTCAGCGCTCCGATCCAATGCACGACCTTGCCGTTCGCATATGTCTGAGTCGCCGCAAAAACGAGCACCTTCCCAGGCGTGTTCGGCAGGTGCATGCTCAGACCGAACTCGTCGAATTCGCCGACGCCGATCTGTCCGCCGGACCACGTGACGACTCGGCCGGATTGCGTCCGCTTCCAACCGGCCTTGGGCTGGAACGTCACCTCGTCGAGCCCGGCCGGCATTTGCACGCTCACCTTCACGGTGGGGACGTCTTCCTCGGTCGGAACGCGAAGGGCGAACCGAGAGAAGCTGTCCGCCGGAGCCTTTTCCGGGTTCATGGTCACGTGTGCCGAGGCTGCCGAGGCCCCGGCGAGCGCGGTAATGGCGGCGGCCAGAAGGGTTATTCGCAGTTTCATGTCTATCCCTCTCGTATCGGAACGGTGATGGTCTGTGTCAGGGCCTCGAACTGGCCGCGCCTCGCCTCGATCGTGACTTGCCAGTCGCCTGCATACGGGAAGGTCGCGCCCGAGACCGTGTAGTGGAATGGGCTGATCCTCTGCAGCGGGATTCGCAGGGGCCCGAGGTTCCTGCCCGGCAAGATCGCGGACAGCTTCGCGGCCGCCGTGGGGGCGGGAACACCTCTCTGCGTGAACGTATAGATGTGGATGACGTTGGGCCCGGTCCGAGCCGGCTCGATCGTCATGTTGAGCTCGAGATTGCCGAGCGGGATCGTCGTGTCGAAGAGCTTCGGAGGCTTGATCGACGCCTTGGCCGGAGGCTCGGTGACGAGCACCGCCGTCACACTGACGATGACCGCCATGATCGCGAGCTCCGCGCCGGTTGCCCGCAGGAAACGACGCTGTTCGAGCACGGAGGCGATCTGCTTCCGCAGCCTCGGCACCGCGAAGCGGTTGTTGTATGCGCCGAGCCCGAGCAGCGGCACGACGAGCAGGATCTTCGCGAGCAGCAGCTGCCCATACGTCGTATGCCAGACCCCCTCCCAGATGGCTCGAGGGACATGCCGGACACCCAGGCCTGCGGGCACGATCTCCTCGTAACCCCTCACCGATCCGGCCAGGATGAGCAGTGCGACGGATCCGACCGCGAGCATCGAGAAGATGGGGACGGCACGTGCCGCGAGCGGCCAGCGGTCTTCACCGGCACGAAGGAGGGCAAGCACCGTAAAGGCGAGCCCGCCGACCCAGACGGATCCGGCGATGATGTGGGCGAGGTCGGCTACGAATGCCACCGTGCCGCTCGTACGCGCGTGCCCGGCCGCCGACAGCGTCGGCAGAAGGGCCACCGCCGGCACGAGCACGACCGCACCGAGCAGGGCGTTGCGCAACCTGCTGGCCGTGAAGGCGAGCGGGACAACCGCCGCCGCGAACCCGATCTGGAACAGGAACGCCTTGCCGAAGCGGGTTTGCAGCACCGCGTCGACGGTGTTCCACTTGAACGCGTCGCTCAGGCCGAAGCCTCCTGCCACGGCTCCCTGGAGCACGATGCAGAGGATCCCGGCAACGACGAGCGCCACTCCGAGCGCGGAGAGGATCCAGTAAAGGCGGGAACGAAGCTCCGCGGCCGCCGTGCGGAGGACGACTGCGAGCGCAGTCGCGCCGCCGACCACGAGCAGGATCAGAGCGAAGTCGAACGCGCGGGCCGTCTTGAAGAGAGCGTCGATCCAGCCGGCGGTGCCCGCCGAGGCGAAGACGTTCTTGCAACTCCCTGCCGTCGCCTCCTTGACGCTGAAGGTGAAGGCGCCCGCGACCGGGTGCGAGTCCGCGGAGATCACGCGCCACGTTGCGGTGTACGTGCCGCGCGGCAGCATGCCGCTGAGCGGAACCGACACGGATCGGTCGTTCGGGCGCGTGATCTTTCCCGAGTCGACGCGCTTGCCCCCGCAGTCGTAGACGCGAATCGATCCGAACGCAGTCTCGACCGACTCGTTGAAGCGCAGTGAGACAGCCTGCGGGCTGCGTCGCACGACCGCGCCGTTGGCCGGCGTGCTCTCCTCCAGGATCGCGTGAGCGAACGCCGACGGCACCGCCGTCAGGGCGATCGCAGCAATCGTTATCGCAAGACTGGCTCTCTTCAACTCACTCCTTCGCTCGGAAACTACGCCCGGCGAAGGAGTGGCGGTGCGCGCTCGCAGTAGCCCCGCGCGAGCCCGGCGGGGCGCGGCGCCGCCGTGACGTGCGCAGGGAGCGGGACGAAAACGGGGAGGAGTGGGCGCGGCGGCGCCGCAGCGAGGGCGCGACCAACGGCGTGGGCAACCGAGTCGAGCGCCCAGGCGATCAGCAGAGCGGCGAGCGCGAACGGCAACTGGAGCGCGAGCCCCACGAGGAAGCTCGGCTGAAGCGCCGCCGTCCATGGCATCTGGCCGGAGTGCACGACGCGCTCGAGGTGCTCCTGGACGACGAATGCGCCCGGGGACAGCAGCACGATCGCCGGCGATGCCGCGGGTCCTCTCGGCCGTCCTCTGAACCCCGCGAGCGCCCGGAAGACGAGCGCAGCGATCAGCACGAGCAGGCACGTCGTGAGTGCGAGCGGCGCGTTGCCGAGGTACCCGTGCCCGCTCTGGGAGAGCGCGTCGGCGCGCGCGTGCGCATCCGGGATCGCCAGTCGGTAACCGACCCAGTGCCCTGCGAGGAGACCGCCGAGCATGAGCGGGGCGGTCGAAACCCAAGCGAGGCGCTGCCTCATGCATGAATGGTGGCAGATCGCGCGCACCGGCCGAACCTACAATCGAGCTATGGCAGGCCAGAAGCCGATCGCCGAGAACCGCAAGGCGCGCCACGACTACCACTTCCTCGAGCGCATCGAGGCTGGGCTCGTGCTGACCGGAAGCGAGGTCAAGTCGCTGCGGGAGGGGCGCGTCAGCCTCCAGCAGGCTTATGCGGATGTCCGCGAGGGCGAGGCGTGGCTCGTAGGCGCCCACATCGACACGTACGACCAGGCCGGGATCCAGAACCACGAGCCCGAGCGTGACCGGAAGTTGCTGCTCCATCGCCGCGAACTCGACTCGCTCTACGGCAAGGTGCGCGAGAAGGGCCTGACGCTCGTTCCGATCCGGCTCTACTTCAAAGACGGCCGCGCGAAAGTGGAGCTCGCGCTCGCCCGCGGCAAGGAGCAGCGCGACAAGCGTCGCGACATCGCCAAGCGCGAGTCCGACCGGCAGATCGAGCGCGCGCTCAAGGCGCGCCGCTGAGCCCCCGCTCGAGGGCGAATCTCCCGCACGCGGCTACAATGTGGGGGACATACGGGGGCGACCAGGTTTCGACGTGGTCGGTTCTCCGGCTGAGCTGCAAGCCGAGGTCCCCGGTCGGCCTCGTAAAACAACCGGGAACAAACGCAAGTGCGAAGAACCAAAACGCACTCGCTCTCGCTGCTTAAACCACAGTGAGGCGCGTCGCTCCGGGCTCGGCCCGTGGCTCGGGTAGCGGCGTCAGAAAACGGGCTCGGCACCGAAGGAGAGCCAATCGCCCGAGGTGCGACACCAAAGGATGGCTAGCCCGGCGGTAGGTCGGCTGCCAACCGGCCGTCGGGCGAAATTCAAGGGCAGCCTAAGCTTGTAGAGGCTCTTTCGGAGCGGCTCACGGACGCGGGTTCGATTCCCGCCGCCTCCATTATTGTTGTCGTTTCGACAACGTGCTATAGCCAATCTCTCAGGGGAGAGCACCGTCGCGCAGGTAAGTGCGTCACCACCGTCGCTTACGTGTCGAGCCTTGGGCGTATGCGGTATCCGGTTAGCTCCCCGGGGAATCGGGGCTTAACGGCAGCGTCAGTGAGCGATAACCCTCGACCAATGTGTAGCCGCTCTCCGCGTAGAGACGCAGTGCGGGGTCATTGTCGTTCTCCGTCTGCAAGACAAGTCGCAAGGCGCCTGCCGCAATCGCAGCCGTGCGCAGGGAGTCGAGGAGCGCTCGACCGACGCCAAGGCGGCGCTGGTGCGGCAAGACGAACAGGTCTCTGATCTGCCAGAAGTGGCCGAGCTGTAGCGATGCCGGAACTTCCATCGTGATCGCAAAGCCGATGGACTGACCCTGGTCTGCTGCAACGAATGCTCTGAAGCGGCTGCTCTTGAGGTTCCGTTCTAGCCACGTAGCCGATCGTGCGGCATCAGGAGCCTCGCCGTAGTGCGCGCGATACTGCTCGAAGATCTCGGCCAGCTCTTCGATCTCTCTTCGTGTTGGTGCAGTCAACGTTCGAACGGAGACTGGTCCGCCGGACGCCGGAGGTTCGATGGTAGCGTCGCGCGTCACGCTGTATCCGATTGCCAACTTGTTACGGAGGCCTCCTCCACCGGTATGGGGAGACACTAACCGAGCACTCAGGGTGCATTGCGGAACACTGGCGCAGTGGGATGTTGTCTCGCCTGGGTGCAAGGAAATAGGGTGACGACGGTGGCCGCAGCCTGGCGGGCGCTTTGTCCAACTCGCCTAGGAGGGAACCGATGCCACTCGATCAGGATCAAACGCGCGACTTCGCGCGTACGTACGCCGAGGCGTGGTGCAGCCACGATCCCACCAGAGTCGCCGGCCACTACACACCGGGCGGCACGATCGCAATCAACGGCGGCGAGCCCACTGAGATAACAGAGGTGGCGCGCTCGTTCATGACCGCGTTCCCGGACATTCAGGTCTTCACGGACGATGTCGTCGTCAAGGAAGAGGTGGTCGAGTACCACTGGACCTTCACCGGCACGAACACGGGACCCGGCGGTACCGGGAAGTGGGTGCGGATCTCAGGCTTCGAGGAGTGGACGTTCGGCGACGATGACCTCGTCGCAGAGTCGCAAGGTCACTACGACCAGGCCGAATACGACCGCCAGCTCGAGCACGGCGCGGCTGAACCGCAGTAGAGGCCCAAGCGGTTCTGCCGCGCGTCAGCTCAAGAGACATTCCCGAACACTCGCCCAGATGAGCGCCGTCTTGATCGACTGGGTACGCCTGATCGTTCTGGGCGGCCGTGCACATGCGTTGATGCGGCATGACCTTCCCAGGGGAACGGTGACGTTCCTGTTCACGGATATCGAGGGGTCGACGCGCCTGTTGCGGCAGCTCGGGCCGGCGCGCTATGCCGAGGCGCTGGCCGATTACCGTCGCATGCTGCGGGACGCGTTCGTCGCCGAGGGAGGTGTGGAGGTCGATACCCAGGGGGATGCGTTCTTCATCGCCTTCCCGACCGCTGCTGGGGCCGCCGCCTCGGCCAGGGTGGGGCAGCGGGCGCTCGCGTCGGGGCCGATCGCGGTGCGGATGGGCCTGCATACCGGAACCCCGACTGTGGCCGCTGACGGCTACGTCGGGATCGACGTCCATCGCGCTTCCCGGGTCGCCGCGCTCGCCCACGGCGGTCAGGTGATCGTCTCAGCCTCGGCCGCGGCGCTCCTCGAGGATGAGCCGCTCCGGGACCTCGGCCCGCACCGACTTAAGGACTTCGACGCTCCAGCCCGGTTGTTCCAGCTCGGCGTCGCCGACTTCCCGCCTCTACGAACGCCAGGGGCTGTTGAGCTTCCCACTCCGGCGACTCACTTCCTCGGGCGCGAGCGCGAGCTCTTCGAGGCGGCTTCCGTCTGGCTTGACCGCGACCCGCGCCTGCTGACGATCGTCGGTCCCGGCGGCACGGGTAAGACGCGGTTCTCGATCGAGCTTGTCCGGTTCCTTGCCGAAGAGGCGGACGGGGGCACGGTCTTCGTACCGCTCGCCCCCGTTCGCGAAGCAAGACTGGTCGTGCCCCTGATCGCCGAGCGCCTCGGCGCCTCCGGCGACAGTCCCGCCGCGATCGCGACGCGGATCGGTGAGAAGCGAACCCACGTCGTCCTCGACAACCTCGAGCAGCTCCTGCCCGACGCAGCCCGGCCGCTCGCCGAGCTGCTTGCTGCTGCCCCGGCGCTTCGGATCGTGGGGACGAGCCGTGAGCCGCTGCGGATCGCGGGTGAGTCCGAGTTCGACCTGCCGCCGATGGACGAGAGTGACGCCGTCACGCTGTTCATCGAGCGGGCGCAGGCTATCCGGCCCGACGTCGGTGACTCGCACGCGGTGCACGAGTTAATCCGCCGTCTTGATGGGCTCCCGCTCGCGATCGAGCTGGCCGCGGCACGCGTCAAGCTCCTCGGCCCCGAGCAGCTGCTCGAGCGGATCGCGCAGCGGCTCGACCTGCTCAAGGGCGGCCGCGACGCCGACGCGCGCCACGCCACGCTGCGTACGACGATCGCCTGGAGCTACGACCTCCTCGACGACGACCAGCAGCAGCTGTTTGCCCGGCTCGCAGTCTTCCGCGGCGACTGCACTCTCGAGGCGGCCGAAGCAGTCTGTGACTCGAACCTCGACACGCTTGCGTCGCTCCTCGACAAGAGCCTCGTCCGCCGCCGCACCGATGCGAACGGGGACGAGCGCTTCTGGATGCTCGAGACGATCCGCGAGTTCGCGCGGGAGCACCTGGCGGCCTCGGGTGAGGAGGATGCCCTGCGGCGACTTCAGACCGACTGGTTGATCGAGCTCGCCGATCGGGCGGGCATGCGCGCGACTGTCGGTGTCCCCGGCAAGTGGGATGTCGATCTCGTAGCGCCCGAGATCGACAACGTCCGCGCCGTGCTCGACTGGGCGGCAGAGCACGACCCCGAACGTGGCCTCGCCCTGGCCGCGTCGCTCGAGGGATTCTGGCTCGTTCGCGAGCAAACCGAGGGCACGTCACGTCTCGAGCCACTGCTCGCACGAACCCCGGACGCCGAACCGCAGCTTCGCGCCCACGCGCTGCGGGCCCTCGGCGGTGCGCTCCAGCTCTCCGGCGAACCCGAACGTGCCGCGCCCTACTACCAGCACAGCCTCGAGCTCTTCATCGCGAGCGGAGAAGAGGTCCAGACGGCGAACCTCCGCTACCGCGTCGCCGGAAACATGGTGGACAGGGGCGAGACGGCCGCCGCCTGGCCGCTGCTCGAGGAATCACTCCGTACGTTCCGGCAGCTCGGCCTCCCTCGCGGTGAGGCACAGGTACTCGGATACCTCGCGGAGAAGCCCCACGGAGAGGGCGATCTCGCGCGCGCGATCGAGCTCACCCTTGAGAGCGCCGCGATCGCCCACGAGATTGGCTGAGCATGGTGGGAGAGCGGACAGCTCTCCGGTGCCGCCGAGCTCGAGCGCGAGCGCGGAGATCTCGATGCCGCCGAAGGTCATGCGCTCCGCTGCCTCGAGCTCTCCTTGGGCCTCGGTGACCGTCGGCGCGTAGTGCTTACCGCGGCCAAGCTTGCCGTCATCGTCGCAGAACGCGGGGACGCCGAGCTGGCCGGCCGTCTCTGGGGGGCCATCGAAAGCGAACAGACCTCCAGGCCCGTCCGACAGTGGGAGAACGACCGCCAGAAGCTCGAAGCCCTCGTCCTTCGCGTGGATGGACCCGCGTTCGTTCGGGCGCGCACGGAGGGCCGTCTGCTGTCAATCGCCGAGGCGGCCGGTTTCGAGATGGCCCCAGCCGGTTAACCGGTTCCGAACCTCGTCGCAAGGCCACCACGACCACGGTGGAGTGAGCCGCGGCAGGGCGCGCGTTCTGGGGGACACGCCCGAACGCTCGCGCAGCGAGGGGTTCTGTCTTCTCGGTTGCCCGTTAGAGCTGCTCGCCGGGAAAGACCAGCTCGAAGCGCTGAAGGAGATCCGGAACGCTTCGGGCGTCGACCTCGAGCCCGTAGCGGGCTGCGAGCGCGGCACGGACGTGCGGCTCGGCCTGCGTACTCCCGCCGAGCGCGACGAGTTCGTCGAAGTACCGCTCGAACCCGGCGGGTGAGATGATTTCGAGGAGACGCGCGGGTTCGTCTCCTGCATTCCAAAACGTGTGCCATTGGTTCCGCGGCTTGAAGATCAAGTCGCCGGCAGCACCGACCACGACATCGTCGCCCAGCAGCGCACCGACCCGCCCCTCAACGATGTAGCCGTACTCGTCCTCACGCGAATGCCTGTGCAAAGGCGCCGCCAGCGCGCGCGCAGACATGGGGTGCTCTACGACAGAAAAGCGCCCCTCCGCATCGTCCCCATCGATCATGAACCGCACGCCGATGCTCCCAAGGAAGCCGGCCTTGCCGTCCTTCGAGCCCAACACCCTGACAGTCATCGTGTCCTCACGCGGTGGCGAAATTCGCCGCCAAGACTAGAGCACGACTTCGGCGTTGAAGGCGGAACCTCGAGACGGTAGCCCCTTCGGGGTGTATTCCGGAGCGCTGGCGCAGCAGAGCGCCGCCTCGCTTGCGCGTAGATTGGGGTTGCCATGTCGAGCTGGTACGACGCCTGGGCGGACCGATACGCGGAGTGGTCGACTGGCGTCACCGCTGACGTCCCGTTCTACGTCGAGCTTGCCCGTGAGACCAACGGGCTACTGGTCGAGCTTGCGGTTGGTAACGGGCGCGTTGCGATCCCGGTTGCTCAGGCAACGGGCCGGCATGTGGTCGGGATTGACTCTT
>Ga0307302_10000844_pt1 | contig 13466 bp, 12 predicted proteins | sample ER_DNA_183_FD_194490 | JGI IMG/M metagenome (GOLD analysis project Ga0307302, IMG submission 194490) | Bulk soil microbial communities from the East River watershed near Crested Butte, Colorado, United States - ER_DNA_183 | ecosystem: Environmental > Terrestrial > Soil > Floodplain | place...
ATCACGGAAGTCGGCGTCGTCAAGGTCCGCGGCGGCGAGGTCACGGGCACCTTCCACACACTGGTCAACCCCGGGATGCCGATCCCGCCGATGATCACCGCGCTCACCGGCATCTCCAACGCCATGGTCGTTGACGAGGAGCCGATCGAGGTCGTGCTGCCGTGCCTGCTGGAGTTCCTCGGCGACGCGGTGCTGGTTGCGCACAACGCCTCATTCGACACGCGTTTCCTGCAGGCTGCCCTCCAGGCGCATGCCTACCCACGGCTGGAGTCGAGCGTCGTCTGCACCGCGCGGCTGGCTCGAGTGCTCCTGCCTCGCGACGAGGTACCGAACGTCAAGCTCGCCACCCTCGCCCGCTACCTACGTGCGGAAACCCAGCCTTGCCACCGCGCCTTCACCGACGCTAAGGCCACCGTGGACGTCCTGCACGCCCTTCTTGAGCGCGCGGCCGGCTTCGGTGTGCTCGCTCTGAACGACCTACTGACCTTCCCGAAGATCCGCACCCAGCAGCGGCACAGCTACCGGAAGACCCGCCTGGCGGACGAACTGCCTCGCGCCCCAGGCGTCTATCTCTTCCGCGGCCGGAACAACGAAGTGCTCTATGTCGGCAAGGCAGGCAAAGACCTGCGCAGCCGTGTGCGGTCGTACTTCTCCGGGGACGGACGTGCCAAGGTGGAGGAGTTACTCGACGCGCTGGCGACAATCGACCACATCGTGTGCGTCAACAACCTGGAAGCAAGCATTCGCGAAGTACGCCTGATCCAGCGCTACCGGCCGCACTACAACCGGCGCAGCCGGGATCCGGAGCGCTACTACTGTTACCTCAAGCTCACGCGCGAACGCTGGCCGCGGCTCTCGATCGTCCGCAAGCTCCTGGATGACGGCGCCCACTATCTCGGCCCGTTTACCAGCACCGCCCAGGCGGAGCTAGTCAAGGATGCGATCGAGGCTGCCCTACCTCTCCGGCGCTGTACCCAGGCCATCGGCGTCCGCAAGCGAAGCTCTCCCTGCGTGCTGCTGGAGCTGGGCCGCTGCCCAGGTCCGTGCACGGGTGAGGCCGATGCCGACCAGTACGCCGAGCACGTAGCGGCGCTAACCCGCTGCCTCGATGGCGGCGACCCGGAGCCGCTGCTGGCAACCCTCAGGAAGAAGATGGACCGCTACGCCGCAGGACAACGGTACGAGCAGGCGGCCGTGACGCGCGACCGGCTGGAGGCGTTGAGTCGCGCCCTCGACGACAGACGACGCATGGCCACCATCTGTGCTGCTGGCGACCTGGTCTTGGCCACGCCACATCCCTGCGGGCGGGAGGTCACTGTGCTGCGCCATGGCCAGCTCGTCTCGGTCACGGTCATGCCGGCAAGCGACGCGATCCGGCTTCCGATCGACGTCCCGGAGCAGGATCCTCAGCCGATCGCCGGTCCTCCACCGCGACACATTGCTGACGAACTCCGCCTGGTTGCCCGATGGCTCGACCAGGTCGCGGGCGAGGCGGAAGTGGTTGCGGTCAGTGGCACACTTGCCGGACCAGCATTCGGTGGCGCCGCGCTCCAGGTCCGCTATGACCCTGGAAGGCAACGCCACGTCGTTCCTGGTGAGGCACGAGGTCGTCCGATGCTTCGACCCCGAGCGCTTCCCGGGCGCCGCTCCGGACATATCCAGGGCGCCTTGAGGGCTGAAATCCACGTGTCGCGCATGTCCTGATCGTTGCTGCGACTCATGTGCTGATCACCTCGCTGACCGGCGAAGACCAGCGGTGGTCGCCAAGAAGTGTGATCACGGGGCGTGTATAGGGCAGCACCATGCCGCTGGGCAGTGTGTGCAAGCTCCGTCGCAGACCAAGTTGTGCCCTAACGGGACCCCTACCCTCCCGGCTCTGACAGGTTCGTTCACCGATCAGCTGACAGGTGCTGTACGGCGACACCCACAGCCTCACAGTGGGAGTGACATCGCCTCACGCTAATGATTCCTGGGGAATCACCGTGCGGATCCGAGGAAGGGCCTTGGTCCGGATTCCGGGTTTGGGTTGATGCCCTTCGAGGCGACCACGCCCAAGAGTCCGCCGCGCCGCACTTCCATGCGGATTTCGCCTCGGCTGGTACCCGGCTGAGGGCGTTGGCGAGGACATCAAGATATCGGGAATGCCCAACACGACCGTTGCTGATCACAGCGGTCACTGAAGTAAGCCTGAGTAAGCTCACTACGGCGTTCTGGCTGCGATGGGGTGGGCGTAGCCGCTACCCCGCCGGGCAGGAGCTGGCGGGGGCCTGGCCAGGCTTAGCCGTCGTGCCGCTGCCGCTCGGGGTTCTGGCCCTTGCGTTGGGGGGAAGGGGACTGGCGTCGGCGGTGCCGGTGGTTGGTGGTGCGGTTGTCGGTGTGGCCGGCGGCGACGGTGGCCGCAGTAGGGCGAAGGTGCCGGTCGGGATCTCCACCGTCCGCGAGCACTGGTGGTCATAGAAGAACGCCGAGCCGTTGGCCTGCCCCAGGTACAGCACCTCCCGCAGGTGCTGGTACTGGCTGGGGACGTCATTGCTGAGCCAGACGATCTCGACCGACTCGATCGGGACGGCGAGCAAGCTGAGCGCGATCAGCTGTCCTGGCCGCGGCTGGCCGCGCAGTGCGTCGTCGATCTCCGCGCCGGCTTCGAGATCCAGCAGGTCATGGGTCGTCGCGCCGGCAAGCAGTACCAGGCCGATCAGGACGGTCGTCGGCAGTGTGAAGAAGCCCGGATGCCGGGTGCGTAGCCGCTTGAACCATCCGGGCTTACCCCGCCGCTCTTCGCGATACAGCGCAACGCTCTTGCCGACGCAGGCCAAGGCGACCACGAAGGGGATGAAGCCCACCCACGAGTAGACGCGGCTGCTCAAGCCCACGAGCAGCAGCAGGGCAGGCACACCAAGAGCTACGGCGGCGGTGACATGGGACCGCCAAGCCGCGCCCTCGGCCGGGTTGAAGAGCACCAACAGCGCGATCCAGATGCCAGCGAAGAGGAATAGCAGCAGTCCCAGCGTGTAGGCGGTGCGGGCGATCATTTCGACTTGGCCGATGCCGACCTGTTCTGGAGTGACGTGGAACCGCTGGTAGAAGCTGTCGTAGCCGGAGCGGACGCTCCAGTAGAGGAGGAGTGCGCCCAGTGGTACGAGCGCGTTGAGGACACTGAGGGGGTGGACTAGCCGATCAAGCGAGCCGCCGCCGGTGTCGCTGTCCGCTTGTTGGCTCTTCATCAGATAAGTCTGGCATGCACCATGCGTCCCCTGCTGCAGTACAACGCTGGCATCGGGATCGGCACGCCGCCATCGGGAAGGTCAGGCGCCCTGGGCGTCGCTGGATAGGCGATCGCCTCGTGGGAGCGGTACTTGACCCTCGCCCCGCCATTCCACCAGCCGTCTGCCTCCGGGCCAGCGCGGCACAGCCTTGACGAACACCTCACCTGCGGCCGGTCGTTTCGTGTGAGACCACCCGCCGGCTGGCCTGAAAGCAGCCTTCCTCTCCGAGGACTACTGCACCGCCTAGCTCCCACACGGGCTGCTCGCCACTTGAACGCTCCGGGCGGCCGGATACGACAGGACGGCGGTCGGCATGGTCACCCATGTCAGATTCCGTGTTGGTGGCGAGCACCGGCTGCTCGACAGCGGACGGGTCGGCCTGGCGCCTAATGCCGCCGGACCGGCGTAAGCGTTGCCTCGTGCTCGGCTGCGGCGACCACGGCAGCGATTGGCTGGCCCAAGTCGTCGGCGACCCGGTAGCGATACGGCAGGGGTGGCTGGTCAAGGAAGGAGGGAGCACGCTGCTGGCGGACCAGGGCCCGGATCCCGAGCATGAGCAGGAAGCTGGGGTGGCCCAGGCAAGGAGGATAGGCAGGCGGTCGTCCATGCGCAACATGACCAGGGCGGCCAGTAGCCAGCCGGCTCCAAGCAGGCGCCGATGATCCTCATGATCGCCGCGCTCGCAGCACCGGCACCCGGACGGCTGGCACCCGCTCCTGGTGGGGACGGCTGGTGCCGGTGCGCGTGCAGGGGGCGACGGATGGCGCACCACTCCCAGACGATCACCAGGGCCAGGGCGCCGATGACCGCCAGCCCGGCCAGCACGACCACGGCGGAGGCAAAGAGCACGTCAAGCTGCATCGTTGGTGGTTGTCCGACCGCGGCCAGCGGCCTGGTGCTTGGATGCTGGCGTTGCCATGAGACCAAATCCTTACTCGATCAGGAGGGTCTAGGGGTCACCCGGACCCTCCTGATCGAGTGATGCCCTTGCCCTTCCCCTTGCCTGGCAAGGCCACCAAGATCGACGTGGATGCTAGCTGGCAGCCCGGGCTGGATCCTCAAGCCGGCCGGTCGGATCGCAGACTCCGCGGTCGTCACGGACCTCCAGCTCGGCCGACCGACCGGCCGGGCCGAGCTTGTTCTTGGCCACCAGCACCCGTAGGCGGCTGCCGACCACCCGCCCGCCCTCCTTCACGGGCTGGAGGCGGCGCACGTCCAGCCGCACGGAGGCGTAGTAGCCAAGCGCCCGCCCCCCGGCCGTGTAGATAGGAGTCCCAGGGGCGCCGGCGCGCTGGCGGAGCTGGTTGGTCACCAGCACGGCGGTGCCGCTGCGGGCGATCGGGCCGCACAGCTGCCGCAACCCCTGGCTGAGCAGGTGGGCCTGCACACCGGGCAGCCGCTCCCCGATCTCGGCGGCCAGCTCGGCCTGGGGGACCAGGGCGGCGATCGAGTCGAGGACCAGCACGGCCACAGCTCCGGAGTTGATGAGCAGGCTGGCCACCTGGAGGGCTTGCTCACCGTGCTCGGGCTGGCACAGGACCAGCCGGGACAGGTCGACGCCTGTGGTGGCGGCCCACTTCAGGTCGAGGGCGTGTTCGGTGTCGATGTAGCAGGCGCTGGCGCCCTCCGCTTGGGCTTGGGCGATGACGCTCAGGGCCAAGGTGGTCTTGCCAGCGCTTTCCGGCCCGTAGACCTCGGAGATGCGACCGCGTGGGATGCCGCCCACGCCCAGGGCCAAGTCCAGGGCGAGGCTGCCGGTCGGGATGGCCGCCAGCGGGGCTGGGTCGTCGAGGGTGGTGGCCACGCCGACGCCGAAGTGGCGGTCGACCTCGACCAGCACGGCAGCTAGGTCTGGGGATGGTTGTGATGGGGCCAGTCGAACGGTTGCCGTGGTCACTGTCGGTAGTGCTCCTTCCTGGTTCCAGAACCGATGTCCAGCCGGTGGTGAGGTCGGGACGGCAGGCCGGTTGCTGGTGCCCTGCTCTCGAGCTGGCTGCTGTCGTGAGCAGCCGTCCCGACCAAGGGAAGGGGTTAGGGCATCACCCCCTTCCGACGGGTGGGCACGGTGCGGCCCGCCCGCCGCCCTGGCGTGGCGTCATCCGAACTTAGCGGGGCCAGCCGATAGCGGCCGTACCGGGCGACGACCACCGTCCCCTTGGCCAGGCGGACCTGGCTGGTGTGATCTCGGCAGTAGTCACGGCGGCTGCCGGCCAGCAGGTTCGGCAGCTTGAACGCGACCCTGGCCGCCGCTGGCTGAGAGCACTCATGCCAACTGCAGCGCCGGACCGGCGCCTTGTGGCGGGTCATGACGCCGCCTCTGGCCACTGGCGGCCGTCCCCTGCGCCGACCGTTGTGCTTCCATCGCCGAATCCTGGTGCGGGTAAAGGTCGGCCAGGACCTGGGCGGCGGCCACCCCACGGACCAGCACCTCGCGGGCCTGGGCGATCCAGACCGTCCGGGCCTGCTCGGTCACCTCGATCACCTGGAGCTTGGCCTTCAGCAGGGCCAGCCGCCGTTCGGCCTGCTCCCGTCGCCGCCAGCAGTCAGCAAGCTGACCACCCAGCAGCGCGACCTCGCGGCGGCGCCACAGCCGCCTGATCCGGCCGAACCGCCGCAGCCGACCAGCAAGCTGGGTCTCGGCCCGGACCAGCTGGGCATGGCTGCGCAACTCGCCACGCTGGGTCTCCTCGACCCGCAAGCGCAGGTGGGTCAACGCGGGCGGACAGTCCTCGGCCAGGCTGGCCGCCGCCTCCTCCCACACCAGCAGGGTGTGGTCGTCCAGACCGGCAGCCACCTTCAGCACCTCGGCGTTCGGCTGGAGGTAGGCCGCCAGCTGCTGCAGGAACCGGTCGGCACGCTCCAGGCGGGCCACGTCCTCGGCCTGGGCGTCCAGCACAGCATCCTCGACGGCCACGCCGTCACCCTCGAACAGCTGGACCAGCAGCGCCCGGGCGTCGGCGACCTGGCGGGCCCGCTCGAACAACAAGTGGGCCTCCAGCTCGCGGGCGGCTGCCGCCAGCAGCCAGGTATCGGTGTCGTCCACCCGCACGGCAGGGTGGTGGGCTGGGTAGGATCGGGGGTGGTCGGCGAGCGGTCGGGCTCGGACTCGGGCTTGGTGCATCGTTGACCTCCGGTGACAGCCGGCCGGCGGGATCCGGCTCGCGTGGGCTCAAACACAGCGGCTCCATCCCGCCGGCCCGGCCCGGACAACACCGGGCCAGTACGGTCAGGGCCGGGGCCGAGCTGGGGGGCGCCGTAGACGGCGACAGCTCGACCCCGGCCGGCTACCAGGACGTCGACCTCACCCCCGTCCCAGCGGCGATCCCGGTCTCGTCAGTCCAGCCGGGTGGGGCGATCGGGTCGACCTGTGTCCGTCCAGGCGTCTTGGTGGGTTCGGTGGACGGTACGATCGTCCGGATAGGACAGGAGTGGCTCTGGAACGCTGCTTGTGCGTCGGTCAGCGCGGAAGACAGCCTGCTTCGCCAGCCACAGCATCGGCAGCGAGTCGAGAACTGCCCGGCGTCGAGCACGTACAAGGTTGGTCACCCCTGCGGTCCTGAGATGAGCTAGGCGACCAGCCAACGACGTGGGAGAGTCGGTCGGAAGGCAGCAGATCGTCATTCCTATCGAAACGACGACGAGCCAGTGACTGCGGGTTGATTACCCGTTTGGCAGAGAACCTGGCGATGTCGCCCGTCGAATGTGGCGGACTACAGCGCTTGGGTACAAGCGGCGCATCGTGGACATTACCGAAGGCTCAGGGCCGCAATTTGTCTGAAGAATTCGACGGGGCAGGTCTGCGGCGGTCCCCTCGGTCAGTTGAATGCCCGGATGCCGCTGGCCTGATGGTCCACGACTGGGCGCGGGACCTCAGCCAGCTGACCCGCCGTCAACTCCAATCCGGCGGCGAAGTGTGCGAACTCACCCTTGGTTGGTAGTCGTGTGCCGGACTCGATCGCCTGGACGGTCTCCAACGCCAGCCTTGCCCGCTGTGCCAGGTCGTCCTGGCTGAGCCCTCGCTCCCGCCGCAGGTAGGCGAACTCGAGCCCATGTCGGAGAGCGTCCGCCCGCCTTTGACGTACTGGTCCAGAGCCTGGTCGGCACGTCTGGATGCGCCTGTGTCCATGCCGCACTCTCCATCGCCTTGGCGGGGGTCACGCAATGGTTAGGAGTATGCACGTCGGCTCGGCTGGAGGGTTCGCGAGACTGCTCCGGATGCTATAGGCCCTCTGCTACGGTCCCGGGATGACCGAGGTTGAGACCGCCCGGCTGCTGCTGCGGCCTTGGCAGCCTGACGACCTGGCGGAGTTCACTCGCCTGCTCACGATCCGGTGGTCACCCGCTACATCGTGGTCCACACCCCGTTCAGCCCCCAGGACGTGGCCGAGCTGTCGGCCCGCACCCTGGACCAGTGGGAGCGCAACGGCTTCGGCCCGTGGGCGGCGATCGAGAAGGCGACCGGCCGCTGGGTCGGCCGCGTGGGCCTGAACGAGCTGCCCGACTGGCCGGGGCCGCACAAGGTGGAGGTGGGCTGGGAACTGCATCGGGAGTTCTGGGGCCGAGGGTTGGCCACCGAGGGCGGCCGGGCCGGGGTGCGATATGGCTTCGAGAAGGTCGGGCTGGAGCGGATCATCAGCGTCACCATGGCCACTAACGCGGCGTCGCGGCGGGTGATGGAGAAGTGCGGGCTGCGCTTCCAGGGCGAGCTGCCGATGGCGGGGACGACAGTTGCTTGGTACGCGATCGACCGAACCGACTGGCAGGACCATCTGCGTTGATCCTGCTACTGCCAGACGGGTCATGCCGGGTCACTTCGCAGCCGGGCATACAGCACGCCGTCGTGCCAGCGCCCACCGTCGAAGGCCAGGCCGCGCATGATGCCCTCACGGCGGAATCCGATGCGCTCCAGGGCTCTCTGCTCGGCGATGTTCTCCACATTGGTGATCGCCTGGAGCCGGTTGGCCAGTGTGGTGGCGAACAGGTAGTCGACGAGCAGTCGTTGGGCCGCGGTCCCGAGGCCGCGGCCGCGGTGCTCGGGGAACAGCAGGGCGCCGATCTCTAGGCAGCCGATCTCCGGCCCGCCGGTCGGGATGCTGCGCCATGCCACGATCCCGGCCAGGGTGCCGTCGGGTAGGCTAACGGCCAGCTGGCCGGAGTCGGCGCCGAGCCAGCCGTCCTCCTCCCAGCGGCGCCGGCGGGCGTGCGGGCTGCGGAAGCCGGAGGTTAGGCAGGGCCCCCTGGAGGATGGGTCGGTGTCGAACCGACCGAGGGCGTCGAGGTCGGCTTCGTCGATCGGGCGCAGCCGCACGGGCGCATCGGGCATAGGGGTCATCATTGCTCGGGTCGGCGGGCAAGGCGAACCCGGCGGTGCAGGTCCTCCGGTCCTACGCTGACCGGCCGAACCGGCTGACTTGGAAGCTGCGAACCGGCGGGGGTGGCTGTCCGGTGGCGATCCAGGCGGCCAGGGCCTGCCCGGTGGCCGGGGCCAGCAGCAGGCCGGTGCCGTCGTGACCGGCGCTCACCCAGGCGTTGCCCAGGCCGGGCACGCGGTCGATGACCGGCTGGCCGTCGGCTGTGGCCGGCCGGAAGCAGCACCAGCGGTAGCGCACGCGGGCCGCTCGGGCGGCCGGGAGCAGCTCACCCAGCCGACCCATGATGCGCTGGACCACCTCGCCGCGGACCCGGGGCGAGTGGTCGCCCTCCTCACGGGTCCCGCCGGCCAGCAGGCTCCCGTCCTGGAGCGACCCGATGCCAAGGCCCGGAGCATGGACCCCGCACCGCAGGTGGAACCCGACCGGCTCGGTCACCACCAAGTGACCCTTGACCAGGCGTTGCGGCACCGGCACCCAGAGCTCCGGGGCCAGGCCGGTGGCGAACACCACCACCCCTGGATGCAGGTCACCGGCGCTGGTGTGCACCCGCACGATGCGGTCGCCGGCCACCTGCAGGTCGACCATGGCCACGCCGGTGGCCACGCTGCCGGCCCGGCGGGCCAGGGCGGCAGCCAGGCGCAGGGGGTGCACCCGGGCCTGGTCCCGGGCGAGCAGGGCCGCCGGCATCGACACCAGGTCAGGGACCAGCTCGGCCACTTCGTCGGCATCCAGCAGCTCGCCCTGGGGCCATGGGTGAAGCCCTGGTGGCGGCCCGTCCGGTAACAGCAGCAGCCCAGGCGCCTCCCAGAGCAGCGTGCCTTCGTCCCACTCCTGGGCGAGCTGGCGGTACAGGGCCAGGCTGGAGCGGGCCAGGTCGACGAAGGCCGGCGGATCGGTCAGCTGATGCAGGTCGGGCGCCAGCACCCCGCCAGCGCCGCCCGAGGCGGCCGAGGCCAGGCGGTCGGCCTCAATGACCAGCACCCGTCCGAGCCCGGCCTCCCGGCAGAACAGGGCCGTGGCCAGGCCCATGACCCCGCCGCCAACCACCAGGACGTCCGGGTGGCGATCCAGGTCATTGGGGATCCCCGGGTCCAGGGCGGCTCGGTCGGCGGGGCCGAGGGCGGCCGCCCACAGCGGCGCCCACCCTTCCCCTGGGCGACCAGGCCTGACCGCCGTACCCACGACGTCCATCATGCCCTGCGGCAGCACCCCGGTCGGTCCATCAGCCATGCCGCAGAACGCGGAGGGACGGCCACCGTCCGTGGCACCGGGGCAGGCGGAAACCGGCCTTGAAGGCCAGCGCGACTAGCGGGGTCCGCGTCTTCCGGACGTGTGGCGATCCAGTGGTCCTCGAGCTGCACACAACACCGATGGCCCTACTGAGAGCTCTGCTCGGCTGTCGCTCCGACCGGCTGCCCATCTTGCAGGTAACAGACTTGACCGGTTTGAAGCGCCTGTAGGGCCGCCCGTGCCCGACGCCAGACGTGTGGGCGGAGAAGGCGCGCGGCCTGTTCCTCGGTGCAGAACTCGTAAGCCACGAGTTCCTTATCGAGCAGCCGCACACCGGCGCTCTCCGCCGCTGTGAGCGTCCCGCCGTCGAACAGGAACATCAGTGTGTCGTCCCACGGTCCGTGCGGCGAGACCCAATCGACGCACAGCAGCCTGCCGACCGCCAGCTCCAAGCCGAGCTCTTCACGGACCTCGCGGCGGGCGGCCTCCAGCGGGGGCTCATTCGCCTCGGCCATCCCTCCTGGAAGATCCCAGTCCGGCTTGTAACTGGGGTCCACCAGAAGAAGGCGCTGCGAGGCATCGCGGACGAGGACGTCGGCGGCGACCCGCTTGCGGGCCTGCTTGGCGTTGCCTTCGGCAAGGTAGGCCTCCCAGGCAGCGGCGTCGCCTTGGAAGCTCGCCATGCCGCGAGACCGTCCTTTCGCTCTCGGCCTTCTAGGGATGGTCGGCGCTGAACGAGCGGTACAGCACCATGCGCCGGCGAAGTTCCTCATCAAGGTACCCCAGGAACTCGGCTACCGCTGGCGCTGATCGATCGGCTGCAAGGAGGTCCCGGAGGCGCTGGAGTTGTCGAACCACCAGGAATGAGCCGAGCGCCCGGGTGCCATCGAGGATGTCGCGGCCGACCGCGCTCGCCTCGTCAAGGTTGCGCTCCTCGATCAGCACCTGCGCCAGGATGAGCTGTGCAAAGGCCCGGCTGCGAGGCCGGTCACCGGATCGCAGCGCGACAATTCGTTCCGCCTGCCGACGGGCCTGTGTGAGCTGGCCGAGGTGGCGCATGCATCGGGCTACCTCGCTTGCCAGCGACGCCTCATCGAACCGGCTGATCCAGGTCGAACCTTCAGTGGGCTGGGCTACATCCAAGGCCTGCTCGGCCTGCATGAGCAGGCGAGCGGAAGCGGCTGGCTCACCGCGAGCGGCATGCCCACGCGCCTCCAGCGCCAGCAGACGCGCGGCCAACTCCGGGTTGGCTGGCCCTTCCCGCAGCTTGCCCGTACCGGCGTCAGCCAGCCGCATGGCCTCATCCGGGCAGCCGAGATGGTGAGCCAGATGGCTCATGCCAGCCAGGATGTGCGCACGCAGCTGGCAGTCCTCGCCGATGCTGGCCAGCGCCAAGGCACGCTGAAAGTGCTGCCGGGCGAGCAGGTTGCGGTCCGCATCATGCGCCATCCAGCCGGCCATGTCGGTGAGTGCGGCAGCGGCGCAGAACGTCAGCAGCCCGCCGTCGTCGACGGCGCTACCGAACAGCCGTGGCGCCACCTCGGTCCGGAGGTACTGGACGACGGTCCCATACAGGTGGCCGCCGCCGACCTGGCGATCCGCAGCGCGAAAGGCGCTCATGGCCTCCGCGTCGACGCTCACCCCATCGCTCACGCCATTCCTGACGGGCACGAACACGCCCGCGGTCAGGCCTGGCAGAGACTGGCCGTCCGCGGGCGTATACAGCAGTCGTGCCATGCTCCCCAACGCTTGTTCCCGCGTCGGCTGCCGACCACCAGGAACGTCCTGACGACGGACCCGACGCTGCTCATCGGCGGCAGCAACAACCCGCTCAACCGGAACCTCAATTGCAGCGGCAAGCCAACGCAGCGCGTCCGGGTGCGCGATCCGCCCTGTCCGCTCAATCTCGCTGATCCACTGCTTGGTGGCGCCGGATTGTCGGCCCTCGGCCTTGGCGGCGTTGTGAATGCGTCGAACCACATCAGTCTGCGACAAGCTCAGGTGGTGACGCTGTTCCACCACAAGCCTGCCGAGCGGTAAGGACTCAGGTCGCTCGTGCGCCATCGGCGCTCCCACAGGTGCGGCGCATTGCTCACATCGTAGCCGGCCAACCGTCGCAGGTAGGCCGTAGGCGGGGTCATCACTTCGTCGTCGCAGGACATGCGATGACGGCGCGCGACACTACCGGCGGAAGCCCGGGAATCTGGGATTGCTGACGCTGCCGCGAGGAGCTTTTCGACGTTCTCGGCATTGAGTTCGCGGAACTGGTGGCATCCTCAGGGGTTCTAGCCTTCCAGGCTGAGCCCGCGGCGGACGGCACGCTCGACCGGGCTGGAGGCGCCGTCGGGGCGGTCAAGGTCCAGCGGCCCGGTAGGGTACAGCGGCGGCTGGGCCATGAACCGTGGGACGCCACCGTGGTGCGGCTGGGCGGCGTGCACCAAGAACGGGTGGCACAGGTAGACATCGCCGGCCGCCCCGGTGGCCAGGGCCAGCGGCCGGTCGGGGGCGTCCAGCCGGCCGGCCCGGTCCATGACCTGGGCGAGCCTGCCCCCGGGCATCCCGTTTCCTCCGGCCGGGAGCAGGAACGGCGGCACGTCCAGGTGGGAGCCGACCTTGATCCGGGTCGGGGCGTCGGCCTGGCCGACGTCGGAGAACAGAAACAGCATCAGCAAGGCGCGGTCCTGCGACCAGAGGTTGACCCAGTAGTCTTCCTCCCCGTCCGGCAGGTAGCTGCCCTCGACGTGCCAGCCGGTATCGCCGGGGTCATCGGGGTGCGGGAACCGGATCGGGAAGCCGCCCAGGCTCGGCCGGGGGAACCACCGGCCCACCCCGACCAGCTGGTCAAAGGCCTGGTGCAGGGCGGGGGTGTTGGCCGCCTGACGGAACGGCGCCTCGGCGCAGTCGCCGATGCGGACCACCGGCCGGGTCCAGGTGGCCGGGTCCTCGGGGTCACAGCCGGTCTTGCGCCAGAGGATGGCCCGGCACTGGTCGGCCACCGGCCGGGGAAACGCCCCGGGCAGGTGCACGAACCCGTCCTCGACGAAGCGCTCCACCTGCGCTTCGCTCAGCATCGGCACCGGTCGCTCCGTTCCTTTGACGCTGATGCTCGCTGGGTGCGGTGCCGGACTCAAATTGTTCTTGGTGTTCCTTCGACTCAGGCGCTGGCCCGGAACGCCGCAACTCCAACGCTCAGTCGGCGACTGCCGGATTACATGCTCTGTCGGCTGCATCCTTTGGAGTCAGTCCCGCTCAAGAACACGGCTCAATCGGCCTCGCCCACAAGCGACCAATCTCTCGGGGTGAGGATCGGCGCCGTGGCCGGGCCGGCCATGGCGAAGGTGCAGCGCCAGCCCTGGATGGGCGGCCGGCCGAGCGTCTCCCACTCCCACAGCAAGCGGGTGGTCACTTCTAGTAGCACCGGCGCACCGGCGACATGGACGCTGCCGTCCATCTGGACCCAGGCGACGCCGCGGTCGGGGTCATACAGGACGCACATGCCCTGCATCGGGTCGATGCCCTCCACCACCGTGGCAGCCCTCGTGATCCGGTGGTCGCGGGCGGCGAGAACGCACCACAGGGCGGCATAGTCCTCCCAGTC
>Ga0307302_10000849_pt1 | contig 13401 bp, 12 predicted proteins | sample ER_DNA_183_FD_194490 | JGI IMG/M metagenome (GOLD analysis project Ga0307302, IMG submission 194490) | Bulk soil microbial communities from the East River watershed near Crested Butte, Colorado, United States - ER_DNA_183 | ecosystem: Environmental > Terrestrial > Soil > Floodplain | place...
CGAGCCGTCCGACAGCGATGTCGGGCCGGCGGCTGCACGGCCGGCGTAGGTCCGGTAGATCTCGGCCCAGCGCCGTCCCGCATCGGCGTCGCTGGCCGGGTAGCCGCCGGTGCCCTCGAACAGGCCGGTGAGGCCATCGGCCAGGCGTGAGCGGTCCAGGGGCATCCTCACTCGGCCTTGAGCACCGTGGTCAGGGGGGGAGGGGTGGGAGGGAGCGGGGCCGGCGGCGCGGTCGGTCCGATGGCGGTCGGGTGGGTGTGAGTCTCCACGAAGACCCTGGTCGCGAGCTCCTGGGTCAGCCCCCCGGCACCCCGGACGACCACCTCGTCGGCATGCACCGTGACCCGGTTGGCCTTTGGGTCCAGGACCACCTCGCAGCCGCTGGCGGAGCGGATGGTGATCCGCTCGGCGCCAGCGGCGTCGCTGAGGACGATCACGTTGCCCGACGCGGTCCGCAGCACCACCTGGTCGGGGTAGGCGTCGCGGGCCTCCTCGGGGATCTCGGTCTGCCCGTCGGGCCTGGCCCAGGCGGCGCCCGACCAGATGGGGTGCTCCAGGTCCCCTTCCAGGAACTCCACCCAGACCAGGTCCCCCTCCTGGGGAACGGCGAACAGGCCGATCCCGGCGCCCGCGTAGGGGGCGACCGGCCATGCCCAGCCGGTCACGGCGTCGGCCAGCAGGCTGGGCACGCGAACTTTGAGCCGGCCGAGCCGCTCGGGGTCGTTCCGGTCGGCGACGATCCCCCGGTACTTGCCCCAGTGCCGGTTCTCGGTCTGCTCGATGAACCGTGCCACCCGCTCGTCCATGGGTCACCTCACCTGGGGATGGGGACGCCGATCCGCAGCCGCTCGGTCTGGAGGTCCGACTTGCGCAGGTACACGATGTCGACGTCGAGCTCGCCGCCGTCGGCGGCGATCCGGACGCTGTCCACCTGCAGCTCGTCGCCGAGGAAGCGCATGAGCGCGCGGGCGACGGCGAACTCGGTGGCGGCCGCCAGGACGTCGTTGTTGGGGTCGAAGACCAGGTCCTTGAGGCGGGTGCCATACTCGGGCAGGTTGACCCGCTCACCCGGCGAGGTCAGCAGCAACTGGAGGATCTTGCCGCGCAGGCGGGGGTCGCCGCCTTCGGCCAGGACCTTGCCGCCGCCGTCGATCCGGAACGGGAAGCCCAGCCCGCCCGACGCATGGGCGCCGGCCGTCGCCGGGACCAGCGCAACCGGCTGGACGACCGGCAGCACCGCCACCCGCAGCGGCCGCGAGGGCAGCGCCGCCACCGCCCCCCGCCGGGCGACCACCGTGAACCAGGCGTCGCCGCCCTGCTCGAATCCGGCCAGCTCGGCCATGGTCTCCGGGTAGTCGTGCAGCCGGAGGGTCCGAAAGGCGTCCATGGGGTTGGCGGCCGAGTAGACGTCGAAGCGGACCCCCTGGGCGGCGGGGTCCAGCGGCCAGGTCCAGCGCAGTCGGACCCGGCCGCCGCCCAGGTCGTGGCCTTCCAGGTCGGCCGCCGAGGCCAGCGTGGCCGGCGGGTCCCCGGCCACCTAGCCCTCCTCCCGTGGCGGGATGAGCCGCTCGACCGCGTAGCGGCGGAACGCCTGGATCCAGTCGGCGTCGGGGGTGGCCTGGTCGAGCAGGACGGCCACCAGGTCGTCGGCGGCCGCTGGAGCGCCCGCCGGGGGCGGCTCGCGCTCCGGCGCCAGGATCGGCCCCGGCAGCGGCGCGCCCGACGGCATTGGCTCCAGGTCGTGCAAGGGGAAGACATACCTGCCCAGGCCGCTCCCCGCGCCGAGCAGGCCGTTGCGCAGCTCGACGGCCGTCACCTGCATCCTGGAGAGACCCACGAAGAAGCCTTGCGGGATGGTCGCGAACACCTGCAACGAGGTGGGGACCGAGCTCGGCGGCTGGGGGCCGGGGCTCGGGTCGCCCTTGGCGAGCACGAGCCGCAGCCGCACGCTCCTGACCACCCGTCCCAGCGCGACCTTGGCCTCCCGCTGCTCGAGCTTCCCCTGGGCCGGAATCTTGACCGGGTCGGACATGTCGTCGTCGTAGAGCATCACCCGCACGGTCAGATCCGTGTCGGCGGTGATCACCGAGGTATCGGAGATGAACAGCTCGCCCGACCAGAAGACGACCAGCCTGCTGTCCGTCGACCAGCCGGGCAGGCGCAGACCGCCGAGGTAGTTCGTGCCCGTGAGGACGTTCGTGTCCGCCAGGGCGCCCGTCACCGTGGTGGCGTCGGCGACCCGCCGGCGACCGTCCTCGACCTCGAGGATCCGCTCGGGCTCCTCGGCGTCGCCGTCGCGAGTGATCACGGCCAGGGTGGCGTAGTGGTGGACCACCCCACGTGCCCGCTGGAAGTCGAGCCGCTCGATGCGGGTCACCGGGTCGATGCCCGAGACGTCGTCGCCGGCTAGGTACCTGGCCGTGAACATCCAGTAGTCGCCCGCCCGCAGGTCACGGCCCCCGAAGCGGACCTGGACCCCGTCGTTGAGGTCGATGGCCCGTGAGACGGTGGCGTCCCCCGGGTCCGGTGGGATCGGCACCCGGAAGGCGTTCCAGCGCTGCACCATCGGCCGGTCGGCCAGGGAGAAGGTGCCGCCGGTGGGGCTGGCCAGGGTGAGCACGTTGGCGAAGACGGAGGCGACCTCGTGCGGCTCGGAGCCGAGCTCGGTGCGGAGGAGGATCAGGTCTCCCTTGGCGAAGGCGGTGGCGTCCTCGACCACCACCTCGTTCGATCCCTGGTGGAGGGGCTCGATGACCCGCTGGATGGTGGCGGCGTGCTCGTCCGACCAGCGGAAGGTCGCCTGCTCGCCGATGTCGCCCGGGGTGTCGATCTCCACAAGGTACAGGCGGTTGGCGGCGGCCGTGTAGCCGCCCTCGGTGGCCAGCATGCCGCCGCCGATGCCGTCCCCCTTCGGGGTCTCGCCGCCCTGGGCCACGCGGACGCGGTGGCGCACCGCCTGGCGGGTCGCCGTATCCGGCCCGCCCAGGGCCACGTCGCGGATGGCCGGGTCCTGGACGTAGGTGACCGGCTCGGTCCACACGTCCAGATAGACGCTGTCGTGGCGGACCTCGCCGCTCTGCGGGGGGGTGAGGGGCTCATCCTGCGGGTCGGCCTGGTCGGTGTAGAGGACGTCCTCGACCTGGAGGCAGGGGAGGCCGTCGACGTACATCCGCCCGGCGGTCTCCGCGCTGGACCCGGACAGAAGGTCGAGCTCGACGTCGAGGAGGTCGAGTAGGGTCCGGAGCTCGTCGAACCCGCCGGTCGCCAGCAGCGCGGCCAGCAGGGTGCGCTGGTTCAGCAGCTGCGCCCGCTGCGACCCCCTGATGATGAAGTTGTTCCTGCCGGCGGCCTGGTGGGCGGCGGCGCTACCGAGCCGGAGGTCGTCGAGGTCCCAGACCAGCGGGTGCGTCTCGTCCTGGTAGAGCTCGAAACCGTAGCCGCGTATCGCCGTCAGGTCCGCCGGTCTCCCTGTCGGGGCGTCGAACCTCCCCAGCGTGCTCAGCCACTCGGCGGTGGTGAGGATCTGGGGGGGCGGCTCCAACCCGCCAAAGGTGCCGGCGTCGACGATCTCCAGGGTGAGCTCCCGCTCGGCCGTGTTCCCGCCGCCGTCGGTCACCTTGACCGTGAAGCTGAAGCTCCCTTGGTTCTGGGGGTTCCCGCTGATCGTACCCGTGCGGGAGGCGTCGCCGCTGCCGGATGGCGCCAGCACCAGGCCCGTGGGCAGCGTCCCGGCGCTCACCGTCCACTGCATCGGGGCGCTGCCGCCGCGGCTGAAGACCTGGGCGGTGTAGCCTCGGAACTGGAACGTCGGCGGCAGGCGCTCGGTGACGATCCGCAGGCCGATGTCCAGCGGCGCCGCGAACCCCGGGAGCCAGCTGTCCCGCGCCAGCGCCGGGTCCTCACGCGACCACCTGGTCCGGTTGCCGTGCTCGTCCTCCAGGAAGAACCGCATGGTTCCGGGACTCTCGTGGTTCAGGCGGAAGCGGAAGGTAGCCAGCTCGTGCCCGGACAGGTCCCGCGAGGCCGGGAGGGTCCTGGTGACCTGCACCGCCCCCAGGTGGCCCGACAGGCGCAGGAACCCGGTCCCCCGGTAAGGCCGGTCCCTGCCGATGCGGAGCCGGCCCTGGGGGGCCGGCTGACCCTGCGGGTGACCGAGGGCGAAGCCCTCCAGGGACTCGAAGTCCTCCAGGGCCTCGCCGGGGACGTCCAGGAAGAATTGCACCGGGCCGAAGATCATGCCGAGCGTCTGCGCGAGGTCCAGCCTGCTTGTCCATCCGACCCCCTGCAGCGGCAGCAACGGCGACGGCGGCGGGAACAACGGGTCGATCGCGAAGCCCCGGTTGGGGCTGCCGTCCCCAAGGGCCTCGCGGACCAGGCGGCGCAGGGAGGCGACCACGATGTCCTGGTGCTCGTTCCAGTCCGCGTCCAGGATCGGGCGGCCCTGCTGGAGGTAGACGCCCAGATAGTTCTTCAGCTCGCTGAAGCTGTCGCGGGAGATGGCGGGGGACACGGGCTCCTCCTATGCCAGCGTCGCGGGGTCGACGGGTCGAGAGCGGGTGTCGGCGAGCACCGGGACCACCCCGGCCGGCAGCACCCGCGGCAGCCGCTGGGCCAGGCTGGCGAACCGTTGCGTCCGGTCCTCCGGGTCCTCGAAGGAGAAGCTGACCGTGACCCGGTCGCCCAGGGCGAGGAACCCGGCGGGGAGCTTGAGGCGGCCGCGGTCGGGGTCGACCACCATCCTGCCGGCCGGGACGGAGGCGTCGAGCCGGCCGAGGTCGCCGAGGTCGGCGGCCAGGTCGGCCCGCACGTCGGCGCCGTTGCGGCGGACCACCCAACCCCGGTCGCTGCCGTGGTAGCCGTCGAGCGGCCGGCCGAGCCGGACGGCCACCGAGATCGGTGTCCCGTCGATGCCGTCCCGCAGCCGCACCGGGCTGCCGTCGGCCGCGAAGGCCAGGGCCTCCGGGACGGCCGGCGACAGGCCGGACGGGTCTGCGTCTTCGACTCGGGTCACCGGGGCCAGCAGGTAGTCGACCCGTAGCTCCTCGGGCGTGGCCGCCAGAGCGGCCAGGTCCAGCCGGAAGCGGCCGAGCTGGGGGTCGACGGCCACGTCGGTGGGGCCGAGGGTGATGGGCGAGCCGTCGGGGGCGGCCGGGGCGTCCAGGTCCGAGAGGTCGGCGGCCAGTACCCGCAGCGGCGGCTGGAAGGCCGGGTCGGTGACGTCCACCCCGCGGACTCGGATCGAGAAGCCGCGGGGGGTGCCGCAGAGCTCCCGCTCGTGGCCGCGCAGCTGGCCACGGGTGAGGGGGGTGCCGTCGAGCCCGTCCAGGAGCTGCAGGGGCACGCCCTCGGTGTCGTCCGGGGCAAGGGGCCGGTCGTCGAAGCTGAACCGGCCGGCGGTGTCCTCGGGGGGCAGCGGGCTCGGCCGCCGGTCGGCGGCGACCACCGCCGGGGTGCAGAAGAACCCGTGGTTGTCGTAGTGGGCCCGGCCGCCGCGGTCGGTGACCCGCCTGGGGGCGCGAAGGTCGAGGGTGGTCGGCGCCGGGTCGTCGCTGCGCCCCAGCCGGACCATGACCGCCGGGTCGTCGACCGCGAACGACTGCGGCCCGACCGGGGAGGGCCGCAGCTCGTGGTAGGTGACCTGGAGGTTGCCGGCCTGGGGGGCGGGGTCGGCGATGCGGAAGCGGCCAAGGGCCGGGTCGACCGCGACCTGGCGGGCGCCGATGGCCAAAGGCGCGCCCCCCGGGGTGCGGGGGTGGGCGAAGTCGGTCAGGTTGGTGGCCACGGCCAGGTACGGGGGGTCGCCGCCGAACAGGTCGGCGCCGCGCTCGGTGATGGTGAACCTGCCGTCGACGCCGGCGTAGGCGGCCTCGTCGCCGTCGAGGGCCTGGCGGGTGATCGGGCGCCCGGTCAGGGCGTCGAAGATCGGCCCGGCCGCCTGGTCGGCCCGGAAGAAGAAGTTGCCGCTGCCCGGCGGCCGCTCGCCGACCGGCCGGTCGCGCCGCTGGACGACCGGGTTCAGGGTCTCCACCAGGGGGACCTGGGCCACCCGCTGGGAGAAGTCGACCAGCTCCACCCGCCACCCGGTGAGGCGCTCGGCAAACGCCAGCAGCGGCTGGCGGACGCCCTTGGAGCGGAAGGAGCGGACCGCCTCCTGCACCTGGGCCCGCTGCGTCCTGGCCGGCAGGGTGCCGTCGACGTCGGCGCCGACCAGCCCCCCGATCAGCGGGATCAGCAGATCCTGGCAGGTGGCGACGAAGGCGTCCTCGTAGAGCCGGGCGATGGAGGCCTCCAGCTCGGCCAGGGGCAGGGCGGCGATCTCCAGGAAGCGGCGCAGCTCGGTGTCGACGTCCTTGTCCCGGTACAGCCCGGGCAGGCTCTGGTAGAGCAGGTCGCCGAGGCCGGCAGTCATCGCAGGCCCCCGAGGGCGTTGACGGTCAGCAGGCCCTCGTAGGCCAGCTCGTGCTCGGCGATGGGGACGTCGGCGAAGCCGCAGTCGTCGGCGACCGGCCGGCCCCGGCGCTCCAGCCGCCGCAGGACCACGAACTCGACCCCTTCGACCGGGTAGAGGGCCGAGAAGACCTCGCCGACGCGGACCGGCTTGCCGAAGTCCTGCCGGGCGAACGACAGCAGCTCCCGCAGCACCCCCTGGACCGCCTGGACCACCCGGGAGCGGTTGGAGTCGGCCTTGACGTGGACGTCGACGACCAGGTCAACCGGCACGAACACGGGGTCGAGGACGTCCACCCCGGCCATGCGGTTCACCGGCATCCGCGCCTCCAGGTGCTCCTGCAGCGCCGCCCGCAGCCCGCCCGAGGGCGGGGGAGGGGGCACGGCCCGGGGGTTCTCCGGCGCGACGAACACCTGCACGACCTTGTAGCCGCCCCGCAGCCCGACCCGGGCCCTGGCCTTGCCGACGCCGGGGAAGCCCTCGGCCAGCAGCTCGTAGTCCTCCAGGGTCACCGCCCGCTCCTGGGCGATCACGGCGCCGGGCCCGGAGACCTTGGCCTCCTCGGTCGACTCCCGGTCGGCCCCGCCCTCGGCGGCGAAGGGGTTGGTGACGGCGTTCACCCCGGGCAGGGCGGTGAGGAAGACCGTCAGGGTGTCGGGGCCGACGTTGCCGTCGCCGCCCAGGCCGATCCGGTAGCGGGCCTGGACGCGGGCGCCCGCGGGCGGCACGCTGCCCCGGGCCCCGGTGCCGAAGGCCACCGTGGTGACGTCGTTCTCGTCGATGGAGACGACGTAGTGTCGGTCAGAGGGCCCGCTGGCGATCAGGCTCTCGACCAGCTCCCACCGCGCCCCGTCGACCAGGACCTCCAGCTCCGGCGCGGAGCGGCGCCGGCCCTGCTCCTGCCGCAGCAGGTGGGTCACGGGGGCGTGCGACAGGGCGAAGCGCTGGCCGGGGGTGCCGTCGCTCACGAACACCGGCTCGTCGGCGACGGTCCGGCCGTGGGTGGCCAGGACGTTGTTGCCGTGGAGGCTGGTCCGATCGCGGTCGAACGCCTCCGGTAGGGGCGGCAGCCAGTCGACCTCGTCGCTGCCGTCGGCCAGGGGCCGGACCGCGGTGACGGTGAGCATCGGCGAGCGCCGCGGGGGCGTCCCGCCGGCCTGGCCGGTGGTCTCCTGGAGGTAGACCGGGTCGCCCTCGGCCAGCACGTGGGCGGCCCGTTCGAGCACGATGCTGGTCGTCCCGGCGGCCAGGTCGTCCTCCTCGAGCCCGCTCAGATCGATGGCGTTGTTGCGCAGCTTGACCGTGAACTCCCGGGTGATCTCGAAGGTCACGTCCGGCTCGCCGGGGCGGCCGGCGGTGCGGACCTGGTAGGGCAGGCTCGCGGCCGACACGGTCAGGTCGGTGGCCAGGTCGAGGTGAATGTGGGCGGCGGCGGCCAGGCCGGGGTCGATCTGGTAGTCGATCAGGCGCAGCAGCTCGGTGACCGAGCGCCGCTGGGTGGCGGTGGCCAGGAACGCCTCGTTGGCCACCCGGTCCTGGTAGTAGCTGAGGATGTCGGCCACGTAGGCGAACAGCTCGATGAGCACGACCCCGAAGTCGCTCTCGCTCCGGTCGGTCCAGTTGGGCAGGAGCACGGGGATCTGGCCGAGCATCGCCTGCTTGAAGCCCTCGTAGTCCTTGGTGAGGTAGTCGATCACCGGCTGGCGGCCGACCGCGGCCAGCCGCGCCTGCTCCGGGGCGGCCATCTCAGCGCCCTCCCGCCAGCGTCGCCGCCGAGGTCGCCGCGGACGCGGCCGCGGACAGCGCCGCCGCGGCGAACCGCTCCTCGCCGGTCAGGCCGAGGCCGTTGCGGTAGGCCTCGAAGCGCTGGCTGTAGCCGTCGACGGTGAAGGCGTGGCGCACCCGCGACACGTACCACAGGCCGCTGTGGCGCTCGCCGGCGCCCTTGACGGTCACCAGCCGCCCGGCGCGCAGCACGGCCCGGTAGGCGCGGGCGTCGACCTCGCCCTCCAGGGTCGCGAACCGGCTGGCCGGCTCGTAGGCGCCGCGGAGCCTTGCCTCCATCTCGGTGGGGGACGCCGCGACCTGGTGCCGCAGGAGCTGGCGCCCGTCGGGGAGCCCGCGGCGCAGCTCCGCCAGCGTCTGGCGGCCGAGCCGGCGCCGGGGCGTTTCCGCCAGGGGCTTGACGTCCACCCGCTTCTCGATCGGGTCGACCCGGCGCAGTTCCAGCGGGGTGGCCGGCGTCCCGTCCACCCGGACCCGCAGGTCGACCAGGTTGGCCTCCGCGCCGACCGACAGCGCCAGCGTCCGCTGCGGCGGGTCCTGCAGGTTGGGGCTCCGGAAGAAGCCGGTGGTGCCCTTGACGTGGCACTCGAAGCCGTTGCGGGCGGCCAGGCGTCGCAGGAAGCGGATGTCGGTCTCGCTCTGGAGCACGGTCGAGGTGGCCTCGTCGTGGCGCACGACGGTGTCCTCCACCACCGGGTCGAGCTGGTAGACGTCGGAGAAGATCTCCCGGGCGATCTCGTCGTCCTTCTTGTCCGGCCAGGCGACCTGCTTGTCCTCCAGGTCCATCAGGGCGGTCCGGTCCATGCCCGAGACCTCCAGGTAGGGCGGCTGCTGGCCGGAGAGGAACAGCTCGGCCTGAGTGACGTAGCCGTCGATCACCGTCTCGGGGGCGTCGCCGTAGCCGGCCTCAACGGTGACCCGCCGCCAGACCGCGAAGCGGTCCTCGTCGACGTGGGTCCAGGCGCCACCGGCGCGGGTGGTCACGGCCACCCGCAACGCGAACACGTCGGCCACGTCGACGCTCTCGTCGACGTCGACCTGGATGATGTCGTGCACCAGGTCCGGCTGGGGGTCGCCGTCGACCAAGACGCGGACGACCTCGGCGATCACGTGCCCACCGCGCGGTCCTGGGGGACCCGCAGCCGCCGTCCCGGGCGGAGCAGCCGCAGCGGGTGGAGCTCCTCGGGGTTGGCGTCCAGGATCAGCCAGTACTTGCGGGGATCGCCGTAGAAGCGGCCGGCGAGCTGGTCCAGCCGTTCGCCCTCGGTGACCACGTGCTCCAGCACTCCGGGCCTGGGGGGGATGCGCCGGGCCGCGAGCGCCCGGGTAGGAGCGCCGTCGGCGCCGACCGGCCAGATCACCTCGGTCCTGGCATAGCGCGATCCTGGAAAGAGCATGGCCACCTCACAGGTTGACGATCGAGCGGGTGAGGTCCGGTGACCTCCTGAGGTTGACCGCCGCCAGCAGCTCCCGCTGGCCCTCGGTGAACAGATAGAACGGGTTGCCAGCCTCCACCCGTGCGCTCACGCCGACGATCACCCGGGTCGGGGTGAGGTTGGGGCTGTACTCCACCTCCTGGATGTTCAGCTCGGTCAGTCGGATCGGGTAGATCCGCTGGCGGCCCCAGACGAAGATCAGCACCGGGGTGCTGCTGCGGTCGCCGAACCCGATGTCGACCGAGAGCCGGAGCAGCCCGGCGAACAGCGACTCGGCTCGGGGCGTGATCATCAGCTCCAGGGCCGACAGGGCCGGCAGCACCCCGAACTCGGCGGCGATCGGGTCGTCGGTCTCCAGGGCGTCGGTCGCGTCCAGCCGGATGTCCATCGAGATGGTCTCCGGCTCGGTGGTGGTGGTCTGGGCCGCGCCCAGCTGCTCGTCCACCGGGGTGGTGGTCGTCTCGTGGCCCTTGCGCGACGGCGGCGCCTCGACGCTCGCGCTCCGGCGGCGGGTGATCTGCTCGGGGTTGAACTGGAAGGGGACGACCAGGGGTGGGACCGCCAGCAGGTAGGAGTCCACGAACGCGCCCTTGAGGAGCTTGGGTTGGTTGGAGAGCCCGCCGGCCATGCTCAGCCTCCTTCCAGGCGGTGCCGGACGGCCGCGCGGACCGCCCGGGCGATCGTCTCCGCCAGCGCCGACCCGTCGGTCCGGTCGGGACGGAGCTCGACCCGGAGGTGGGCGATCCGGCCGCCGGGGACGCCGGCCAGGCCGGCCGCGGTCCGGGCCAAGGCCCGCTCGGCCAGCGCCCTGGCCTGCGGCGGGCTGATCGGGAGCCCCTCCAGGTGCAGGGTGGCCTGCCGGACCCTCATCGCGTCACATCCTTCCCAGGTAACGGCGGACGGCGGCGTCCCAGGTCCGGCGCGGGCCGGCGGGCGTGGCCGGCCGGGCCGGCTCGGGGTCGCCGCTAGGGACGGGCGCAACCAGGCGCACCTCCAAGTGGTCGATGTAGAGCTCGGACGGCTGGTGGGCCGGCCCGGCGCGGGCAGGGGACGCGGGCGGCTGGCCAACCGGCCGGGGCGCGGGAGCCGGCGCCGGTGGGGCCGGCTCGGCCGGGGCCGGGGGTGGGTGGGTGGCCAGCAGCCGCCGCCCGAGGTCGCGCCAGCGGTCCTCCAGGCGCTCGAGGGTGGGCTCGTCCCGGCGGCCCGGTCGCTCCGGGCCCGCCGCCCCCAGTGGGACCGCCGGGTGGTCGGCCGGTGGGGCCGGCGGGCGGTCCTGGGGCGGGCCGGAGCCGGCCACGCCGCCCAGGCGCGTCACCGACCGGATCCCGGCGTCCCGGAGCGGCGCCGCCGGCGGGGCGGGCGGGGCGCCGCCCGGCCGGCCCGGGCCCGGTGGGCCGGTCGCCTCCGGCGCCGGCGGCTCCGGCCGGGGCGGCCCCGCGGCGGGCGGGGGCGCCCCGCCGCCGGCGACCGGCGCTTCGGGGGATGCCGGTGGGGTGGCCGCCAACTCGACCTCCTCCTCGCCCGCGCCGCCGGTGGTGGGCAGGGCCGGCGGGGACGGGGCGGCCGCCGGCCGCACCGCCTCGGCGAGCGGCATCGACCCCTCGTCGACCAGCCGCTGCAGGAACCCGACCCTGGCCAAGGCCCTCACCCACCCGTCGCGACGGCGCCGAGGTCGAGCTGGCTCAGCAGCAGGGCCACGTACGCCTGCCGCCTCGGCCTGGGCATCCCGAGGATCTCGGAGAGCGGCCAGTGGTAGTGGAAGCTCAGCAGGTGCACGTCCCGGTCGAACTCGGCGCGCCGCCGCCAGACCTCGGCCAGGAACGCGGGCACCGGGTCGAAGGCCACCGCGAAGGGGTGGCCGCACTCCGGGCAGGTCGCCTGGAGCTCGCGGTCCACGCCCGGCGCGAGCCGTTCCATCTCCGCCTCCAGGCGCGCCCGCGACGCCGCCGGGAGCCGGCCGTCGTCCCCGGCGCCGGCCAGCAGGCACCGCTCCAGCAGCGCGTCGGCGCCGCCCTCGCCGGTGCCCAGCTCCTCCAGGTCGGCACCGGTCGGCAGCCGGAAGCGCAGCTCCGTCGGCCCTTCCCCGTCCCTCTCCAGGCGGTAGCTCAGCTGGGGGACCAGACGCCGCACCGGCAGGGCGTCGACCTCGAAGTCGACGTCCAGCCTCGCCCCGCAGGCCGGCCGCGGGCAGGCGAGGACCCTCTCGACCCGCCCTCCGAAGCTGGCCTGGTACAGCTCGAGGACCAGGTAGTCGCGGTCACCGGCCAGCAGCGAGCGGATCGTGGCCCGGCTGGGCCGGGACGGGCCGATGCGGACGACGCGGCGCAGCAGCAGCTCGGTGACCAGCGGCGCCAGCGGCGTGTGCGGGGGCAGCCCGTAGAGCCACTCCTCGTCGCGGCCCCGCAGCGGCCGCACGGCCGCGTCCCGGTGGCAGGCGCCGTCGGCGTCCAACCAGCCGCCCGGGAGCTGGACGGTGACCTGGGCCTGCATCAGGTCTCCGTCGGCTCGGTCACCGAGGTGTCGCGCTCCCAGCCCTCGTTCTCCAACTTGATGTGCTCGATGGCGACGGCGTTGGCGCTGGCGTCCAGGTCGGGGAGCGCCTGGTACTCCGAGACCCAGCAGCGGAACAGGTGGTAGGAGATCGCTTTCTGGCCGGCCTCGTTGTAGACGTCGATGATGACGTCCTTGCGGAAGTTCCTGAGCGAGCCGGCGGCGTCTCCCTGGAAGTTGTGCACCAGGTTGGCCCAGCGCTCGAACTCCACGTCGTGGGTGATGCCGCGCTCGATCGTCAGCGCCTCGTAGGTGCTCTTGGCTGGGCTCTTCCGGCTGGTGCTCGGGTCGCCGCCCTCCCGGTAGGTGACCACCTCGGTGGTCCGCTTGAGGGCGCCGACCTTGCTCACCCCGGCGACGTACCGGCCATCCCACTTCACCCTGAACTTGAAGTTCTTGTACGGATCGAACCGGTGGGCGTTGACCGTGAACTGCGCCATGTCTGGCCTCCCTCTACCCGGTGGCCTCGGCTGTCTTCTGGCTGATGCGGATGACCACGAACTCCGCCGGCCGCAGCGGCGCGAACCCGACCAGGACCGTCACGATCCCCGCGTCGATCTGGTCCTGAGGGTTGGTCTGGCCGTCGCACTTGACGAAGAAGGCCTTGGCCGGAGTGTCGCCCTGGAACGCCCCCGACCGGAACAGCGTCAGCATGAATGCGCCGATGCTCAGGCGCAGGCTCGCCCACAGGTCCTCGTCGTTGGGCTCGAACACCGCCCACTGGATCCCGTTGTAGATGCTCTCCTCCAGGAAGATGGCCAGCCGCCGGACCGGGACGTAGCGCCACTCCGGCCGGGCCTGGGTGGCCAGCGTCCGCGAGCCCCAGAGCACGATCCCCGAGCTAGGGAAGAAGCGGATGACGTTGACGCCTCGGGGGTTGAGGACGTCCTGTTCGGCGTCGCCGAGCCGGGCCGCCAGGCCGACCGCCCCGCCCAGGTTGGCCTCGGTGCCCGCCGGCGCCTTCCACACCCCCCGCCGGGCGTCGATTCGCGCGTACACCCCGGCCACGAACCCCGATGGGGGCACCAGCACCGGCTCCGGCGAGACGCCGGTCGGGTCGACCATGGTCAGCCAGGGGAAGAAGACCGCGCCGTAGGGGCTCTTGGGGAGGCCGTCGACGGTCTCGGTGGCGTCCTCGGTGGTGAGGGCGGTGCGTGGCATGTCGGCGAGGTAGAAGCAGTC
>Ga0307302_10000850_pt1 | contig 13395 bp, 11 predicted proteins | sample ER_DNA_183_FD_194490 | JGI IMG/M metagenome (GOLD analysis project Ga0307302, IMG submission 194490) | Bulk soil microbial communities from the East River watershed near Crested Butte, Colorado, United States - ER_DNA_183 | ecosystem: Environmental > Terrestrial > Soil > Floodplain | place...
TCGGCATCCTTCAGGGAACCCTGATCGATGCCGAGCTCGTCCGCCGCCTTGTCGATCGCGGCGTTGACCGAGGCACCGATCTCATCCGTCTGGTCGACGACCCCCCTCACGGTCGCGACCAACACGACGGTCATCAGGATGAGCAGTCCGAGGACGATCAACCCCGCGGCAAGGGACGGCTTGAACCGGTGGCGTTCGAGCGTCCCGACCAGAGGTTTGAAGATCACGGCGAGCACGGCCGCGAAGAGGAGGGGGAGGAGGATCTCGCTCACCGCCGAGAACCCCGTGATCACGATGATCGTCGCGATCACCACCCCGATGAAGCTCCACGCCAAAACCCCGACCTTGGGAACGGCGGTCAGAGGTACCGCTCCGTCACGCGGCTTCGCGTCACGAGGCTCCGCGTCCGGTATGACGTGTTCGGCGGGTCGCGTCGTGTCCATCAGATCGGTTCGATCTCGCTCGGCCTCCAGGTCTTGTCGAAGAAGGCCGCCTCGGGGCTGTAGAGGCGCAGGATCGCGAAGTAGCCCTTCCCGGTGACGGTCTGGAGCCAGTTGTCGGTCTTGCCATCGGGAGCCGTGGGTCCGAAGTACACGTCTGTCGACCCGTCCGCGTTCGCCTCGACCGTGCCCGACTGGCTGCCCAGGTCCGGTTTCGGTTGATCGGTCTGGAGCATCGAGCGGGTCTGGTTGTCGTAGAGCATCACCGACCAGAAACGGCTCTCGGGGACATCGGGAGGGAGCGTTAGGCGATAAGTACGAGACCCGTCGAGGTGCTTCCCGTCGCTGCCGCGCGTCGCGCAGAGATATTGGGAGCCGATGCCGGTGAGGTGCATGCACATCGCAGGGGTGATCCCGGTGGCGATGTAGAAGAACCAGGTGCGGGCGTTGAGCTTACGGGCCCCGTCACTCGCGCTCGGGACGACGCCCTGTGCGGTGACCTGTGGGGGCGGGTCGATGAATTCATAGCCCCCTTCGAATAGCCGGTTGAACCACGCGGAGCCGGGATAGTAAGCCACGTCTTCCTCAGCGCGGGGGGCGAACGCGACGGTCCGGGCGGTCGCGTTGCCGACGACGACCGCGTCCTCCAGGATCTTGCGCATCCGTTCCTCGGGCTTGAACTGCTGACCGTGGACGATTCCCACCGCAGCGAGCAGCCCCAGCAGATCGGGATCGCCCGAACCCGGTGGTTCCTGTTGCACCAGCTCGTTGACGATCTCCCAGTACCCGAAGTCGCTCGGGTAGATCGTGTTGAACGCCGCTCCCGACAGCTCGACCAGAGGCGCCGCGGGTGCCTCAGGTGCCACGGCCAACGGCGCACCGCCTGCCAGGAACGTGCCGACGGCGGTGCCCTCAGCACCCGGCACGTACGGCGAGAGACGGAGACCGTTCCGGATCGCCTCGACTGGGACACGAGGATCGTTGTCGACCATGAATCCCCGGCCCAACGCAGTCACACGCGTGGTACGCGCACGGACGACATGGAAACCGCTGTCGGGGAGCGGACCGTCGTAGCCCGGTCCGACGATCAGATACCGACCCCCCGCTCCGCGATCCGGGCCGGGGAGTCCGATGTCGGTGACCCAGCGGAACCACATGTCATCGATCGTCCCCAGGAGGCCCGATGGGGGGCCGAGCGGCGGCACGTCGAGCACCATCGGCCCGTCCGACAGATCGATGAACCCCCAGAAGTAGACCGTGTCGGAGTTCCCGGTCAGGAAGACCGACGCGGAATCCATCAGTGTTGGGAAGAACGTGAACGCGTTGTCGTCGACCCCCGCCGATGCGAAACCTCGTCGCATCGCCGTCAACGACGCGCCCCCCAGGCTCCCCAGGTACGCCTGGACGGCGTTCACGAAATCGAGATGGTCGTACAGGAGCTCGGCCGTCGCGTCAGATGGCGCACCGTCCGTGAACTCCAACGTCCCCAAGCGGCTCTCCACCTTGTCGGGTGTCGAGATCGCCTTCAAGGTCTCAGCCGAGACCCCAAACTTCGGATCGCTCATCGTGATTTCCCTCCCTGGAAGTATGTGGTTCAGATGGGTTCGATCTCACTCGGCCGCCAGGTCTGGTCGAAGAAGGCGGCCTCCGGGCTATACAGGCGCAGGATCACGAAGAAGCCTTTGCCGGGAACCGTCTGCAGCCAGTTGTTCTCCTTGCCCTCCGGAGCCGTGGCTCCGAAGTACACGTCCGTCGACCCGTCGGAGTGCGTCTCGACGGTGCCGGACTGGCTCCCGATGTCCGGCTTCGTCTGATCGGTTTGGAGCATCGAGCGCGTCTGACGGTCATAGACCATCACCGACCAGAACCGACTCTCGGGGATGTCGGGCGGAAGCGTGAGCCGATAGTTCCGACCCCCGTCGAGGAATTTCCCGTCGCCGCCCCGCATCGCCCAGACGTATTGCGAGCCGATGCCGGTGAGACGCATGCACATCGCGGGTGTGATCCCCGTGTAGGGGTAGAAGAAGGAGATGCGCGCGTTGAGCTTGCGGGCTCCGTCGCTCGGAACGGGCACGGCTCCGTCCTTCGTGATCTGCGGGGGCGGATCCAGGAACTCGTAGCCGCCCGTGAAGAGGCAGTTCGTCCACTGCGAGTCCGGGTAGTGCGCGAAGCCCTCCTCCGGGCGTGGGTCGAAGGCGATCGTTCGGGCCGTCGCGTTGCCGACGACGACGGCGTCCTCGAGCACCTTCCGGATCCGCCCATCCGGTTTGAACGGCTGGCCCTTGACGATCCCGACGGACGCGAGTAGGCCCATCAGGTCGGGATCACCGGCTCCGACTGGCTCTTCCTGTACCAACGCATCCAGCAGTTCCCAGAAGCCGAAATCATTCGGCGGGATGGTGTTGAACGACACGCCCGACCCCTCGATGAACGTGGTCTCCGGCACCTCTGGGGCCGCGGCGAGCGGAGAACCACCGGCGAGGAACGTGCCGATGGCCGTGCCTTGAGCACCCGGCACGTATGGGGAGATCTTGAGACCGGCGCGGATCGCGTCGATCGGAGGCGCGGGGTCGCCGTCGACCATGAACGCCCGGCCGAGCACGATCACCCGAGTCGTCCGCGAATGCGAGACGAAGAAGCCGTCGTCGGGCAGCGGGCCTTCGTAGCCGGGCCCGATGAGCAGGTATCGGCCACCTTGAGCACGGTCCGGGCCGGGGAGCCCGAAGTCCGTCACCCACCGGAACCACATGTCGTCGATGCAGGCGAGGATGCCTGACGGAGGACCGAGCGGAGGCACGTCCAACACCATGGGTGCGTCCGAAAGGTCGATGAAGCTCAAGAAGTAGACCGTGTCGCAGTTGGCCGTCAGGAAGAGAGAGGCCGAATCCATCAGGTCGGAGAACAGCAGGACCGAATTGTCCTCCACTCCGATCGACTGGAACCCACGCCGGAGCGCGGCGAGCGATGCGCCTGGGAACGCCTCGATGAAGGCCTCGACCCCGTGCAGGAAGTCGAGGTGATCATAGAGCAGCTCTGCCGTCTCCTTGGACGGGGCACCGTCGTCGAACTCCAAGGTTCCCAAGCGGCTCTCCACCTTGTCCGGTGTCGAGATCGACCGCAAGGTCTCTGCCGAGACCCCTGACTTCGTGTCGCTCATCGTGACCTCCCCTCCTCGGGATGCTTCCTCTCCACGGTTGTTCGTGCCTGTCGACCGATCTTGGAACATCGATCCTCGGGGTTCATCACGCAGAACGCATGAAGATCGGTGCTCGCGAGCCGCTAGTCGAGGACGTGGATCGTGAACGCGACCGCGAATCCGAGCGTCGTCAGGACCCCGACCCACTTGCCGGCGTGCTGATAGGCCTCGGGCATCATGGTGTCGGCCAGCATGGTGAGGATCGCTCCGGCCGCGAACGCGAGCACGAAGGCGACAACGTCCGGCGACGAATGCTGGAACAGTGCGTAGCCGGCCAGCGACGCGAGTCCGGAGACGATCGCGATCCCGATCCACATCCACAGGACCCGCGCTTTCTTCCATCCGCTCGTGACCAGACCGCTCGTCGACGAGATCGATTCAGGGATGTTGGAGATGAACACCGCGATCAGGTAGGCGGCTCCTACCGCGCCGCCCTGGAAGATCGTCAGGCCGATCACCATCGACTCTGGGATCCCGTCGAGCACGGATCCCAACACGATCGCGAGCGCGGAGCCGCTCTCCTGGCCACCATCCGCATCCTTGCGCTTGGCGCCTCCGGCTCGGTCGATCAACCAGTCTCCGCCGAAGAAGACCGCGCAGCCCGCGAAGATGCCCGCGATGACCCAACCGTGACCCGACGACATCCCGGCCGCTTCCTCGATCAGGTCGAACGAGACCGCACTGATCAAGACGCCTCCACCGAACGCCATGATCAATCCGATCGTGCGAGGGGAGATGCGGAACAGGATCGCGATGACGGCACCGATCACGAGCGATGTCGCCGCGAGGGTGCCCCAGCCGAATGCCCCTCCCATCACGCGTATCCCGTGAACTCTTCGCCCGTCTTGATGTTCGGGTACTGGGCGACGCTCTTCTGGAAGTCGGCAACGAACTTCAGTGCAACGCCGACCATCCAGCCCATGTCCAACTTGGTCTCCATGATGTTGTACAGCTCGCCGGGGTCACTGGCGAGGTCGAACACCATCGGCCACGACGGTTTCACGATCGGCTGATCCATGCCCTCGCAGTAACGCAGGACCGCTTTGATGTTGTGCCATTTGACGGACATGAGCGACCCATCAGGACCGAAGAACACGTAGCTCTCCCGTCCGCTGGTGGCGCTCTCCCCGAGCAAGAACTTCGACGCGTCGATGCCGTCGATCGGACGGTCGGTGGGCACCTTGTCCGCTGCCCCGGCCAGCGCTGCGAAGGTCGTGTACCAGTCGTGGGCCGACAGCAGCTCCTCGGTGACCACGCCGGCCAGCACCTTCCCCGGCCAGCGGACCATCGCGGCGGTCCGCATCGAGCCTTCCCATGGCGGGGTCACGAACGATCCGCGGAACGGTCCATTCGATCCGCCCTGGAAGGAGTGGACGCCTCCGGCCGCGTTGTCGCTGGAGAAGACGATGACCGTGTTGTCGGTGAGGCCCGCCTCGTCGATGCAGTCCACGATCTGCCCGACGCGGTGGTCCATCTCGGCGAGGAGGTCCGCATACTGTCCCAGCCGCGCCGGATCCGTCTGGTCGAAGTCCGGGTGCACCGCCTCCGGCGGATGCATGTGCGATAAGCCGACGTAGGTGAAGAACGGCTTGTCAGCAGAGGCTTGCCGCGTGATGTAGTCGATCGCCTTCTCGACGATCAACTCATCGAGGAGCGGGCGCACCTCCAGGTTCAGCTCGCGCACCGCGGTCTGGGTGCCACCCTTCTTCCCCTCCCAGAGCTGAGGTGCCTGGATGCCCTTGGCCTCGGCGATCGCCTCGAACGTCGCGTAGGACGTCCAGCCGGCCTCGTCGACACTGTTGCGGTAGCCCCACCACTCGTCGAAGCCCTGATCGGTCGGCAACCGCCCCTCCGTGTCACCGCAATGCCACTTGCCGAACAACGCAGTCGCGTAGCCGGCATCCGAGAGCAACTCGGCGATCGTGTACTCCCACGGAGCCAGCCCCGCGGCGCCTTCCCCTGCGAACGGTATGCGGTACGTCCCCGATCGCACCGACTGGCGGCCCGTCATGATCGCGGACCTCGTCGGCGTGCACTGGGACTCGACGCAGTAGTTGTTGAGACGGATGCCCTCGTTGGCGAGCCGGTCGATGCGAGGCGTCGGCGTGCCCCCTCCGTAGACCCCGAAATCGCCCCAGCCGACGTTGTCGCACAGGACGAACACGATATTGGGCTGTTTCGTCACGCCAGCCATCGATCTTCTCCTCTCCGGATCGAGTTCACGACCGAGTCACGGATGTGCGGGGTGTTGTCAAGGGCCCGGTCACCCAGTCGCGATCCTCGACCTTCGCAGCGACCTCGATCATGTCGTCGCCGGAGGCGAATCCGATCACTACGGGCTCGTCACCGAGCCGCTTCACCTCGCCGGGCCGCGCCGTGCGTGCGCCCGTGACGCTATCGACCGGCACCAGATAGTCGCGGTACAAGAACGGACCCTTGCTCCATACAAGGACGTCTCGCACCCAGCGTCCCGACCCTCGCTTCCATTTCGACTTGAGACCGTGGACGTCTCCTCGGGTGACCCGCACGACGCCGAAGAATTCGCCTGTCTGCTGCTTCAGCCAGCGTCGGCGACCCAGCACCACCGCCGCGAACATCACGATGGCGATCAGGTCGACACCCAGGATGGCGAGCAGCGCGATCAGCATGGCTCGCCCTCTCCCTCGTCGCCCACGATCCAGTCCTGTTCCCTCCGGGGCCGCGGCCTCCATGCGGCTGCCTATGGCCTGGCTCGGTCGTCCCAGGTGAGGATGGAGCCGCGTCCGCAGCCTGTCGTCATGCATATCGCGTGATTGACGGCGACCCGGGTTTCACACGCTCTGTGTGATGGCGCGTCGACGACGCTGGGGTTCGATACATCGACAGACAGGAGAAGGGAGGCCCAGGTATGTCGCATCAACGCAGTAGTGCTGCCGTTGGTTGGACCACGTTCGCCGGGATCATGCTGATCCTGATCGGTGTGTTCCACGCCATCGCAGGTCTGTCCGGCATCATCAAGGACGACTTCTACGCGGTCACGCCCAACTACGTGTTGAAGTTCGATGTCACCACGTGGGGATGGATCCACCTCATCGGGGGCATCGTCGTCGTGCTTGCCGGTTTCGGCGTCTTCAGCGGCAAGGTGTGGGCACGGACGGTCGGCGTGATCCTCGCGGCAGTGAGTGCGCTGGTGAGCTTCGCGTGGATCCCCTTGTACCCGATCTGGTCGATCGTCTTGATCGCGATCGACGTGACCGTCATCTGGGCATTGACCGTGCACGGACGCGATATCACCATGGAGTAGCGGGATATCGTCGGTTCCGAAGGAGGCAGGATGGCTGCGTCGACGCAGATCGAGTACCCGACCGTCGAGGACCGGAAGACACGCGGCAAGTCGTTGAGAACGGAAACGGCGCCCTCCAGCCACACGGGATGGGAGCCGGCCGCCGACCGTCCCGACCCGGTAGCACTCCTCGAGGAGCAAGACTCGTCCCGTGAGCAGGACCTGGTTCCGGTGCGGCACGGGAGGATGATGGTCTCACCGTTCACGTTCTACCGGGGCGCGGCGAAGATCATGGCAGCCGACCTGAGGACCACGCCGCGGGCCGGCCTGAACGTGCAGCTCTGCGGTGACGCGCACCTGTCGAACTTCGGCATGTTCGGGTCGCCCGAGCGGACCCTGCTGTTCGACCTGAACGACTTCGACGAGACGCTTCCCGGGCCGTTCGAATACGACGTCAAGCGCATGTCCGCGAGCTTCACGATCGCGGGACGCAACAACGGCTTCAGCGAGGCTGATATGCGCGCGGTCACGCTCGCGTCTGTGCGGGCGTAGCGCGAGTCGATGGCCGGGTTCGCGAAGATGGGCACGATGGATGTCTGGTACGCGCGCCTGTCCGAGCAGGAGCTCATGGCCGCGATCCGGAACCTGTCGCGGACCGCGGATGGCAAGAGCAAGAAAGAAGTCAAGAAGGAGGCGAAGAAGGGCGAGAAGAATGCCCAGGCGATCGTGGCGAAGGCCCGCACGCGTGACAGCCTCCAAGCCCTTTCCAAGCTCGGGGAGCTGGTCGACGGTCGGTACCGGATCGTCAGCCAGCCGCCGATCGTGATCCCGCTCCGAGACCTCCCCGCGACCGCGGAGATGTCGGCCGACCAGGTTCGGCACCTGATCGAGGAGCAGTTCCGCGCCTACAGGGCCACCCTGCGGAACGACCAACGTCATCTGCTGGAGCGCTTCCAGATCATCGACGTCGCCCGCAAGGTCGTCGGTGTCGGCAGCGTCGGAACACGGGCGTACATCGCCTTGCTCCAGGGGCGTGACCAACAGGACCCGCTCTTCCTCCAGGTGAAGGAAGCCACCGCTTCGGTGCTCGAAGACCACCTTCCGAAGAGTCGGTTCAAGCAGCCTGGAGAGCGAGTCGTCCAGGGCCAGCGGTTGATGCAAGCGGCGAGTGACATCTACCTCGGGTGGACGAGAGGGGCAGCCGACGACCGCCACTTCTACTGGCGACAACTGCGCGACATGAAGGCGTCGGTCGTGGTGGAGTCTATGGCTCCGGCTAACCTCGGGTTCTACGCGGGCGCGTGCGGATGGACGCTCGCGCGGGCGCACGCGCGATCCGGAGACCCGATCGCGATCGCGGCGTACCTCGGCAAGGGCGACGACTTCGACCGATCGATCGCCGACTTCTCCGAGCGCTACGCGCACCAGAACGACAGGGACTACGAGGCGTTCGTCAAGGCGGTCCGCTCTGGCAGATTGGAGGCGATCGAGGGGATATGAGGACCGCTGGTTCGGAAGGGTCGGCAGGGATCTCGACGCAAGGAGGTACGGGATGAGCGAGAAGGACATGTTGGTGGTCCTGGGAGCGTCGTACGACAGCGTGTCGGACGCCGAGGTCGACTACGAGGCCGTCAAGGCGATGTACGACAACGCGGGGGTCGGGCACGACTTCGATGCGGCGATCGTCGAGCGCGGGGACGACGGCAAGGTGACGGTGGCGAAGAAGCACGAGGAGTCGACGCGCCACGGCGCCTGGGCGGGTCTGGCCATCGGGGCCTTGACCGCGGTCCTGCCGGGGATCGGCCTGGGAGTGGGCGCCGCGGTCGGCGCCGGGATCGGCGCCGTCACCGGGCACCTCAAGGGCGGGATGAGCAACGACGATCTCAAGCAGCTCGGCACCGTCCTGGAGAACGGGGAGGCCGGTCTGATCGTGATCTACGCGACGAACATGGCCGACCAGGTCGCCGCGAGCATCAAGGCCGAGAACCGCTTCGTCTCCGACGCGATCGACGCCGACGCGGACGAGCTCGCCAAGCAGCTGAAGGCCGAAAGCTGACCGATGATCAAGGTGAGGGGTCGGGCCGTCGGCCCGACCCCTCCAAGGTTGCTCACCAACCGAGGAGGAGAAATGGCCACCCGTACAGCTTCGTGCAATTGCGGACAGCTCAGCGTGACGTATGACGGTCCCGACCCAGCGCGAATATCCCTATGTCAGTGCTACGACTGCCAGCGGCGGACGGGCAGCGTGTTCAGCGTGCAAGCGCGACTTCCGGTCGAACACGTGACGATCGAAGGCCGATCGACGACGTGGACGGTTCCCAGCGACAGCAGCACGCCGGCCAGTCGTTGTGACGCCATGGGGGCTACGTATCACTTCTGCCCTGAGTGCGGTTCGACCTTGTACTGGGAGATCGCGAACGCCGCGGACATCCTCGGTGTCGCGGTCGGCGGCTTCACTGACCCGACGTTTCCGCCGCCCATGATCTCCGGGTTCGAGGCTTACGGCGCTCGATGGGCGATGAACGTCTCGGAGCTGCAGATGCCGCACTTTGAGCACGACGGATCGTCACACGTCGGGCAACGAGCGTGACTACGATCCCAGGGTGTGCGAAGGATCGGTGTGCGAAGGATCGATTCACATGATCTGTGTGATGCGGTCCGCGGCTGGAACGCCGACGATATCTACACCATCTCGTCGACCCGCCAAGGACGCGGAAGGTTGAGCGGATTGGATCACACCGAGCAACTGCGTCGTCTGGCCATCAACGACGCGGGTTTCGCGGACCACGACCTCCGCGGAGCCGTCGCCGGATCGACAGGGCTCGACCCCAAGACCCTGGCGCTCGTCCGCCTCGCGGCGCTGATCGCGGTCGGCGGATCCGGGCCGTCCTTCGGAGCGCACGCCGACGCCGCGGTCAGTGCCGGCGCGAGTGCACCCGAGATCGTGGACGTCCTCGTCGGCGTCGTTCCCACCGTCGGGCTACCTCGCGTCGTCGCGGCGGCCCCGAAGGTCGGGATGGCGCTTGGGTACGACATCAACGGTGACGAGGACGACCGATCCGGTGGCTGATCGTGGGTCACCCGCCGAGCAGGCCGATCGCTATCGCCGCTGCCACCGCTGCGCCGCGTGAGGAGACCCCCAGCTTCCGATAGATCGAGCTGACCTCCGAGCTCACGGTGTTCCGGGACACGAATAGCCGTTCTCCGATCTCGCGGAGCGTGAGGTGCGTCTGGAGGTAGGGGAGCAGGCGAAGCTCCGCCGAGGTGAGGGGCGGCCCGCTCGTCGATTCGACTTGCGCATCCGATGCGACGAGGAGGCGGAACTCCGACACCTCCTCGGCGAGGGCGCCGAGGGCAGGCCGGAGCAGCAGGATGTCGTCGATCTCGCGGAGGAGGTGACAAGCGGTCCCCGCGTCGGCCATCGCCAGGTACACCTTGGCAAGGTGCAGACGTACCCGCACGGCAAGGGAGGGGACCGCGAACGTCAACGACGGACGTGCTCGCATCGCCTGCGTAAGGCGGCGGTTCGCCCCCACCAGGTCACCTCGGTGCACGGCGAGCCGGGCCGCGCCGGCGAACGCGAGCACGCTCGTGGCGTAGTCGGGCATCCCGCTTTCTTCGATGGCCCCCAAGGCACGTTCCTCGTGTTCGGCGGCCTCCTGCCACCGCCCGCGATCCATTGCCAAGAGCGCGAGTTCGGACTCGCTCACGATGGTCGCGTCCGAGATGCCCGTCGTCGCTGCCACGGCCGACGACTCCGTGAACAGAGCGACTGCCTGCTCGACCTCGCCGACGAGCAGGTGCGCCTCGGCGCTCATGCAGAGCGCCTGGTCCCGCCACGGGCTCCACGGTGGTTCTTCGGATACCGCGAGGGTCGCATCGGTCATCGCTTGCTCGGGGCCGGCGGGACACATGATGGACCGAAGCATCGCTCGCGCCGAGTCGAACGATGCCGTGCCGTCCTCCGGCGTCAGGTCGTACGAAGCGGCGTCGATGATCGCTGCCCACCGCTGCGCTTCGGCCGTCTGTCCGCTCAAGGCTGCCACCCAGCCGGCCAGCACCGCGAGCGGGGGATATGCCTCGATCGCTGTGTCGCCCACCGTCGAGAGCCAACGCTGCACCGTCGATATCTGGCCGGTCTGATAGGTCGCGAGTGTCAGTGCCGTCATCAGTCGGACGCTTCGATCCCGCTCGGTCGTTTGCAACAGGTGCTCCAGGGCGGTCACCGAGGATCCGTGGGACTCGTACCAGTCGGCGGCTCGCAGGTGAAGCTTCATGACGACGTCCGGCTCCACGCGATCCAACTCGGCCAACAGGAACTCGCGGAACAGTGCGTGATACCGGTACCACTGACGATGGCGGTCGAGCGGGATCAGGAACATGTTCGAGGCCTCGAGGTCGCGCAGCTGTTCGTTCGCGCCGGATCCTCCGAGGAGCGCGTCGCAGAGCGGGCCACAGAGCTGATCGAGCACCGCCGTGCGCCGCAGGAATCGCTGGGTGTCCGCCGACAGGTGCATCAACGACTCGCGGTACAGGTAGTCGGCCACGTACCGATCGTCACCGGAGACCGTCGAGGCCGCGCCGTCGTTGTGGCGCGCGATCAGCGCAGCCAGGTAGAGGCCCGCGGGCCAGCCTTCGGTCCGATCGACCACGACGACGGCCTGCTCACGCGTGAGATCCACGAGCGCCTCCGAGAAGATCTGCTCGGCGCCGGCGGCGTCGAAGGCAAGATCGCTCGCCCCGATCTCCCACGCGTCACCCGTGACCCGGAGCTGCGGCACGTGCGGTTGTTCGGACCGACTCGCCGCGACCACTTGAGAGCCTCGGGGGATCCCGGCGACCACGACGCCAAGCACGTCGTGGCAGTCCGGTGAGCGGAGCTCGTGAAGGTCGTCCAGCACGAGCACGAATGGGGATGGGCTGGTCCTGAACGCCGACGCGAGGCGAGGCGCCGCGCGCCCCAGGGGCGACACGCCCAGACCGCCGCCCATGTCGGTGACGAGATCAGCGTTGTCCGACGAGATCCGAGCGTACGCCGTCGCCAAAAGCGTGAGCAGGGCTGCGGGGTCGTCGTCGAGACGGTCGAGCGACACCCACGCGACGCGACGCTCCTCTGTACGTGCCCACTGAGCCAGCAACGTCGACTTGCCGTAGCCCGCGGGCGCAGAGACGACGATCACGCGGCGCTCGCTCGCTCGCGCGGCCTCGATGAGTTCGGCGCGACTGACCCCACCCGGATGTGGCTCCGGGATCGCAAGCTTGGCCTCGAGCAGGAACCGATCGGGCTCAACAAGCATGGGTCCGGTCCCCCGCGGATGCTCGGACATCGCGGAAGCCTAGTGGACGGATGCCTTCCCACACAACTCGCTCGGGCTGACGTGAACGTGCACGGGCGCCGCGAGAGGGGGGTCTAGGTTGCGCCGATTCACACCATCTGCGTGATGCGACGTCCGGGCGTCCCGACTTGTATCCAACGAGGTAACAAGACGCGAACTCGGACGGAGCAACAGACGGGGACTTCGCCAGGCGAACGAGTGGAGCTGACGATGATGAGAGATCTCGCTCGCTACCTATCCGGCCGGGCGTGGGCAGCCGCTCGTGACCGGAACGGTGGGGGCCGATGAAGCTCCCGGTCTTCCGATCGCTGTCGGACCCGAAGCTCCCTGGCGACCTCGTCGCGGGTCTGACCGTGTGGGCCGTGCTCGTGCCGGAGGCGCTCGCGTACGCATCGATCGCGGGAGTCTCGCCGGTCGTCGGCCTGTACGCGGCGCCCGGCGCCCTGATCCTGTACGCGGCGTTCGGCAGCTCGCGCCAACTCGTCACCGGTCCGGCGTCGGCGTCGGCCGCGCTGTCGGCGGCGATCGTGGGCGACCTCGCCACGCAGGGGTCGAGCGACTACGTCCAGCTGACGGCGACGCTCGCGATCACCGTCGGGCTGCTCGCGATCGTCGCAGCAGTCTTTCGGTTGGGGTTCATCGCGACCTTCATCTCCCAGCCCGTGTTCAAGGGGTTCATCATCGGACTGGCGCTGACGGTCATCGTCGGCCAGCTGCCGAAGTTGTTCGGCATCGAGAAGGGCTCTGGCGACTTCTTCGAGCAGCTCTGGGACTTCGTCACGAACATCGATCAGACGAGTGGTCTGACGCTGCTCGTGGGTGGGTTGTCCCTCGTGCTGGTTCTCAGGCTGAAGATGTGGAAGCCGGTGATCCCGGGATCGCTCGTGGCGGTGCTGCTCGGGATCCTTGCGGTGCATCTCTTCGGTCTCGACGCATCCGGCGTCGCGATCGTCGGACCGATCAAGAGCGGGCTTCCCAGTTTCGGGATCCCGGACGTCTCGGCCGCGGATTTCCTCAGCCTGCTCAGCGCGTCGGTCGGCCTCATGGTCATCGGGTTCGCGGAAGGACTCGGTGCCGGCAAGACCTATGCGGCCAAGGAGGGGTACGAGATCGACGCGAACCGCGAGCTGCTCGGGCTCGGGGCAGCGAACATCGGTGCGG
>Ga0307302_10000851_pt1 | contig 13392 bp, 13 predicted proteins | sample ER_DNA_183_FD_194490 | JGI IMG/M metagenome (GOLD analysis project Ga0307302, IMG submission 194490) | Bulk soil microbial communities from the East River watershed near Crested Butte, Colorado, United States - ER_DNA_183 | ecosystem: Environmental > Terrestrial > Soil > Floodplain | place...
CAGACGGCACGTCATCGACGGGCCGACGAGCAGCTTGGGCGTCTGAACGCGGACGGCTTTATGAACCTGCGCCAAGTCGCGGCGAAGCGAGCGGTCGCTCCGAACACAGTGAGCCGATGGGTCGATGCTGGCTTCCTGCGGGCCGAACCTCGTACAGCCCTGCGGCCTCTTCTGGTCGTCAGCCGCGATGAGCTGGCGCGCTTCAACGATGAGGAATGGCCGCGGATCGTCCAGCATGTGGGGACCAGGCATCTCCCGCACTGGAGCGATTTGAGCGACCGCCGATGGGACGGGCGGCAGTCGAAGCGTGTCGCCGCTGCCAGAGGAAAGACCGTCGGCCACCCCAGACTTCCTCCCGAAGTCGTGGAGACCATCTGGGAGCTTCACGACAAGGGCTATAAGCAGCAGCGCATCGCCGCCACGCTCAGCTATCGGCTGATCGACCCCGTTTCGCGTTCGCAGGTGCAGCGAGTGCTCGCCGCCCCGCGTCCGCTCTTCGCCTAGGGGGTTTCGCACAACTTCTGAGCCGGATTCCTGCGCGGAACCCGGGGGTTTCGCACACGCCCAGGAGCAGGATGCAGGGCGTGACCGCTTTCCAACACGCGCACGCCAGCCTCGCGGCCCTCAACGCCCTCGAGCTCGCGTTCCTTCTCGACGTCGGCGCCATCCGACTCGAGCGGCTTCGCGAGTTCGAGGACGACGATAGGGAACGCGAAGAGGCTAAGCCCGAACTGAGCTTGGTCGCGTGACGGCGTCAGTTGCCGTCTCGTCGCCCCCGCACGGGGGTAGCGCTCGCAACGCGCCGTTCGAGCACGGCACGGTAAGAGGGAATCCGCGGGTCGCAGGTCCCTGGTGGACGGATGTTGACCAGGCCGAGTTTGATGTTCTCGTGTACGCGCTCGTGCGTGGCGTCTTCCGCCATCGCAAGCGCTGCGGGGCCTGCGCGCGCAGCGGTTCGGCGGTCTACTGCCGAAGCGTCAACCGGGCGATCGACGAGCTGCTCGAGTGGCTGCAGCTGCGTTTGCTGCTCTCGCGTGCCGAGTATCTCGCCGCCCAGAAGCACGTGCGCCAGGTCGAGCAAGTCTCATGAAGTGGGATGTCGAAACGGCAGCCTCGGTAAGCGCAACATCCTCGCGGCCTGCTGAGACCAATGGCGATGCGGGCTCGCAGGGCGACAAGGGACTACGTGTCCCCGGGCTACTCGACGAACTCGTCGTCTTCCCTCGCCGTTATGTCGTCATGTCGGAGGCGCAGGCCCGCGCGGTCGCGCTCTGGATCGTGCACACGCACGCCTTCGACGCCGCGGACGCCAGTCCGTACCTCGCCGTGACCTCACCCGAGAAGCGCTCCGGCAAGTCACGCCTGTTCGAGGTCCTCGAGCTGCTCGTCGCCAACCCGTGGAAGGTGATCACCCCCACCGAGGCGGTCGTCTTCCGCAAGATCGCCGCCGACAGGCCGACGCTGCTCCTCGACGAGACGGACGCGATCTTCGGCAAGAAGAACGGCGAGAACTACGAGGGGCTGCGCGCGCTCCTGAACGCTGGAAACCGCCGCGGGACGCACGTCCCCCGCTGCGTCGGCACCTCGCAGCTCGTCTCATTCTCGGTCTTCTGCCCGAAGGCGATCGCCGGCATCGGCGGACTGCCCGACACGATCGCCGACCGCGCCATCCCCATCCGGCTGAGGCGCAAGGCACGGGGCGAGCACGCCGAGCGGTTCCGTCGTCGTGACGTGGAGGCCGAGGCCGAGGTCCTGTATATGAACGCGAGTGCGTGGGCTGAGCACGCCCGCCCGAGGCTCGCCGAGGCTCGGCCCGAACTGCCCGATGCGCTTGATGACCGCGCACAGGATGCCTGGGAGCCGCTGTTCGCGATCGCCGACCTGTTCGGCGACCAGTGGCCGGCGGGGGCCCGCGTCGCGGCGCTCGAGCTCTCGAACGGCTGCGACCACGAGGACGAGTCGCACGGCGTCCGCCTGCTCAGCGACATCCGGACCGTCTTCGACGAGCGGGGCATCGAACGGCTGGCCTCGGCGACCCTAGCGGCCGCGCTGGCCGAGATAGAGGAGTCGCCCTGGGCGGAGTGGTACGGGAAGCCGATCACGGCGGCCGCGATCGCGCGGCTACTAGATCGCTACGAGATCAAACCCAAGGTGATCCGCGTCGACGAGGACACGCCGCGGGGCTATCGGCGCCAGCAGTTCGCGGACGCCTGGGAGCGATATGCCTGAAATACCGGGGGGAAAGCGCAACAAGCGCAACATCGACTCAACCATCCGCAACGGCGTTGCGCTTAGCCAAGCCAATGTTGCGGATGTTGCACTTTGGGGGCCGTATACGGGGGATATGGCGTGACCGCCGAGCCGGTACGCGACTCGTGCGCGCGCCGTTCGAAGACCGTTAACCATGCGCGCTCTGCGAGCGTCGAGGGATTGCTTGTCCCCCGCAGCCCGTACCTGCTCGTCGAAGACGTCGCCGCCCGCTACGGCGTCTCCGTTCGGTGGGTGCACGAGCGCACGAGAAGCGTCGAGCCGCAGATCCCACATCGGCGGCTTCCAGGTGCCCGGCGCTGTCTCTTCCTCGAAGCAGAGCTCGAAGCCTGGGAGGCTGGCGCCGGGCTCGAACTGCAGGAACTCGCCGGCGGCGGGCGGATCGTGAGGCCGAAGACGTGAGCCGACAGCGAAAGCGGGCGCTGGGGGAGGAAAGCGCCAGCCATCCACCCCAACGCCCGCGGGGTGTATCGTAGGTAGCTCGCCAGCCATCACAAGGAGGAACCCAAAGTGGCATCGCTTCAATGTCGGCACAGCCGCTCGTGCGCGACCGGAAAGCCGTCGACGCCGTTCACGAGCCTTGACGGTTGCGACTGCTCGCCCACGTATTACGTCGTCGTGCGCGACGGTCGGCGCAACCACGCGGAGAGGGTCGGCAAGAACCGTCTGACGGCCCAGCGCGCGCTGCGCAAGATCGACGTCCAGATTGACGAGGACGCATACACGCCGCAGCTCAGCATCCGCTTCGAGAAGTGGGGAGTGACGTGGTTGGACGGACTCGAGCGGAAGGGGACAACGGTCGACTCCTACCGCTCGACGATCGCCTACGCAACGGAGGCATTCGGTCATGTGGTCGTCCGTCGCCTCCGGCCGGCACATCTTGCGCAGCTTCACGCGTTGCTCAAGGACCGAAAACTGTCCCCCTCGACGCGGGCGAAGCATCTGCGCGTCGTGAACGCCTGTCTCAATGCGGCGGTCGAGCACGGCTACGCGGCCCAGGTGGCCCGATTGGCAAAGGCCGAACGCCCGCGGCCAGAGCGGAAGGAAGCCGCCTACTTCGAGTCGGACGAGCTCCCGCGCCTGTTCACGGCCCTCGCTGACCGGGGCGTCTATCGGATCGTGTTCGAGATGGCGCTGAAGACGGGGATGCGGCAGGGAGAGCTGGTCGCGCTCACCTGGGGAGGCGTCGACCTCGGCGGCGCCATCGTGCACGTGCGTCACTCGTACACGGACGGACATCTGTCCACGCCGAAGAACCACGAGCGGCGGGACGTCGACCTGACACCCGACCTCGTCGAGCTGCTCGGCCGCTGGTGGGGCGAGCTCGGCCGCCCCAAGGACGACTGCCTCGTCTTCCCGGGCGAGACTCCCTCCGGCTACCTGTCCGCAACGACGCTCCTGCGCCGCGAGCTCTACCCGGCGATGAAGCGGGCCGGCGTCCCGCGGGTGGGCCCGACAGGCGAGAAGCGGACCTTCCACTCGCTCCGGCACACCTACGCGAAGCGGGCGCTCGAGACTGGCCGTCAGCTCATCTGGCTATCGCGCCATCTCGGGCACTCGTCGCTGAAGGTGACCTCAGACGTCTACGGCCACTTCGGCCGCCAAGAACGGAAGGCCGAGGCGGAGTTGATGGCGGGCGTCTTCGGAGTGTGAGTACCGCTGGTAGTACGAGCTTGCCTCCGTAGGGGGCAGTTCGCGACAGGTCGCTGCAAACGTGAAACCCCCTCTCTGCAGGGGGTTTTCGTTTCTGGCAGTTCGCGACAGCTTGTCGCGGCGGACTTTTAATCCCAAGGTCGCAGGTTCGATCCCTGCCCGGCCCACCTCGATCACCCTCTTGTAGTCGCCTCAGAGCCCGAGCGCGACGAGCATCGCAAGCACGAGGACCGCGACGAGGAGGACCAGCGAAGCCCCCCAAAGCAGGCGGCCTAGTGGTTGGCCGCGAGGCCGTGGGGCGTCTTGCAAGCGCGGAGGCTTGAACGGGGCGTAATGCGCGTCGAGGCCCACCCGCTCGCGGATCGCCTCCGATGCGTCATGGAGTCCAGATCCCATCGTGAGCGCCAAGTGTCTCGCTTGACCGACCGGTCGTCAAACCAGACCGAAGCGATACGTGGATCATGAGGAAGTACGGGCCGGGCAGCCTTACCGGCAATCTCGCATCGCCCGGGCACCCGGGTGCATCGCCTCGAAGACCCGAAGGTACCCGTCCAGCTCGTACTGAGCCGCGTCGTCACGGACGGGCCAGCCGGAGCGGATCGCGACCGAACGCAGGCCGATGCGGTCCACGATGCAATCGGAGCCGCGCAGGAGCTCCATCAGATCATCGACCAGCTCGGGATCGTTGAGGTGAACCGTTGTCACTGCCGCAGGCGCGCCCCCGAGTTGCCGCAGCGGGGCCGCATCTCTCACTGTGGCCACGATCAAAGGCAGGTCAACTAGATGTTCGTACAGGCTGTCCGGATCGCGTGCAACCCGCTCTCCGACCGATGACGGCTTCAACATGTCACGGGGCCGGATGAACCTACCCGGGGTGAAAGGCTCCGCTGCGGCTGGCTCCCTAGGCCCGGCGAGCCGTTCCGGCCCCACTTTCTCTCCTCGTTCGTATCGACGGAGGCGGTTTCGACCGGTTTGGCAGCCTCCCGCTTCCGGGTATGAGCCACGTGCGCCCTTCCAGTGCTCGACCAAAAAGAAACCGAAGTTGCCCTGGCCGCCCTGCGCAACAGGCGAGCCAGATCGAGCGGTGGCTCGATGGGCCCGCGAAAAAAGCGACCCTCTCCGCGCTGGGTCGGGTGATCGCGGAGCTCGAGCTCCAGAACGAGGCAAGCACGCACAACGAGGCGGCCGCGACCACGCACGTCACCGGAGACGTGGCGGCAGGCTAGGGAGGAGCTCGTCGCCTGGGCTCGTCCTGCGTCCCCTCCTTAGGCCCTCGCTACAATGCCTGCGCCCAGGGGGCGTAGTTCAGTTGGTTAGAACGCCGGCCTGTCACGCCGGAGGTCGCGGGTTCGAGTCCCGTCGCTCCCGTAAAATCCCTGCAAAGCGCGAACCTTTTTGTCGCCGGGCTCGGCGTAAACGACCGCCGGCTTCTTTTCATCCCGCGCTCATCCCGCGCCGGAAATAGCCGCTCAGAACCGCCTGGAGCCGGTAATCCCCGCAGGGAAGACGACCGGCCACATCGCCGGCCGTCCTCTGCGAGCGGGATGCCGATGCTGCGCGTTTGCAGCGGTTTCGTTGAACGAGGCGAGCGGGTAGCGCGTGCATCCCGCTCCGGGTACTGAACGCGCACCTGAGCCGCATTCTGAGCGCCGCGCGAGCGAGGCTCGATGATCAAGGACTACCGACCACCTCGTGGCCGCGGTCAACCGCGTGCGGGACCAGATCGCGCCCGAGCTTCCCCGAGGCGCCGACGATGCACGCCTTCATCGCTCCTAGACGAGCCGGTGCTGAGTCGCCCAGCGCGTGAGCTCGTGCCGCGTCGAGAGCTGCAGCTTGCGCAGGACGTTCGAGACGTGGCTCTCGACTGTCTTGACGGAGAGGTGGAGCCGCGCGGCGATCTCCTTGTACATGTAGCCGCGCGCGATCAGTTGGAGCACCTCCCGCTCGCGCGGCGTGAGCTCGTTCAGCTCGGCGTCACCGCCGATGCGCTCGCCGGCGCGGAACGCGTCGAGCACGAAGCCGGCCAGCCGCGGCGAGAAGACGGCGTCGCCCGAGCGGACGCGCTCGATCGCCTGCGCCAACTCCTCGCCGGAGATCGTCTTGGTCACATAGCCGCGTGCGCCGGCGCGGATGACGCCGATCACGTCCTCGGCCGCGTCCGAGACGGACAGAGCCAGGAAGCGCACGCCCGGCCGTTCGGGCGCGACGGCGTTGATGACCGCGTCGCCGCCGCCGTCCGGAAGGTGCACGTCGAGGAGGACGACGTCCGGGTCGAGCTCCTTGATCAGGGGCACGGCGTCGGCCACGGTCGCGGCCTCGCCGACGACCTCCACCGCCTCGGCGAGCTCCGCCCGGACGCCGGCGAGGAAGAGCGCGTGGTCGTCCACCAGGACGACGCGCGCCTTCACAACGACCTCCGAGGCACGCGCAGCTCGACTTCGGTTCCCTCGCCCGGCGTGCTGTCGATCGTCGCCTGCCCTCCGGCGCGCTCGAGCCGGCCCTCGATCGAGTCGACGAGCCCGCGCCGGTCCGGCGGGACGGCTGCGCGGTCGAAGCCCGCCCCGCGGTCGTGGACGAAGACCGCGACGGCGTCGTCCGTGACTTCGGCGTAGACGTCGATCCTCTCCGTGCCGGCGAACTTCGCCGCGTTCGTCATCGCCTCGCGCGCGGCCAGCACGAGCGCCTCGACCGAGTCGTCGAGCGGGCAGTCCCCACCACTCGCGAGCTCGACGCGGACGCCGTGAGCCTCCTCCACGTCCGCCGCAGCGGCGGCGAGCGCCGCCCCGAGCGAGGCGGCGCCGTCCCCGAGCGGGAGGTCGCCGTAGAGCCAGCCGCGCAGCTCCCGCTCCTGCCGACGCGCCAGGGCGGACACGCGCTGCGGCTCGCCCGCGTGCCGCTGGATCAGTGCCAGCGTCTGGAGGACCGAGTCGTGCACGCGCGCCGCCACCTCCGCCCGCTCCTCGCTCCGCACCCGCGCCGCCCGCTCGGCGTCGCGGTCGCGGACGAGCCGCCAGAGCCAGGGGCCGACGATGATGATGAGCGCGGCCGCCACCGCTCCCGGCGCGAGGAGTGTCGGCGTGCCGCCGGGAACGGCGACCGCCACGCCGATGGCCGCGAGGCCGAGGCCCAAGTAGGACACGGGGGCGCCCGGGCGGAGGCTGCCGCCGCGACGCACCGCGAGCCAAAGGCCGGCGACGACGAGCGCGATCCCGAAGATGCCGCTCCCGGAGAGTCCGATCGCGCCCAGCACGAGCGCGCCGGCGACGAAGGCGAGCAGCACAGTCACCCACACCCGCCGGGCGCGCGCGTAGGCCCAGAGCGCGAGGTAGACGAGGATCCCGGCCCCACCCGCGAGCGCGAGCACGGCGAAGACCAGCCGGACGAGGGTTACGTCCGCCCCCAGCGCCCGCGCGATCCCCGCGCAGACTCCCGCGATCACCCGCCGGTCGGCGTCCAGCGCGAACCGGGGAAGCGCCGCCGTACTCATCGGAGGCCCCGCTCGATGTCGATCTCGCCGATGCCGACCTCCGCCTCGAGGACGAGCACGCGGAGGCCCGCCTCGTCGACCTGCTCGTCCACCTCCCAGCCCTCGACCCGACGGTCCAGCAGGTCGATCTCGCCGAGCCTCGCCTCGGTGACCGCCCGCAGGGCGACGTCCTCGGGGAGGAGCACGTGGATCCGGCCCGCGTCGACGCGCACGTCCAGCCGGGTCTCGCCGAGAGGGAACTCGACGGAGCGCAGGTCGAAGACGAGCTCGCCGATCCCGAGCTCGTACCGGCGGTCGAGGGCGTCCACGCTCGCCGGTGCGAGCGTGCGCTCGTCGACGCCGTCGCCGAGGTGGACGTCAAAAGTGGCGAGGAAGGCAGCCACGAGCACGACGAGCAAGACGGCGACCGACGCGACAACGAATCCGACCGCGCGCAGCCAACCCCGGCGGACACCCGCGACCGCGAACCAGGTGAGCCAGAGAGCGAGGGCGCCGGCGATCAGCAGGAACGGCCACGCGTCCCCCTGAGGCCAGACCGGCACCTCGGAGAGCAGGGCAAGCAGGACGACCGCCATCAGGCCGAGCACGACCAGGACCCACGGGCGGCGGCGGCGGAGTGCCGCGGTGGCGACGGAGTCCTCCTTCCCCTCGTCCGGCATCACGAGCACCGCCGCCAGGTAGATCAGGATCCCCGCGCCACCCATGAGCGTGAGGACGACGAAGGAGACGCGGAAGACTGCGGGGTGGAGCTCGAAGTAGGCGCCCAGCCCTCCTGCCACGCCCGCCAGCATGCGGTTCGAACGACTGCGACGCAGCTCGTCGGTCACGGCGGTGTCGGCCACGCGCTCGCTCATGCAGCCAGGATCTCAGGCTGGGACTCCGGGTGCGGCTCCGCCGGCCGCTCGTGCTCGAGGCGCGGCAGCCACTGCAGCCAGGACGGCAGGTACCAGTTCCAGTCGCCGAGTAGCTTCATCGTGGCCGGCAGCAGCACCGCGCGCACGATCGTGGCGTCGATGAGGATGGCGACCGCCAGCCCGAACCCGAACTGCTTCATGTCGACCGTCGAGACCGTGAGGAAGATGGCGAAGACGGCAACCATGACGAACGCCGCGGCCGAGACGATGCCTGCGGTCGTCTTGATCCCGTGCGCGACCGCCTCCTCGGTGGAGCGCCCGCCGTCGTACGCCTCCCGCACGCGGCTGAGGATGAACACGTGGTAGTCCATGGAGAGGCCGAAGAGGACGACGAACAGGAAGAGCGGGAGCCCGGAGACGATCGCGCCCGTCGACTCGAAGCCGAGCAGGCTCTCGCCCCAGCCCCACTGGAACACGGCGACGATCAGCCCGTAGGCGGCTCCGACGGAGAGCAGGTTCAGGAGCACGGCCTTTGCGGCGATCACCACCGACCGGAACGCTGTCAGCAGCAACGCGAACGCGAGCACGAGCACGAAACCCATCACCAGCGGCATCCGCTCGGCCATGAGCGCGCGGAAGTCCTCCGACACGGCGGTCTGGCCGGTGACGGCCGCCTCGACTCCCGCCACCGAACCGACGGTGGCCGGGATCACCTCCTCGCGGAGCGCCTCGAGCGCGCGCGCCGACGTCTCATCCGTGCCGGTCCCGGCGAGCGGGATCGACACGAGCGCGACGCGGCCGTTCGGGCTGGACTGGACGGTGATCGGCTCGGCCATCAGGCCGGTGGCCACCGCCTCTGCGCGCAGCCGCGCGATCCCGTCCCGCACCGCGGGAGCCGCGGCGTCCCCGGCGTCGATCGCGACGACCGCCGGCAGCGGCCCGCCTGGGAACGACTCCTGGATGCGGTCGTACGTCTGCATGATCGGGAGCGACCTCGGCAGGTCGGCGATGCTCGACTCCGCCGTCTTCATCCCGAGCGCGGGCACGGCCAGGAGGACGAGCAGCCCGCTCGCGAGCACGGCCGAAACCGGCGGTCGGCGGAGCACCCGGTCGACGATGCCGCCCCAGATGCGGGAGTCTCCGTCCCGGCGCCGCGAGACGAGCGGAACGCGGCCGCGCTCGACGCGATCGCCGAGCCAGCCGAGCGTCGCCGGCAGCACCGTCAGCGAGCCCGCCACGGCGATGGCCACGACGAGGATCGCGCCGACCGCGACCGACGTCCAGATCGCGGAGCCGCCGAGAAACATGCCGGCGAGCGCCGCGATCACGGTCAGCCCGGAGACGAGGATCGCGCGTCCGGACGTGGCGGCGGCGGCCTCGAGCGCCGCCTCGCTGCCCCTCCCCGCGGCGCGCTCCTCCCGCTCGCGCTTGAGGTAGAAGAGCGAGTAGTCGACGCCGACGGCGAGGCCGATCAGGAGGACGACGACGTTCGCCCCCTCGTGGATGGCGAAGAGCTGGCTGGGGACGGAGAGGAGGCCGATCGCCGCGACCACCGCGGTGAGGCCGACGAGCATCGGGATGCCGGCCGCGACGAGCGCGCCGAAGACGACGAGGAGGACGCCGAGCGTGACCGGGAGCGCCGTGTACTCGGCGCGCGTGAAGTCCTCGCCGACCGTCTCCTCGAACACCCTCTGGCCGCTCGCAGCGCCGAACTGCTCGACGCGGAACGCCGGATGCCGCTCCTGCACGCCTGCGACGGCCTGGAGGACGGGCTCGACAAGCGTCGTCGCCTGCTCGTCGGCGTCCGAGAGCTCGAACTGGACGAGCGCGGCGTGACGGTCCTTCGCGACGAGGGCGGCGCCGCCAGCCTCGAGCGGGGAGCGCACGTCCGACACGCCCTCCTGGGCCGAGACGGCGCGAACGACGTCGGCGAGCACGGCCCGGAACTCGGGGTCGGCCGCGGTGTGCGACTCGCTCGCGACGAAGACCGACTCGTCGGCGCTGTCGGCGAACGCGCCCGCTTGGACGATCTCCTGGGCGCGCTGCGATTCGCCGGCACCGACCGTGTCCGGGTCGAGCCGCTGCGTGCCGAGGGTCGCGCCGACCGCGACGGCGGCGACGACGAAGGCGAGCCAGCCGAAGATTGCCGTCTTGCGGTGACGGGCGCTCCAGCGGCCGAGGCGGGCGGTGAGGTTCGTGCTGTTCTCGAAAGGCGACATTGCCCATCTCCTGGTCGGGTCGTAGATGACTGCGTCCAGGGTCGCGCGCCGGCACCGCCGCGGCCATCCGGAATGACCCCGAACCGACCCCGATTCGACCCTGGCCGGTCGGCGGATCGTCCGCCGGTGTCCGCGCCGTCCGCCTCCGCCCGTTGTTGACAGCTACGACAACGCGACATCCCGCAGATATCCCGCAGGAAGACGCCGGAAGCTCCCGCCCGCCCCCGCCAATTCCCGCAAGCCCACGGCTGGAAAGACCTGCTCTTCCCGGGGATCCCCGCCTATCCCCGCTCAGCCCGGAACCACCAAGACCGGCCTGTCACGCCGGAGGTCGCGGGTTCGAGTCCCGTCGCTCCCGTCTCGGAAAGTGCCCGTAAATCGGCACTTATGTTGCCTGCTTCGGCACGATCGGCGATCGAAACCACATATTCCACACAGCGCGCCCGGCTGTAGCCGACGGCAGCCGGCAGAGGAGGCCGCCGCCCGGCGGCCTCCTCTGCGGTTTTGTCGCAGATCGGAACCGACGATAGCCCGCGGCATGCGGCTACGCGCTCGACTCGCCCTCCGGGATGCTGATGTGGGTCAGTCCGACCAGAGGGTTGTCGAAGTTGAGCCCCAGGCTCGGCAGGTTCAGCTGGAACCCTTCCGGTTGGCCGGTCAGGAGGCCGGCGAAGCCGACGTTGCAGGCGACCAGCAGCGTGCCTTCGAACGACCCGCCCCCGTCCGGATGCAAGGCGACGGTGACGACGACGATGCTCGGCCGAACGCGGCCGTAGTCGGGCAGGGTGCTCGTGTAGCTGACGAAGCCCGTCGGCTCCCACGTCCCCGAGGCGAGGAGCTGCTGGCCTGCGGGGAAGGCGGGTGTGAACCGGATGTGGTTGAAGTTGCCCCCGCCCTCGCGGTCGACCTGGCCCGTCTTGGCCTTGAAGCTCGCCGCGCCTTCGAGAAGCATCACGTTGTCGCTTCCCACCTCGGCCGCGGATGTCCCGCTGAGCGAGACGAGCGAGAAGTGCTGGTGGCCGTCTCCCTTTCGGAAGCCGGCGACGGCAACGGGCGACGCGGCGAGCGCGCCCAGCCCAAGAGTTCCGATCCCGGCGTGCTTGACGAACTGTCTACGGTCCATCTCTCACCTCCATGCCCCTAACATCTCCTTCAGCCGACCGAGATGTGCCCGGTGAGCACGTCTTCGGTCGGAAGGACGACTAGGCCCAAGACCGTTGAGGCGGTCAGTTGGAGCGTCCCCACTCCCGGACCGCCTTCGGTGACGACGACACGGAACGTCGCCGGCGACTTGCCCTGATTCCCAGTCTGCAGCGTGCCCGAGCCCTCGAAGGTCGCCATGCCGCCGGAGATCGAGAGGCTCGTCACCTCACCCCGCACGGCCATCAACGTGAACGGATCGAATCGCGACGACCCAGCCATGAGGCAGTTGAAATGACCGTGCACGCTGCCGTCGGCCGCCTGCGAGACCTGGAACCCGAACTGCGAGAACGCGTTCACGCCGTCCACCGTCCCGCGGCCGCCGCCGTTCACGTGCACCGGCCCGTTCGCCGCCGTCGCCGGTGTGACGCAGACAGCAACGACGACGAGGACGAGAAGCAGTCGTCTCATGTCTCCCCCTCTCTTCCGGAAGCCGTAACGCGTCCAGGTCTCTCCATCACCTCCCCACCTGACGCGCGGAGACACGGTTACCTTAGACCTTCGCGGCAGGCGCTACAAGGGGGGCTGGGCCCGCCGTCAGGCCGGCGCCGGCTCGAAGCGGAGCTTCTCGACCTTGTGCGGGACTCGGGTCGGATAGTTGCGCGTGAAGCAGGCGGTGCAGAACCAGACCCCGGATGCGTGCCTGGGTGGCGGAGATCACCGGGCGATTGCGAGGTCCGAGCTCCCTCATTCCGCCGCGTCGCCGGCGCGGGATGTGCTGGCGCGCCCGATCGCGCCCTGCGTTGTGAGAAGAGGCAACGAACCGCGGGGTGCAATGCGACGTCGTGGCGGCGAAAGCGGCGGTCCGTTGGGAGTTCAATGACGCTGGGGACCTTGTCCGCGCGACCGGCGTGCGCCCCTTTCCGATCGGAAAGACGTACGTACCCATGCGCTGGGGCGGCGACTTCGGCGAGTACACGGATTTCGCTGGCACGCGCGTGCCTTCCTTCGGCGAGGCGTGGTGGGACCTACCGGAAGGTCGCTTCGTCTACTGGCGTGGCCGCGTCACTGCGCTCGAGCTCCTCGGGGCGGAAAGCTAGTCTGGCCGCCGAGCAGCGAAAGACTGCGCTTCGCCAGCTCGGGAACATTCTGATCACCCCGCGTGTCCGGCTCGGCCTAGCTGGGAAGCGGACGCACATCCCGACCAAACCCGGACGGAAGAGCGGCCGTAGCCACTCAACTCCCGTACAGCTCGTGATCGATCATGAGCGCTGGCTGGCGTCGCCGTATGGCGACTCCTCGTTCGCCAATGGGGTCCTTGCTCGGCAGCGCTCTCGTAGAGCCTGTGCCCGGCGTTAAACGAGTCGCGCTCGGGCAGCAGAAGGGCAGCAAACACTCGAAATCGAGCTTATTCATTTGTGCACAAATCAGACGCCAGAAGCCCGCAGCGTCGCATGAATAGAGCGATTGCGCGTCAATAGTCGACAATCGTCGCTTCCCTGGAACATGCCTGTCACGCCGGAGGTCGCGCGTTCGAGTCCCGTCGCTCCCGTAAAAGTCCTGCAAATTGATATATGTATTTGGCATATCCACCATCACCTGGACAAGGACGCAAGTTGGAGGCTCAGGATGCGACGCTGTAGAGCTGCCATTGGCCGGGAACGCCCTTGAGCTCGTGGGTGCCTCGGTCCTCAAAAGCGATACCGGAGCCGACCACGGCCTCCTTGACGGTCTGCGAGACGAGCACCTCGTCGGGCCCGGCGAGCGCACT
>Ga0307302_10000852_pt1 | contig 13380 bp, 15 predicted proteins | sample ER_DNA_183_FD_194490 | JGI IMG/M metagenome (GOLD analysis project Ga0307302, IMG submission 194490) | Bulk soil microbial communities from the East River watershed near Crested Butte, Colorado, United States - ER_DNA_183 | ecosystem: Environmental > Terrestrial > Soil > Floodplain | place...
GAGGATGCGTCGCTTTGGCGGGCCGACCGTTTCGTCGACGAACTCGAGGCACTCCGCGACCATCTCGGCCTCGACCGGTTCGATCTCTACGGCCATTCCTGGGGAGGGATGCTCGCCACCGATTACGCACTCGCGCACCAGGAGCATCTGCGCAGTCTCGTGCTCGCATCGACCATCGCCGACGCCGCGCTCCTGCGACGCGAGATGGCCCGCCTCCTCGAAGACTTCTCGGCAGAGATCCGCGAGAGGCTTCGCCGTCACGAAGAGGCCGGGACGACCGAGTCGGCCGAGTACCAGGACGCGATCATGGCCGTCTACCGGGTTCACCTCTGCCGTTGCGACCCGTGGCCGCCCGAGGTCGTGAAGACGTTCGAGGACTTCGCGATGGACGTCTACGTCCCGATGTGGGGCCCGAGCGAGTTCGCCTACGACGGAAACCTGAGTGACTGGGACCGCCTCGACCGCCTGCACGAGATCCGGGTGCCCACGCTGATCACCGTCGGCCGCTTCGACGAGCTCACGCCCGCGTGCAGCGAGCAGATCCGGGAGCGCATCTCCGATTCGCAGCTGGTCGTATTCGAGGAGGGATCGCACATGACGTTCTGGGAGGAGCCGGAACGGTACCTCGCCGTGGTCGACGACTTCCTCCGGAAGACCTGATGTGGCCGTCGTCACAGAGATCCCCGACGAGCTGAGGTTCCGGGGGATCGCCCCGCCGGAGCCTGCCCACGGCTTCCGCATCACCCTCGACATGGCCGAGCCGTGGGGCGGTGGCCACATCGAGGGCCGGGTCGAGCGTCGCGGCGAACGGCATGATCGCCGCCCGATCTCCGTGCGGGTGCGTTGCCTTGCAGCCTGGATCGACGTCGCTCCCCAGCTGGTCGGGCGCAAGCGCCTGCTCAGCTGGACGACCTACGGGGACATCCGCAACCGCGGCGTCCCGATCTGGCTCGACGAGGAGGTGTTCAAGGAGGTCGCCGAGCTGGGGCCGCTCGACGAGCCCAACTGGCTGCACTTCGCCTTCGACCTGCCCGGCGAGCTGCCACGAGCCCTCGAGGGGACCTTCGTCGCTTTCCGCTGGACGGTGGAGGCCCGTCGCCAACGGCTGCTTGGCGGTGACGTCGCGGCGCTCCCGCTCCTCATCCACGAGCCGCAAACGCTGCCCGTCGTTCGTGTCGAGACCAGCCCCATCGGCACCTGGCGTCTTCTCGAATGGAGGTCGGAGCTCGACGTCGCCGGCTCCGGAGGGCCCTGCTCGGTGACGTACGAGGACCGGCGGGCAGAGGACATGCCCCTTCCCGGCGAGGCGCGAGAGCAGGAGCTCGCCCGGCGCGCCGGACACTGAGTTTCGCCCCGTATCATCGCGGTCGTGCGCGCTGCCCGGATCCTCGCCGCCGCCGCCGCAGCCGCCGTTGCGGGGCTGGGGGCCGGGCAGAATGCGCGGGCCGCGTCCACGTGCCCGCCCGCGACCTTCCTGAGCTTCAACCACGTCGCCTACATCTCGAAGGCCATCCCGCCCGGAGTCGAAATCCCTGTGGGCGAAGGCCTCGGCAGCGGCTCCGTGGACCAGCCGGCGAGCGCGGACGGCTGCAAGCGTCAGAGAGTCTCCGTCCATGTGCTCACGGCAGGCTCGCTCGAGCCCGGTGTCGGCGTGCTGGTGCAGGGGCGTCCGCGAACGCTCTTCGTCCTGGGCCGGCGCTGTGACAACTACGTCGGGCCACCGTACTGGGGCTGCCTCCTTCACCCGCTCGTCTTCGACGGCCGCCGCTACACGGGTGTGAGCTATCCATCGCCGCCTAGCCCTCAGGGCGAGGTCCCGCTGGCCGGATCGCTGGGCTCGGCCACCCTGAACGGGAGTCGGGTCACCGTCAGACGCATCGACGGTGTCGATCCGTCTCTCGCCGTCGGCGTTTCGGGCCGGCCGAGCGAGGCGTTCCTGGCCGCCTCGGTGTGCCCCTACGAGGGGTTCTCCAACAAGCCGGCTTTCGACGACTTGCTCCGGTGTCTCCGAAGTCCGGTCTGGTTCACGTTCGATCCCCCCGGCGGCCAGGTGAGCGACACCGTTGTCGCCCGAAGCGACCGCGCGCTCGGCACGCAGGTCCTCGGCGCGGAAGTCGGTCTCGTGCGCTTGCCGATCGTCGCGGACTTCGTTCCCGAGCGGAACTCGTCGCCCGCGCCCATCGGTCACGTGGGCAACGAGGTCACGTTTCAGGTTCCGGACGTTCCCGCCGGGCTCTACGAAGCGGTCGTTTCGTGTCCGCGCTGCACCAGTGCGACAGGCGGCCAGACGCTCTTTCCGGCCGGATCGATCCTCGTGACCGCGAAGACGAAGACGTCCGTCAGCATTCGGATCATCTCGTACGCGCTCACCGGCGCGCTCGTGCTCGCGGCGGTGCTCGCAATCCGCTTCTGGCGCCGGAGGCGGCGCGCCGACGCTAGCCCACCCGGATCGGCAGGCTCTTGACCCCGTGGAAGAAGTTGGAGCGAAGGCGCCGCGGCGATCCGGCAATCTCGATCCGGCCGAGAAAGGGAAGCATCTCCTCGAGCCAGACCTTGAGCTCGAGTCGCGCGAGGTGGGCCCCCAGGCAATAGTGGGGGCTGCCCAGCCCGAACGCGAGGTGCTTGTTCGGCTCCCGTCCGACGTCGAAATGCGCAGCCTGCATGAACTGGCGCTCGTCGCGGTTCCCTGACACGTACCAGAGGGCCACCTTGTCTCCGGCGCGAATCGCGCGCCCGCGCAACTCCATTTCCCGGGTCGCAGTGCGGCGAAAGTGAAGCAGGGAGGGGGTCCAGCGCAGGATCTCCTCGACTGCGGAGGGAACCAGCCCGGGGTCGGCGATGAGCCGCTCCCGTTGTTCGTGTTGCTCGAGCAGCGTCCACAGGCCGTTCGACATCGCGTGGCGAGTCGTCTCGTTTCCGGCCGTGACGAGCAGGAGGAAGAAGAGATCGAATTCGTGCTCCGTCAGGCGGTCGCCGTCGGCGCCTGCCTCGAGTAGCTTCGTGGTCAGGTCCTCGCGGGGGCGCCGCCGCCGCTCGGCTGCGAGCCCGTTCGCGTAGGCGAACATCTCGGGCGCGGCCGGGCTCGAGAAGGGCAAGTGCGCGTAGGCGGAGAGGTCCGCCTCGCCGGCGACGTAGTCACGTCCCGCGTGGTCGGGGTCGGTGTTCCCGAGCATGCGATTGCCGACCTCCACCAGGTAGCGCCGGTCCTCGAGCGGCACGCCCATCAGTTCGCAGAGGATCCGCATCGGCAGCTCGGTCGCGACCGCGTCGACGAAGTCGAGCTCGCCGGCCACGAGCTCAGCCTCCAGCACCTCCTTGAAGAGCGAGCGGATCCGGTCTTCGTAGGCGTTGACCGCTCGCGGGGTGAAAGCCTTGTTGACGATGTTTCGCAGCCGCGTGTGGCCTGGCGGATCCGAGTCGAGCATCGACATGCGTGACTGGACCTGCTCCGGTGTGAGGTCCATCAACGAAGTGCCTCCGAGCTCCGAGGAGAAGGTGGTGTAGTCCTTCGATGCGGCGAGTACGTCGTCGTACCGGGTCAGCGACCAGAAGCCACGTCCGCCGCGCTCGTCCTGCCAGAAGACGGGCTCCTCCTCCCGGAGGAGCGCGAACCACTCGTGCGGCACCCCTTCGGCCCAGCGGTCGAGGTCGGTCAGGTCGATGCCGTCGAGCGAGGTTTCGGTTGCCGCAGTCATGGTTCCAGCAAGACCTGCAGGTCTCCGTCGACGACGCGTACGTCGAACATCGTCAGCGGTTCCTCGGCGGGGCCTTCGAGCACCGCGCCGCTGCGGATGTCGAACGTCGAACCATGGCAGTAGCAGATGATCCTGTCGGCCTCCAGGTCGCCTTCGGCGAGCGGACATTCCTCGTGGGGGCAGCTGTTGTCGAAGGCGGACAAGGAACCGTCGGGCAGCCTGGCGAATGCCACCTCGTTTCCACCGACCATGGCGGCGCTGAGATCTAGACGGTTTTCAGCGGTACCGGCGCTCACCCATTCGCCCACGGGACAAGTGTAAAGTCGCAAGCGTGACTCGTCCGCAGGCGAAGTCGACCGTGCAGGTGGACAACGAGCGCGTCCGGGTTACGGAATGGCGTTTCGGGCCGGGAGAGGCGACCGGCTGGCATCGCCATGAGCTCGACTACGTGATCGTCCCGGTCGCCGGCGGAACGATCCGGCTCGAGAGCGCTTCCGGTTCGGAGGAGGCGGAGCTCGTCCCTGGACGCTCGTACTTTCGCGAGGCGGTCATCGAGCACGACGTCGTGAACGCGAGCGAGACCGAAGTCGCCTTCGTCGAGATCGAGCTGAAGCCCTAGCGGGGCTCAGACCACGAGCAGCTCGCCGCCGTCGGCGACGAACGCGTGCCCCGTGACATAGGCGGCATCGTCCGAGAGTAGGAACGCCACGAGGCGGGCGATCTCCTCCGGAGTCGCGATGCGCCGAAGCGGCACGAGGTCGGGCACTGCGTCGAGGAACTTCTCGCGCCCGCCGTATACGCGCCACGCCGGTTCGTTGAACGGCGTGTCGACCCAACCAGGGCAGAGTGAGTTCACGCGGATGCCGATCGGAGCGAAATCCCTCGCCACCTGCCGAGCAAGCGCGACGGCGGCGGCCTTCGTGACGGCGTAGGGCAGCATGCCCGCCTCCGAGAGCAGGGCGGCATTGGACGCCGTGATCAGGATCGCGCCGCCGCCAACCGTGCGCAGATGGGGAATAGCCGCGCCGCAGACGACGGCATGCGCCCGTACGTTGATCGCCCACGAGCGGTCGAGCTCCCTCGACCGTCACGGTCTCCGCCGTAGCGGCGATCTGGACGCCGAGGTTCGACCACGCGGCGTCGAGGCCGCCGAGCTCGCCGGCGGCCTGGTCGACGAAGCCGCGGACGGCCTCCGGGTCGGAAGCGTCGAGGACGACGGCGGTCGCGTTGAGGTCGCGCGCGAGGGCGCCCAGCGCGGCAGCGTTCACGTCGCCGAGGACCAGGCGGTTCTCCTTCTCGGCCAGTAAGCGGGCGCCGGCCGCGCCGATCCCGGTCGCGCACCCAAGGACGGCTACGCGGGCCACCGTTGCCGCACGCGGTCGATGAATGCGTCGAAGAAGCTCGTACGGAACCCGAGCGATTTCTCCGCCCCGCTGTACACCTCTTTCCGCAGCGCCTCGACGTCGACTCCAGACTCGGCCACTTCGACCGGATGCCTGGCGATCCAGAGCTCCCACAGCTCCGGGGTCGCCTCGGGATGGAACTGGATGCCCCAGGCGTCGGCGCCGTCGACCCGGAAAGCCTGGTTCGGGAACTGGGCGCTTCTCGCCAGAACCTGAGCTCCGGGCGGCGGCTCGAAGACGTCGTAGTGCCATTGATAGACCCCGGTCGGCTCTTCGAGATGGCCGAAAAGGGGATCCTCGGCCGCGGCCTCGGTCGGCGTGATCTCGAGCCACCCCCGCTCCGGTTCCGAAGCCCTCTTCACCTCGCCCCCCAGGGCACGCGTGAGGACCTGGGCGCCGAGGCAGATCCCGAGCACCGGAACCGCCCGTTCGACGGCCTTCTCGAGCAGCAGGCGCTCACTCCGTAGGAGTGGAACTGCCTCCTCGTCGTACGCGTGCGCGTTTCCGCCCAGGGGAACGAGAGCACCGATGTCGTCTAGGTCGACGTCCTCGATGCGCTCGTCCCAGGCGCGCAGGCTGCGGTAGAGGAGGCCCGACGCCTCCAGTCGCTCTCCGAGCAGGCCCAGTCCGCGAAGGGAGTGCTCCTGCTCGATGACGAGGATCGGCTTCACGGCGGAGACGCTAATCGACTCTCAGGTATAGAGTCGAACGGAATCCGCGCACGGGAGGTTGGGTCTCATTGGCTACCACAACGACGAGAGGGCGTCCGACCATCCGACCCGGCGCTCTCGAGTCGGCGTTCGCCTTCCCCGCCCTCGAGGCGATCTTCACGCGTCGCGCCCGTCGCTTCGCCCTCGGCGCTGAGCTGACCGGACCGCTCGCATTCCGCTCGGACAAGGAGCCTGTGCCGCTCGCCTACGAAGAGGAAGCGATTCTCGTCGCTGCGGCGACCGGTATCACGGGGGTCGTGCGCGAGGAATGGCCCTTCCGCACCGCCGACGACGGGCCGACGGGGGCCGACAAGCTCGCTTCCTTCACGGGCCGAAGCTTTCCGAGCCCCTTGGCCATTCACGGCACGGAGCTCTTCTGGACGAACGACGACGGTGTCTTCGTGCTCCCGCAGCGCGACGTCAAGCCGGAGCGCTACGTCCAGCTGCAAACCCAGGACGAACGCCACGAGCTCTACCGCCGGGCCGTCAAGCTCCAGGACGGACGCCTCGACATTCCGCGGCGACGCCCGAACCTCTTCAAGTTCAACGAGTGGCTCGTGAACACCGAGGGGGCGACGGTCTTCATTCCCGTCTCGGACGTGACGCGGCAGTGCATCTCCGCCATGCTCCTCTACTTCGACCGGCCGCACGGCTACTACATCGTCGACAAGCAGCTCGGCAACGATCCGCTTCGGCCGTTCGTGCGGTCCGGGCTCCTCGGCTCAGAGCATCCGGTCGACTTGGCGGACTTCGAACGCTGGCAGATGGTGGACATGAACGGCGTCGAGGAGGGCCTCGTCGTCGAGAACTTGATGATCGCGACGCAGGCGCTCGGAATCGGCGGGCATCCGTTCTCCGGCGGCAAGGGGCGCGTCACGCTCGGCGGTGAGAAGCACTGGCACGACATCGGCGGGGAGGGGCCGTGCGGATCGCTGGGCTTCACGTTCCACCGGGTTCCCGACGACGCGCCGGTGGGGGGTGGGGAAGAGATCCCCGTCGGGTTGGAGGGAATCTTCGAGGGCGCGTGCCCGCCGTTCCATTCCGACATGGACGCCGCCGTGGACCACGTGCTCGAACTGCGCTGGGGCAAGCAGGGAATCTTCTCGGCGCCCGACAGCCAGCAGATTCCTTGGCGCTCGCCGGAGATCGCCCGGGGCGTTCCCCGTCCGTCCGAGGAGGCGGTCGAGGCCACGAAGACGCTCTGCCGCTACATCTGGGACACCTACGGCCGCTTCCCGGCGACGATCGACCCGTTCCTGATGACGGTCTGGTACCAGGCCGCGCACCTGGACGTCGCCTTCTACGACCGGTACTACCCGCCGGAGGCGCTTCCCGCCCACGTGCGTTCGCATCTTCAGGACTGGCACGGCCTCTGACCGCGGGGGCGCCCGAGGATCACGTCTTCGAGCTCGGGGATCTCGAGCTCGAGCTGGGTGGCAGGATTCCGGACGCGCGGCTCGCGTACAGGACGCACGGGTTGCTTTCGCCAGCGCGAGACAACGCGATCCTCTTCCCGCACATGTACTCGGGAACGCCTGCGTCGCTCGACGAATGGATCGCCCCGGAGCGGGCTCTCGATCCCACGCGCTGGTTCGTCGTCTGCCCTGGTCAGTTCGGGAACGGCGTTTCGTCCTCGCCGAGCAATACAAGCGGCGAGTTTCCCGCGCTGACGATCGGGGACGACGTCGCCGCCCAGCACCGATTGCTCGCGGAGCACCTTGGTGTCGAGCGGCTCGAGCTCGTGCTCGGCTTCTCCATGGGCGCCCAGCAGGCGTACGAATGGGCGGTCCGCTTCCCGGACGTCGTGGGGCGCTTGGCCGTGTTCGCCGGGCTCGCTCGGACGACGCCCGCGAACGACCTGCTGGTGGCCGGAGCCGCGGAAGCGCTGCAGACCGGCGGCACGAAGCAGCATGCCCACTTCTGGGCCGCAACCGGGTTGTCCGCCGACCTCTTTCGGAAGGAGGGGTGGCGAGGTTCGGGCTTCGAGTCGCTCGACGACCTCGTCACGCGCCTCTTCGAGGAGGATTACGGTCGCTTCGCGGCACCCGACCTCCTCTGCCAGCTCGCCAAGTGGCGCAGAGCAGACGTCTCACGGCATGCGGGGGGTGACCTCGGGGCAGCTATGGGGCGCGTCTCTGCGCGAACCGTCGTCGCGGCGTTCTCCCATGACGGCTGGTTCCCGCTCGCAGACTGCGAGGCCGAGCAGCGCCTCGTTTCTAACAGCGAGCTCCGCGTCGTTGAGAGCCTCTGGGGCCACTACGCCTGGGGCATGACGCAGGCGGAGACCGATCAGATCGAAACCGTGCTGCGCGATCTCCTCGCTACATGACCTCGCGGTAGCGCTCGCGTTCCCAGTCGGTCACGTGGCGGGCGAAGAGCTCGAGCTCGTGGCGCAGCATGACGAGGTAAACGTCCACGAACACGTCCCCGTACACCTCGCGGGCGAACCCGCTTTGCTCGAACGCGGGCAGCGCCTCGGCAAGTGAGGTCGGGAGGCGGGTGAGAGAGGCGTCGACGTGGGGGTCCCCGGTCACGATCGGGGGCACGTCGTACTCGTTCTCGAGGCCGTCCGCACCCGCGGCGAGGCAGCCGGCGAGCACCAGATAGGGATTCGCGTCGGCGGAGGCCCAGCGGCACTCGAGGCGGTTCGCGTCGCCGTGATTCACGACCGACCGAACAGCCACGAGGCGATGGTCGAGCCCCCAGCTCACTTGCGTCGGGGCGAACGAGTAGTCCTCCACGCGCTTGTACGAGTTGATGGTCGGGCAGTTGATCGGCTGCAACTCGACCTGATGGACAAGGAGTCCCGACAGGTAGCGGCGCATCAGCTTCGACCCGAGCGGAGGCTCGTCGTCGACGGTCGCGAACGCATTCCGCCCGTCGTCGCCGAGCAGGCTCTGATGGATGTGGAGCCCGTTCCCCGCCTCGGTGATGTACGGCTTCGGCATGAAGGTCGCGCGCAACCCGTGCGCCTCGGCCGTCTGCTTGACCACGTTCTTGAAGACCACGGTGGCATCCGCGATGTCGATGGCCGAGCCGTGCCCGAGGTTCACCTCGACCTGGGCTGGCCCGTACTCGACGTTCCACGCCTCGACCTCGATCCCGGAGGCCTCGAGGATGCGCTTGATGTCGCTGACGACAGGCTCCACCTGAGAGCCCTTGCCAATCGAATAGCAATGGCTGCCGACGTAGAACGGAGTCCAGTCCTGCGCGCAGAGGTGGAACTCGAGCTCCGTTGCGGCGATCGGCTCGAAACCCTGAGCTTGCACCCGATCGACAGCCCGCCGCAGGATCGCGCGGCTGTCGAGCGGAATCGACTCGTGGGTCGCGGGGTCGATCGTGTCGCAGATGCAGAAGGCCGTGCCGTCGCGCCAGCCGGCGACGCGCAGCGTCGAGAGGTCGGGGACGACGTCCATGTCCGGATAACCGGTCTCGTCGTTCACGAAGCTCGTGGGGAAGATCACGCCGTGCATGTCCCACGTGAGCGCGACGTTCGCCACGGCGAAGCCCGTGCCCCCGGCCGTCGAGAGGAAGTGCTTCGCGGAGAGCCGCTTGCCGCGTGGGATTCCCCACGTGTCGGCAAACATGCATTCCACGGTGTGAACGTCGTGGCGCTCGAGGAAATCCTTGGCGGCCTCGACGTTTTCTTTGTTTTCGGCGACCGTCATAACTCTTCCCTTTGGTCGGAGCGGCGAGGGCGGTTATCGTAGCGCCCTCGTCTACACGCTTCAGCTTACGTCCGCCGAGGGAATCGGAGGAATTCATGCGGGCAGTCGTTCTTCGCTCGTTCAACGCGCCGCTCGAGATGGAGGAGCGCCCTGTACCGACGGCGAGCAGCTCCGATCAGTCGGTCGTCCGCGTGCTGGCGTGCGGCGTCTGCCACTCCGACCTGCACGTCGCCGAGAACTTCTTCGGCTCCGAGCTCCCGCTCGTCCTCGGGCACGAGATCACCGCCGAGGACGACGAGCTCGGCAACGTCCTCGTCTACACCCCCTGGGGATGCGGCGAGTGCCGCTTCTGCCGCCGCAGCGAGGAGATGATCTGCCCGGAGGCCCGCGAGGCCGGGCTCTTCCAGGACGGCGGCTACTCGGAGTACGTTCTCGTGCCCTCCCGCCGCTACCTCTACCCGATCGGGGATCTCGACCCTGTCGAGGCGGCGCCGCTCGGCTGTGGGGGGCTCACGCCATATCGGGCGGTCAAGCATGCTCGCCCGTGGCTCGGCGACGGCTCGAAGGCGCTCGTCCTCGGGGCGGGCGGTCTCGGTCAATTCGGAATCCAGTACCTCCGCCTGCTGACCGACGCCGCGGTCGACGCGGGCGACCCGTCCCCGCAGAAACGGGAGCGGGCACTCGAGCTCGGAGCCGAGGAGGCCGCTGCGCCAGAGGATCTCGAGGGCCCGTACACCGCCGTGCTCGACTTCGTCGGCTCGGACGACTCCCTCGCGCAGGCGGCCCGGCTCGTCGACCGGCAGGGAATCGCGATCGTGATCGGCCTCTTCGGCGGGCGCATTCCATTCGGCCTGGGAGCAGTTCCCCATGAAGCGCATTTCATGTCCAGCATCTGGGGGTCGCGCGACGAGCTGGCGGAGCTGATCGAGCTCGCTCAGCGCGAGCGGCTCGAGTACACCATCGACCCGATGCCGCTCGAGTCCGCGCAGGAAGCCCACGATCTCGTGCGCAGCGGGCAGGCCCGCGGCCGGATCGTTCTCGTGCCCTAGGGAAAACCTACGGTTTCAGTTATTATCGCCCTCCCGGTGACGAAGGAGGCGGCTTGACGACGTTTGCCGAGCTCAGGCCGGTAGAGACTCGCTTCCGGCTCGACCCCGAGATCATGGCGGGCGCGATCTACCGGAAGTACGAGAAGGCGACCAGGAAGGTCTGGAACGGGAAGCAGCTCGACTACGCGACCGATCAGGCGGATTGGGCGCGGATGACGGAGGAGCAGCGCGCCGGGATCGCCACGATCACGGTCCGCTTCGAAGCTGGCGAGCAGGAGGTCACCGACGAGCTCTTGCCCATGCTCGCCGCGGCTCACGCCTTGGGGCGTTTCGACTGGGTGATGTACCTCTCGACCTTCATGCTGGAGGAGGCTCGCCACTCCGAGTTCTTCGCGGTCTGGCATGCGCAGGTGCCGGGGCTCTCGACGCCGGCCGAGAAGGCGAGCTTCTGGCCACCGCGTGATCACACGGTCGACCCGACCGGCCGCTTCAGCGTTGGCGAGCCCGTGTACGAAGGGCTGCCGAAATACGGACGCAAGCTCTCCGCCGCGGTCGAGTCGGGTGTCGAGAGCGCGATCGAGGGCGCCTTCGTGCAGTTCGCGACGCTCTACTGCGCCTGGATCGAGGGCGTTCTGACGATGCCCTCCTACGAGATCGTCATCGATACGACGGAGCTCTGGGACGTACTGCCGACCCTCCGGCAAGGGTTCAAGAACATCCTCGGCGACGAGGGCAGGCACATCACCTTCGGCACACAGGCGTGCAAGATCCTGATCGAGAAGAACCCGGCCTACGAGACTCTCGCCCACGAGGTCATCGACGAGTACCGGGCAAACGCAGTGGGGATGCTCGAGTACCAGCGTAAGGTCCCAGGGCTCGACCTCGACAAGTACCAGCGCCAGAAGGTCCGGCATTACCTCAACCGCTGTCGCGAGATGGGGATCTCGCCCGACCAGTCGCTCGTCGACCAGATCCTCGATCCCGAGATCGACTTCGTCGTGGGCGTCGAGGCGGGCTGATGGCGAGGCAATGGCAATGTCTCGAGGTCGGCTGTGGGGAGTTGGTCACGGCCGGGTCCGACGAGGAGCTCGTCGAAGCGGCCAACGCCCACGTTCGCGAGGCTCACGGGAGCTACGAGCTCGAGGAGATGATCCTCGCTGCCGCCGAGGACGCTCCCGAAGAGGACGCCGCGTGACGATCGCGACAGACGAGACTCTGCGCCGGCTGCTCGAGCAGACGGTGTACACACCTGTGCGACAGGGAAGCGCTGTCGCGGAGACGGTCGCGCGCCTCGGCCGGGCGATCGGTATGGGCCTCCTGCGCCCGGGTGACCGGCTGCCGCCGGAGGGCCAGCTCGCCATGGATCTCGGTATCTCACCCGTCACGCTGCGAAGCGCCCTCGGGATTCTGCGGAGTGCAGGGCTCGTCGAGACTCGCCGAGGGCGAGGAGGTGGCACGCACGTGAGCCGAGACGGCTCGCCCGACGGCGTTCTGGGAGCCGAGCCCTTGCTGACCACGGACGAGTTACGCGACCTCGTCGACTACCGGCGGGTGGTAGAGGGCGGCGCGGCCTGGCTCGCCGCGGAACGGGCGACCGTCGAGCAGATCGGCTACCTCGAGGCGCTCGTCAGGGAAATGAAGGAGACCCGTGGCTTCGATCCGTGGAGCGAGCGCGATGGCTTGTTCCATCTGATCGTGGCCGACGCGTCAGGCTCGCGGCGGCTCGTCGAGCAGGTCGCCGCCGTTCGCGGCGAGGTCTACCGGCTCGCAAAGCTCGGTTCCGTGCCGGACGCCGTCGTCGAGCTCTCCGACCGGGAGCACGCGGAGATCGTCCGCGCGATCGCCGCCCGGCGCCCGGCGCGGGCGCAAGCCGCGATGATCCGCCACGTGTCCTCCACCGGCGCGCTCTGGCTCGGCCTCGGCCGGGTCGCCGGTGGGCATGGCCCGCTGAGACAGGGAGGGCACGGGAGGCGATGAGCGTCGCGCTGGACGATCTCGCCAACGTCGACGTTGCGAGCCCGCGCGTCTACGCCGAGGGCGTGCCGCATGAGGCACTCGGGGCGATTCGGGCTCACGATCCCGTGCACTGGCACCCCTGGACCGGGACGCGGGAAGGCTTCTGGCTGCTGTCGAAGCACGCGGATGTCCTCGCGGTCGGGAAAGACCCAACCCTCTTCTCGTCCCAGCTCGGCCATATCGCACTCGAGGAGCGCGAGCCAGACGCTCTGGCGGCGCGTCAGTCGTTGATCGAGACCGACCCCCCGGCCCACACCCGCCTGCGCAAGCTGGTCAGCTACGCCTTCACGCGCAGCAAGGTCAAGGAGTACGAGGACTACACGCGGGCGATCGTGCAGGACCTGCTCGACAAGGCGATTGCCCAGGGAGAGTTCGACTGGGTGACCGAGATCTCCGAACCGGTGCCTATCACGGTGCTCATCTCGATCCTGGGCCTGCCGCAGGAGGACGGGCCGATGCTGATCGAGCTGACGAGCGAGATGGCCGCCGCCACCGACCCGGACTACCGACCGGACCCCGACAAGTATCCGACGGACATCGATCCGAGGCTGCTTCCGTTCGGAACGCCCGCGGCTCACTACGTCTTCGAGTATGGACGGAAGATCGGTGAGGAGCGGCGCCGGAACCCGACCGACGACCTCGTCTCACGACTCGTTCACGCCGAGGTCGACGGAGAGCGGCTCGACGAAAAGGAGTACTCGAACTTCTTCGAGCTTTTCATCTTCGCGGGCAACGAGACGACGAGGACGGGGATCTCGCAGGGCATCCTCGCCCTCATGCAGCACCCGGAGGAGTTCGCCCGCCTCGAGGCCGACCCCTCGCTGATCCCCTCGGGTGTC
>Ga0307302_10000856_pt1 | contig 13358 bp, 6 predicted proteins | sample ER_DNA_183_FD_194490 | JGI IMG/M metagenome (GOLD analysis project Ga0307302, IMG submission 194490) | Bulk soil microbial communities from the East River watershed near Crested Butte, Colorado, United States - ER_DNA_183 | ecosystem: Environmental > Terrestrial > Soil > Floodplain | place: USA...
CTGGAACGTGTGGCTTCCGGCGGTCAAGCCCGCGTAGCTCTTCGGGCTCGTGCAGGCAGCGAACGCGGCGCCGTCGAGGCTGCACTCGAAGCTCGACGCCTCGGTCGCAGTGAAGCTGAAGCTCGCCGACGTCGAGTTCGTCGCAGCAGCGGGTGCGGATGTGATCGTCGTGTTCGGCGGCGTGTTGTCGATCGCGACCGTGCGCTTCGCGGAGTCGAGCACGTTGCCGGCGACATCCCGGACCCGCGCCAACAACTGGTAGGTACCGTCGGCCGGCTGCGAGCTCCACGTGACCGCATAAGCCGGCCCGGTCGTGCTCGAACCGATGAGGGTGGACGGCGTGCAGGCAGCGCCCGCGCAGTAGTGGTAGGAAATCGAGCCGACGCCGGAGAGCGCGTCGGCGCCAGAGCCGGTGAGGATGTGGCCGTTCTTGATTACGGCCGGAAGCGGGTCGAGCGTCGCCGAGCTCGGGACGGTTTTCTCGATCCTGATCTGTGTGCCGGCGGTCTGTGGCGACTCGACGTTGCCGACGTTGTCGATCGAGAAGTACTTGACGGTGTAGACGCCCTCGGCCGAGAGCATGACCGACGTGCCCTGCGGCGACGCCGTCGTTGGCGTCGATCCGTCGGATGTGTAGTGCGTGCGATTTGAACCGGACCCGGTCCCGTCCGAGGGTGAGAGCGAGACGACGGCGTCGCTGTTCCTCCATCCGGAGCCGATCGCCGCCGTGTTGTCGGATGTTGCCGGCGGCGCCGCGTCCGGAGTGACGGCGAAGTTCGTGCTCGAGCTGTTCCCGACCTTGTCGTAGGCCGTAACCGGGTTCAGCGCGTTATCGAAGGTCGATCCTGGGGACCAGCTGTACGTCTGGCTGTACGGAATGATCCGGTCGTCGAAGATCGCCGTCGGCGTCAAGCCTCCGCCCAGACCCGGGAAGGCCATGCGGTCGAGACCCGTCCCGCCGTCGTTCGCGGTCGCGCTGACCGTGAACGTTCCACCGGCTCCACTCGGTCGGTAGAAGAACATCGCTCCGACCACATGGCTGTCGAGCGCGGACTCGGAAAGATTGAGGAGCGGTGGCGCCGGGGCCGTGTTGTCCAGCTCGAGCCCGGCATGGAGGTCTCCGGCGGCGGGGCCCTGCGGGTCGATGAAGAGGCTGTAGTTACCCGAGGTCGGCAAATGCGTCGTGAGCGGGCCGCCGTCGGGATTGAAGGAGACGGGGCCCGCCAGGAGCGACCCGTCGGGGTTGCGGACGGACACGCGCGTGCTGCAGCAGTTGAACGGGCCGATCCGAGCCAAGAGACCGTCACCGGCCGTGCCGGCGAAGCTCACGACGGCGTTCTGGCCGGGCGTCGTCGTCGAAACGGTGACCGCGGGTCCTCCGACGACTGCTGACCCGGCAGCGTCTGCCGGCACGTTGTAGAGCGTGAGCGTCAAGCTGCCGGTGACAGGGCCCTGCGGGTCGGCGACGACCGTGTACGTGCCGTTCGACGGCAGCGTGACGGTGTCGACGAAGCCGCCGCCGCTTCCGAAGATCGTCGGCCCTGCGACCGGCGCCCCGCCTGGATCCAGAATCGAGAACGCTGCGGCGCAGCAGCCGGGCCCCACGCGGAGGCTGACGCGCTGGCCGGCCGTCCCTGTGAAGCTCAGCCGCGAGTTCTGACCGGGCGTCGAGGTCGTGACGGTGACCGGTGAGCCGTTGGCCACGATCGCTGCCGAGGCATCGGCCGGTACGTCGTTGAGGTTCAGCGTGACGCTGCCGGTCGCCGCGGCCTGCGGGTCGACCACGATCGTGTAGGTACCGGTCTGCGAGAGCGTCCGCGTGTCGATGAAGCCGCCGGCCAGGCCGAAGGTCGCAGGGGCTACGAGCACCGAATCGTCGGGCTGGCGGATCGAGATCTGCGAGAGGCAGCAGTTCCCGCTCACCTGGAGGCTGACCCGCTGACCGGCCGTTCCTGTGAAGGAAACCCGCGCGTTCTGACCGGAGACGGTCGTCGTCACTGTGAGCGGGACGCCGAAAGCGATCGAGGCCTCGACGTCTACAGGAACCTGCTCGAGCGCGGCGGTGATCCCGCCGGTGTTGGCACCGAGCGGATCGATGACGACCGTGTACGTTCCCGCCACGGGCAGTGTCGCGGCGTCGAGGAACCCGCCCACCGTGCCGACGTTGCGAGAAGCGAGCGAGCTTCCATCGGGCCTCAGGATCGAGACCGTCGTACCGCTGATGACCGAGCTCCCGATCGTGACATTGCTGAGCCCGAGGCTGACGACCTGCCCTGCGGTGCCGTTGAAGGTAAGGCGCGCGTTCTGGCCCGGCACCGCCAGGCTCACGTCGACGGGCGTTCCGAAGGTGATCGGGCCCGTGACGTCGGCGGGCACGTCAAAGACCGTCGCCGTCATCGCTCCGACGGAAGACCCTTGCGGATCGAGAAGGACGGTGTACGTCCCGGAGGTGGAGAGTGAGACCGGGTCGAGGAACGCGGGACTCGTCCCAAAGCTCGTCACCGCGGCCGCGACGCTTCCGTCGGGCCTGAGGAGTGAGATCCGGGTCGTGCAACAGCTGGGATCCAGCCGGAAGCTGACTCGATGGCCGGCAGTGCCGGCGAAGGTGAGCCGGATGTTCTGACCCGGGACCGTCGTCGCGAACGAGCCGGGGAGGCCGAACGAGAGCGCTCCCGTCACCTCGGCGGGAACCGTGTGCAGCGTGAACGTCAGGGCGCCGGTCGCTGCTCCCTGCGGATCGATGGCGATCGTGTAGGTGCCGTTGTTCGGAAGCGTCGTCGCGTCGAGGAAGCCTCCCGCCGCGCCGAACGAGACCGGCGAGACGAGCACGGTTCCGTTCGGCTTCAAGAGCGAGATCCTCGTGGCGCAGCAGCCGCCCGCCATCACGAGGCTGACGACTTGGCCGGCGGTTCCGGTGAAGGTCAGGTTCGCGTTCTGGCCGGGAACCGTCGTCGTGATCGTTTTCGGGACGCCGAACGCGATCGTGCTCGTGACGTCCGCCGGGACGTCGTAGAGCGTCAAGGTCACGTCGCCCGTTGCGGGTCCCTGAAGGTCGACGAGAATGGTGTACGTCCCGGTCGTGGGGATCGTGACGGTGTCGATGAACCCGCCGCCGACGGCCATCGTCATCGCCGCGACGAGCACGGCGCCGTTCGGCTTGATGATCGAGACTCTCGTCGCGCAGCAGCTCGGCCCGACCTTGACGCTCACCTTCTGGTTCGAGACCGCATTGAAGGTCACGCCGGCGTTCTGGCCGGGCACCGTCGTCGACACTGTCGCCGGCGCGCCTCCCGGCACGATCGTCCCCGCCGCATCGGCGGGGACGTTGTAGAGCGTGAGCGTGGCGCTACCCGTGGCGGGCCCCTGCGGGTCGACGAAGATGGCGTACGTCCCGGTGGTCGGGAGGACAACGGCGTCGAGGAAGCCGCCGTTCGTTCCCGCGCTCACGGGCGCAACGAGGACGGTCCCGTTCGGCCTCAGGATCGAGATCCTCACGCTGCAGCACGTGGACGTGCCGAACGACACGTCGGACACGACGACGCTGGCCCTCTGGCCGGCGACGCCGGAGAACGTGATGTTCGCGTTCTGCCCGGGGACGGTGGTCGTGACCGGCGTCGAAGACCCGAACGCCACGGTTCCGCCGGCATCAGCCGGCACATCGTGGAGCGTGATCGTCGCGCCTCCGGTCGCCGAGCCTTGCGGATCGATGGCGATCGTGTAGGTGCCGGTCAGGGCCAGGGCGGCGGCGTCGAGGAAGCCGCCACTCGTTCCGAACGTGGCTGTGGAGACCACCCGGCCATCCGGCCGAAGCAGCGTCACCTTCGTGCTGCAGCAGAACGAGGTCCCGACGGTGACGTCGGTGATCTCGACGCTCACGCGCCCGCCGGCGACACCCGCGAAGGTGACGCGCGCGTTCTGGCCGGGAACCGTCGTCGCGACGTTCGTCGTCGAGCCGAGGGCCCCGGCCGCCGTAGCGTCCGCAGGGACGTCGTGGAGGAGGAGCGTCGCGTTTCCTGTCAGCGCGCCCTGCGGGTCGACCACGATCGTGTACGCACCGGTAAGCGGAAGCGCCACCGCATCGAGGAAGCCTCCGTTCGTGCCGACCGTCGTCGTCGCCAGCGTCCGCCCGTCCGGCCGTAGGAGGGTGACCTTCGTGCTGCAACAGACCGACGTCCCAACCGTGACGTCGGAGATCTCGAGGCTGACGATGTCACCGACCGCCCCGGAGAAGCTGGCGGTCGCGTTCTGGCCCGGTGACGTGGAGCCGACGGTCACAGGAGCGCCGCCGAGGGTGATCGCCGCGGTCGTGTCCGGAGGAACGGCGTGCAGCGTTAGGGTCGCGTCGCCGACGTTCGTGCTCTGTGGATCGACAACGATCGAGTACGTCCCGTTAAGGGGCAGGCTGACCGCATCGATAAAGCCGCCGTTCGTCCCCAGGGTCAAGGAGGCAAGCGTCTTGTTGTCCGGGCGGAGAACGGTGACCTTCGTGCTGCAGCAGACCGACGTCCCGATGGTCACGCCAGTGATCTCAAGGCTGATCCGCTCGCCGGCGGTCGCGTCGAAGGTGAGCGTCGCAGTGTCTCCGGCTACCGGGAGGTTGACCGTCACGGGCGCGCCGCCCGGGACGATGGGGGCGGCCAGGGCCGGCGCCGGAGCGGCCATGAGGCCCGCACCAACGACGAGGAGGATCAGCGCCTTGACGCCCGCTCCCCGCCTCGCGCCGGCCGCACGGCGCTTGCGGCGGATCATGTCGTTCGGCCGCCCGCGAGGACGCGCATCCGACGGGCCGGCACTCTTGGGATCAACCTCGGAGTCCGGGCTGCGTAGTCGATGTACTCGGGAAACTCGACGGACAGTGCGTTCTCTTCCAGGCGCATCCGGACCACCTGCGCGAGCGCGAACACCAAGGCCGCTCCGAAGTTCCATGCCTGCGGCGCCGCCAGAACGAGGCCGGCACATGCTCCAAGCTCACCGAGGTACACCGGGTGCCGGACCAGGCGGTACGGCCCGTGGGTGACGAGCCCGCGCGCCTCCGGCAGCACGCCAAAGCAGCGGCCGAGAGCCAGGACTGCCACGAGCAGCCAGGCGAACGACGCGAGCGCGACGAGATCGCCCGCCACGACCACAGTGGTGGCAGCGTCGGCCGGCGGCTCCCTCAGAGCGACGAGGGCAGCAACGGCTGCGGCGCACGCGGCGAATGCGACAGGTTCACGCGAGGGGCGCCTCGCGGGGTCACGAACGGCGACGAAGACGCTGAACGCGAGGACAATGCCGACTTTGAGGAGCGAGTAACCGGCCACCCCCCAGCTCCGCAGTGTCGCCTCGGAGAGCGCGTCCTGCCAGCGCTCGACGGCGCTGACGGCAGTAGCCGCCGTCAGGACGAGGAAGACGCCCGTCACCGTGAGACGGCTCAGCATCAGCCTCCGAACGCCTCGAGAAACTGGAAGACGGCCGGGCCGAGCAGGATGATGAACATGGCCGGAAAGATCAGGAAGATAAGCGGGAAGAGGATCTTGATCGGCGCCTTCTGCGCCCGCTCCTCCGCCGCAGCCCGGCGGCGCTTGCGCATCTCCGTCGAAAGGTTGCGCATGATCTCGCCGATCGAGACTCCGAGAATCTCGCCTTGAAGGATCGAGCGGACGAAGGAACGCATTGCCGGCGTCTCGGCGCGCGCGAGCATGTTTTTCAACGACTCGTTCGTCGAGAGGCCCATGTTCTGCTCCTGCAGGGTGAGGCGCAGTTCATCGCCGAGCGGCCCGTCGAGCTTCTCGGAAGCGACCTGGAGCGAGCTGCCGAAGCCGAGCCCTGCTTCGACCGTCACGACCAGCACGTCGATGAGTTCGGGCAGGTCGTAGTCGATCGTCTCGAGGCGCCGCCGAGCCCGGTTGCGCAAGACGGTCATCGGCGCCGTCCAGCCGAGCAGCGCGGCGACCAGGATGCCGCCCAGCACGAAGATGCTTGGGAAGCCCGAGGCGCTCGCGAGCCACACCCAGGTGGCGGGGAAGGTGATCGCCGCGAGCGCCTGATAGCCGAGGAACTTGCGCGGCGAGGTGGAGTAGAGGCCGGCGCTCATCAAGTGGTTCCGCAGCTCGGCCTCGTGGGGCCCGCCGAAGCGCGAAGCGAGCAGGCCGCCGACCAGACCGGCGAGCTCGTCGAGTGGCCCACGGAGCCCAGCGCCTGCGGCCGCCTGCGCTCCCTGACCCGCGTATCCGTAGGAATCGATCTGGCCGATCGTCTCGGCGGCTCGCACGCGGGGCATTGCGACTGCCCGCGCCACGAGGGCGACCGACGCTCCGACGAGGAAGACGGCGCCGATGAGGATGATGATCACGGCGGCCTCCTCAGACCTTGATGTCGACGATGCGACGGATAACGAGCGATCCGGACACGATCATGATTCCGGCCACCAGGAGCAGGAGCCGACCGCCGGTATTTGCGTAGAGCGGCGCCATGTAGGTCGGGTTGATCAGAGTGAGCAGGAGGAGTAGGCCGACCGGGAGCAAGGAGACGACCCAGCGGGACATGCGGCCCTGGGTCGTGAGGGTCTTGACCAGGCGCCGGAGCTCGAAGCGCTGCCGGATCGTCTCGCAGACCCGGTCGAGGACCTCGGCCGTGTTGCCGCCCGTCTCACGCTGCAAGGCGGCGACCAGGGAGACCTGCTGGAGATCGGTGTTTTCCATCCGCCGCACCACGACGCCGAATGCTTCCTCGAGCGGAACGCCCAGTTGCTCGTCGGCGATGATGCGGCGGAACTCGGCTCTCGACGGCGCCGGGCAGTCGTCGACGACGACGGAGAGGGCTCCGACGAGACTGTGTCCGGCCCGTAGGGCCGAGGCGAGCACCTGAAGGTTGTCCGGTAGCTGCTCGGCGAAAAGGCGCCTCTCCCGTGCGACCTTTCGCTTGATCGCAGCGCGGACGACGAATGGGACGGCCAGGGCGAGCACGCCGAAGAGGAGGTGGCCCCCCAGCACGGCCAGGAGCCACATGCCAAAGAGCGTCGCGACGGCCGTCCACGCGATGATGTGAACGGGCGCGACGGTGATCCCGCCGATCTCGAGGTCTTCCTTGAAGCGCGCCCACCACCGGGCGCGCTCGAACGACTTCTCAGCTGCGCTCAGGACGACGTCCGTGCGCCGTGGCTCCCCGCCGCCCTCCTCGACCGGGACCACCGAGACGAACTCCGCCATCCGCCGCTGGAGGGTTCGGCGCCGAGGCTTGACGAGCGTGATGAGGGCGACTGCGACGAGGAGAGCTGTGAAGGCGCTCACCGCGACCATGCCGGCGGCGCCGCCCCAGAAGAGATCGGCGAAGGAGCGCCGGAGCACCTCCCCCGCACCGTTCGACCCGGGGGGGCTCGAGTACGCGGCCGTCCCGATGCCGTCGAGCCCCCGCACCCTGACGGAGACGTGAATCTGCTGGTCGGCGTCGGCGCCTGAGCGGTAGCGGAGCAGGTACTCGCTCGCCAGCTTGGCGCCGAGTGCCTCGAGAATCGGCTTCAGGTCATCAGTCGTTCGCGCCTCGGCGTAGTCGCCGCCGGCCGCGCGGGCGAGCTCGCGCAGCGGACTGGCGTCGAAGGAGCGCGACTGAAGGCCGACCGAGAAGATGCGCACACGCGCGTCACGAGCTCCCGCGGCTGCGTCCTCGAGCGACGCGACGCTTCCGGTGTCGGCACCGTCGGAGAGCACAACGACGGAGCCAACGGACAGGTCGCCCGCCTCAATCAACGCGACCGCCTTCTCGACGGCGTCATAGATGTGGGTTCCACGAGCCAGCGGGGGGACGTCGGCGACTCCTCGCGCGATCACCTTTCCGTCGGCCGTGAGCGCCACGACGACGTTCGTCTCGTTGTTGAACGTGATCACCGCCATCATCTGGCTCGACTGCCGGTACGTCGCAAAGGCGCGCGCCGCCTCCATCGCGCGGACGATGGCCGTTCCCTTCATGCTGTTGCTCGCGTCGACGACGAGGACGACGCCGAACTCACCCGTCCCGGCCTGGTTCGCAGGAACGACGGTCACGTCCTTGACGAGCTTTCCGTTCTCGCGCACCTTGACAGAGCCCGCCTGGAGCAACATCTCGTCCGGGAGCGTGAGCACGTATGCGCGGTCTGGGAACCGCGCGCCCGCGGTGCTGCGCACGGTGATGCTCTCAGCTGCGCTCGCTGCCTGTCCGGCGGAGAGCGCCAAGACGGCAAGGAGGGCGAACGCGGTGCAGGCGCGCTTCATCGGCTGGCCGCCCGCCCGATGTCGGTCAACGTGGTGGGGCCCCGTTGTGCCCGTCCATCCGTGAAGAGGCTGACCGGAAGGGCGACGCCGCGCTTTTCGAACTTGTGCAGGAATGCCGGCCGCAGACCGGTGGTCCGGAGGCTGCCGACGACGACGCGGTCGCTCGTGACCTCGTCGACCTTGAACTCGAAGATCTCCTGCATCGTGATCACCTCGGACTCCATCCGCTGGACCTCGGTGATCGCGGTGACACGGCGAGCGCCGTCCTCTAGGCGCTCGAGGTGAACGATCATGTCGAGCGCCGCCGCTACTTGCTGCCGGATCGCTCGAATCGGCAAGTCATAGCCCGCCATGAGCACCATGGTCTCGATCCGCGAGAGCGCATCGCGCGGCGCGTTCGCGTGGACGGTGCTGAGCGAGCCGTCGTGACCCGTGTTCATCGCCTGGAGCATGTCCAGAGCCTCAGCGCCGCGGACCTCGCCGACGATGATGCGGTCGGGGCGCATGCGAAGGGAGTTGCGCACGAGCTCGCGGATCGCGATCTCGCCCTCGCCCTCGATGTTCTTGGGACGTGCCTCGAGCCGCAGCACATGCCTCTGGTTGAGACGAAGCTCGGCTGCGTCCTCGATCGTGACGATGCGGTCGGTGTCCGGAATCGCCGTCGAGAGAGCGTTCAAGAGGGTCGTCTTCCCAGACCCGGTACCACCCGAAATGAGGATGTTCAGCTCGGCAAGCACGCAGCGCTGCAGGAACTCGACCGTCTCCGTCGTCAGCGTGCCAAGTCGGATCATGTCGCTGAGGTCCAGCCTCTTCTTGCTGAACTTGCGAATCGTCAGGATGGGACCGCTCAGCGAGAGCGGCGGTATGACCGCGTTGACGCGGCTGCCGTCGGGAAGACGGGCGTCCACCATCGGCGAGGACTCGTCGACTCGGCGCCCGACCTGCGCCACGATTTTGTTGATGATCCGGCGAAGGTGCGACTCGTCCGTGAAGCGAACGGTCGTCTCGTAAAGCCGGCCCTGACGCTCGACCCAGACGTCGAATGGGCCGTTGACCATGACTTCCGTAACGCTGTCGTCTGCTAGAAGCCGCTCGAGCGGGCCGTGTCCCAGGATGTCGTCCGCGATCTCGGAGGCGAGGCGCTCGCGGTCGTTGTGGGAGACGCCCTGCTCTTTCGAGAGGTGCGTCCTGATGTCGGTGCCGACGCGGTCTCGCAGCCCATTCGGATCCATGCTGACGTTGAACAGTTGGGGCCCGAGCTCGCCGATGACGGCCAGGTGGATGCGGTTCTTGAGCTCGGCGAATGGGTCGCGACCGGTCGGCGCGACGACGGGGCGGGTGGCCGAGAGCCGTTCGTGGAGTTCCATTTAGCCCTTCTTCCTGAGACGGCTGCGCTTGCGGCCGCCGTTGAGGTGCCCCGCTGGGTGGCCGTCGTACATCGAGGCGAGCGAGCGGAAGGCCTTTGCGGCCTCCGACTTAGTCTTGGCGCGAACGATCGGCTCGCCCTCGTTGATCGAGCGCGGGATGTCACGATCGCTCGGAACAGCGATATCCGGTGTGCGACCGACGATCGAGACGACGTCGTCCCGGGTGATGCCGACGCGGCTGTCCGCCCGGTTGAGCACGAGGCGGGTCCTGTCGCTCTCGTAGCCCATCATCGCAAGCGTCTCCAGCCCGAGCTTCGTGTTCTTGAGCGACAGCGAGTCGAGCATTCCGACCATGCAGACGTGTGACGAGCTGTCGATCGATGCGATCACCTCAGGCGTGAAGCCCGGAGGCGTGTCGACGATCAGGTAGTCGTTGCAGTTGCGAAGGTGCACGTACACCTCGCGGAGGAACTCGGTCGTGATGACGCCGGCGTGATCCGGACGCGTGGGCGCCATGAGGACACGAACCCCCGACACGTGACTCACGAGGTACGCCTCGATCTTCTCCGTGTCAAGCGAGCCACCCGACTTCGCCAGGTCGTAGATCGTCTTGTCGGGAGCGAGCCCGAGTGCGAGGCCGACGTCGCCGAACTGGAGGTCGAGGTCGACGATTGCAACCTTGTGGCCCGCCTCGGCGAGGCTCACCGCCAGGTTGCAAGACGTCAGCGTCTTCCCGGTGCCGCCCTTCGGGCCGAGCACGCAGATCATCGGCGACAGGGCGACGCCGGTGCCGACCGCCGCGCCCTGCTTTCTGGCTACCGCCTTCTGGAGCGCGAAGCCGACGTCCGGCGGAGCCTGCGGCAGCGTCAGAATGTCGTCGGCGCCGGCCTCGAAGACCCGGCTGACGAACCCGTTCGGCGAACCTGTCGCAAGCACGACCACCGGCCGATCCGGGCGTTGCTTCACCGCGCCGTCGATCAGGTACAGAGCGCGGTCGGAATACCCGGCGCAGGCCACGACGAGGAGATCGGTCGGCGTCTCCGGGAGTGTGGCCCAGCTGTCCTCGAGACCGTCGACGATGCCGACGATCTGGATGTCAGAGTCGACGGGCAGCGACGCCTGAACCGCTTCGTGGTTAACGCCCTCGTCGAGGGCTACGAGTGTCCGGATCGTATTCATCCTCGACCTCCCAACGACTTCACGGCCGTCACGGGCCGCACGCCGAAGAGGAGGGTCTCAAGAGTGACGATGTCCGGAGTGGTCGCCTTCGCGTTGGCCTTCGGCCTGAGGACGATCCAGATCTTGCCGTTGTCCGACGCGAAGGCGAGGTCAGCGGCCTGCTCGTCAGAGACGCGCAGGGTCAGCTCGGACTTCTCAGCACGCGCGAAGCCGCCGGCTTGCTGCTCGGGGACGTCGATGACCAGGGCGTCCTCCATGATCAGCTTCAGGACGGGCCTGTCCGTAGCCTCAGGGTCGGGCGTGCCGTCCACATTGAGACGCTTGACGTTGAACCCGGCGAAGACGTCGACGCGGTCGCCTGTCTGCACCTTGCCGATGAGGCCGTGCGCGACGTCGATGGGAACGCTGATCGCCCGCTGGTCGGCGGTGAGCCGGTTGCCGATCGCGTCCGCCCCGCTCGCCGTGAATTGAGACACGGTGAGCTGCTGGCCCGGATAGATGTCCTCGATCGCGAGGCGACCCCGCAGGAGATCCGGGTCGGTGATGGCGCCGTCGAGGACCTCGTCCTTCGGGGTCGTCGTGGACTGGTACAAGCCTTGGCTGCCGACGATGTTGCCCGGCGTGCCCTTTTCGATCAGGCCCTTCGAGACGAGGATCGTCACGGGCTCGTTCGAGCTGTTGACGCTCTCCCGATATCGGTGCAGGTAGGCGATGAACACAGCCGCGGCGAGAACCGCCGCAGCGGCACTGACGGCGACTGTTCCTCCCCGCGTTGACAGCAAGCGTTGTGCGAATTGCATTCCTAATCCCTCCTCATTCGGTCATCACGGCAACACAGCTGCCGAAGACGTTGAAATCGCACATCTGGCCGCTGCCGCCACCGTCGTTCAGGGCGAAGATGTACTTGATGAAATGACCGACGATGTAGCCCTTGTCGGGCACTGGATCGTCGCCGGCGCACGGGCTAGAGAACCAGCCCGTGACGTAGAACGTGGCGAATTTTGAGACTGGGACGACCTCGTTACCGCTCCCCTGGAACGTCCCGAACGGCGTCACGAACACGGGAACTATGCGAGGGTCGTCTTGCGGAAGATTGGGGAAGCTCGACCAGTTGTTCGGGCTCACGCATGAGGACGCCCCGCCGAGGATGCGATTGCGCATTCCCTGTTCGAGCTGACCCACTGCCCCTCCGGTCTGGATGGCGACGCAGTCCCACGGCTGGGGCGTCGACCAAAGCGACGAGGCGGTCGAGGGGCACGCCGCGCCCGTGTTGATCGCGTACTGCGGCGCACAGCCCTGCGAGATCTCGTCACGAAGGTTCGGGAGGTTCGGATCGCAGTCGATCGACTGGTTCTGGCTCCCACCCGTGACGCGGAGCTGGACGATCGGATCCGAAACGCTCTGAGCTTCCTGGAGGTTGCCGCTGATACCGATGCGAACGACGAGGCTGTGCGTGGTCCCCAACGCGAACGAGTTGGCGCCGTAGAAGCCGCCCTCCGAGATCTTGGCGAGCTTGATCGGACCGCTTCGCCCCAGCGATCCGCTGAACGTTCGCTGCACAGTGCCGAACGTGCCCTTGCACTTGTTGCCGCCGGTCGTCGTGCAGTTGTTTCCGCCAATGGTGACGGGGGCATTTACTTCCCACTTCAACTCGACCGGGATCGGACCCCCCGCCGGCGCGGCCGTGAAGAAGCTGTTGCCTGCGGCGGTCGAGATCCACTTGCCAAGGCCAGCGTCGTACTGGAGCTGCCTCTCGGTGCCACCGACGACGGCGGAGACTTTCACCTGCGCCGGCGACACGGCGCCGAAGTCGACCTGAGCGTTGACCCCGAACGTGCACGAGGCGGCGAGCGAGTTGAAATACGGGTCGGAACAGCTACCGCTGAAGAGTGTGACGTCGCGGGCGATCGGCGGATTCGGGGGCGCCCCGGAGCCAGCGGTCGAATAGCCGCGGACGAACACGATCCCGTTGGAGGAACCGAGGTCGTAGCACTCGACGAGATTGCCGCCACACGTTGTCGAGGAACCGCCGCCGAAGGCAACCCGAACCCCGATCTGTGCCGAGCTGACCGCGAGCGAAGCGGGCGCGGTCGCGTTGTCCCAGGTCGCGAGCCCGGTCGTGGAGTCGAATCCCGTCTTCGTGAGAGGCGTGGAAGCGAGCACGGCCCCGCTCGCCTCGTTGATGAAGAACACGCGGCCGACCTTCGGGTCGATGTCGGGAACCGCGACGGGGAGGGCGCCTCGCGCACGCACCAGCCCCTGGATCGAGACGCGGGCGTGCGCGTTGATGGCCGGGACGACGTTGAAGGCGAAGTACCAGGGCAGGTTCGCCTCGGTGATCTTCAGGTCAACGAACTTCGTCGAGCACGGAGGCCCACCGTCGCTGTAGTCGGTGCCGCCCTCGTTCCAGTACGAAGCCGAGTTGACGAGCACGTGCAAGTTCGACTGATCCGTCGGAGCGACTTGAAGGTTGTAGGGCGCGGCGTTGCTCGGGTCACCGGCATAGCGGCGACTCTCGTTGACGATCGGGTCATCCGAGCACGGGAAGGTGAAGACACCGCCGCCGGCAAGCGCCCCGGCGTCCGCC